>Ga0302325_10031080_pt1 | contig 10994 bp, 13 predicted proteins | sample Palsa_T0_2_FD_201948 | JGI IMG/M metagenome (GOLD analysis project Ga0302325, IMG submission 201948) | Peat permafrost microbial communities from Stordalen Mire near Abisko, Sweden - Palsa_T0_2 | ecosystem: Environmental > Terrestrial > Soil > Palsa > Peat permafrost | place: Sweden: Abisko... | reverse complement strand
CGACCAGGTCTCTGACTGCTCGGCACCCACCTTCAGGGTCATGGTCTGGAGTCTCCGGCCGCCACCGGGCGGTAGCAGTAGCCCGTCGGTCATATCTGCTCGCTTTCTGTGTTCAGGGCTTCCACCCGGTCTCGCGCAGCCAGGACTCCAGTCGCATCAGGCCCGGGTGCTCCGCCCGCAGCGTGGGGAGGTCGGCCAGCTCGGATGGGTGTTCGTTAAAGAACGTGAACATCTGGGCCAGCTGCACGTCGAAGGAGCGGACCTGCTCGATGGGCGTCTGGCGGAAACGTGCCGGCAGGCCGCAGGCACGGCCAAAGGTCTCAGCGATCTGCGGAGGCGTGAGAACGTCTCCGGCGATCTCGACGGTCCGGCCGAGGTACTGGTCCGGCCGGTCGAACGCGATCGCCGCGAATGCGCCGATGTCACGCACCGAGATCATCTGCATCGGAAGCTCTGGCTGCACGGCGAGGTTGACCACGAGCTCGCCGTCGTGCAGAACCGGGCGATTGTAGGTGGCGAATTGTCCATGAAGGAGACGGGACGCAGGATGGTCGCCGGAAGCCCGAGCGCGTGGATGTGCTCCTCGATCCGCGCCTTGCTCTCGTAGTAGGGGATTCCCGAACGGGCGCTCGCCCCGTTGAGTGAGCTGTACACGAGATGCTCGATGCCGGACTCCCGGGCAAGGTCGGCCACCGCCTGCCCCCGCCGTTCTTCCGCCGCCACGCCTTCCGGGCTGATCCTGGGACCGGCCATCATGGTCAGCACAAGGAAGACCCCGTGCGCGCCTTCCATCGCCGTCCGCAGCGAAGCCGGGTCATCGAGGTCGCCCACGACGAGATCGGCCCCTGCTCGCCGCAGCTCCCTGGCGGCGGGCGAGGCCGGGTCGCGCACCAGGGCGCGGACCATGCGACCACGTTCAAGCAGGTGCCGCGCGGTCGCGCCGCCCTGCTGCCCGGTGGCGCCGATTACCAGCACTGGTCCCTTGCAATCCGCCATACGAGCTCCTCTTGTCATGCCTCGGGTGCATGGCCGTGATCGCCAGGATAACGAGGCGTGACCGGCTGGTCCGGGTACTGATACTGCTAGCCTGTGGCCTGTCAGCCCACTCCGCCCGGGAGCCAGGCCGGTTGTGACGAATGGCAAATGAGACCCCGCAGTCAGCGCGCCGTGCGGAGCTGGCCGCCTTTCTCCGCACTCAGCGGGCCCGGCTGCGGCCGGCCGATGTGGGCCTGCCGGAGGACTACGATCCGGGCCGCCGACGGACTCCTGGCCTGCGGCGCGAAGAGGTCGCCGAGCTCTCCGATGTCAGCGTCACCTGGTACACCTGGCTGGAACAGGGCAGGAACGTCTCGGCTTCCGAACAGGTGGTCGAAGCGCTGGCCCGAGCGCTGCTACTCGACCCCGACCAGCGCCGGTATCTCCGTGGCCTGGCGGGTCTCTCCATCGAAGCGGGTAGGACACACGCCGACGATGTGCTTCCCCGAATGCAGCGGCTGGTCAACGCGGCCGCCCCTAACATCGCCTCCGTCTATGACGTGCATTTCGACTACGTCGCGTGGAACGAGCCTTACAGGCGGCTGCGGCATGACCCCGCGATGCTCCCCGCCGGGCGGCGCAATCTCCTGCGGATGATGTTCAGCGACGCGGAGAACCGTGCCCGTATGGTCCGCTGGGAGCCGGCCGCGCGCGCGGTACTGAGCCAGTTCCGGTCCGCCTCCGGCCAGAGACCCGGTGACCCGCGATTCGCTGCGATAGCGGCGGAGCTGACCGGGGTCAGCCCGGAATTCCGCGAATGGTGGGCGGAGTACCCCATCCGCGACTTCAGACCGACAACGATCGGGATTGATCACCCCGAGATCGGGCGGCTCGACCTGGAGATGTTCCAGTTTCACCCGGTCGAGCACCCCGACATGCTCATGGTCCTGCAAGTACCCAGGACCACGGATGATCTCCAGCGGGTCACCTCGCTGCTTGACACCCAGGATCGGAGGCGATGACCTAACCGCCGCGCTGGCGCGTCCAGTGGCAGAGCCCTGGTACGGCAAGAACCCGTGTGGTCGCCAGCCGTGCTCTCTGTCGCCGCCATGGTGTGTTCACGATGTTCTGGACGGGCTGACTGACCTTCCTCCTGACGGCCGTCCCTGCCGCCAGGGAAGCATCGCCATCATCGCGTAGCGCGCGGCGTCCTCTCTGGCCGGGAACCCGTGCGGGGCCCTAGAAAGGGCAGCGGTATCCCCAAGCGCAGGGGGCGATCGGAAGCCCTTCGTGTCAGTGTTTGCGCAGGTCATAGTTGCAGGGTATGCCGGTGCCCCTGCCATTGCCGCGAGGATCTTCACGATCTTCGAGGGGACGTCCGAGATCCAGCGGATGCTGATCGGGCGGACGGTCACCGGGCTCGATGTTCGTTAGCCCTGACCTGCGGATATAGATATTGTGTACCCGGGAGGCGGCTCGCCCGGCTCGGGAGTGGGTCGTCCTATCTTGTGTCCCCATTGTCTGAAACGTGCCGGTTATTTCCCGTCGTTTCCGGACCGCGTGCTGAATCCGTGCTGATACCTGAACCCTATGGTCTAGACCAATCGTAAGATTGGTCTAGACCAATTGCTTTAATGCGGACCGCGGGCGGTGATCGCCGCGGTGGCCGTGGCGAGGACGGCGAGCAGCAGCGGCCCGCGCAGGACCTGGAGCCAGAGGGCGAGCGGGTAGTCGCCGAACGGCGTCGGTACCAGCGGTCCGTTGTAGTCGAGCGGCGGCCGGGTGGCTGTCCGGTAGGCCGCTGCGGTGAGCCCGGCCGTGATCAGGGCGGCTAGCACGATTCCGCCGCCCAGGCCCGGCGCGACGATCGCCGCCCAGGTGGCCGTGGCAAGCAGGCACGCGGCGAGCGAGGCGAGAGACAGCCAGCGGTCACGGGGGGCGAACTGCGCGCGCAGTCCCGGGTTCGCCGCCAGCTGCCGGAGCGTCCCCGCGACCGGCAGGACCAGGCAGTAGCCGGCGATCACCGCGACCGCGGCGAGGGCGGGGCCGTGCAGCACCGGCCGGCAGCCCCACCAGACGACCGCCGCCGCCGCGGCACGCACGGCGAGGTAGGGGCGGCGGCGCAGCCGCGCCCACTCCGACCGCGCGACCGCGCCGGCGAACCCAGCTCCCATCCGCGTCGGCCGCACCCGTACGACCTGCCGGGCGCGCTGGTCGGCGAGGAACTCGGTCAGCATGAAGACGTCCATGGAAGCGGCTGCCACATGGCCAGCCGTCCACAGTCCCCGGCCTCGGCGCAGCACGCTGACGTCGATCTGGTCCAGCGCCCGGTAGCCCAGCACGCAGCAGGCGACCGCGATCACCGCCAGCACGGCCAGCATGATCACCGCCGAGTCAGGCGGCGCGTGCAGCACGGAGTTGAGGCCCGCCCGTCCGACGCCGGTGGCGAGCGAGCCGAACGCAAGAACGCCCGCCGCGCGCATCGCCTGGCCGACGGCCTGCCCGGCGTGGCCGGCGATCTCCCAGGCTTGGCCGCAGACCGCGCCGCCGGCCAAGGCGAACGCGGCGAGCGCCGCTGCCGCCACGACAGGCAGCACAGGCACTGAACCGGTGTACGCGACCAGGGCGGCGAGGACGCACACCAGCACGGCGGTCGCTGCGAGGAGCACGAGATAGCGTCGGCGCAGCAGGTCCCGGCGCCGCACCGGCGCGGACAGCAGCCAGAACCAGAACGCTGAGCTGGCCGTGACCGGCCCCGCCGAGCGCAGCAGCTGCGCCAGGCCCCCCAGGAGCAGCAGCAGCGCCGCCACGGCGAACAGGTGCCCCGGCGCGCCAGGGACCGCCCAGCCCGCTTCGGTGAGCAGACGGCCCAGCGGGCGGACCGCGCCGATGGCGAGCGCGACACCGACCGCCGCGGGCACCGCCCACGGGGCGATATCCATCAGCAGGCCGCGCCTGGTGCGGCGGGGCCGTGAGCCTGCGCGCAGCCGCCGCAGCGGCACGCGGGCGGGAACCGCGACCAGCCCGGGGCCGGTCACGACGCCGCGCCCAGGTCGAGGACCCGGTCCGCGACGGCCTTCACCAGGCTGCGGTCGTGGCTGGCGAACAGCACGCCGTGGCCCGCCTGTTTCTCGGCGAGCAGCCTGCCCGTCAGCCAGCGGCGGCCGCCGGAGTCGAGGCGCTGCTCCGGCTCGTCGAGCAGCACCAGCAGCCGGGGCCGGGCGAAACACGTCGCCAGCGCCAGCCGCCGCCGCTGCCCGCTGGACAGCCCGGCGGGCAGCTGGTCCGCCGCGCCCGCGAGGCCGGACTCGCCGAGCAGGCTGGCGGCGTGCTCGTCCGGCGCGGCGTCGCCGTGCGCGGACATCAGCAGCGCCAGGTGCTCCGCGACGGCGAGGTCGGCGAAGAAATCCACGTCGTCGAGCACCGCCGCGACGCTCCGCCGCGTCTGCGGGTCGCGTTCCCGTATCGGCCGCCCGCACAGCCGGATGGACCCCGCCGAGGGCCGGTCCATCCCGGCGACGCACCGCAGCAGCGTGCTCTTGCCCGAGCCATTGGGGCCGACCACCGCGACCGCCTCACCCGGGCCGACCTCCGCATCAACGCCGCAGAGGACATCGACCTCGCCGAACGAGCGGCGCAGCCCCGTGACCGCAAGGAGCGGCAACGTCCGTTCGGACGATGGAGGGGTCTGCACGGCAATCAGCCTAGACCGTCCACAGCGCAGGATCATTACTCTCGTCCCCGCCGCCGAAGGCGGCCGCGGGGACGACAGCAGCACGATCAGGCTGGCGACTACCCCCGTCGGCGACACGCCCGGCCCGCGAGGCTGGACCGCCCTCATCGTCGGCGGCTTCGCCGGGTTCCTGCTCGTCGCCGTCTACGGCATCGCGCTGCTGATGTCCGGACGGGTCCCCAGGAAGCATCAGATCCATAGTCGCCTGGCACTTACATTCGTAGTTCGCAGAACGACTGCGGGTGTCACTCCGCAGTGGCCGTGTGGCGGAAGCCATCAGGCGGCGCGGCGGTGGACCAGCCAGACGGTCGTGGCGATGAGCAACGCTGACGACGCGAGCAGCCAGCCGCCCTCGATCAGCTGGAAGGGCCAGAACCGGCTGGCAGGCTGGTAGCTGGTCCACATCGTGTAGCCGGCCTTGGCCAGGCACTGGGGGACTGTCTCGGTCGTACCGCCGCCGCCCTTGACGACGGCTCCCGATGTATCGGACGAGCAGTACTGGAACAGGTTGGCGGTGGGCGGGCCGGAGAAGGCGAACCGGCCGTCCTTGGTCCACCACTGGCCGATGATCCAGCCGGTGCCTGGGGGGGTGAGGCTGTGGGTGGTCAGCGGCGTCAGGTAGTGCTCGCGCAGTACTGCGCCGGTCGCGATGGCGAGCGGCGCGTAGATGGCGAAGGTGGCGACGATCGCGGGGACGACCCGGCGGATGAGCATCCCGGCCAGGGCGGCGATCGTGAAGGCGGCCAGCGTCCAGGCGGGGAACGTGACCTCGCGCAGGGCGAACAGGGTATCGAGCGGGGTGCTCTGGTAGAGGCCCGCCGCCTGGTCGCCGGTGCTGAACAACGGCTGGTAATACCAGGACACGACCGCGCCGAACGCGGCTGTCGCGGCGGCCAGCATGCCCCCGAGCAGCACCAGCTTGGCTAGTGCCCAGCGCCACCGGCCGAATCCCTGCGTCCAGGCGTACCGGAAGGTGCCGGACTCCAGCTCCCTGGCCAGCACCGGCGCCCCGACGAACGCCCCGATCAGCGCGGGTAGCAGCTGCAGCAAAACGCCGCCCGGGCCCTTATTCGACATGAAGCGGCTACTGGCGCTGGTGCTGAACGTGTTGCTGATCAGGTTCTGGCAGACGGCTGAGCTTGCCGGGTGGCAGGCGAGAGCGGCGGTGTAGGTGTTGTGCAGCGATGTGCCATTGATCCACAGCCATACTGCCAGCAGGCCGAGCACCGCGGCCACGCCGGCCGTCGCGCCGCGATGCTGACGCCAGGTGATCCCGATCATCCGCCGCCACGGCACCGGCCGCGGAGCGGCGTCTGGCCGGGCGGGCAGGGTCGCGGTCATCGCGTCACCTCCGGGGTGCTCTCGCGCAGGTAGGCCATGGCGAGGTCCTCCATGCTGGCCTGGCCGTGGCTGGCGAGCAGGCTGGTGACCTCTCCGGTGAGTCGCACCCGGCCGCGTGCCAGCAGGATGAGGTAGCTGGCGACCCGTTCGAGTTCGGTGAGCACATGCGAGGACAGCAGCACCGACACGCCCTCGGTGGTCGCGGCGGCCAGGACGGTGGCCATGAAGTCGTGCCTGGCGACCGGGTCGAGCGCCGCCACCGGCTCGTCGAGTACCAGCAGCCGTGGCCGACGGGCCAGGGCCAGGGTGAGCGCGAGCTGGGCCTGCTGGCCGCCGGACAGCTTGCCCGTCTTGCGCTTGAGCGGGATGCCGAGCTCGTCGAGCCGGGCCATGGCATAGGGCTGGTCGAAGCGGCGGTTGAGTCCGCGGGTCACGTAGATCATGTTCGCGACCGACAGGGTCGTGTACAGCGGGGTGTCCTGGGCGACGAACGCGATCCCGTCAAGCGCGGCCGGCGATCCCGCCCGGGTGCCGCCCAGCACGGTGACCGCGCCCGCCGACGGCGCTGACAGGCCCACCGCCAGGTTCAGCAGGGTGGTCTTGCCGGCTCCGTTCGGCCCGACCAGGGCCGTCACGCGCCCGGCGGGTACCTCCAGCGTGCAGTCGCGCAGCGCCCAGGTCCGGCCGTAGCGCTTGCCCAGGCCGCTGGCCTCGACAACGTTCATCGGTCTCCTCTCGTGGTGTGTACGCCGCCCACTGTCCCTTGATGCCGGGCCGTTTGTCTGCGCTCGCGGGATCGAACCGGTTCAATCGCGAGATTGAATCCAGGTCACCGCACGGATGATGCGCAGGGCCTGGCCAGCGGATACCGTCGGTGGCATGCGGGCAGGCGAGAGGTTGACGGGTGGTGACCCGGGAGCCATCGTCGATGCCGGAATAGGGATCGCCGCGGCTGTACTGATCGCCGTCGCCGCGTGGGGCTCCCCCCGGCTGATCGGCAGTGAGGCGATCGACGGGCCTTCGTGGCTGCTGGGGCTGCTGCCCGTGCTCGTGGGCGTGCCGCTGGTGCTGCGCCGCCGCGCGCCGCTGCTGATGTGGCTGGCGATCTGGGCGAGCATAGCGCTGCTGTCCCTGCTGGCGGTCAACTCGCTGGAGGGCCTGGCGTGGGTCTTTGTGCTGTTCAGCGCCGCCTTTGCACTGGGCGCGCACGCCAGCCTGCGCCGCGCGATCGCTGGGCTGGTCCTCGCCGCTCCGGTCGTGGTCGCGATCAGTCACCGGGGTGCGCTGGGGCTGGGCTTGTCGCAAGACGGCGCGCCGGCCGTGGTCTCGTCGTCGCTGCAGCTGATGGCGTTCTGGCTGGCCGGCGTGTTCGTCCACGTCCGCAGGCGGGCCGCCTGGCTGGCCGCGCGGAGCGCCGCCTCGCAGCGCCAGGCCGAGCAGGCCGCGGCGGCTGAGCGGGCACGGATCGCCAGGGAGCTGCACGACATCGTCGCCCATCACCTCAGCGTGGTCGTGCTGCAGGCGGCCGGTGCCCAGGTGTCGGGAAAGCCGGCCGGCCCGACCCTGCGGAAGATCGAGAACAGCGCCCGGCAGGCACTGGACGAGACCAGCCGCCTGCTGAACGTCCTGCGCGACCCGGACGAGGAAGCCGGGCTCGCCCCGCAGCCGGGCACTGGCGACCTGGACGCGCTGGCCGCCAGCGTCCGGGCGGCCGGCCTGCCGGTGGACCTGGTCATCGACGGCGATCTCGCCGCGCTGCCCGCGCTCGTGGACGTGTCGGTGTACCGGATCGTGCAGGAGGCGCTGACCAATGCCCTCAAGCACGCCGGCGCGGCCCGTGCCGAGGTGACGATCGGATGCGAGGCCGGCGCGCTCACGATCGAGGTCGGTGACAACGGAACCGGGCAGCCAGGTAACGGGTCACCGGGCGGCGGGCACGGGCTGGCCGGGATGCGCGAGCGGGCCGCCGTACTCGGCGGTGAGCTGGCCGCCGGGCCGCAGCCCGGCGGCGGGTTTGCCGTGCGCGCCCGGCTGCCGCTCGGCGGCGCAGTGCCGCCTGGCGAGCCGTCGTGATCAGCGTCCTGATCGCCGACGACCAGGATCTCGTCCGTGAGGGCCTGCGTATGCTGCTGGAAGCCGAGCCGGACCTTGCCGTTGCGGGGGAGGCCGCCGACGGCAGCGAGGCACTGGCTCAGGCCCGGCTCCTGGACCCCGACGTGATCTTGATGGACATCCGCATGCCCGGCATGAACGGCATCGAGGCGACCACCCGGCTCGTGCAGGCCGGGTCCCGGGCCCGGATCCTGATGCTGACCACCTTCAACCTGGACGAGTACGTCTACCACGCCCTGAAGGCAGGCGCGAGCGGCTTCCTGCTCAAGCACGCCAGCCGTGACCAGCTGACCGGCGGCGTCCGCACGGTAGCAGCCGGCGAGACCATCCTCGCCCCGGCCATCACCCGGCGGCTGATCGAGGACTTCTGCAACGGCCCCGTCCCCGGCACCCCAGTCGCTGGTGCTGCCGGTGGCCTCAGCGAACGGGAACTCGGCGTCGTGCGGCTCGTGGCCCAGGGACTGTCGAACGCCGAGATCGCCGCCACGCTCTACCTCAGCGAGGCCACCGTCAAGAGCCACATCGTCCGCATCCTCGCCAAGCTCGGCCTGCGGGACCGGGTGCAGGTCGCCGTCTACGCATACGAACACGGCATCGTCCGGCCAGGCCACCGCACCCCACCAGCCGACCGGAAGACAAGACCCTAGCGCGAGCCTGGCGCCAGAGCCGGAACCGGCTCGCATCGCTGACCCAGATCCCTCCTTTCATAGTGATCGCTGCAGGCCGTCACGACACGCCCGGGCTGCAGCTTTCCCGAAAATTCCTCTGGCCGCCTTGAACAGCCGAACCAGATAGCCGGGCGTCAGTGGTGGAGTTCCTCCGCGAGCTCGGTGAGCGTCCAGGGCCGCGCGAGGCTGGCCTCCAGCAGGCGCATCGCGCGGCCGAAGGCCGGGTGGAGCGGGCCGCCCTGCGCCCCCGACGCGGCCCCCCGTCCAGAGCAGGTAGCCGAGCAGCGGGTCCTCGCGCGTCCAGGACAGTTCCCGGCTGAAGCAGCAGTTCTACAGCTCCAGGCGCCGGCAGCCCTCATAACCGTGCCAGACACCTGGCCGCAGCAGGACGACGTCGCCGCGGCTCAGCTCCCGCCGCCCGGAGACGCTGTGGTGGTTACCCGAACCGCCGACGACGAAGGCGATCTCCACGAAGCTGTGCGTGTGCGACGGGTTGTCCTCCGCCTGCAGGTAATGGGCCGCGTAGGCCAGGGTGCCCTCGGTGAAGTAGAACACGTCCCGGCTGGTGTCCATCGGCAGATCGTCATCGCGCGTCCCCGGGACGATACGTCGCTAGGTGCGTTTTGTGCTATTCCCGGTTCATTACGGGCTTACGTCAGGGGCCGAGTTCGGCCCGCAGGATCTCTTCTGGCCTCTCCGCCAGATCCGGATCAGACTCGAAGGACGCGAAGAACGGAAGGTCGCGTGCGTCGTGAGTGGCGTCAGCCCATCTCCTGATCAGCTCAAGAACCGGCCGGACTTCCGCTTCGGGAAGCTCGTCCACTAGGTGATGCAGTTCCTCACGCATCTCGCTCATGCAGCCAGTTGAGCAGCACCGGCTGGAGAAGGACACGTGCCTTAGGGCAGCATTACCCCATCCGCAGGGGCCGATCGGGGGCCGCGCGGGTATGCCGATGACCCTTCCCGTGCCTTCCAAAATCTTCACGATCTTCGAGGGGACGTCGGAGATCCAGCGGATGCTGATCGGGCGCACCGTGACCGGGCTCGACGTTCGCTAGCCTGACCTGCGGATATACCTATCCTGTACCCGGGAGGGGGGCCGGTCTGCTCTTGGCTGGACTGGGGTGCTGTCGTGTCCGGTTTACCCGAATCGTGCCGGTTATTTCCTGTCAGTTCCGGACCGCGTGCTGAATCGGCGCTGATACCTGAACCTCTATGGTCTAGACCAATCGTGAAATAGGTCTAGACCAATTGGTCTAATGCGGGCCGGTGTCCGGCCGCGACCTTCGTGAGGCCTAGTCGCTCGGCGATCGCGATCACGGCCGCGTCGACAATGCCGAGGGGGAGGCTCACGTACTTCTCGACGAGCTCCGCGATGCGCGGGAGATCGCCGTCCTCGACCTCGGTTGCGTGGAAGCCGTTGCCGCCGAATGACCTGAGGAAGGTGACCTCGGCCTGTGGCCCGACTCGGGACTGGAGCAGGTAGCCGGGACGCCAGTGTCGCAGAGCAGCAGGTCTCGCAGGAGCTGCGTCGCCTGGTCGTACTCTTTCGGCTTGGAGAGCACGGTCAGCTTCTCCACCTGCTGCCACGTCTCGTCCCTGCGCCCCGCCAGCTTCTCCAGGTGACGCTCGTAGGCGGCGGCCTGCTCCGCCGCCCGCCGCGCCCGTGCCTCCTCCCGCGCCCGCGCCTCGGCCTGCTCCCGTGCGGCCCGCCGGGCCTTAGCGCCCGCCAGCAGTTCGCTCGCGGTCCGCCCCGCGCTGGTCTCCGCGACGCCGGCCGGCCGGGTCTCTCGCCAGAACTGCCCTACCAGCAGCGCCTCCACCTGCGCCCCCTCGCCTTGCGCGACCATGGTGAGGTACTTGTCCTTCTCGCTGGCCGGCCGTGCCGTGACCCAGTCCGCGATCCTGTCGTCGCTGGCCGGTGCAAGCGGGCCGCTGGCTTTTGCCGCGGTCGCGATCAGGTCGTCGTCGATCTTCAGGAACTGCGCGACCGCGGCCAGGGAGTCGCTCAGCTCCCTCAGCCCCGCCGGGACCGGCGGCTCGGCCTCGTCCGCGTCGTCGTCTTCGTCTTCGTCGAAGTCGACTCCGCCCAGCTGGACCTGCAGCCGCCCGGGGTCCCCGCGGAAGTCCCCGAACGAGTACTCGTTGGCGAGCCGCGTCGCCGA
>Ga0302325_10031078_pt1 | contig 10995 bp, 6 predicted proteins | sample Palsa_T0_2_FD_201948 | JGI IMG/M metagenome (GOLD analysis project Ga0302325, IMG submission 201948) | Peat permafrost microbial communities from Stordalen Mire near Abisko, Sweden - Palsa_T0_2 | ecosystem: Environmental > Terrestrial > Soil > Palsa > Peat permafrost | place: Sweden: Abisko... | reverse complement strand
CTTCAGCGTTTGACTGAAGATGCTCAGATCGAGAGGCGTATCGGGCATGAGGATTGTCCCGAACTTCGATTTCTGAACATCGAGTGTCCAGTTTCCGTTCCACTTCGCGCAATCGCCGCTCGTTTGACCGAAGCAGGCAAGCGCCGAAAGCAGGCTGATCGCGCCCAAAACATATAGCGTCCCAATCCCGCCAGATTTGCGCGGCCCGGTCCGGCTACCGTTGGGGAAGCAAAAGGAACTCATCGCATGACTGACGCCGAAATGCAGGATTTTGTCACGAAATCTGCGGCCGCATGGGGCGCCCGGGATTCACAGGCATTTCTGGACTTGTGGCAGGGCCGATATCGAAACCATCAACGCGCATCTTTCCCACGATCCTCTGCTGGCCCGGCTGGTGGGGGAGCGCCCGGCAGTTGGGACACCCCGCATGTCGGCCCGGACTCCGACGCATTCCCGGTTTCCGATGCCGCTTTGCTTCATCGCGCCGAGGCGTGGCGACTGTAGCGTGCTTATGCCGCGCAACACCTTCGCATGCCCGGGGAAAACCGGACTACTCCCTCGATGCCGGTGGCCGGTGCGGATACAAATCCCGCGGGTTGGCCTTTGCATCCATAGGCAACGCTGCTGCGGCGCTAATTCGCTGAGCAGGAAAAACTGGCGGCGTCGTTGGGATCGCCCGTGCCCTTATAGTGCGCGGTCTGCGGGTAGACGCAAAGCGGACGGGTCAGCGTCTTCGCGGGATCGGTTACCGATTTGCCCGACGCTATGATCTTCTCCGGCGCTACGCCTTTTTCCACCCAGCGGTCGAGCGCGGAGAGAACGTCGTGATCGGGGTCCATATCCGCGCCCGCGCGCGGTACATTGCCGAAGCTGTTCGCTCCCGCACCGCCGCTGCAATGACCCATGCCGGGCACCATGAAGAGGCGATAGAAATCTTCCACGGGCTTCGATTTATCGCTGCGCGGATCAGGATATTTCGTCAGGAAAGTATGGACCTGCTCGTTGTATTGGATGGACGCGACGGGTGGAATCGCCGGGTCGCCCCAGCCGTGATACTGAATCAGTTTGCCGCCGCGCGCGCGGAATGAACGCAGATCGGGGTTGGTGGCGTTGATGACCGAACCGACTTTTTCATCTCCATACGCTACGTCTTTGTCGAAGTTGAAATCGTGGAAGTCCCACTTCGGGTCTTCAAACACGGCTTGCCCGTAATAGGTATTCGCGAAGCCGAACTGGATGGCGCCTTTGGGATTCGTGGAGGTGATCCATGCGCCCCAGGTGCCCGCTTCCCCTTCCGCTCCGGGTGAATATCCGGGAGAAATCTGCGCGCCGGTGCGGGGGTTCTTCGGCCCTTCATAGATCTTCTTCACGGCTGCCACCTGTTGCGCGGTAAGGCATTCATTTGTGTCCGCGCCTTTGCACAAAATCGTCGCGGGGTCGAAATGACAGAGCCGGGGGTTTTCGATCAGCCCGTCTTTGATTCCGTCCAGGGCGTCGCATTGTTCGACAGCGGCTTTCTGAATGGCCTTGAGTTTGGCCGGAGGTACGGAACTTGCCGGGTCGATGAGCAGCGCCTGTTCATTCCATACGCCGCCGGTGGTGAGGTGCGACCACGGGCCTGCGGGCGCGCCGGCGATGATGCCGTCGAAATCGTCGGCATAGCGCTGGGCTTCCATGAGGGCTTCGCGTCCGCCGTCCGAACAGCCCATGAAGTAGCTGCGCGAGGGCGCTTTGCCGTAAAGCGCCGTGACCAGAGCGATCGACTGAAGGGCCGTTTCATGTACCGCGCGGTAACCGAAGTCCACCATTTTTTCCGGGTGTCCGATAGCCCATTCCGCGCCTGCGCCGGAGTGCCCGTCGTCGGTTCCGGCTACGGCGTAACCGCGGCGGAGCGGTTCGGCGAATGCCTGCACCGGTACGTTACCCGCCCAGCCGCCATTGCCAACCTGTTCGTATTTTCCGTTCCAGCCGGAAGCCGGCAGCCAGAGCTCAAACTTGATTTCTGAATCGCGTGTGGGTTTGGCTATCGCTTTGACGTCGCAGTGAGCCGGGACGGTAGTGGTTGCCGCAGCGGCGGTTGCGGAGGCAATCGTGGTGTGCGGTAGCGCCAGCGTGGCCAGGCTTTCACAGGATTGCTGGGCACTCAGGGAAAGCGTCAGACAGAACGGCAGGGCAACGACAAAGACGATTGCACGATTCAACATGTTCGTTAGTCTATCAGCGCCGGGGCAGGACGACGCCCCAGACGTTCCCTCAGCGATTCCCAGCGCAGGCGCAGGCGATCGAGGTACAGGTAGACAACCGGAGTTGTGTAAAGCGTCAGCATCTGACTGAAGAGGAGTCCGCCGACGATTGCGATGCCGAGAGGACGCCGCAGCTCGGAGCCGGGTCCCGTACCGAGGGCCATGGGCAGGCCTCCCAGCATTGCCGCCATGGTGGTCATGGTGATGGGACGGAAGCGCAGCAGGCATGCCTGGAAGATGGCTTCTTCGGGATTCTTGCCTTCTTCGCGTTCGGCGCGAATCGCGAAATCGATCATCATGATCGCGTTCTTTTTTACGATGCCGATGAGCAGAATAATTCCGATCAGTGAAATCACGTTGAGCTCGTTGTGCGTGGCGAGCAGGGCCAGCAGCGCTCCGACGCCCGCTGACGGCAGCGTCGAGAGGATTGTGATGGGATGGATCAGGCTTTCGTACAGCATGCCCAGAACCAGATAGACAGCGACCAGCGCGCCTGCGATTAACACCGGCTCGTTCGCCAGCGATTCCTGATAAGCCTGCGCCGTGCCGGAGAAGCTGCCGCGAATGCTGGAGGGTAATCCGATCTGACGTTCGGCTTGTTCGATCACGGGAACCGCGTCGCTAAGAGCCGCGCCAACCGGGAGGTTGAATGAGATGGTTGCCGACGGCACCTGTCCCTGATGATTTACCGATAACGGCGCGGTGGTTGGCTCGTAGTGCGTGAAGGTGCTCAGCGGAACCTGCTGGCCATTCGCGGCTTTCACATAGATGTACTGGAGTCCGTCGGGATTTTGCCAGAAGCCCGAAGACGCCTCCATCACTACGTGATACTGGGCGAGCTCTGTATAAAGAGTCGCGACCTGGCGCTGGCCGAAGGCATCGTAAAGCGTGTCGTCGATCAGTTGGGGTGTGATGCCGAAGCGCGCCGCGGTATTGCGGTCGATCACCAGCGTCGACTGCAGGCCCTTGTTCTGCTGGTCGATGTTCACGTCGGCCAGCTGCGGCATCGTGCGCAGTTTCTGAAACACCAGGGGCGCCCACTGATTAAGCTCCGCCACGCTGTCGCTTTGCAGCGTGTATTGATACTGTGCGCCCACGATGCGGGTGCCAATACGGAGCGACTGAATGGATTGCAGAAAGACGCTCGCGCCAGCCACGCGCGCCAGCTTCGGACGCAGCCGGGCGATCACCTCATCGGCCGTGACCGTGCGCTGATCCGGCGGTTTCAGCGTGAGGAACATACGGGCGTTATTCACCGCCCCGGCGCCGCCGCCTCCGCCGCCGAGGAACATCATTACGTTCTCCATCGCGGGGTCTTCCTGAAGGATTTTGCCCGCTTGCGAGACACGGTCTTTCATCGCGCCGAACGACGTTGCCTGATCGGCCTGAACCTGGCCGGTCATGCGGCCTGTATCCTGCTGCGGGAAAAAGCCTTTCGGGATCACGACGTAAAGATATACGGTGACCGCAACGGTGCCGATGGTGACCAGGAGCACGAAAGCCTGGTGACGCAGAACCTGGCGCAGCGTGCGTTCATAGATGCGGCGGATGAACTCGAAGCCCCACTCGCTGACGCGGAAAAACCACCCGTGGGTTTCGTCGGGATTGTGATCGCGCAGCAGTGTGGCGCACATCATGGGCGTCAGGGTCAGCGACACGATGAGAGAGATTACGATCGCCACGCAAAGCGTGATGGCGAATTCGCGGAACAGCCTTCCCACGTAGCCCTGCATCATCAGGATCGGGATGAAGACGGCGATGAGCGAGATGCTGATCGAAGTGACGGTGGGCCCGATTTCCTCCGCGCCGCGCAATGCCGCGCGCAACGGCGTCATGCCTTCTTCGATGTAGCGTGTGATGTTTTCGATCACGACGATAGCATCGTCAACGACGAAGCCGGTGGCGATGGTGAGGGCCATGAGCGAGAGATTATCGAGGCTATAGCCGAAAATGTACAGGACTCCGAATGTTCCCGCGAGCGATAGCGGCACCACTACGCTGGGGATCGAAGTCGTCCGCAGATTCCGCAGGAAAATGAACACCACCATGATCACCAGGGCGATCGAAATCAGCAGCGTCTTTTCCACGTCTTTCACGGAATCCCGGATTTGCGTGCTGCCGTCAAGAAGTACGGCGAGGTGGATGGCGGGCGGGATCGATGCCTGCAGGCGCGGCAGCACAGCCTTGATGCGGTCGACCGTATCGACGACGTTCGCGCCCGGCTGTTTAAAGATAAGCAGGACGATCGCAGGCTTCCCGTTTGCCCACCCCGCTGTGCGGATGTCTTCCACCGAATCGGAAACGGTGGCGACATCGGACAGCTTTACGGCGCCGCCGTTGCTGTAGGAAACCACGAGCGGACCGTAGTCGGCTGCATGCATCAGCTGGTCGTTTGCGCCGATGGACCAGATGCGCCGGGAGTTGACGAGATCTCCTTTGGGGCGGTTGGCATCGGCGACTCCGAGGAACGCGCGGACGTCTTCGAGGCTGATTCCGAAATGGTTCAGCTGCGTGGGGTTCACGTCGATGCGGACTCCGGGCAGGGAACTGCCCTGAACAATCACCTGCGCGACGCCATAGATCTGTGAGAGCTTCTGCTGCAGGATTGTGATGGCGACATCGTAGAGTTCACCCGGCTTCTTGGTCTCGGATGTGAGGGCCATGAAGATGATCGGCGAATCGGCGGGGTTGTTTTTTCGCCAGCTCGGGTTCTGAGGGAGAGTCGCCGGGAGTTGGCTGCGGGCGGCGTTGATAGCTGCCTGGACGTCGCGGGCAGCCGCGTCGATGTTGCGGTTGAGGTCGAACTGCAGACTGATGGAGGTCGCTCCGAGCGAACTCGACGACGTCATTTCATTCACGCCTGCGATGTGGCCGAGCTGGCGCTCAAGGGGAGTGGCGACCGACGATGCCATTGTTTCCGGGCTGGCTCCGGGCAGAGCCGCCGTAACTGAGATGGCGGGATAGTCGACCTGCGGAAGCGGCGCTATGGGCAGGAACGGGAAGGCGATCGCTCCCGCCAGACCGAGCGCAACCGCCAGCAGCGTTGTGGCAACGGGGCGCGCGATGAAGGGAGACGAAAGGCTCATGCTTCGCTGGCCACGACTGCGGTTATGGCAGGCCGGCGCGACATGAGTCGCGAGAGTCTGTCGAACGCCAGATAGACAACGGGCGTCGTGTAAAGCGTAAGCACCTGGCTGAAGATCAGTCCGCCGACAATGGCGATACCCAGCGGACGGCGGAGCTCGGCGCCCGTACCGCTGCCTAACGCAAGCGGCAATCCGCCCAGCATGGCGGCGAGCGTAGTCATCACGATGGGGCGGAAGCGCAGCAGGCACGCCTGATAGATAGCCTCGCGCGGCGCCATCCCCTCTTTGCGCTCTTTCTCCAGAGCGAAATCGATCATCATGATGGCATTCTTCTCCACGATGCCTATGAGCAGCACGATTCCGATCAGCGCAATCACGCTGAAATCGGTGTGGCAGATCATCAGTGCGAGCAGGGCGCCGACTCCAGCCGACGGCAGCGTGGAAAGAATCGTCAGCGGATGAATATAGCTTTCATAGAGTACGCCGAGCACGATATAGACAGTCATGAGCGCGGCGAGAATCAGCACAGGTTCATTTGCAAGGGAAGCCTGAAAGGCCGCGGCCGTCCCCTGAAAGGAAGCCGCGACGCTGGCGGGCATTGCGAGTTCCTCTTTAGCCTTGTTCACCGCTGCGACGGCATCGCCGAGCGATTTGCCCGGCGCGAGATTGAAAGATGCCGTGACCACCTGAAACTGCCCCTGATGATTGATGGCGAGAGGGCCAGTCGATTCCGTGAAATGCGTGAATGCGTCAAGCGGCACCTCGCCGCCCGTCGCTGACCGGACGTAGATGTTCTTAAGATCGCCGGGATTGTCGCGCAGGTCCGGCTTGATCTCCATCACTACGCGGTACTGGTTGAGCTGCGTGAACATGATCGAGATCTGACGCTGGCCGAAGGCATCGTACAGCGTGTCGTCGATCATCTGCGGCGTGATACCAAATCGCGATGCGGTGTTGCGGTCGATTACCAGCTGCGCCTGAAGGCCGCCGCTCTGCTGATCCGTTGCGACATCGCGCAGTTCCGGCAGCGACTGTAATTTCGCAATAAACTTCGGAGCCCATTCGGCAAGCTCTCTGGAGTCGGCGTCCTCAAGGCTGTACTGGTATTGAGTGCGGCTCACGCGGTCTTCTACCGTCAGATCCTGCACCGGTTGCATGAAGAGCTGAATGCCTTCGGTCTTCACCAGTTCAGGCTGGAGACGGCGAATTACTTCCGATGCATCGGCCTTCCGCACTTCGAGCGGTTTCAGGTTAATCTGGATTCGCCCCGAGTTGATCGTTGTGTTAGTGCCGTCGATGCCGATGAACGACGACAGGCTTTCAACCGCCGGATCCTTCAGAATCGTGCGCGCGAGTTCGCGCTGCAGGTTGGCCATGGCCGGGAATGAGATCGACTGCGGCGCTTCCGACACGCCGAGGATCACGCCGGTATCCTGTACCGGAAAGAAGCCTTTCGGAATAATGAGAAACAGGTAAATGGTAGCCGCCAGCGTCCCTGCCGCGATCAGCAGCGTCACGGGCTGGAATCGCAGCGCGACCTGAAGCGTGCGTCCATAAAAAGCGATGATGCCCTGAAATACACGCTCGGAAAACCGGTAGAGCGCACCTTGTTCCGATTCGGGTTTGTGCTTGAGCAACCGCGCGCACATCATTGGGGTGAGGGTGAGCGAAACCACCGCTGAGATCAGAATCGTCACGCTCAGCGTGATGGCGAACTCGCGGAACAGCCGTCCCACGATATCGCCCATAAACAGCAGCGGGATCAACACCGCGATCAGGGAGACCGTGAGAGACAAAATCGTGAACCCGATCTGCTCGGCGCCAATCAGCGCAGCCTGCATCGGCGCGACGCCTTCTTCGATGTAGCGCGCGATGTTTTCGATCATGACGATCGCGTCGTCCACCACAAAGCCCGTGGATATCGTCAGCGCCATCAGGGTCAGATTGTTGAGGCTGTACCCGAGCATGTACATGGCGCCGAAAGTACCCACCAGGGAAAGCGGCACCGCGACGCTGGGAATTACCGTTGCGGCAAAGGTGCGCAGGAACAGGAAGATCACCATCACCACCAGGGCGACGGTCAGCATCAGTTCGAACTGAACGTCCGCAACCGACGCGCGGATGGTGGCTGTGCGGTCGGTCAGGATCGCGATTTCCACCGAAGCGGGCATCGAAGCCCGCAACTGTGGCAACAGCTTCTGCACGCGATCCACAACATCGATGATGTTCGCCCCGGGCTGCCGCTGAATATTCACGATCACCGCGGGCGCGTCGTCTTTCCACGCCGCGAGGCGAACGTTCTCGGTGTCGTCGGAAACCTTAGCCACATCGGAAAGAGTTACCGGATGCCCGTTGCGATAGGCCACCACCAGCGGGCCGTAATCCCCGCTTTCAAGGAGCTGGTCGTTGTCGGAGATCGTGTAGGAGTTCCGCAAACCGTCGAATGTTCCTTTGGCCAGATTCACATTGGTTGCGGCGATGGCAGCCCGGAGATCTTCAAGATTCAGGTGATAGGAAGACAGCGCCATCGGATTGGCTTGTATGCGCACCGCGGGCTTCTGGCCGCCACTGATGCTGACAAGACCGACGCCCGGCAGTTGTGAGATCTTCTGTGCGAGACGGGTGTCGGCGAAGTCCTCAACCTTTGACAGCGGCAGCGCATTCGAGGTCAGCGCAAGGGTCAGAATCGGCGCGTCCGCGGGATTGGTCTTCGCGTAAACCGGCGGGTTCGGCAGACTCGACGGCAGAAACGTGGTGGCGGCGTTGATGGCCGCCTGCACCTGCTGCTCCGCCACATCGATGTTGAGATCGAGCACGAACTGCAGCGTGATCACCGACGCCCCGGATGAACTCGTCGACGTCATCTGGTTCAAACCCGGCACCTGGCCGAACTGCTTTTCAAGCGGCGCTGTTACGGACGACGCCATCACGTCCGGACTCGCGCCCGGGTAAAACGTGATCACCTGAATCGTGGGGTAATCGACTTGAGGTAGCGCCGAAACGGGCAACTGCCGGTAAGCCACGATCCCGACCAGCAGAATTCCCGCCATGAAAAGCGAGGTCGCGATGGGACGCAGGATGAATGGCCGTGAAGGGCTCATGGCAGTCTAGTGTTTAGCAGCGGGCGCCAGACGAACGATTACCTTCGTACCGCGCTCCAGCTTATCGATACCGTCGATTACGACTACATCGCCCGGCTCCAGGCCTTTATCCACTGCCGCTTCATCGCCTTCGCTGAGCGTGCTGGAAATTTCGCGTACCTCCACCGACTTATCTGCTTTCACCCTGTAAACAAACGCAGAACTGGGGCTGTGCTGAATGGCCGCGGCCGGAATGATCACCGTGCCGCGCCGCATATCGACCAGCAGTCTCGCATTGACGAACTGATTCGGAAACAGCGACAGATCGGCATTCGCAAACTGTCCTTTGAAGCGAACGGTGCCGCTGGTCTGGTCGATCTGGTTGTCGATCGTGAGAAGCGTCCCCTCCGCCAGCTTCTTTTTCAAATCCCGGTCCCATGCGACGATGGGCAGCTTCGCGCCCGCCCGCATCTTTCCGGTTACCTGCGGCAGGCTGTCTTCGGCGATGTTGAATAGCACCGCAATCGGCTGCAGTTGCGTCACGACCGCCAGACCATTGGTATCGGTGGCGTGAACGATATTGCCGCGATCCACCAGACGCAATCCGATGCGGCCGGTTAACGGCGAAGTGATGCGGCTGTAAACGAGTTGCAGCTTCGCGTTATCGATCGTTGCCTGGTCGGCCTTAACGGTGGATTCATACTGCGCCACAGTCGAAGTCTGCGTATCGAGCTGCTGTTTCGGCAGCGCATCCTGATCCATCAGAGTTTTGTAGCGGGTCAGGTCGAGCCGGGCATTGGCAAGCAGCGCCTCATCGCGCGCCTTCTGCGCCTCTGCAAGCGACAACTGCACCTCGTAAGGACGCGGATCGATTTCGGCGAGCAGATCGCCTTGCTTCACGAATTCGCCTTCGGTAAAGGCAACCCTCGTCAGCTCGCCATCGACGCGCGACCGTACGGTTACCGTATTGAATGCGGTCACCGAACCGAGACCGTTCAGATAAACCGGCATATCGCCGCGCCGCGCCACCATAGCAACCACAGGAACCTGACGCGCGCCCGCCCGGCCCGCGCCCCCCGGGCCTTTCGCGGCGGCAGGCGCAACATCCGCGCTCTTCGTCACACGGGGGAAAAGCCATACCGCGCCAACGGCAATTCCGACGAAAAGGAGCCACGGCCACCAGCGGTTTCCGCGCGCTCGCGGTGCTTCTGAAGAGGACATTCGATTGTTGGTAGTGTATTTACACGTAATTCATTTGTCAAGTGTTGACAACCTGGTCCGGCAGCGCCTACCCTGATTCAGGTGACACGAAAAGCGGGGCAGGAACAGTGCGAGATCTTTCAGGGCTGCTGCGTTTCCTTCAACCTGCGTAAGTCTTCGCAGGTTGTCGGAAGAATCTACGCGCGCGAGATGGAGGATTCGCCTTTGCGCGGGCCGCTTTTCAGCCTGATGATGATCATCTACCGGAAGGGCTCGGCCACGATCACGGCACTGGCGGAAGATATCGGCCTTGACCGGACTACGCTCACGCGCAATCTCAAACCGCTGCAGCAAAAAGGCCTGATTCAAATCGGACGCGCGGCCGCAAACCGAAAAGAAATCAGACTGCTCCCCGCGGGAGAAGCGGCGGTGCAGACTGCGATCAAATTCTGGCGTAAAGCGCAGACGAAAGTGGTAACGGAACTCGGGGAGGAACGCTGGAACCGGATGAGGGAAGATCTGGCAGCCGTGATGGCTCTCGAGCAGTTATAGAAAAAGCGCAGGAGTAAGTGGCGAACCACTCACTCCTGCGATGAACCGGGATAACTTACTTGCCCGAAGCGGCGCCTTCGCCGGCTGCGAACATGAGCTTGGTGGTGGTGCCGCCGAGGTCGATTTCCTTCACTTTGGAGTCGGAAACGGTGCTCGTCGTCAGATTGAACTTCTTCTCGTTCTTCTCGATGGTGACTGGCAGTTCGACAACACTCTTGCCGCTCTTGAAGGTCGCTTTGTCGGCGGCGAATTCAACTTTGTACTGGCCGGCGTTGAGCTTCGTTCCGCCAACCCAAACCGGGTTCGCGAAAGTTACGCTGTAGCTGGATGCTGCGCTGGCAGCCGCAAGTGCTAACGTTGTCAAACCAAATGCCAACTTTGTGATCGTCATGTTAATAATTCTCCTGTTTCTTTTTTGGATTATCGGGTTCAGGCAACGGGTGTACGCCCTGCCTGCGAATCTTTGTAGGCTACTGGGCCGTACACCTGAATAGATGCTTTCGTTGAACCGAAGGATACACCCCTGCGGATTCAAAAAACTTATGGGAGCGATATACAATCGGGGTTCAAGTGCCCGAACTTCCCGACATAACCGCTTACATCGGAGCTCTTGAACGGTATATCCTTGGCCAGCCTCTTCAGCGCGTTCGGATCGCGAGTATCTTTCTTCTGCGAACGACTGATCCGCCGGTTACTGCAGCCGAGGGACTCACGGTGCGCCAGCTCAGGCGCGTAGGGAAGAGAATCGCAGTCGGCTTAGACGGCGACTATTGGCTGGTGCTCCATTTAATGATAGCCGGTCGTCTTCACTGGCGGCCCCTGTCGTCCAAAGGG
>Ga0302325_10031077_pt1 | contig 10995 bp, 12 predicted proteins | sample Palsa_T0_2_FD_201948 | JGI IMG/M metagenome (GOLD analysis project Ga0302325, IMG submission 201948) | Peat permafrost microbial communities from Stordalen Mire near Abisko, Sweden - Palsa_T0_2 | ecosystem: Environmental > Terrestrial > Soil > Palsa > Peat permafrost | place: Sweden: Abisko... | reverse complement strand
GACGTGAATACAGAATAACCCCACAGGATACGCGACCAGGGCCCTCATCTCCGTCAACTGTAATACAGCCACAAAAATCGCACTTGAACTATATGTGCACCAAGAGATGGCAAGAGCAGCCAGTGAGTATCCCAAAAAGCCACTACCGTCAGAAAAAAATACTCAACGAGACAAGACTCCAGTGAAAGAATGACCCCGACGGCACTGATTAAGACAAGAGGCAGCAGACAGTATCCTAAGACACTGGCTGTTCTGATGAAATTGACGCCGATTTGTGACATCAGGTTCAATATAAAATGTAATGAGATTGTGCCTAATAAGATGAAGCCATATACATATCCGAAATGGCTTTTGCCGCCCTGGTGGTCAGCGGTGATAGGACAGGATACTACGAGTAGTAGAAACGTCGCAAACATAAGACAGAACAGTATCGGACCTGCCAGGTCTGTATCGTCCATGATATGCTGATCAACACTCCTTATAGGATTCAACACCGTCAAAGTCTGCCAGATCAGCATGGGCCACAACCCATGGAACATACCTTCGTCTTGATATGTCCGAAATTCACGCCCAGTTCTTCTAGCAACGGCGGTTCTAATCCAAGTCAGTGCCTGGGATATTTAGACGGCATCTTACCGTCAGGATAACCCGCTGTTCCAAACGCAGCAAGCCAGCCCATCTTTCCCTCGATCCGATATTGCTCAGGATAGCCTGCTAACGGGGTGCTTCTGCCACTCATGCGAGTGCCCTGCATACTATTTCTGTACCCGCCGCTGGTGTCGTATTGATTGTAGTTTGAAGGATAGAATTGCAGTTGATCTGTTCCTCCTGCGGCGGCGGCGGGATATCCCGATGGACTTCTGTAGGGGCCTTGTTGTTGTTGTTGTGGCATTTGTTGGTTCTGGAAGAGGACGTTTGCCGCCATTTTTTTCTGGGCTCCTGAGTCGTGTTGTCAAGTTGCTACGACGTGATTTTTAGACAGCGTGTCCTGGTTGCTGGCTGGTCCTGCTTAAAATCGTCTAAATAGCTGGCGATCAGGGATACGAGGTGGCGTGTGCGCGCCAAGGGACACAGCACATAGTACATACCGATGAAGCGACTCCCGACATCTCTGCTCGTCCTGCTGTCATGTCTACTCATTCTCCCGTCAACGGTAACTTTCCCTTTCGTTTGTGCATGTTAAATGGTAGTGGGCATATAACCCTGTGTCATTCTGTAAATGCATTTGCTTCAATAATGCAACCATCATTCCCATCACGGACCCCACGGACCCGTCAAAACCTTGCGCAGACTGTCCTTCCCCCTTGACCCTCCTTGTCGCTATTCTCCTTCATATTTCTGCCCTTAATATATCCTTCCTATCCTCGTTGGTCTTTGTCCACTTTTACCTACCCTGTTTCATTCGTGTATCGTTTCTATTCGGGGTTGATGTTGATACTGACAGGCACACGTCAATTCTGTCTTGATTATCGCCTCCCTATCTGTCGCGGCGCAGTAAACGATCCAACCCACGGCGACGACACCGTCATAGGCGACATCTCTGTCGTATGTTTCCGTAAACCCCCTTCAACCCTGCCTCCCTTCCCCCTCAACTACCTGCTTTTCCTCTATTCCCGCACAAAAGTAACTGGGTAGAACGAGATTCACGGAAAGATCAGTTGATTGTCGTATTATTCCTGATTGTCACGACGGGGTTGTTGGTCTACGCTCTTCTACGGCCTTATGTACAGGGTTGGTTGGAGGTATATGTTCCCCGGAGAGAGACAAGTTGTGCGGATGGGGGCTGATTTGTAGAGGGGGGCTAGTGCACGGCAGGCGAGGAGTGTGCAGGCTGCGGAGTATGAGACTTTGCCAACGTAGTAAGGAAGACAAGATCTCAGGGGGGTGGATTAAGCGGAATTGCGGGTTGTGGTTGCGCTGGCGGCGGGATGACATTGGAATGGGAATGGACATGAGAGAGGGGTGCCTGCGTGAAATCAAACCGGAAATATGAAAGGGTGTCGCGACGGCGGACGGACTTGTCCAACTGCAACTCTGGTTTCAGGGACTCTTTACATGAAACTCCCGGATGAAATTATGTTCAAAACTTGGCACGGAGGAGCATACCAAGTCTTCGAAATCCCTATGAGAATCTAATCTATTTGGCTATACTTGTTCTTATATCGACTCACCGGTCTGGACCGCGCGCGTTGTCCACTTATCAAACCTCCTCAACACCTGATCCTTCTGCCAACACTCATTCGCCTGATCCATTATCGTACTCGCCCACTCCTCCCCTCCAAGCTCTCTTGCGTGATATTTAATCTCTGCTACTTCCTTATATATATCCCCCTCCGCAAGCCGCAACATATCGATTACATCCTGTGTAATGTAGTGTTGCTCAAACAGTTTATTGGCTGGTAGTTTGGAGCGCTTCAGGATTCGGATGCGGGAGATTACTTCTTTGGCGCGCAGTAAGAGGGCTGCTTTGAGGACTTGGAGTAGTTCGGGAGACTCGCTGCTATTGCTGTTGTGAATGGATAGAAGTGTGAGGTGCACGTTCCGGTGAAGGTTATCGGGGAAGACGGGAGGAAGAGTTGAATGGGATGCCGAGTGGAGAAGTCGGTAGAGGATGAAATAGGTTGACAAGCATGCTATGAGGAGGAGAATATAGGCTGTAATGACGAATGAGTGGTCTCCGAAAGGTATCGTTGAGGGGAGGAATGACATTGAATCTGGTGGTGAGGGCTTTCCTGCAGCTGGTTCACTTGATCTGATCACACGTGAGGAGCGTAAATCAGACATGAGACATCCTTGTCTTGTATTGTGGGCATTGATAGATTCCGGCGCACGGGAAAGGTGTATCATGAATCTCATTACGGAAAGAATGTGCTTGTAGTTGTGCACAGAGTAATCCATACGGTTTCATCAACACAGATTCTGGACCAGTACGTGTTTCTTGTTATTGACAAGTGGGGCACCTGAGTTCGAAAGTACCAATGGGCGCTTGGATTGACGCATCAGTAACTGTGTCAGACGCAGATGTGAAGGGTCAATGAGGGAATTCATCCATCTCTTGATTACTGTAATTCTCCGATGCAGTTTATTGTGCTTGATCTTGCCTCTCGCTGCTGCCAGTGAAATTCGATACCAGAGGACAGACAGCGGATTTGTTGGTTACACCGGTTCGACACGCCAACGTGGCAGAAGGCACGTATGCATCGTGCTCATACGCAGTGATGAAGAACGATACGAGCCACCTGTTGATGGTAAATCCCAGCCCGAGACCAATGAGGATTATGGAGTCTCGCATCTACAGCGTCCTCTCACTCTCATCAGGAATATTAATCTCCGCCTCCCTATTCGAGCCCCTAATCGGCGCATTTCCCCGAAACCGCAACCTCATATCCAACTACCCATCAGCCACTTTGAGCCATACAAGCAAGCCAGACATACCAATCCTCTCCGACAATTGTAGAAACTCCGTCTCAGCCGATGACATTCATCAGGGACTTGTGTATCGAACAGATCCTTGTCTTTCATGCACTCGGTGACGGAGTGTCGATTGATTAGCACACAGTCAGATTTTTGCATGCATCTCGCTAGCTCGGCTCGTATTTCTCGACAGGAGCTGGGCATGTACGACGAAGTTCGAATGCAATGATGGGAAACGGAAGCTCCTGCACAGATTTTAGGGTACTGGAGTATTTAGGGCACATTTCTGAAATTAAATTCGGGACCTGAACACATCTCAAAATCTCTCTCAACGATTCAGTAGCTACCAGGTAGACCATATGTTTTACTGTCTATCTGACTAGATACCCACCATCATCACGACAACAAAACCAACAACCCCAATCCCGCTTATCAACTTATGCCTCCCACTCATCGAATTCCTACTATCTTCCCCCAACTCCCCCCACTCCCAAAAGTCGTTCTCCCCTTTCTATATTGGATTAACCCTGACCAAACCCCTTGATATCCCATCTCAGCGACCTCAGACCTCTCATCGATACCTCTCCTCCTCCTGACTCTCCCTCTGCGGTGTCGCCCCAAGCAACCACCCAATCCCCTGCGTAAGCCCCGTCTTAACTGTATCCCTCACCCCAAACCTCGAACTCGACGTCCCCCACCCATCCTCACCTCTATTCTCGGGCCCCCGTTCTTGCCCATCCCCCAACAGCGGACTCGCCGTTCTGGCAACAGTCCGCCCGACCTGCGCCGCCGTCGCCAAAAGACTTCTCCCACCCCTTGACACAGGTGTCTGCAGGGGTGGTTGGTGAGGTTGTTCCCCGGACTGGAGACTTTGTTTTTCGAGATCGGACCATTTTTGGAGGATTTCGATGATTTTGGGTTTGGGACAGATTAGGATTGCGAGGGCCAGGAGTTCCATTTTTTGGAAATTGAGGTGCGGTGAGTGGCGGAGGGTGCGGGATGTGTATGAACCTGTCTGATCGTATGCTTGCCAAGAGACATTGTTGATTGTATCGTCCGCATACGAAGATGTAAGAGGTGCAAGTTTGTTGATACATGTTTGATAAGCGGTTGTAAAGTCGTTTTCGTGCAACGCTGCTTTGACAATCGCTGCATAAACTTTGGCATGCATTTTACTTATCTCAAGTTGTCGTGCGGGAGAATCTCGGAATAATTGGGTTCCCTCAATGAGGTCGTCGAGGATTTTAATCATCCTGTCCGTTTCGTGGTAAAGAGACGAGTTCATCTCAATGACTTTACATACTAAGAACGAAGGGTCCTTGTGCATGCGAATCTGTGCTGGAGTGATTGCTGTGCCAGGAGTAAGTGACAATGCATAGTGACTGAGATTGTGAGTCGCACTGACTAATTTGACGGCATGTGCTGTCGATGGCGTGGTACTTGGATCATCAAGGACTTGAAGTCTATTCGTCAGAAATGCGGTGAGGAGTACAGAACGTTTGAAAAGCATTTTTGACTCCTCCCCGAGTTCGATTTCCGTTCGTTGCATTATCGTAGAACCGATAAAATACTTCCAGCACAGTCTTTTCAAGGATTTCGGTAGGCAATACTCGAGCACGCACAAATATCTCTCGCGCCAGGCCAAAAGCTACCCCATTAACCAAGATTATCAAAAGCGCAGAATACCTGATGCGTCCAACATGGCAGTTAAAACCGTTTTATCGAGAGATTCCAGAGATATCTTTCCTAGCACACTGCTAGTGCTTTGCAGCCACTTCGTTGACAATCGCAGTTGTTTCCATTGCGCTTCGTTCCGCGTTTTCCATGATTGGTCGGCTCGTAATATGCGATTTAGAAGTTGTTGTTGGGCATCTTCGGTAGATCCGCGGAGGAAGATGAGTTCTGAAAGGGAGAGTTCGATTGAGTATTGAGCGAGGATGTCGGCTGATTTTATCATTTGAGCGAGGTATTCTAAAGCTGGCATCGTAACGTTCGTCAAGGGAGAGGAGATTCGGAGTTCAGTGGCTAGTAAATCTGTTTCTGTGTGTTGTAAAGGGATTGATTCCGTTGAGTGAGGGAGATTAAGCTTTTGAGATAAGTGTAGTATTCCTTCGTGGATTCGTGATAGATAACTTCTGATGGAGGACGAGGTTTGACGACAGAGATAACATGCTGCAAGGGATATACGTAAAAACTCCTTCAGAACAGCATCGTCGGCTTCGATCCAATTATTCGCCAAGATGGAGATATACTGCAACTCCCCTTCTACAGCTCTATCCAACAGCCAGTCCCATACTGTACTCCAAGTATCTCGTTCAAGTTCCTTTGAACGTATATACTCTGCGAATGGCAGAATAAGCCGTCGAAGAGTAGTGGAGACAGTTTCTGGCGTGGTACGCGATAAAAGTAGACGGATAGCAGAGTCCGAATCGAGACTTTCAAAGGCCACTAGGCGCAATTCATCTTCGTCGTCGCTGTCGAAAATAAAGGTCTCCAAAACTTGTACGACGCCCTTTCCCCATATTGTTACTGATGTAGGCGGAAAGGGTGGAGTTGGAAGAAAGCTGTTGGTATCAGGGCAGACGAGACGACGAGCAAGGTCGATCATGCCGGTTGCTTCTTCTACCCGTCTCGCACGATTAAAGAACCATGAGCCTAGCAACGTTTCGTTGTCTTGTTCTGTGGTGCTCGATATTTGTGTGTCTAATTGAAAGAGAGCGAGTTTCCGTCGCGCCGCCTGTTCGGACAGATTACTGACCTTCTGGAGAAATGTGGACGGGATTCGATCCAGGTCATTTGTTTGAGTAGTCTCATGGCGATACAAGCGATATACAATAGGCAAATAGTCTTCGGGAGAGGTCGTCTCTGGCAGAACTTTGAGAAGGATGTCCAGCACGAGGGCGAAGTCTAGGGCTTGCGGGTATGCGTTGATCAAGGCTGCGAGAGAGGGAAGGTGTGGCACTGCTGCCAAGTTAGCTGCTAGCAGCACAACAGCCGGGTCTGACAGCAACAATGGATTCGCTGCACGCTCCATCGAGTCACCGCGCGAGGGCTGCCTTGTTGACGTTGTATTGCGTGGTGCCGATCAAATCAAACGGCGGAAGTTTGCATGTGCGGTTGAGCGATTCGAATCATGGTCATGCCAAATAGAAGCTAAGGTTGTGTCACTGGAGACCGACGACATTGCGAACGGGGACCCGTTCGAGCAGGTTCTGACGCTTGAAGAATGGTATTCCCTCAGTCTCACCGTGGTTGACCGATAGGTACTATAAACAGGGCTATGACGAAGGCTTTGAAGATGGCCTCAAATCTGGTCCAGGAGAAGGTTTTGACTTTGGCCACGAAGTCTCGTTTCAGAAATTCCTTCCTCTCGGTATCCTGCTCGGTCGCTGCGTAATCTGGAAATCCACGCTCACCTCCTCATCGCCATCCGTGGCGTTGTCTGCTGCCAAGAAAACTCGTGCGTTGAAACAGGTGCAGTTGTTGGAGGATATGATACTTGCCTTGGATAGGAACAATGAGAGCGAAGAGCAACATGGCAAGTTTGAGGAGGTGAAGAGAAGGATTATTAATAAGAGTCGTGTTGTGGAGAGTTTGATGGGAGAAGAAAGACGTGTCTCGAAGGAGGAACCTGTGGATCCGGAGGAAGATCATATCGCCTTAGCAAAACGCATGGATATGGCGTTGCAGCTGTAATGTGTTTACGTCCGTATAGCTTACCGTTCTTATCATTACACACTGAGTCGTGGGACTTACCGCGGCCATTCTGCAGTCCTGTCTCCTGTGAACGAGATCTGCACGTACTTGATCTTGACGAGGCACCGAAAATCGCAACCCAGGGTGGAACAAAACCTATCAGGCATATGTTCGAGGGAATGTATGAGAAGCGTGACCCATGGTAATGATACTGTCTTCGGAAAGGCAATCGAATTTGGCAGAAGACTTCAGCGATCTAGACTCCAGGCTATCTGGATGGATGCTGAGGAAAGCTACGCCGTGAGAGAGGGAGGCAGTTGAAAACTATGAAAACTATTTCAAGCATTTCTGACCGTAACACCGGGTTGATATAATACAACGGAAATCTAATCCTGTTCATTAAGAACCTTGCTGTGAGTGCTCTCGTATCTGATAACAACAATTCATCCTCCCAACCGCATCAGTGGACAAACTCACTTCCAACAGGATTTGTTCTTATACGATGACGACAAGGCTCAACGCAGACCAACCAACAAATAGTCTCCAGACTTGCGAAAACTGGCTAATGGTCTAGGCAGACCCTTCCTGAGCTCTCATTGAAAATCCGTGCGCTATGCTCGCGGCTTAGCCTGCGCATTCCTCTGTATCGAATTCCCAATCCACTCTTGTAACAGTTTATTTTCCGTCTGCAATTTGTCGTGCTCTTCCTTCACATTATCGATCCTCTCCAGTAAAGCTACGTGTTAGAAATTCTCTATTATTAGAAAGGTGGACTGGACCTGTGAGGCCGTCTTGGAGTGTCTTGGCTTCTCTGTAACGTAAGTGCCATGTGGAAATGGGAGGAGTACTCTTCGAGGTTTGTCCGTTCCTCCGGCGAGAGCTCTGTGCTCGCCGTTTCGCTCGCGGGAGCTCCAGATTCCTGCTCCAATTTCTTGGACATTGCCTAGGACAGACGTTTCGCAAAGCCTTGCAGGTCAACGCGCCCTTATCGTTGACGAGTCTTTGGAGGTTCTAGCATAAATTACGCACTTGCACACATCATTTACATCATTTACGAGGCCGGGCACAGTCTAGTCAGAACTATTTACATAAATTTCTCAATATTTGCACGCTCGACTCCGCTCACCAACAGCATCACCGCCAAACCAAGCCTGTCCAACGGTCAAGAATGGGCAACGACGGCGGGTCCTTCGTCCAACGCACCGAAGCAGTAAAGCTAAAACAAGATTCCCACTCCAAGTCTCTCCACCTCCCCAAATCAACACTCACAAAACCTCTCTGGCGGACCTGCTTCCTCACAAAAGAGCCGCTTCAAGAGCCGCTCTGTTCCGACGGCTACGGACACCTGTACAACTTCTCAGAGATCCTGGATTTCCTGTTGAATCAGAAGGATTTTGGCAAGGCAGCTGAGGTGGTTAAACATATTACGCATGTGGGCGATGTGGTCAAGTTGGTTGTGAAGCGGAATGAGGATGAGAAGGTTGGGGGATGGGTGTGTCCTGTTACCGGGAGGGAGATGGATGAGGGGGCCAAGTTTGTTTACTTGGTTCCTTGTGGGCATGTTTTTAGTGAGAGTGCGTTGAAGAATGTACAGGATACGCAGTGTTTGGAGGTACCACCCCTGTTATTCCCTTGCCCGTCTTTAAGACATGTATTGACCTGTAGTGTGGATCATCTTATTCAAAGGAGAACGTAATCCCAATCAATCCACCGGAATCAGCAATACCATCCCTCCAAGAACGACTAGACAGACTAAAAGAGCAAGGACTCCGCCATTCGCTCTCCAAAATCAAGAAGGACAAGAAACGGAAACACGACAAGGAAGCCGATGGAGAGAAAGTGGAGAAAAAGAGACGTAATTCAAATATGAGAGATACCCTGGTTAGCAACACGGTTAAATTGGTTCAACAGATTACGAGTCATGGAGGGACGGAACGGTCTGCTGCGGTAGCGAGTTTGTTTAATACGGGGGAGAGCACGAAGACGAGATGGAATGATAGCTTTGGCGTGCCGCGAAATGTCGAAATGTAGTATAATGGTATATATGAGGGTATTTCAAAAGATGTCTCATGAATAATACCGTGCAATGGCTGTTAATTGCAAGCTTGACGACTCAGAGACTCGGGGGGGCGCCAGTCATTGTCTCCCGAGCCATTGAGATGCCAGGATTGCCAGCGGCTCTCGGGAACCGCGTAACGCGGCTAATAGATAATGCACTACCTCGGAAGGGGAGATTTGTGTTCACATCAGAAGTGTGGGTGTATGGCATGTCCTCCGCCTTCAGATGTAGATTTTCAAGATTTCCCATTTCCTTCTATGCAGATCGCTGAACTATACATAAACACTCGCGCGGACATTTGATTGATTCAGGGCAGCAGACTATCGCTCCCCCCTGAAATGACCCACTCGTCGCTCAACCTAGTCCCGCCGGCCCCGTTCCCTCAACCGCTGGCATCGGACGTGGACGACATTCCTGCTGTCATTGTCGACGAAGCGGACCTGCCCACCGCCGAGAAATCCTCCAAAGACAGTGCCAACAATGACGATGATGGCCAGGTCGAGCCCCTTGCATCGCATCCTCAGGGCGTTGACGCCGGCGAAGCGGACAAGGATCATAAGGTGTTCAATGTGAATGACGACGGGATTATCAGGGATAGTCTTACTCTCGGGGAATTAAGGAGATATGTCGAGGGATCAGCTTTCAAGGCGAAAGTAGTACTTCTTTCGTGGGGAATCAAGCTAATTTAGAAACCGCGACAATATTCATTTGAGTATAATGATACAGAGAGTGTGGTCAAGGAGATTGAGGAGTTATTTTCATATCGCGATATTCGTGCCTTGCAGGAGGGAATGAGGATCTTTGAAGAAAATCATCCCACTCGTATGTATCCCTCGGGCGGATTGTCTGAGTATAGCCTGGATTCATCAGCCTGTAAAGGATAAATTGGAGTTTATACGGCTTCAATTATCATATTTGGATGCAGCGGAAGCAGATATTCGGAGATGTGGCCTGTTGTGTCTGGCGCATCTTGCTCAAGGTAGTCTTCTATTGGGTCTTTCGTTAAGTTAGGTGTTTTCGGGGAGGTCATTAATGCGGATCATCAAATGCAATGGGTCAAGGAGAATACAAACTTACTGAGGAAATGTGGTGTGTTTGAGGCTGTTTTCACATTGCTTCGCGCATCGTGCAAATGGATGGAGGATGATGAGTTCCTTTCCCAAATCTGTGCATCTAACTATTAGGAATGACAGCCAGGATATCAGATGTCAGTATGGCTTGGAGATCAAATGTTCTTCCTCAATTCTATATATCATGCTTGTCGTTGAATGCGAAGACTCATTCAAACAAGAAATCGGTATATATTTCCATTGTGCGTTTTGATGATAGCCTCCCTTGATCCCCCATTCATTCCCTGGCTCATTGAGATAATGTCTCTAATGAGATCCAAAGAACCCGCCGAACAAGCCCAGCGGTATCCCAAACAGGTTCACTCACTTCCATCTCACCTAACAACCTAGCTCACCCTACTCCTACACAAATCAATTCTCCTCCTCTTCGGCGACACAAAAACTACTCTCGGAATGGTCAAAGACTACGTCCGCACAAAACTCAATCTCCCGCCACTCGACAAATCCAAATCAACAATAACCACAAACCCCTTAGACTACCACCTCTTCCGCCAGGAAATCATGTCCAAATACCCTACCTACACGCCTCCACCGCTCCCCGTCCGCGAAACCTTGATCGCCGAACCCGTCTTTACTACGACTTCGGAACCCTCATCCACGACGACAAATTACTACGACGGCACAGGGGGTCCGGTCCATATAGCGACACCGGCACCCTCTCCCCCACCGAGTCCGAAACTGAAGAAGAGCATTTAT
>Ga0302325_10031076_pt1 | contig 10995 bp, 8 predicted proteins | sample Palsa_T0_2_FD_201948 | JGI IMG/M metagenome (GOLD analysis project Ga0302325, IMG submission 201948) | Peat permafrost microbial communities from Stordalen Mire near Abisko, Sweden - Palsa_T0_2 | ecosystem: Environmental > Terrestrial > Soil > Palsa > Peat permafrost | place: Sweden: Abisko... | reverse complement strand
GCTCCGAAGCGCTCCGGGCGCACCGATACTTGCGGATGCAGCTGCCAGGGGCGATCGAGGTCGAACGCGGCCCGCGCGCCTCCGGCGGCAGGCTCAGTAGACACCGCACATGCCGTCGATCGAGACTTCCTCGACCAGCAGGTCCTGCGTGGTGACACAGATGCCGGGATCCTGGCCAGTGCTGGCGTCCGCCCGATAGGGCTGGCTGCTCGCCTGGCTTGTCGCGGCGTCGGCGGTAACCTCCGCCGTCCTGTCGGCGGTAACCTCCGCCGTCACGATGTGGTCGCTCATGGCGTACTCCTGCCTGCAGAGATCCTGGCCGAACATTCCGTCACCGTGTGACGAATATTTCCGCCATGTTAACGTCACCTAGTGACGTAAGACAAGACAGCGGTCGGTGAAATGATGGGCATCTTCTCGAAAGGGCTAATGCGGTGCTCTCCGGCCAGGTAACTGCGCTCTCCGGCGACCCGGCCGCGCTTCCCGGCGACCCGGCCGCGCCTCCTGGGGACCCGGCCGCGCTTCCCGGGGACCTGGCTGCTGCGCCCAGGCGAGGCAGGCCGCCGGGCACCAGTCGGCGCGAGCTGGAGCTGATCGCGCTGCGCCTGTTCACCGAGCAGGGGTTCGACAACACCACGATCGACCAGATCTCCACCGAGGCCGGGGTCAACAAGCGGACGTTCTTCCGCTACTTCAGCTCCAAGGCCAGCGTGCTGTGGAGCGAGTTCGACACCGAGGTCGGGACCATCCGCGCGGCGCTGGCCGAGGTCCCCGACGAGGTGCCGATGATGGACGCGATCCGGCGGGCTGTCGTCGCGGCCAATCACTACCGGGCGGAGGACGTACCCGAGTTGCGCATGCGGATGAACCTGATCGGCTCGGTGCCCGCCCTGCAGTCAAGCGCCGCGATCCACTACGACGCATGGGAGCGGGCGGTCAGCGATTTCGCCGCGATCCGCATCGGGCAGCCCGCCGACTCGCTGTACCCGCTTGCCGTCGGGCGCGCGACCCTGGCCGCCTGCCGCGCCGCCTACGACCGATGGTCCACGCGCGCTGACGCCGACCTGACGTTCTACCTCGACGCGGCGATCACGGCGCTCGCCGCAGGCTTCGAGCCAGCCACGCTTGGCGCGAGCGCAAAGATCCTCAGCCAGCACGTCGCCCGCCCAGCGCGGCCGGTTAGCGCGGCCGGTTAGCGCGGCCGGATAGCGTGGAAACATGGGGTAGCTAGGGCTGCCCCTTATTTCCGTGATCATGGCGCAGATGAGGTGGCCGGCCTGGCTGGGCGGGTGGGCGGCGGGCCTGGCTGGGTCTCGCGGCCGGCCTGACCTGGTCTCGGCGGCCGGGTCGCTGCGGCCTGGCCTCAGCGGAAGACGACTGTCTTGGCGCCGTTCAGCAGTACCCGGTGCTCGGCGTGCCAGCGGACCGCCCTGGCCAGTGCGAGGCACTCAAGGTCCCGACCCACCGCCATCAGCGCGGCCGGCCCTTGCGAGTGATCCACCCGCGCGACCTCCTGCTCGATGATCGGTCCTTCGTCCAGATCGCTGGTCACGTAGTGGGCGGTGGCCCCGATGAGCTTCACGCCGCGGGCGTGCGCCTGCTGATAGGGCCGGGAGCCCTTGAAGCCGGGCAGGAAGGAGTGATGGATGTTGATCGCCCGGCCCTGCAGCTTCCCGCACAGGCTGTCGGTCAGCACCTGCATGTAGCGGGCGAGGACGACAAAGTCGGCCCGGTAGTGCGTGACCAGGGTGAGGATCTCGGCCTCCTGGCTCGGCCGGTTCTCCTCGGTGACGGGCAGGTGGTGATAGTCGATTCCGTGCGTCTGGGTCAGCGGCCGCAAGTCAGGGTGGTTGGAAGCGACCGCGACGATGTCGATGCCGAGCTGGCCAGAACGCTGCCGGTAGAGCAGGTCGTTCAGGCAGTGCCCGGCGCGTGACACCAGGATGAGCGCGCGCGGCCGGACCGCGGTGTCGTAGAGCTCCCACTCGAGGTGGAGTTCAGCCGCCAGCCCGGCGAAGCTGCTCCGCAGGGCGGCGGCCGGCCCGGTCTCGGCGGCTGGCCCGTCCGAAGGCATCGCGGCAGTCCGGGGCGGCGCAGCGGCAGTCCCGGGCGGCGCGGCAGCAGTCCCGGGCGGCGCGGCGGCAGTCCCGGGCGGCGCGGCAGCAGTCCCGGGCGGCGCGGCAGCGGGCAGGGTGAACTGCACGCGCATGAAGAAACGGCCGGTCACGGGATCGCCGTACTGCTGGCTCTCGACGATGTTGCCGCCGCGGTCGGCGAGCAGGCCGGACACCGCCGCGACGATGCCAGGCCGGTCAGGGCACGACAGCGTGAGCACGTGCTCGGTCACTGGGGCTAATCTCCTCTGGCTTCTCGGCTGTCTGGCAAGGCGCGGTCCTGCAGGTTGTGGGTCCGCCCTGGGCCTACGGCACGAGTCTGACGCACGGGTCGTGATGCACGCACCAGCGAACGAGCACGTCTCGGTCCCGGCAGGGCGACGGTTCCGCCAGCGTACAAGCCCGCCGGGGGCGACCGGGAAATGACGGCGACCCGGGAAATGACGGCGACCCGGGAAAGCCAGGGAAATGACAAGGCCCCTGCATGTATGAGATGCAGGGGCCTTGCCCGGTCTTTGGCCGCTAGCCTGCCAGTTGCCCGGCTGGCCTGCGGTTACTCGACCATCTGCGCGTCCCGGGCACCCGCTGAAGCGCCGGTTTCCCGGCTCTTGCCGCGTTCCCCGGGGTTGCCCCCGAGGTTCCCGGGGTCGCCCCCGAGGTGGTGTCCGTCTTCGGCAGTGACGTAGTTCTACCGGCCCCGGCCCCGCCCGCACAAGGGCTTTCCCGCGATGATTTCAAGATCTTTTAGCTATCCACAATCTACCCACAGCATCGGCGGAGTTATCCCCTGGAAGCGTGCGTTCTCCACCGGCCAGTCCACAGCTCGGTCCACAGGTGCCCTACCGGGGCCGGGTCACGCGGCCGGGCCGGGTCGCGCGGCGGGGCCGGGGTCGCGCGGCGGGGCCGGGGTCGCGCGGGGGGGGGCGGGGTCACGCGGCAAACGGCGAGCGGCGGCCTGATCCGGTGCTCACACGATCTGGCCGGGATGCGGCAGACTGGGCCGCATGGGAGAACTTCTGGATCGCCACCGCAACGTCATCCCCGGCTGGGTCGGGCTCTACTACGCCGAGCCGCTGGAGCTCGTCAGCGGAAAGGGCAGCCGGGTCACCGACGCGTCCGGCCGCTGCTACCTCGACTTCTTCTGCGGCATCCTCACCAACATGCTCGGGTACGACCTGCCCGAGGTACGCGAGGCCGTCGAGCGCCAGCTCGCCACCGGCGTCGTGCACACCTCCACGCTGTACCTGATCCGCAACCAGATCGAGCTGGCGGAGAAGATCGCGGGGCTGTCCGGGATCGAGGACGCCAAGGTGTTCTTCACGAACTCGGGCACCGAGGCGAACGAGACCGCGCTGCTGCTGGCCACCGCGGCCCGCCGGTCAAGCCAGGTGCTCGCGCTGCGCAACAGCTACCACGGACGCTCCTTCGGCGCCGCCGCGATCACTGGTAACGGTGCCTGGAAGAGCTCACAGCTCACTCCGTTCGGCGTGCACTACCTGCACGGAACGGATCGTCATCTGCCTGCCTACGCCGGCCTGTCGGACGCCGCCTATATCGCCGCGTGCACCGAGGACCTGCGGCACGTGCTGGTCACGGCCACGGCCGGGGACGTGGCGTGCCTGATCGCCGAGCCGCTGCAGGGCGTCGGCGGGTTCGCGGTGCCGCCGGACGGGCTGTTCGCCGCGTACAAGGAGGTGCTGGACGCCCACGGCATCCTGTTCATCTCCGACGAGGTGCAGACCGGCTGGGGCCGGACCGGCGAGCACTTCTGGGGGATCAGCGCGCACGGGTTCGTGCCCGACATGATGACGTTTGCGAAGGGCCTCGGCAACGGGTTCGCGGTCGGCGGCGTGGTAGCCAGGGGCGACCTGATGGACGGCCTGACCGGCAACGGAATCTCGACGTTCGGCGGCAACCCGATCGCGACCGCGGCGGCCGGCGCGGCCCTGGACTACGTGCTGTCGCACGACCTGCAGCGCAACGCCGCGACGCTCGGCAAGCTGATCATCGAGGGGCTGCGCGAGGCGGCGGCCCCGCTCGCGGTGGTCGGCGAGGTCCGGGGCAAGGGCCTGATGTTCGCGGTGGACCTGGTGGACCCGGCGACCGGCGACCCCAGCCCGGCGCTGGCCGCCCGGATGATGGAGGAGACCCGCGAGCGCGGCCTGCTGATCGGCAAGGGCGGCCTGTACGGGCACGCGCTGCGGATGGCGCCGCCGCTGACGCTGAGCGAGGCCGAGGCCAGGGAGGGCCTAGGCATCCTGGTCGATGCCCTGCGCGCCGTGGACGCGGCGGCGACGCGATGAAGCACACGACGCACTGGATTGACGGGAAGCCCTGGACCGGCGATGCCAGCGCGCGCCGCGGCGACGTCTACAACCCGGCGACCGGGCAGGTCAGCGGCACCGTGGACTTCGCGTCGGCGGCCGAGGTGGATGCCGCGGTCGCGGCGGCGGCCGCGGCGTTCCCGGCCTGGCGGGCGACCTCCCTGGTCAGGCGAGCCGGGGTGATGTTCGCGTTCCGCGAGCTCGTGCGCGCCCGGCAGGCCGACATCGCCATGCTGATCAGCGCCGAGCACGGCAAGGTGGCGTCCGACGCGGCGGGCGAGGTGGCCCGCGGCCTGGAGGTGGTCGAGTTCGCCTGCGGCATACCGCACCTGCTCAAGGGCGGATTCTCCGAGAACGTCTCCGCGGGGGTCGACGCGTACTCGATCCGCCAGCCGCTGGGCGTCGTCGCGGGCATCACCCCGTTCAACTTCCCCGCGATGGTGCCGATGTGGATGTTCCCGCTGGCCATCGCCTGCGGCAACACGTTCGTGCTCAAGCCGTCAGAGAAGGATCCGTCGGCCTCGGTGCTGCTCGCCGAGCTGCTGGCCGAGGCCGGCCTGCCGGACGGCGTTTTCAACGTGGTGCAGGGCGGCAAGGAAGCCGTCGACGCCCTGCTGGCTCACCCGCAGGTGCGCGCAATCAGCTTCGTGGGCTCGACGCCGGTCGCGCGTTACGTCTCGGAGACCGGCACGGCGGCGGGCAAGCGGGTGCAGGCACTCGGCGGCGCGAAGAACCACATGATCGTGCTGCCCGACGCCGACCTTGACCTGGCCGCCGACGCCGCCGTGTCGGCCGGGTTCGGATCGGCGGGGGAGCGCTGCATGGCGATCTCAGTGCTGGTCGCCGTGGACCCGGTCGGCGACGAGCTCGTCGCGAAGATCGCCGAGCGCGTGGCGCGGCTGCGGGTCGGGCCCGGCGACGACGAGCGGTCAGAGATGGGACCGCTGGTCACCGGCGCGCACCGGGACAAGGTCGCCTCCTACCTGGACTCCGGCGTGCGCGAGGGCGCGGTGCTCGCGGTCGACGGCCGCGAGCACCCGGTGACCGGCGGCGCGGCCGACGGGTTCTGGCTGGGGCCGAGCGTGCTCGATCACGTGACGCCGCCGATGAGCTGCTACGCCGACGAGATCTTCGGCCCGGTGCTGTCGGTGGTGCGGGCATCCGGCTACGACGAGGCGCTGGACGTGGTCAACGGCAGCCCGTACGGCAACGGCACTGCGATCTTCACCAACGACGGGGGAGCAGCCCGCCGGTTCACCAGCGAGGTGGAGGTCGGGATGGTCGGCATCAACGTGCCGATCCCGGTGCCGATGGCGTTCTACTCCTTCGGCGGGTGGAAGTCGTCGCTGTTCGGCGACACGCACGTGCACGGCACGGAGGGCGTGCACTTCTACACCCGCGGCAAGGCGGTCACCTCCCGCTGGCTGGATCCCAGTCACGGCGGCGTGAACCTCGGCTTCCCGGTGAACCGCTAGCCGTTCCGGTGAGCCGCTAGCGGTTCCGGTGAGCCGCTAGCGGTTCCGGTGAGCCGCTAGCGGCCGGGCTGTCAGGCGCGGGCGTAGTTGCTGGCCCCGTACCAGTCCACGATGACTACTGGTTCGTCTCCCACCACCCAGGCGTCGTGGCCCTCGGGCAGCGCCGTGACGTCACCGGGGCGGGCGTCGAACTCGGCGCCGTCCGCCATCACTATGTGCAGTGTCCCCTGCACGTGATACTGGAAGTGGGGCGCTTCGCACAGCTCCGTGCCGGCCAGCGGCTTGACGTGCTCGGACCAGCGCCAGCCAGGCTGAAGGGTAAGCCGGCCGATCTCGCCGCCGCTGACCCTTACCAGGTGCAGGGCACCGCGCTCGAACGTGCGGGTCTCGTCGGGCGTGTCCAGGCTCTTCTGCTCTGCTTTACCGGTGGTCATGACGGGTTCTCCTTCGCTGCGGGGCTGTCCGGGTTTTCGCTGTCCGAAGATTTCGGAGGGGCTGTCTGAGCCCTGGTGCTGAGCCTGGCCGGCGGTCCTTGCAGTGACCTTGCAGTGGCCCGTCTGGGCGTGGCCCGTCTGGCGCCCGGGGCTCGTCTGGCGGCCGGGGCTCGTCTGGGCAGTGGCCCATCTGGCGGCTGGCGCCGCAGCGGGGTTTGATACCTGCATGAAGTCACTGGCCGTGCGGGTGCTCGGTGACTTCGCCGTCGACGGGGTCGAGCCGTACGCACTCGGCAGCCGGAAGGCGCGGCTGGCGCTGCAGCTGCTGGCTCTGGCCGAAGGGCGGGTCGTCCCGTCCGACGTGCTGATCGACGCTCTTTGGTCCGGCGCCCCGCCCGCCCGGCCCGATGATCAGATCGCCGTGCTGATGAGCCGGCTTCGCTCGGTCCTTGGCCGCGACCGGATCGAGCGCCGGGACACCGGCTACCTGCTGCGCTGCGACTGGCTCGACGCGACCGAGCTGGCCGTGCTTGCCGGTGAGGTGGAGCGCCGGCGTGGTGCGGCCAACCTGGTGGGCGCGGCGGCTGCCGCACGGGTCGCCCTCTCGCTGGTTCGCGGCGCCGGGCCGGTGCCAGCGCCCGGCGAGTGGGCCCGGCTGCGGAACGCTGACCTGGAGCTGCTGATCAGCGGCGCCCGCCGGGCAGCGGCCGCGGCGCTGCTGGAGGCCGGCGACTGGATGGCTGCCGCTGATGCCGCCACGGCGGCGCTGGAACGCGACCCGTTAGATGAGGCGGCGCTGCGCGTGCTGCTGCGCGCCTACGTCATGGGCGGCCGGGTCGGGGCGGCGCTGGCCGCCTACGCCAGCGCCCGGGAGCGCCTGGCCGACGAGCTGGGAGCCGATCCCTCACCGGAGACCACCGCGCTGCATACCGCCATCCTGCGCGGCGAGCTCGCCGTGCCCGCGCCGCTGCCCGTCTCCGGTGCGATCGGCCTCGTAGGCCGTGACAGCGAGCTGGCCTACCTCGATGCGGTCGCCCTGCGCGCATCCGGGGGATCCGGCGAGGTTGTCGTCATCGACGGGGAGGCGGGGATCGGGAAGACCAGCCTGCTGCGCACCTGGGCCGGCCGGCGCGCCGCCGCCGGAGACACGGTGCTGATGGCGTCGTGCGGGCAGCTTGACCGGGCGCTGCCGCTCGACGCGGTGCTCGGCGCGCTGACCGCGCTGCTGCGGCGGCTCGGTCCCGAGGTGACCGCCGGCCTGCTGGGCGCTGATGCGGCGATACTCGCGCCGCTGCTCGGGCCGTTGCCCGGCCCACGGCCACCGCCAGTGCTGGCGGACAGCGCGCTCGGCCCGGCGGTGCTGTACGCGGCCGTGACGCGAGTGCTGGGCCGCCTCGCAGACCGGGGGCCGCTGGTGGTGGTGATCGATGACGCGCACCTGGCCGGGCCGACCCTGCCGGACTGGGTGCGCTTCGTGCGCCGCGAGGGACTCGCCGCGGTGATGATCGCGGCCGTCCGGCCGGGCGAAGCGGAGCCGCTGCCGGCCACCGCGCTCATTCACCTGGACGTGCTCGGCCGCGCCGCGGCCGCCGAGATGGTCGGGCCAGCCCGCGTCGATGAGCTGTACGAGCGCTCCCGGGGGCACCCGCTGTTCCTCGCCGAGCTTGCGCAGCAGGCGGCTGGCGCGCCATTGCCCGCATCACTGGTCGAGTCCGTGTCCGCGCGGTGCGACGAACTCGGCACGGCCGGGGCGATGCTCCGCACCGCGGCCGTGATCGGCCAGGAGCTGGATATTGACCTGCTCGCGGCCGTGCTGGGCCGCGGCGTCGTCGACCTGCTCGACGACGCCGAGATGGCCGCCGCCAAGACGCTGCTGGCCGATGAGGACGGCACGTTCAGGTTCCGGCACGAGCTAGTGCGGGACGCGCTGGCTGCCAGCGCCACCGCGGGAAGAGCCGCCCTGCTGCACCGGCAGGCAGGCCGAGTGCTGTCCCAGCGGCCGGCCTCCGATCCCGTGCTGGTCGCCCACCATGCGCGCCTGGGCGGTGACCTCCTGCTGGCCTCTCGCGCCCTGCGCGACGCGGCCGCGCGGGCAGCTGAGCGCTTCGACCATGCCGCCGCCGAGGCGCTGCTGGACGACGCCCTGCGGCTGCACCCCGATCCCGAGGGGTGGCTGGCGCGGGCACGGGTCCGCACCCGCCGCGGGCGCTACCGCGAGGCGCTGCAGGACGCCGAGCTCGCCGCGGCCGCCGGGCCTGCCGCCCTGGAGGCTGCGGCATGGGCATCCTATTTCGACCGCCGCTTCACGCAGGCTGCCCAGTTCGCGGACGACGGTGCGCTGGCCGCGGCCGACCCGGCGGCTCGGGCACGGTGCCTGGCGGCCGGCGGCCGCACGCACCACGCCGCTGGCGACCTGGCCAGGGCCGAGCTGATGCTCAGCGAGGCATTCTCGCTCGCCGAGGGCGCGGACCGGGTGACCGCCGCCGCGTGGCTCGGGGTGCTCCGGGCGCATCAGAGCAGGATGGCGGAAGCGCACTCGCTGTTGCGTCCGGCGGCCCGTGGCCAGGTCGGGGTCGAGCACACGTCGGCCACCTTGCACTCGCTGCTCTTCACCGGGCATGCCTACGCGCTGGCCGGCCATCCGGCGCTCGCCCTGGACGCGCTGGACCGCTACACGGTCGAGGTGGAGCGCCGCCAGGTGCCGCGATTCGCGGGCCGCGCGGTGAACTTCGCGGGCTGGGTGCTGCGCAACCTGGGCGCCTGGCAGGAGGCGCTTGATCATCACCATGAGGCGCTGGAGGTATCGCTACGCCAGGGGACCGCGGAGGTAACTATCGCCGCGCTGGAGGATCTCGCGGAACAGTGCCTGGATATCGGGGACGCCGATGGTGCGGATTCGCGGCTTGCGGAGGCCCGGGCGCTGCTGCACGGCGACCTGGTCTTCGGGTGGCGGCTGGAGCTCAAGCACCTGCTCGTCAGCGGGCGCCTGGCGCTGGCGCGAGGGCAGGCAGAGCCGGCCCTGGCTGCCGCCAGCGAGCTGGAGTCTCGCGCGACCGCGCTGGGCGTGCCGCGCTATGTCAGCGTCGCCCGCCTGCTGGGGCACCGGGCGAGCCGGGCCCTTGGCCTGCCGGTGGAACTCAGCGCCGTGGCCGCGGACCTGGATCTGCTCGATAGCTGCGTGGCCATCGAGGCGTGGTGGTGGACCGGCGACGTGGCTGCTGATTTCGCCAGCGCCAGCTGGCTGGACCGGGCCATGGAGCGCGCCGGGCAGCTTGCCCGCAATGCCGGGAGTCATGCCGACGGCCTGCGATCGGCAGCGGAGCAGCGCGCGGGCGGATGGGGGGATGCCGTCGGCTGAGCGGGTGACTCTCAGCGGGCGGCCCTCAGCCGCCCGGCGGGCAGCACTCAGCTGCCCGTCAGCACCACCATGGGGACCACCGGGGGCTCGCAGCCGACGACAGCGCGCTCGGCCGCGTACCGCGCGGCGGCCCTGTGTGGCGCGTCCAGTGACCGAACGAACGCCGCGATGTTGGCCATGCCCAGCCGCCACGATGCCAGCTGCGCCGCAGTGGAAAGCCCGGTCGCGACGACAATCGTGCGCACCTGCACGTCCCTGAAGCCGGCCGCCGCGGCGCGCTCGGTGAGCAGCGCAGGATCACCCGCCTGGGACTCACCCTGGCTCTTGACTGCTCCATGCCACGCCGGGGGCCGGTACCCGAACGGGCGGAGCGCGTCATCCACTGCCGCCTTGGCGGGGTGCGTCCAGCCCGGTGTGAATGCGCTGGCGGCGATGGCCCGGCCGACTCGCCGCGCCTCGGCGAGGCCAGCGCCGATGCTGGCAAGGTGGCTGAGGCAGAAGGCGGCGACGACAAGGTCGAAGCTGCCATCCCGGAACGGCAGCGCCGCGGCGTCGGCGGCCAGCGGACGCAGCGGCGCCGGGCAGCGGCGCAGCATGCCGACGGCCAGGTCCACCGCCACCACCTGGCGCGCCCCGGACGCCCGCGCGGCGAGGCCCGCAGCCCCGGTGCCTGCGCCGAGGTCCAGCACCCGGCTTCCGGCCAGCAGCACGCCAGCGGATGCCACCAGGGCTCTGGCTAGCGGCGCGTACACCAGCGCTGGACCGTCGGCCCATCCGGCGGCGGCGCTCTCGTAGGCCATCCGCACGTCCGCGGTCAGCGGATCAGTCACCAGCCCGGTCAGCGGATCAGTCACACCCGCGGTCAGCGGATCAGGGCCGCCGCCGCCACCGCCCTGGTCTCCCACCATCTGAGTTCCTCGTCGTAGCCGCCGAGCGCCTTCTCCCACCCGAACTGCACCATGGCGCCCAGCAACGCCAGCGCCAGCTGACGTTCCCACCACGTCCCGGTATCGATGCCGCACGCCTCGAGCGCGTCGCGGTAAACCCCGATCGAGGTCTCCTTTGACTGCGGGAGGCGGCGGCAGTTGATCGCGAGGTACCAGGCCAGGTCGCTGGTTGCCGCGCCGTGACCGGGCTGTTCCCAGTCGAGGATGACCGTCCGTCCCGCGTCGTCGGTGCCGAGATTGTCGAGTTTCCAGTTGCTGTGCACGAAGGTGTGCGGCGTGCTGGCCAGGGCCTCCACCAGCGGGCCCGGGTCGAGCGCGAGCGGGGTCACCACGGCCGCGGCGG
>Ga0302325_10031075_pt1 | contig 10996 bp, 7 predicted proteins | sample Palsa_T0_2_FD_201948 | JGI IMG/M metagenome (GOLD analysis project Ga0302325, IMG submission 201948) | Peat permafrost microbial communities from Stordalen Mire near Abisko, Sweden - Palsa_T0_2 | ecosystem: Environmental > Terrestrial > Soil > Palsa > Peat permafrost | place: Sweden: Abisko... | reverse complement strand
CTTTCCTTCAGCAACCGCCCTTTCCTTCAGCGATTGCCCTTTCCTTCAGCGATTGCGCTTTCCTTCAGCGATTGCGCTTTCCTTCAGCGATTGCCCTTTCCTTCAGCGATTGCCCTTTCCTTCAGCAACCGCCCTTTCCTTGCAACGACCCTCTCCTATTTGTCATCCCGAGCGTAGCCGAGGGATCTGCAGTGCGCCCGTCCCGGCCTCGCGTGCTTAGGGTTACCAGCTATCCGTGATGGTTACGAATAGCCGGTTCACTCACCGGCGCCTCTTCCTTCCCCATAAACAAAGCATCGAAGAAGAGCAAAATCCCGCCAACCACGATCGCCGAATCGGCAACATTAAAATCCGGCCAGTGATAGTGAACGATGTGTACCTCCAAAAAATCGATCACATACCCAAACCGCATGCGGTCCCAAGCATTCCCCAGCGCGCCCCCGAGAATCAGCGCCAGCGCCACCGTGGTTGCTGTAACTCGACGGCCAAGCTTCAGCAAAGCCACCAGAACGGCAACCGCCGCCAACAGGGAAAACAGGAGCAACATCCAGCGCACGCGAGCCGGAGAACTCGAATCGTTAAACAAACTGAATGCCGCACCGGGGTTTTCGACATGACTGATGGCAAACACGTGAGGGATCACCACCACGTGATCGCCGAGCTCGATCCGTGTCGCCGCCAACCATTTCGTTACCCGATCGGCAACCACCACGATCAGCGAAAGTAACAGAAGCCAACCTCTGGAATCTCGAATGTTCATCAGCTTTCTTCCGGAGGCTCACCCATCTCATCGAGCGCCGCCGAACACCGCTCACAAACCGTTGGCCACCGCCAATCCTCACCCACGTGCACGGAGTAGTTCCAGCAACGCTCGCATTTCTTGCCCTCGGCCGGCAGCGTAGTCGCGATCACCTCGGCCCCCGGTCCAGAAATTACTTCCACCTGGGAGACATTCAATAGTTCCTTCAAGCTCCCCTGGTAGCGCGCCAGCAGAGCACTCATTGGCTCCGGTACCTCTAACACCAGCCTGGCATCCAGCGCCTTGCCAATCAGCTTTGCTTTGCGCGCTTCCTCCAGGCTCTTCAGGGCCACGTCGCGCATGGAAAGCAAACTCGCCCAATCGCTCATGAACTCCGTATCGAAGGTGGGCGCGAGACTCTCAGGCTTAGGGAAGAGCTCCAGATGCACGCTCGGCAGCCGGTTGCTGACCTGGGGCATGTAGTACCAGATTTCGTCCGCGGTAAAACTGAGCAGCGGCGCGACCAGGCGTACGAGTGCCTCCGCAATCATCCATAGAACAGTCTGCGCCGACCGCCGCGCAGGATTGTCGGTCGCGAAGGTATAAATCCTGTCTTTGACCGCATCAATATACAACTGGCTCAGCTCGGCGACTGCAAATTCGTTCAGCGCGTGATAAATGCGATGGAACTCAAAGTCGTCATACCATCCCAGGATCTTTTCCGTCAGCTCGCGCGTCCGCGTGAGCATGTACTGGTCGAGCGGAAGCATCCGCTCCCAGGCGACCGCATGCTTCTCCGGCTCAAAGCCGTTGAGATTGCTCAAGAGGAAGCGAAACGTGTTGCGCAGCTTAACGTAAGTTTGGGAAACCCGCTGCATCAGGTTTTCGCTGGCCGCTACATCTTCACGAAAGTCGACCGAGGCTACCCAGAGACGAACGATCTCCGCCCCCAGCCGCTGCGCGATGTCGACCGGATCGACGCCATTGCCCAGGCTCTTGGACATCGCGCGCCCCTGCTCGTCCAGCGTCCAGCCGCAGGTCGCGGCCATGCGATAAGGCGCGGCGTCACGAGTGCCCACGGCGCAGAGCAGGGAAGACTGGAACCACCCGCGATGCTGATCGCCGCCCTCGATATAAAGATCTGCGGGCCAGGGAAGGTCCTCTTCCCGACCGAGAACAGCCGCCTGGCTGGCGCCGCTCTCGAACCACACGTCGAGAATGTCCATCTCCTTCTTGAACTCCGCGGTGCCGCAGGAGCTGCAGGCGGTGCCCGGACTCAGGATTTCCGCCGCGTCGCGCACATACCAGGCGTCCGCCCCCTCTTTCGCAAACAGGTCCACGATGCGCTGATTGACCGCCGGATCATTGAGCGGCCGGCCGCATTTGACACAAAGAAGCACGGCGATGGGCACGCCCCAGATCCGCTGGCGCGAGATGCACCAGTCAGGTCGCGTAGACACCATGTTGGTGATCCGCTCCTTGCCCCAGGCCGGATCCCATTTCACCCCATCGATCTCTTCCATCGCCCGCCGGCGGAACGTGGTCACCGACCCGTCCGCGTGCGGCATCGGTGTTTCCATGTTGATAAACCACTGCTCCGTCGCCCGGAAGATCACCGGCCGATGGCAGCGCCAGCAATGGGGGTAGGAATGATAGATCTCCTCCCTTCCCATCAAGGCGCCACGCTCAGCAAGCAGGGAAATGATCGGGGCATTCGCCTTGAACACGAACATCCCATCGTATTCGGGCAGTCCGTTGCGTATATGCCCGCCGTCATCCACGTCGCATAGCTGGCTCAGTCCATAGCGCGCGCCCGTGGCAAAGTCGTCCACTCCATGCGCGGGCGCAGTGTGGACGGCGCCGGTCCCCTGGTCAGTGGTGACGTACGTGGCCAGCACGCCCAGCACGCTCCGATCGAGGAAAGGGTGAGCAAAGGTAACGCGCTCCATCCGCGAACCGGGAAAGCGAGCGATCTCCTGCGCACTCTCCAGCCCGCACGCGGCCTTAGTCGCGCCCGCAAGGGCCTCGGCAACGATGTAGACTTCCCCATCCCGTTCCAGGGCAACGTATTCGAAATCAGGGTGGAAGGCCACCGCCAGCGAAGCGGGCAGCGTCCACGGCGTGGTCGTCCAGATGATGGTCGAGACCTGTTTTCCAGCCAACCGGCCATCGATCCCCTCAGGAGGGCTGGTAAGCCGATACCGCACGTACACGCTGGGGCTGGTATGCATGTCGTACTCGACTTCCGCCTCGGCGAGCGCCGTGCGGTCGTGCATGCACCACAAGACAGGCTTTAGGCCCTTGTAGACAAAACCCTTCTCGAAGAACTGAAAAAAAGTTTCGACGATCTTGGACTCATACTCCGGCGTCATGGTGGAGTAGGGCAGGCCCCACCGTCCAAAAATCCCCAGACGCTGGAACTGCGTTCGCTGCAGGTCAAGATACTTCTGGGCATACTCCCGGCAGGCGCGGCGCACCGCGATTGCCGGCATCTCCAGCTTCTTGCGGCCCAGTTGTTCGTCGACTTTGATCTCGATGGGCAGGCCGTGGCAATCCCATCCGGGCACGTAGGGGGCATTAAAGCCAGCCATAGTCTTTGACTTGACCACAAAGTCCTTCAGGCACTTGTTCAGCGCGTGGCCCAGGTGGATCGGCCCATTGGCGTAGGGCGGGCCATCGTGCAGCACATAACTCGGAGCATCCTGGCGCACAGCGCGGATCTGCTCATAGATTCTGTCCTGCTCCCAGGCGGCCAGCCGCTTAGGCTCGCTTTGGGGCAGATTTGCCTTCATGGGGAAGTCGGAGTGAGGCAGATTGAGTGTCGCCTTGAGTTCGGGCGGGGGTGGCATTGTCTCTCCAGTTGAAAACGACCAAAACTCTATTGTATCTTTGCCGCAAAAGTTGACACTCTGCTTACCTCCAGGCCAAAAAAGGTGTCTAATACTTTTTAATGGATCCTCAACCGATCCACGCTACGTATTCTTGGAGAGCGACAAGCCCGACGCGAGTCGTTCATAATGGGGAGATAGGCGGAGAGAGGCTTACCAGCCCTCTTTTCTCATAGGTTCTATGGCCAATCAGGTTTTGTTACCTCCGGAGCTGGATCGACGCGAGCCGTTAGAGCCCAAGTTGCTCGCCGAGATCATCGATGAGCCGGCGTGGAAGACGATTGCCGGCAATATTTATGACCTCCTGTATCCCAGGAAGCTCCCCCCTCTCGTACTCACGTCAACGCCCATTCCCGTCAAAGACCCGATGGAGGAGGACCGCGGTAAGGCCTCCTCCATTATTTCCATCGGTCTGCACGTCATCATTATCGCGGCCATCTTTTTGGCTTTCCTTGCGGTCAAGAAGGTAGTAACGAAGAAAAACCAGCTGCTGACCAACATCGACGTGCCGCAATTCATGCCAATTGCCCCCAAGGGGCCGCAGATGGGTGGCGGCGGTGGCGGCGGCGCCCACGATATTTTGCAGACGCCCAAGGGCAAGCTGCCAAAGTTTGAGGAGAAACCGATCGTTCCGCCGATGGTGACCGTGAACGACCATCCCAAGCTGGCGATGGATCCCTCGATCATGATGCCTAAGGATATTCAGCTGCCCAATCCCAATCTGCCCAACCTGGGGGACCCGCGGACCAGCGTAGTGGGTCCGGCCTCAAACGGCAGTGGTAGCGGCGCCGGCATGGGCACGGGCTCGGGCGGCGGCATTGGGTCTGGCAAAGGGAACGGATACGGCCCCGGTGAAGGCGGTGGTTACGGTGGGGGCCTCTACCATGTGGGTGGCGGCGTTTCCGCGCCACAATTGGTGTTTGCCCCGGATCCGGAGTTCTCTGACGAAGCCCGCCGGGCAAAGTACCAGGGCGTCTGCGTAGTTTCCTTGATCGTGGACGCACAAGGCAACCCGCAGCGGGTGCAGGTAGTCCGCCACTTGGGCATGGGGCTGGACGAGAAGGCCGTCGAGGCAGTGAGGCAGTATAAGTTCAAGCCCGCCACGTTGCAGGGAAAACCAGTTCCCGTGGAAGTAAACATCGAAGTGAACTTCCGCATTTACTAGCTATCGGCCAGCAAAAACCTGCAGAAAGAAAACGAAGGGTGCCCCAGGTCTCGCGTTTGAGACCTGGGATCCTCCTGGCGGAAGCTCATTAGATCCCCTGTCATAACCTCAGGTCGAAGCAAATTCCAGCCGCCCTTTAGGCAAAAAGAGAAGCCGGAATTTCCTGGTCACTCGTCAGCATCGCCTTCCACGGATCCTTCCGTAGCCGGTCTTTCCACTCATCGAACCGGGCAATCAAAAACTTAGGTGCCTTCGAACCCTTGAGTTCAGTCCATTCCAGCGGCAGCGCCGCAGCCATACCCAGCCGAGCGCGGCTGGAGTAGGGAGCTACCGCCGTCGCCTCCCGTTCATTGCGCAGGTAGTCCACAAAGATCTTGTTTGTCCGCGCTGCCTTGGTCATTTTGCTGATGTAGAGCTTGGGATTGTCTTTCTCCATCTGCAACGTAAACTCGTGCGTTAGAGCTTTGATCTGCTCCCATCCGAGTGTGGGCCCGATAGGTGCCACCACATGCAGACCTTTTCCGCCGGTGGTCTTTACAAAGCTCTGCAGACCCAATTGCTGCAACCGATCCCGCACCTCCTGCGCGGCGCCACAAAGCGTCGGCCACGATACCGCCTCGTCTGGATCAAGATCGAAGATGATGCGGTCGGGATGCTCCAGGTCGGCGTTGGTCGATTGCCAGGGATGTATCTCGAGCACGTTCATCTGGGCTAACCCAGCCAACGATTGATCACCTTCCACGGTCACGTAGGTCTCCGTGCCCTTCCCCTTTCTGTCTGGAATCTCGACCCCGCCAATGCCGGGCGGCATGCCCGGTCCCAGGTGCTTTTGATAAAAGCATTTCTGCCCGGCGCCGTTCGGGCAGCGGACCAGGGAGAGCGGCCTGCCGGTGACGTGGGGCAGCATGAGCGGCGCGACCGCCAAATAGTAGTCAACTAACATTTGTTTAGTGACCCCTGTCTGCGGATCGAAAACCTTCTCCGGATGAGTCACCTTGAAGCCAAGACGCGCGGGAGCGGGGGTCTTCTCGGGTGCGGCCGTCTTCTGGCGAGGCACGGTCTTTTGCGAAAGGTTTGGATCCGGCATCTCGCGGCGCACCTCCGTCGCCTTCTTGTCTTCCCGCAGACCTTTGAAGCTGGCTTGCCGCACCAGGTCATCGGCTGTCCAGGTACTGAATTGAACCTCTGCCACCAGCTCAGGCCGCACCCAAACAGCGCCTTTGGCGGCCGAGACCGGCACGTCTACGAAGGGCATTTGGGTTTGCCGCATAGCTTCCAGTTGCTTACGCAACTTGCGCGAGCTGATCTGGGTGAAACCGGTGCCCGTCCGCCCGGCATAGATCAATTTCTTGTTGTCGTAATACCCCAACAATAGGGCTCCGATGCCATCGGTTCCATTGTTGGGCTTGGTGAAGCCTCCGACGGCAAACTCCTGCCGGCGAACGCACTTGATCTTGACCCATGACTTACTGCGGCCTGACGAATACGCGCTGTCAGAGCGTTTGGAAACGATGCCTTCGGCGCCTAACTTGCAGGCTTGGTCAAAGATCGGCTTGCCTTCGGTCTCGATATGTTGGCCGTAGCGGACCGTCTCATGCTCCGCCAGGCTGTCGAGCATCTGGGCCAATATCTTCTTGCGCTCGACAAGCGGCTCCTGGCGAAGGTTGTGCCCATTGAGGTGCAGCAGATCGAACACGAAGTAGGTAAGCGGATGTTTCGCGCCTTCCTCAAAGGCTGCCTGCAGGGCGGCAAAGCTGCTCTGTCCGTTGGCTTCGAGCACCACCACTTCTCCGTCCAGGATGGCGCTTTCGACGGAAACCCGGCCTAGCTCGCGCGCGACCACAGCCATGCGATGCGTCCAGTCCAGCCCGCTGCGGGTGTACAGGCGAACCTTACCGGCTTTGTCGATGTGCGCCTGGATACGGTAGCCGTCCAGCTTGAGCTCATGAACCCAATGCGTTCCCACCGGGGGCTCAGGCGCTTCGGAGGCTAACTGCGGGGGGATAAACGCCGGCAAAGCTTCTTTCTCGCCCGGCAGCTGGGCCGGGGCGAACGGCGCAGAACGTGCCGATTTTGCCGCGGAGCTTTTGTTCCCGCTTGCGGTTTCTGGCCGGTTCGATTGCCAGACGTGATCCTCGTCCCGGGCAATGGCCTCGACATCCCGTTGGGTGAGGACGCTGTTAGGTTCCTTCTCGGTGATCGGCTCGTCATCCGCGCTTTGTTCGTATTCGTCATGTTCCTTGATCAACAGCCAATTCGGCTTGGCCTCGTTCGCGGCCTTCCCCCCCATGCGCACCAACACCCATTTGCCGTGCAGCTTCTTGCCATGAAGAATGAATTTGAGATTGCCCTTGGCTAGCCCCTGGTCCGGGTCGCCCACCGGCTCCCACGTGCCTTCATCCCAAAGCATCACCGTACCGCCCCCGTACTGGCCCTTGGGGATGGTCCCTTCGAAGCCTCCGTACTCCATGGGGTGATCCTCGACCTGCACCGCCAGGCGCTTGTCTCCGGGCACATAACTCGGCCCCTTAGTCACCGCCCAACTCTTGAGAACCCCATGCAAGCCGAGGCGGAAGTCGTAGTGCAGGCGGGTGGCAGCATGCTTTTGGATAACGAAGGGCAGAGACTCGGTCTTCGCCGCCGGCTCAGCTTGGCCACTTGGTTCGGCGGTCTTGCGGAAGTCACGCATCGAGCGATAACGCTCAAGTTGCTCGTCGACCAATCCGGAGGACGTTGGAGCCTTGGAACCACCGCGCGTTGCGGATTTTGCCGCGCGAGGTTGCGCTGCTTTCTTTGTCTTGCCCGCCATCCAAACCTCTCCTGGGAAGAATTTTTACCCCGTCTTACTGCGCTTTGGAAAGTGTTCGCGTCCCTTTCGTTGCCTGCCCAACCGTATCCTTCAGGTACTCTGTACTCTCTCGATAGGAACCTTAACAGACCGAGGAACGAGTTGCTCATGACCACCGACGACCTCACCGTTGCAACCCGGAACGAACTTACCGACTTACTGGATTTGGCCTGGGCCCGCTCCCAATTTCCCTCTTTATCGCAAACCGTCAACGGCCATCCCGTCGTTTTTCTCGATGGCCCGGGCGGGACGCAGGTTCCACAAACCGTGATCGACGCCATTTCTGATTATTTGCGCGGCAGCAATGCCAACACCGACGGCGCCTTTGCTACCAGCCAGCGTACGGACGCGATGCTTGCCGGCGCTCGTAGTGCTATGGCGGACTTTCTTGCCTGCGATGCGGGAGAGATCGTCTTCGGTGCGAACATGACCTCGCTCACCTTTGCCATGAGCCGGTCGATTGGCCGTGAACTGAACGCCGGAGATGAGATCGTAGTGACTCGTCTTGATCACGATGCCAATTACTCCCCCTGGTTGGCTCTGGAGGAACGAGGCGTCACCGTTCGCGTGGCCGAGATTCATGATCGGGATTGCACCCTGGACATGCATGACCTGGCGCGGAAAATCACCAGCCGGACCAGGCTGGTAGCCGTTGGCTACGCCTCGAACGCGGTGGGAACCATCAACGATGTAAGGGAAGTCGTCCGTATGGCGCACCGGGCCGGAGCCATGGCCTACATCGATGCAGTTCACTACGCGCCGCATGGCCCGATCGACGTGCGCGCGCTCGACTGCGACTTTCTCGTTTGCTCCTCTTACAAATTTTTCGGACCGCACATGGGTGTGCTGTTTGCCAAACACGAGCACCTGACGCGGCTGCAACCTTACAAGATCGCTGCCAATACCCACGCGGTTCCCCTTTCCTGGGAATGGGGCACCTTGAACCACGAGTGCATTGCCGGGATCACCGCCTGCGTCGACTATCTTGCCGAGCTGGGGCGTCGCATCGACCCGGCCGCGTCCACCCGGCGCGCGCGCCTGCTTACGGCGTGGAAGGTCATTCAGAGGCACGAGCGTATTTTGGTCGAACGCCTGATTGCGGGACTCCTGCAGATACCCGGCCTCACACTCTATGGCATCAGCAATCCTGAGCGGTTCGACGCCCGGTGTCCCACGGTCGCGATCCGAATCGCGGGCCATACGCCACTGCAATTGGCAACCGAGCTCGGACGCCAGGGCTTCTTTACCTGGGACGGCAACTACTACGCGCTCAACCTCACCGAACACCTCGATGTAGAAAAAGACGGCGGCTTTCTGCGCATCGGGCTGGCGCACTACAACACGGCAGAAGAAGTAGACCGTTTTCTGCGCGCATTAAGCGAGATAACTATGCCCTAGCAAAGGCCGAAGGAAATCGGACGGGTGCTCAATGTTCGCCCAAGCGTACATGGGCCGAAAAAGATGGGCGCAGCCCTACGATCGCTTTTGCCATTCGACCAGAAACCTGTTCCGAATATCGCTTCAGAGCTTAGGCGAGGACCAACAAGAAAACCGCAGATCTCTCCACTACGCCACCCCGGATTTCCTGTTGATATTGGTGGCGTTGTCGAACTTCATGCGGCTTTCCTTACTGAAAGCCGCACACGCGGTCTTGTCCAGTGCTGCGTGGCAGGAAATCCGGGTACGCTCCGGTCGAGATGACAATTCGGCGTTCCCAAGAAAAATACGAAATCTTAGCTGCAACAGATTTGTCATCTCGACCGGAGGAGTCATGGGCCTGCGGCCCACCCAAGGTGATGAAAAACGCCTCGGTTCAGCAACCACTCTCTATCGAACCGTTACCCTTTCCTTGTCATCCCGACCGAAGCGAAGCGGAGCGGAGGGACCTGCGGTTCCGCGGACCCTTCCTGGAGATGTTTTTCGACAAAGCGAAGCGGAGTGGAGAGATCTGCGGTTTCCTTTAGTTTCTGACGCAAAGACTCTAATGCTCCAGCAGTACGGGTCCTGCGAAGGGTCTACATAGCTTCCCTAGGCCGTTTTACTCCGCTTGCCGGCCACAACTTTCAATTTGCGTTTAGCCGGCGCGGTCTTTGCTCCCGGCTCAGCAGCCTTCGGAACATCCTTCGCAGCCAGGCTCTGACGCAGGGCAGTCATCAAATCGACGACCTTGCCGCGGGCCTTTACGGGTTTTTCCTTAGGCAATGGTTTGTTGGCCAGCTTGGCCTCCACCAACTCGCGCACCGCTGCTTCATAGTTATCGGTGAACTTATCGAGTTCCAGCGGACGAGTATAGGTCTTGATCAACTGCTTGGCCAAGTTGAGTTGACCGGCATCCAGCCTCACGGCGGGGATCTTGCCGAAGTACTCAGCGGGATCACGCAGCTCCTCAGCGAAGCGAAGAACGTACAGCATCATCCCCAATTGCTTGCGGTCGGGTGGCGGAGCTAACGCAACCACGTGCTCCCGGCCGGCGAAGGCGATTTCACCCATGCCAACCATGTCTGTATCCAACATCGCCTGACGCACTACAGCGAAGGCCGTCGCTTGTGGACCTTTCTTGGGGACCACAAAGTAAGGCTTCACATAAAGCGAGGAAATCAGCTCGCTGGCCGGCGTAAACTGGGCGATTTCCAGAGTGTCCTTGCCGGGGATACGAAGTCGCTTGAGGTCATCCGGTTCGATGATGGCGTACTTACCCTTTTCGTATTCGTAACCTTTGACGATGTCTGACTTCTCCACCACGTGTTTGTCTTCGTCGTGGTCCGCTGCGCCATGTCCTTTGGAGGCGATATGCAGACCCCCTCGTTTCCGCTCAGCGCCAGAGTCGTCCGCCTCGTCACCATCGGCGGCAACGTTCTGATAGTGAATACGCTCCCCGGTCGCCCGGTCAATCTGGTGAAATTGGAAGGGTCGAGTAGAGGTGACCGCGGGATAAATTTCAACCGCGAAACTGACCAGCGAAAGAGAGATCTGTCCAGTCCAATAAGGGCGTGCCATCGATTACCTTGGATGCAGAACGAGGCCACAATGGCCGCGGAATTTGGCGTTTTTGAACCCGTTTGGTAGTCTATCTTGGTACGCATGCGCGCGTAGCTCAGTTGGATAGAGCGTCTGGCTACGAACCAGAAGGTCGGGAGTTCGAATCTCTCCGCGCGCACCATCCAGATTCCATACGTTAACATCCCATTCCCCCTCCCCCGTCAACCAATCGAAGGGTGAAACTGAAGGATGCCCCGGGTCTCGCTTTTGAGACCTGGGATCTGAAGGGTACGGGCTTCAGCCGTATATAACGCAATAAAATTACGTCGGGCTTTAGAGTCCGCGTGAGAACAGGCTCCTAGAAGGGTACGGGCGTA
>Ga0302325_10031074_pt1 | contig 10996 bp, 6 predicted proteins | sample Palsa_T0_2_FD_201948 | JGI IMG/M metagenome (GOLD analysis project Ga0302325, IMG submission 201948) | Peat permafrost microbial communities from Stordalen Mire near Abisko, Sweden - Palsa_T0_2 | ecosystem: Environmental > Terrestrial > Soil > Palsa > Peat permafrost | place: Sweden: Abisko... | reverse complement strand
CCAGTTGCGTCTCCTGCGGCCACTGCGTCACCGTCTGTCCCTGCAATGCGCTGATGGAAAAAAACATGCTCCACCAGGCCGGCTACTTTACAGCCCTACCCAAATCCGCGCTCGACGACATGATCGACGTGGTCAAAGGCATCGAGCCAGAGCTCGGCTATGGCGCGATTCTCCAGGTCTCCGAGATCGAATCGCAGATGCGCGAAAACAAGATCAAAAAGACCAAGACCGTCTGCACCTACTGCGGCGTTGGCTGCAGCTTCGATATCTGGACGCAAGACTCAAACACCGAACGCCACATTCTCAAAGTCGAGCCGGCTCACGGCGCGGCCAATGGCATCTCCACCTGCATCAAGGGCAAATTCGGCTGGGACTACGTCAACAGCCCCGAGCGCCTGACCCGGCCTCTCATTCGCGAGCGCAAGCCCGACGGCGACATCTTTCGCGAGGCCTCTTGGGACGAGGCGCTCACGCTGGTAGCCCGCAAATTCACCGAGATCAAAGCCGCTCACGGCGCCGACGCGTTGGCCTTTATCTCCTCCTCCAAATGCACCAATGAAGAGAGCTATCTGATGCAGAAGCTCGCCCGCGCAGTCATCGGCACCAATAACATGGACAACTGTTCCCGCTATTGCCAGGCCCCTGCAACCACGGGGCTGTTCCGTACCGTGGGCTACGGCGGCGACTCAGGCTCAATCTCGGATATCGAGCAGGCAGGCCTCGTCCTCATCATCGGCAGCAACACCGCCGAGAGCCATCCTGTGCTCGCTACACGCGTCAAGCGTTCGCATAAGCTGCGCGGCCAGAAGCTCATCGTCTCCGACCTGCGCGAAAACGAAATGGCTCGCCGCGCCGACCTCTTCCTGCACCCCAACCCAGGCACCGATCTAATTTGGCTCTCGGCCATCACGCGTTACATTCTCGACAGCGGCCTCGCCAAAACCGAGTTCCTCAAGCAGTGGGTCAACGACACGGATGCTTACTGGAAAAGCCTTGAACCCTTCACGCTTGAGTTCGCCAGCCAGCGCTGCGGCATCGCTATCGAAACGCTGAAACAGGTAGCGCAGATGATCGTGGAAGCCAGCGGCGTTTGCATCCTGTGGGCTATGGGCGTGACCCAGCACACTATGGGCTCGGATACCTCGACGGCAATCTCCAATCTGCTGCTGGTCACCGGCAATTACATGCGTCCCGGCACGGGAGCCTATCCGCTTCGCGGCCATAACAACGTGCAGGGAGCAAGCGATCACGGAGCCATGCCCAACTACTACACCGGCTACCAGAAGGTGGACGACCCCGAAGTTCGCGCCAAATTCGAGAAAGCCTGGGGCGTCGAACTCCCTCCCAAGCCCGGTCTCGACAACCACTTGATGATCGACGCCATTCACGAGGGCAAACTGAAGAGCATGTACGTCTTCGGCGAAGAGATGAGCCTTGTCGATTCCAATGCCAACTACGTCGCCGCCGCCCTGTCGAAACTGGATTTCTTCGTCATGCAGGAGATCTTCTTCTCCGAAACCTGCCGCTTCGCGGATGTGATCCTTCCCGCCAGCCCAAGCCTCGAAAAAGAAGGCACCTTCACCAGCACCGAACGCCGCATCCAGCGCCTCTATCAGGTATTTGAGCCGCTCGGCGACAGCCGCCCCGACTGGCAGATCATCCAGCAGATCGCCAATCGCCTCGGAGCCAATTGGAACTACGGTCATCCATCCGAAATCTATGCAGAAATCGCTCCGCTAACTCCATTGTTGGCCGGCGTGACCTACGAGCGCCTGGAAGGTTATAAGACCCTGCAATGGCCGGTGGCCGAAGACGGCAGCGACCAGCCGCTGCTTTACACCAAGGGCTTCAAGTTCCCCGACGGAAAGGCCAAACTCTATCCTCTGGAGTGGACCGAGCCCACCGATCAGCCGAATGCAGAGTACGACCTGCACCTCAACAACGGCCGCCTGCTGGAGCATTTCCATGAAGGCAACATGACCTACAAATCCGAGGGCATCCGCGAAAAGACCCCATGCACCTTCGTCGAGGTCTCGCCCGCTCTCGCCGTCGAGCGCGGTATCGAATCCGGAAGCTGGGTGCAGCTCACCTCGCGCTATGGTAAGGTGCGCGTCCAGGCCGTGGTCACCGATCGCGTCCAGGGTAAAGAGCTCTACATGCCAATGAACTCGCTCAACGCTATGGATGAAGCCGTCAACCGCCTCACCAGTAGCCATACCGACAAGATCACCCACACACCGGCATACAAGGAAACATCAGTTCAGTTGAAAGTGCTTCCGCAGGCGAACGGCGTGCAGCCAGTAAACCCGTTGCCCAGAACCAACTCGCGCTTCGGCCATCCCACGCCCCAGGCAGGCGTCGAGGTCGAGCGCAAGTGGAATCGCAAAGACTACAGGCTCCCAGGCAGCGCGCCCGCAAACGGTGCAAACGGTCTCGTCCAGATCAAGACGCAGGGAAACTAATCCGAAGAGGACACAAGCCATGGCCCAACCCATCGAACTCAAGCTCCCGCCGCGCGATCCGAAACAAGAGCTGCTCAATCGCCTTGAAGAAGCTCCAGCCGAGCACGCCGCCGCTCTGCTCGATGGCTACGAGCTACTCCAGCAGTTGCACGAGCACGGCGTCTTCGATCTGGTCAGAGGCGCTCTCGGAGCGACCGACAAGCTGGTCGAAGCCGCTGCGGAACGAGCGAACTCTGCCGAAGCCATCCGCGCCATGCGCAACACCATCCTGCTTGCCAAGCTGCTCGGCTCCATCGACCCGGAGTTTCTCCAGGCCATCTCCGCAGCCGCCGGCGAGACCCTCGGCGACATCAAAACTCTTCCCTCAAAGCCGCCCAGCGTCTTCGCACTGCTCACCGGAGCCGCAACTCCCGATCATCGCCGCGGCCTCGCCCTGCTGCTGCGCTTTTTTAGAAATGCCGGCTCTCGTTTGAACACTCAGAATTCCCCCGATAGAAATAAATGATGGTCAACAGGGGCTCGATACCAGAGCGCCCGAGGAAAACCGCTTGCCAACCACAAATCGCTGGGGAATCGCAGCCGCAGGCATCTTGATGCAGGTGGCCCTTGGAGCCATCTACGCCTGGAGCGTCTTCAAGGCGCCTCTGATGAAGCAATTTCACTGGTCTTCGCCCGATGTCACGCTCACCTTCACCATCTGCATCTCGCTGGTCGGCATCGCCGCATTCTTCGGCGGTCTCTGGCTCAATCGTAAAGGCCCGCGCGTCGTCGCGCTTACCGGCGGCTTCCTCTATGGCCTAGGCGTCTTCCTCGCCAGCTTCTCGGCAAACAAACTGTGGTGGCTCTATCTCAGCTATGGAGTCATCAGCGGCATCGGCCTGGGCTTCGGCTACATCGTACCCGTTGCCGTGCTGGTCAAGTGGTTCCCCGATCGCCGCGGTCTCATCACCGGCATCGCCGTCGGCGGTTTCGGCGCTGGAGCGCTCATAACCGCCCCTCTCGCAACTCGCCTGATCCAAAGCATAGGCGTGCTGCCAACCTTCGCCTGGCTCGGCATCGGCTATCTCGTCATCACCATGGCCGCCGGCTTCTGTATGCAAAATCCGCCGCAGGGATGGAAGCCTGCGGGATGGGCCCCATCGGCGCTGCTGACTTCTCAGCGTGCAGCAACGGATTACACCTTCAGCGCCGCCCTCAAGACCTGGCAATGGTACGCGCTATGGCTGCTGCTCTTTCTCGATGCCTCAGCTGGAATCTCACTCATCTCCCAGGAAGCCCCCATCTTTCAGGAGCTCACCAAATCCAATGCCATCGTTGCCGCCGGGATGGTAGGCATCGTGAGCATCGGCAATGCCGTGGGCCGCGTCTTCTGGGCCTGGGTCTCGGATGCGTTTACACGGCGCTGGACCTTCGCTGTCATGTTCCTCGCCCAGGTTGCGCTCTTCTGGCTGCTGCCCAGCCTCTCATCCGTGGCCATCGTCACCGCCGTGTCGTTCGTCATTCTCATGTGCTACGGCGGCGGCTTCGGCACCATGCCTGCCTTTGCGGCAGACTACTTCGGCTCAAAAAATGTCGGCCCCATCTACGGGCTGATGCTGACGGCATGGGGTTGTGCCAGCGCCTTCGGTCCATTGCTCATCGCCAACCTGCGCCAGGCCTCAGGAGGCTATGCCACTGGCCTGCACATCATCGCCGGCATCATGGCCGTCTCCATCCTCTTCCCGATCCTCGTCTCCCCGCCCAAAGCGCGCGCCTGAGGTCGCGTAGGAACAAAAAGGCCCGATGCAGGCTGGCACATTTCTTGATACCCTAGATTACGAGGAAGCGTGGCCGAGTGGTTGATGGCTCCAGTCTTGAAAACTGGCGTACCTGAAAGGGTATCGGGGGTTCGAATCCCTCCGCTTCCGCCATTTATTTGCAGCCTGCCGCCATCGCGCAGTTCTACAATTTCAAACGTTTTTCAGCTTATATAAAAGTCCGTACTCTACATCGAATCCAGGCGAAAACACCTTAGAAAATGCTTCCCGCGATCTGCTCCGCGGTGTTTCTCGTATCGCTGCTTAACCCATCCGTGGAGACAACGCCGGCCGGGGCTGCCTGACGCGTGACGGTAAGCACAAACGCGCGGTCGCGCACCCGTGCAACGATCTGCTCCGGGCCCTTGCTGGAGATCTCCTTCCTCACGCATTGCACCGCTTCGTTGCCAATGCCTCGAAGTGCAGCCGTCGAGCCTCCGCACTGCGCAAGAAAGGACGCGAACTCCTTGGCCTGATCTTTCATGGTCTTCACCGAGATGCTCAACGTATCCGTGCCGGAATCGGTCTTACGCGTAAATTCGCAGGTGACATCGAACCGATCCATGCGCACCTGGTCCGAATACATGGCCGTTCCCACGCCTTTTACCGGCCCAGGATCGACAGGCGCGGTAACCGCCATCTGCACCTCGCCGCCCAGCACTCCGGCAGCGGTGGCCGCGTTCAACCAAGGGCACTTGGTCTCGGCAAAGCTTCGTTGCGGCGCAAAGAGCGCTCCCACCGTCATCAACATCGCAACCGCCAACCACGTTCTTCTCACTGCATCGCTCTCTTTCATCGTGGGCTAGTCGGGGCTAGTGCGAACCGCCGCCCATCACGGACGTATCGGCAATGCCGCCGTGCTCCATATCCGAGTGCATATGCCACAGCTTGCTCTCGTTGGAGATCTCAGGATGCTGCCGCAGAAAATCCTGCGAGTACGTAGGCGCGCCAGGATCGACCTTCTTGAGCGTGAAGAAAGCAAGCTGCTCCTTCGCCTTATCCTTCATGCCGAAGCGCCTGTACAGCAGAGACAGATTGTAGTGCGCGGCAAGGTCGTCGGGATCGATCGCCTGCAGCGCTTCGAACTGCTCCATCGCCTCATGCGGCATCTCCTGCTGGTAGTAGGTCACACCCAACTCGCGCCGCGCATCGCGCGATTGCGGGAACTGCGCGACCACCTTCTTCAGGTCCTCGATCTCAGCGTCGTAGTGCCCGTCGCGCCGCTCCACCAGCGCATGATAGAACGTGGCGCGAGCATTGTCCGGGCTGATCTTCAATGCGGTTTCAATCGCCGCGCGAGCCGAGCCGAACTTCTCCCAGCTGATGTTCGTCAGCCCGATGTTGGTGTATCCGTCCGCATAGTCAGGCCGTAGCTTCACCACCTCGCCAAAGGCGTGAATCGCCTCTGCATATTGCGCCTGATCGAGATACGCAATGCCCAGGTTGTTCCAGCGCATCCAGTCCGGGTTATCGCTTGGGTCGGGCGCCGTTGCCGGGTTGTCGCCAATATTGAAGATTCGCGTGCGCGAAGCCAGTTGCACGATCGGGTAGGCCGGATGATCCTTGCCCAGCACATTGTTGGTATAACTCTGCCGCAGATGCCGGTACTGCACCCGCGCCGTAACTGTCACTGCGCCCTTGAGCGTTTTGGGAATCTGAAATTCGTACCGCACCAGCGTCGATCGTCCGGCCTGGACGCTGTTGTCGTAGGCCACCGAGTGGATCGTCCACACCTTGTGATTGTCGACAAAAATTCCGCCTGTATTCACCGGCCTATTAGTAAAGCTATGCGCCCGCTCATCCAGTGAGCCATCGGGCTTGATATAGCCGCTGTGGTAAATCTCCTTGCCGTCCGGGTCGGTGACCATGAACTCCACCCAGGCCTCGTAGAGATCGCGCACCTCCGGTATCAGCGAGTGGCCGATGTTCTTGTTCTGGATCACCACCATGGCCTGCACCACTTCGCCCTGATCCAGCGTGAACGCCTCTGAGCCCAGCGGAGCGATCATCTTGCCGTCGCTGCCCTTGCGCAGCGCGAAGATATCGACGTTCAGATAGTTCCCCGTCCTCAGGAACTCGATCGTCTTCTCCAGTTGCTCATCGAATCCGTAATAGAAAGGCACAGCCGAGTTGCCCGCCGGCCAGCGATGCGAAACGAAGGTGCCGTTCTTCGCGCCCGGCTCCGGCAAAAGATTCGTCGCCCGCTTCATGTGGCAGCCCTGGCACGTGGTGAAGTCGCCCTGATAAAACGTGAGCGGGTTGCGCTGCGAGAACTTCGAGTTCTGCCACTCGTCGTACGTTGTAAACGCGCGAATTTCCTTGTACTCGTTCAATGTCTTGGGCAGGTTCGCCTTGTGGCATGAGGCGCAGAACTCCGGCTTGTGAAGCAAATCCTGCATCACTGCCTTCGAGTGACGATCCAGATGCGCCAGAATCTCAGAGTCCGGAGGTATGCCTGGCATCCGGTTGCCCTTTTCATCCACCAGCACCGCCGGCACGCCCATCACGTAGCCGCCGTTGCCCAGCGTCGATTGCACTTTCTGCACTGAGTGGCAGGTCATGCAGGTCAGGCCATCCTGATCGAACTTGCGATCGACCACTGAATCCTGCGTCAACCCTCCCGCCAGCACCGCAATAGGGTTGTGGCAGCTATCGCAATGGCGCGTGAATTGAATCCCCTTGGTGTTGAGCAGAATGTTCACACTAGCGCGGTAAAACGGCGTGCGGAAAGAATTGCGATGCAGCGATTGCTGCCACTGGTGATAGGCCTCCTGGTGGCAATGTCCGCAATAGGAAGCATTCGGAAAAGCATCGGGCTGTAGGAAGGTATTTCCTTCCACTGCGCCGTTTCCCGGCACGGAGAGCTTGCCTTTGCCAAAGGCAAAGTTGTAGCTCTGGCCTACCTGGTCCGCGTATGCCTTGCGCCGCGCTTCCTGATCGGCTGGATTCGTGTTGTAGGTCGCATTCTTATCCGTCGCGTCCTTATCCGAGGCAGCGTGGTCCGAAGCAGCGTGAATGGAAGGCAGGAAAACACACAGGCTTCCAACAAAGCACGCCGCGGAAAGCACGCCCAGCACGATGCCGCCGGCACGGGCAAGCGGACGCAAGCCCGTGTTAAACACGTTATTTCCTTCCGCCTGATTCAGGCGCTTGCTCAATCGTCCTTGCAATAGCTTTCTCATCGCCACACGTACGCCTCAAAAATACTCCACAAAAGACTCATTTGCCAGACTTCTGCGCAATCCCTGCCTTAGCCGCACCGGTCTTCGCCGGATCGTCATAGATGCTCGGCACAATGCCCTTGCCCTCTTCAACAACGAAGAAACGATCCACAGAAGGAAGCGTTACCGCCTCGACCCGCCCGCTCGGCCAGCGAATCTCGACCGCATCGACCGTGCTCGCGTCGCCAATGCCGAAGTGGACGCGCTGATCGTTCGACGACTCATAGCTGCCGCCGCTCAACACATCCATGCGCTGGCGCTGGCCGCCTGCGGTCAAATACACCGTCGCTCCCACCGCATCGCGCGGACTCTTCGGCCCGCCAATCAACTTGAGCGCAACCCAATGATGATGATCGGGATTCACATTGCGCATCAGCACCGGAACATGGTCCATGCAGTTGATCACCACGTCGATTTTGCCGTCGTTGAAAAGATCGCCAAAAGCCGCGCCGCGCCCGGGAATTACCTCCGCCAGCCCAGTGCCCAGCACCGCCGGCATTTGCTCGAACTTTTGCCCCTTCTCTATGTTGTGAAAAAGAATCGGCCGCTGCGCATAAGAAGTGCCCCAGTCATGCTGATCCACCTGCGGATACACATGTCCGTTGACCAGAAATATGTCCTTCCAGCCGTCGTTGTCGTAGTCGATGAATTCGGTCGCCCAGGTCAGGAAAGGATACGTCGGCGCGGCAATGCCGATGCGCGGGCTGATCTCCGTAAACGCCGCATCTCCCTTGTTCCGGAACAGCGGCTTGTAGTCGTCGGAGAAAGTTCCCGTGTAGAGGTCGATCAAGCCGTTGTTCATGTAGTCGCCGATCGCCAGTCCCATGCCCGCCTGCTCCAGCCCATTCTGATTCAGTGCAAAGCCGGAATAGAAGCTCTGATCCTCAAATGTGCCGTCGCCGTTGTTGATATAGAGATAGTTCGGCGAAGAATCGTTGGTGACAATCAGATCCACCTTGCCATCGTTGTTGATGTCGACAAAGGTCCCGGTAAATCCGTAGTAGTGATCCTTATCGCTGACACCCGCTTTTTCGCTCACATCCGTAAAAGTGCCGTCTCCGTTGTTGTGAAACAGATGATCCGGCTCGCCCTGCAGCCCACGAGGCCCGCACATGGTGTTGGCGCCGCGGAATGAACAGTTGGCAAATCCTACCTCAGCCGATCCCGGATCGGGCCGATGATCCATATCGAAGTGCACATAGCCGGGCACAAAGAGATCCAGCCTGCCGTCGCCGTCATAGTCGCCAAAGGTCGCTCCGGTCGACCAGTTTCCCAGCGTCACGCCTGCTTTCTCCGCAACATCGGTGAAGGTGCCATCGTGATTGTTGTGATAGAGCCGGTTTTTGCCGTAATTGGCCACAAAGATATCCGGCCAGCCATCGTTGTCGTAGTCGCCGATGGCCACGCCATAGCCCCAGCGATCGTTGGTCACGCCCGCCTTGGCTGTTACATCCGTAAATGTCCCGTCATGGTTGTTGTGAAACAGCGCCGCATGCGGAGCGGCGGCCTTGCCGCTCAGGGCCTCGTAGGTCGATCCGTTGACCATGTAGATATCCAACCAGCCATCGTTGTCGTAGTCGATCAGCCCCACGCCCGACCCGGTGGTCTCGATAATGTACTTCTTCTCCAGCGTCCCCATCGTGTGCTTCCAGCTGGTCAGCCCCGCTTGCTGGGCGATGTCTTTGAAGATCACCGGCCCGTCTTTCACAAATCCACCGGCGGTAATAGGGCGTCGCTCCGAGTCCAGAACCGGCGCAAAAACCCCAGCAGTCGCAGAGCCGCCGCGCGGAGGCGTCTGGGCAGCGCTCACCGGCGCCTGCACATCCACTGGCGCAGGCGTCTGCGCACCGCAAACAGCAGCAAAGACCAGAACGAACAGCAGCGAGCAGCCTCCAAAACCGGCTGAAGGCCTCTGCAATTTTCTCGAAAAAGTTATTCTTGCGAAGCTGGCCCGTGCAAAACCCAGTCTTTCGTGGTGGGGGTTAATCATGCAATCCTCATACGGTACCCAAGCCTACGGGCCAGAACTGCCTCTGTCTTCGGCCATTCGGTCGATGCAAGCATCGATCTCCGGATTGAGAATCCAAGGGATATCCCGGAACCTGCCGCCCACCGACTCCAGGCAATGGCTGCTCAAAGGAGTAGGAGGCATGGAGCGCAATCAATTTTTACACATTTGGGATAAGACTGGGCACGCGGGAAAAAAGAGGGGTGACGTTGCCAATCGAAACTCAACGCGGAAGTTCGCCGGAAACGATCCGGCGCTCGATCTCGTCCAGCACCGGAAGCACATGGGCGATGCTCTCCGCGGTGTAGTGCGCTCCGGCCTGCCGCAATTCCTCGTCGGCCTGTGCGATAAGCCTCGATTGCTCGCTGCTTTCGATCTCGCCCCACTCTTGCTCGGTCAATCCAATGGAATTGCCGCTGCGGGTAAGGCCAATCGTCCACATCCCGGCGTTGCGGCCTTCCTGAATGTCGGACTCCGTGTCGCCGATCTTCACGCAGGCCGAAAATGGATAGATTCGCAGATCGATAGCCAGCCGAAAGCACATCCAGGGATACGGCCGCCCGGCGCCGACATCTTCCGGAGCGAGCGATGCATCGGTGCGATAGCCCTGTTCCGCCGCAAGATGCTGCAACTGCTCCAGCATCGGCCGCGTGTATCCCGTGGTTCCGGCAATTTTGATGCTACGCAAACGTAGTGCATTGGCAGCCTCAACAGCGCCTGAAATAACTGTCGCATAGCCAGCCAGTAGTGACATCATCTGCGGCTCAAATCTTCCGTAGAGCAGGTCTACATCGCGCTCGACGGGACGCACCGGATGCACGGCCAGCCATTGCTCGACGACCTCCGGCTCTTCGAGCAGCTTGCGAATATGGTCTTTCTTGGCGAGGCCCATATACCGGCGCACCAGTTGCCTCGAAACAGTGACGCCAAACTCCGCAAAGATATCTTCGATGGCCTTCACTGGAGCCACACTGCCATGATCCACCACCGTGCCGGCCCAGTCGAGAAAGACCGCCGGAATGATCGATTTAGACCCCATGCACAATCCCCAGCTCCACCATGGATTTCTCAGCCACTCCAAAAGACAACGTCATGCCCGACCCTCCCGGCGAAGCCACAATGCGCACCCCATCCTGTGGAGCCATCACTACCAGCGGCTTCTCCGGATGCTTGGCATACACACCGTACCATCGCTCGGCAATCGTCAGGTCTGGAGCGCGCAGGAACCCTCGTGTGTATTCGAGAATCAGGCCGTCGATCTCCTGTTTGTTGAAGACATCCACAGCCAGCCCATACTCATGCGAATCTCCCAGCGTCAACGCGCCATCCGCAGTCTGCGAGACCAGCGCATGAATTCCCCAGCGATCGTATGCCGGAGTCTCTTCCGCAATGCGCCGGCTCAAGGCTTCCAACGTCGTGCATATCTGAAATGCCGGATAGAACCGCAGCGTGAGCCCAGCCGCCAACGACGGTCCCAGCTGCCATCCATCAGGCTGAGCACTGGTCCGC
>Ga0302325_10031070_pt1 | contig 10997 bp, 14 predicted proteins | sample Palsa_T0_2_FD_201948 | JGI IMG/M metagenome (GOLD analysis project Ga0302325, IMG submission 201948) | Peat permafrost microbial communities from Stordalen Mire near Abisko, Sweden - Palsa_T0_2 | ecosystem: Environmental > Terrestrial > Soil > Palsa > Peat permafrost | place: Sweden: Abisko... | reverse complement strand
TAGTATGGTGACGTTTTGTTGGGGGGCCCACCGTCCCCCCCCCGGCGGTCCCCAAAACTTACCCCCGGGCACCTGCGTAGTTTCGCTGAGAAGTACGAAGGCACACTTCCTTCGTAATTCTAATTTTAGGGTGCATAGCACAGCCAGGATGTGGCTGCTGGTAGCGAGATACAGCACAGAAGTTTATCTACCTAGGTAATGATTCAAGCTCCGTGATAGGTCAGCTGCTCTGCTGAGGCTTCAGAAATCGATAATTCTCAGTTGGGTAAAATGCTGCATTGGGGATTTTCCGGCAGGCTCCAGCCTATGCGTGCCCGAGAGATAACGATGGGCAAGGACAGATTGGCTCGCCTTATGGTTGTTCTGAAACCCTGGACCACTACTGTAGGCATATTCCTCGATGACTGTTCGATACATCTTGACCTCAACGGATTGAAGGATATCATCAAGTGCCAACCGAGCTCCGAAGCTTATGGGTCTTCAGTATGCATTGCCAACCACGTGCGCTGAGTGGAAGGCCGAAACTGCCCCCTCGATTGCAAAACGCTGGAGACAGACGAGACACAATTCCTGAAGACGGCGATCAGCGCAGAGACAGCGCTCCTCGAGGCCAATCTTCTGAGAAACGACCCCTCGAGAAGAACGTCCCAAGTCTCGCCACAGCGCGGCCAAACACTCGTCACCTACCTCCGTCGAACAGATTCAGCGCCCCACAAATCCCTTCGTACTACGATCCAAACCCTGCTCATCCGGATTCTACTCCTCAACACAACAACTTCAGGAATACGACGCAGCCCTCGCGAAGAGATTCTGCTCCTGCTGGAAATGGATTCGACTCGTATCCTGCGGATGACCGACTACTGCGCATGATTGAGCTCTGGAACAGTGCTCGAATGGTCAACTCTACGATTTATACCCCGCTGTTGATGAACCCTCAATCTGTTTCGCACCCTTCGAGCCAGCAATATCTCTCCAATCCGCAAGATGCAGAACATTGGAGGAATACAGGGCCATATGCAATAAATTCGACGCCGTTTGCGAATGGTTGGGGCAATGGAGGAGAGCCGACACCCCAAGAATGCTACAATGGTGCCGTTCCACTACCTCAAGAAATCAGACAAACACCCCTAGAGTACCACAACAGTGTCATTCCACAACCTAGAGGGGGGGAGCAAACTTCCCGAGGGTACTTCAATAGTGCCATACCACAACGTCGAGCCACAACAGGGAACAATAACTTCTACCGACCACCTATGGCGCAACGACCACAGGATAGCCCAGATAATAATCGGCGGCATACCGAGTCTGCGATCCCACGTATGCCGCAAGAAGACCTCCAGGGGTCGCAATACGTCGACGCTGCTACCTTCTCGAAGTCCATTCCGGCTCGCACCCGATCGTACCCAAGGACAACGAGTAGACTAACGTCGGATCAACAACATTCGATACACAACTACCAGCCAATGCAGTATCCACCGGAGTACTACCAGGATTTCGATCTCCAGACCGGGATGATCACGCTCGGGATTCATGAAAGTGATTGGGAAGCATATGACGTAGCAGGCAACGAGACATGGAGGGATGGCAACGAGAGAGATGGACAGTCGGTAGCGAGCAGAACGACAGATAATTCCGAGTCAACAGATTCGATCGATATCACATACTCTAGCCCCGCATCAGACGACGATGGATCCTCTAGTCGACGCATGTCTTCTGAACCAGCAAATAGAGTCGATGACTCTGTCATTCCCGCCGACATGGACCCACGAAAATCTCAGCAGAGATATGAGGATCAAGGCCGGCCAGATGATGTAAGATGCCGAGTTCTCCCCATTCTATCACAGACACTAATCCGCGAGGTAGACCAATGCTTTCGCATGCGAAGTAAATGTCTGGCCGAATGACCCAAATGGTTACGAGGTCGAATCTGTGACTTTGAAATTCGATACGCAATGTCAACAATCGAATTGGGTTTCAGCAAAGATTGTGGATAAGCTCGAAGTGACGCCTATTCCTCTTGATCCGGATCAAAATACAGAATTCGTTACAGCGAACGGGCAGTCAATAACTGCGTCCGGGAAAACTACATTATGGTTTGAAAGCAGCCAAAGAGGTACGCCAATATGTGCTGAGTTTTTAGTATCTCCAGTCAGGGACGCCCCTTATGAGCTATTGCTTGGGGGAGATGACTGTCTGCGACTGGGAATTATTCAACGGCCAAGTCTCCCAGGATTCCTAGCACTTGTTCCTCGAAGGCTGAACCCAAGTATGTAATTCCTAACCAAGAACTCTAGATGAATACGTGCTCATTCTGTATAGATGAAAAAGAGGAGGAGACACAGAGAGGAGCGCAGCATGCCATTAAAGCGCAACAGCGAAGCCGTCTAATTCAAAAAGAACGAGCGATGCAAAGGCAACAAGAGCAGGCGAGTCGAACGACTGGACCATCACAAAGCAACAGAAGAGACAATAAACATCACAATAATATGCAGGCACAGTACTTGAAGGAAGACGGTATTATGTGAACTTTTTTTTCCCGTCATTTGCTATTTAGCGCTGGTGTTTAGGTCGCGGTGTCTAGCCCTCTTCGACCTGGTGTGCGGAGTTCGGAGTTCGGCATGATACCTAATCAGTTCTTGTATCTCAATCATATTTATATACGTATTACATATGAATATCAGAATGCGCTTCACAACCTTTTATCCAAATTTCCCTCTTTCGTATCATCAATGATTCAATGCGCAGGTATCGAAGTTGAGGGTGTGTACGTGCTACCAACGAAGACAACCTGCACAGCAACAAATCTTGTCAAGAGCGTTAGCATAACATGTGTGGAGGATGAATAAAGGGGCTCTTACGCAGCAGTAGCAGCAAAAACCTCAATCTTCCTCGCACTCGTAGCCAAAATCAACACCAACGAGAAAACCTGCGTAAACGCCGCCACAATCCCCAACCGCACAATCATATTATCCACGAAGTACAACGCCATGATCGACCCCACCAGCAGCGCCGAGGAAATAATCGACCCAATAACATTCGCCACGCGAAGAACGTGATCATCCTCGTACTCGAAATACCGCGCTTCTTCATCCGCGGGCTTCTTGATTCGATGGCCGATGCAGTTGTGCCACCAGAGAAAGACCCGGCTTAGGAATAAAGTGCCTAATGGATCTTCCGCTCTTCGTGCGCGCAGTGCGATCAGCTCAGATGTTTGGGAGTCCTCCCAGAGAGTGCTGTCTTGACCGATCAAGGGAAAGTCGCCCATATTCTTATCCCTGAACCAGCGGCGCAGGAACTCGAGATCGCAGCTATTGGGCGAGTGCTGGGATTTCATCTCTTTGTAGCGGAGTATTGCTTCATCTGCAACATGTTAGCCTACTGGCGGGATGGGGTGGGGGAAAGGGGTGGAGAACTGTATTCTTTGAGCTTGGAGCGAGTCTTGAGCATGATAGACCAGGTGGGGCTGTTGGACGTGTTGGAGAGGAAGTACCAGTCGCGGCATGATTCTACCCTTTCGTTGATTTCGGATTCTGCTGGGATGGATCTGCTTTTGGTTTGTGAGAGGGGGCGCTTCTCCATGTCGTTGCTTGCTTCGTCGTTGTTAACATTATGGGCAAACTCGATGTCTTCTTCTCCTCCTAAGTCGACGAAGGAACCAGTCTCCTCTTGCAGTACCGGAGCGTGGTTATTCCCGGACTCTAGATCTTCTCTCATGCTATCTCTCAGCTCTTGCTCCAGATGCACAAGCTCGGCTTGAAGGTATAGAATATTGAGTGTATTGAGGAAGTCGAAGCGCTGGAAGGTTGCGACCTCCGAGTGCTTGGTCATTAGCCCCGCGAGCTTTTCATAGCCAGACATTTTTGATTCGTTTCTATAGGGTCCGCGAATGCAAATTTTGAACAGTTTATGAAGTTTAAAGGAGGATGTTGCGAAGTTTGGAGGTTGAGAGTTGGCTCAGCCTCAGTGCCCTTGCAAGACAGTCTGCCTCACGTGCTGGCATCTGCAGCACAGCCACGCCCCGTCAGGATAGGCTCCCTGAGGGAACGAGGAAGATTTAGTTGAAAGGTTTGACACATATATAAGGGCGCGCGGTGGCAGTTAAAGTTTTCTTTTATTTCTTTAATCGTAAGGATTTTTCAAACTTGATCTCATATATGCATTCATGACTTCACGTGACGTCCTGCTACTTCTAAAGCTCCGCGTTCACTTTTCCTTGGGTTTGACACTCCAACTCAATTTAGAGAGGGGAATGGTTCACGGGATTCAGTATGATCAGAAGACCAAAACTGTGCTCCAATGCCCAGAAGATCATCATTAATCCCAGATCTCAGCTCATGGAGATACTCTTGTTGCAAGGATTCCGTGGAATTTGGTCGAGCCGCAATATGGTGCCGCGATGTATGAGAATTGAATGAAATTTCGACTGGACTTCCTGATAGCTGAGGGTGATGAGGCCGTGTGAGTTCGCTAGCTGTTGCATTTCGGAAATGTTTTGTTAAAGAAGGGCGAGTATAGGTGCTTGGGGTTCTCTCGTGCCAGTGGCATTCTGCAGTCTTTGAATTTTGAATCATGTCCTGTCGAGACTTGTTCGGCTCTGTGAATACCAGTGACTCGCTGCAGCCCAGCGGTAGGAGCTTCCAGTCCTCATTATCTTGAACTGGTCCATATTCCACAGCATTATTTTCCCGAGGAATCGAAAGGCATTGCTGACAGGGCTGAGCTTGTACAGGGGCGATCGTAGGGCTTAGTGGCAAATCGGATGGTGGCTCTCCTGGCCCCAAATTGAGGGACTCGTCGTGTGGGTGCTGGGAACGAGATTGAGAGTCGAAATTTGAGGATGTATGGGTAATGGGGGTTCTCTGCTTTGCAATACTACAGGAGCTAGACATTGTGTTAGCAGATGCACACGGATGATATCTTGGTGGTGTTATAGAAGTACGTGAAAGTCGGAAAACGTTGGGGCCATTGGTTGGTACCCTACATACAGTCCTTGACCATCATGACTATGTTCTGGGTTGTTTTCTGCACCCATTGATGCAAATCAGGGACATGCACTCGAACTGGCGCAAAAAGCGGACGGAAGGTTGATATCTTTAGATTGTATATGCTAAGGGAAAGAATTGTGCAGTGATTTGGAACCAAGATTTGAGCATGTAATGAAACATCTGCCATTTTGGCACAGTGTGGTAACATATGAATTATAAAGAGCCAGCAGCAGGGGTTTTCCTCTAGTTCGAAGACGAGCAGATTTCACCGGATGAATTGAAACCCGGAATATCAGTCCAGTTCTAAAGTGTTATTAATCTTCCCTGTGCATTTCACTGCGAACGAGAACACTCACCGCCGAAGTTGATGTTTGGACAGTAGCTGGCTCTGATTCGTTCCTCGACCTGAACCCTTGTTTAAAAAGTGCAGTCTTGCACATTTTGAGCCAATCACATATGTTTAGTCCCTTGCCAAACATAACCTCACCACCAGACTTCCATTAAGTGCTTATTCTCTATGAAAGATCTGAAGAGTGCAAAATTGCACTCTGTGCACTCCATCCAAGAGGGCTTTGGCTGACGACCAGCTGGGGAAAGATTCAATTGACTGAGCGGTACCTCCCCTTTGTACCTCGCTTAATGCCCCTTACCTCAGCACTGGATCTTTATTTCCAGTGGTCGCGACATCCACGTAACTTTCCTTCCTAGACCTCCACATAACCCAAATATTGTAGTTTCTGCCTGATACAAACAGAAGTCATGCCTTTGCTTTGGGAATCATGGAAAGAGGAAATAAGGAGGCTGTATATCGTCGAGGGGATTAAATTGGAAGTTGTGAGAGAGAGGCTCAAAAAGCGCGGGTTCGATGCGTCGTGAGTTCTCAAACTCTAACAAAGTTAAATGATAAAAGTTGAACGCAGGCTAATAAATACGCAGAATTCGTGCCTATCGAATGAAGTTTAAGGAATGGAAATTTGAGAAGAACCACCGTGCCGGAATTGCCAGTTCAAAGGGCGTCGCGTGGAATTCCGTTGAATCTCTCGGACAATACGAATCTTCATCAGAGATGGATGGTGTAGTCTTCTCCAAGCCCCTAGACAACCCAATCGCTATCGAAGGGCCAGGGGAATTTTCACAGCCAATAGGGTATATCGATAAAGGAAAGGGAATCGATCAAGAACTGCATCCAACTTATGCCTTGGGTGAGGATCTTCGCGACGCCTCTTTGACCCTCGCGTTACCGCTCTCGTACAATTCTATTACCACATATGAAGAGAGTACTTATGGATCTGGCGGCGCAAGCATCACCGTTCCTGCCGGTCCAGTGCCAATATCTGAACTCCAAACTTTTATCGAACGACCCGAAGCCGACGACTTTGTGTTCCAAATTCTGGTCTCCAAATGGGAACCAGGGGGAGACTATATGAGATATGCCACCGACCTTCTTTGCGACACCACCCCTGAGCGTCTTGCTGCTATCATGCGATCTACGGACACAGGAGGCAACCTCTTCAAGATGATCCATGATTATCTACCGTCAAATGAGCAAGTACCATTAATCAAAGCTATGCTGGAGAGTCATTTACAGCCACTCACTGCAGAAGAATGGCACCAATACAACGGTCCGGTGTGGGCTCGGGCTTGGCACATTGCGTGCAGAACGGGAAGCTGGAACGAAGCCAAGAACGTGCTGACGGAAAAGTCACACCTTATCAACCTAGTCGCTGGCCCCCTCTTCCTCGATTGCGCTCTAGTGGTCATCGCTGAGCGCCAATGCACTGAATTTCTGGTGCGCATTACAGCATTAACGTCGCTCAATAAGTCTTTCAGCATATCGTTGACTTCCGAAGTAAACAAATTCCGTGAGCAAACTCTTGTTATCGTTGACTTTTTCAATGGAAGAGATGTGAAACCAGCGTGGGATGTCTTGCTATTTAACATAGTTGATTAGACGAGAGGGGCGACAGATATGCTTGGACGCCAGCGAGAGCTATGGGACAAGAATGACAAATTGGACAGGGAAAATCGGATGATTTTGGAAGAGAATAATTCTGAATAAAGAGGTGGTTGCGAGGTGTCAGGAATTGCGGGACTGGAATTTGTTTTTGGAAAAGGCGCCACAACTTGCGCTCGAAAGACTTGCAAAAAAGGAAATCAAAGCGACGAGGTATAGAAAGTTGATATCGATGTATACCTATGTGGAGGAAGATAAGGTTGATCGGGACTTGGAGGATTTGATTACAGATAGAGAATATTATAGGTAAGCAGGTTTTGCAGCCCTTTTACTCTTTTCATGTAATTGAAAAATTGCTAACGAAAGCTTGCAAAGGGATAATCTCCGGATGGGTATGGTCACTGAGGAATAATTTTGCAAACTGGGCCAACATCTCAATTTTCTACCCGAACAGGAGCGAGTGCAAGAAAATATAGGAAAAGGAAGGGAAAGCGTACCGGATAGCTATGATGACATCACCTAGTAATCTCACCCGCATTTCAATGGTTAATAAACTTGAATTACTTGTTCTTTTGCCGCGGACAACCATGCTTTTTGAGCCTTGTGGTCGCACTCCACTATATTACAGTAATTGCACCATTATGATTTCCGCGCTGAGCGTAAGCAACACAATTCAGCTCCAGACTCAGCTGCAACAACTTTCCAAAATGGTTCACTGGATGTTAATCGGGAGTGCTCGGGTCATTATGGTCAATAACGCAAAGATTCCGGAACTGCCTTCTGGCGTCGTATCAACGTATGACTGGCAGGTGGCTTGTTAAGTTGTTTTACTGTACATTTCCAAAGCTCGGCATTCGCCATAGTCAAATGGCATTAGGAATTTTCAGTATTCTAGAATTCCTCATAATCTATGCGAGTGGTGCAGGAAGTGGTCTTCCCTGTCGCCTGATATCGGATCCGCCCGAACTGCGAATGGCTTCACTTTTCGCGAAGTCACGCCACAGCCTGATCCGAACATGCCACACCACGAAGCCACAACACAAACAACAAACACCCATATAAGCCTTCAAAATACTTGCAAAGTCAATTCATACATTCCATATCAAAATTCAGATTCTCTCAATTCTACAAGACACATTATCAAGACCTTGTTGTCCTAGATCAATTCATACTCTCTCACGATGGCTACAACAAACCTGGCAATTGCAGGCAGTATCCTTCGAAACTTTTCAATTGCTTTCGTCTCGATAGTCGGTGCTGTTTTTGGGGTGCGTGAAATTGTTAGTATTGCGGCTAGGAGGCAGATGGCGGAAGGAGAGCGGGGACACCTGGGACTTTACAATGCGAGGGTACATCCGGAACAAGATCGATTGTATGGAGCACTTTTTATTGAACCCGATCCTCTTATCCATTGGCTGACTTTCTGAACTTTAGAGATACAATTTTTGATCGGACACAGTTGCTGAATGATGCGAAAGCGAAGAAACCTTGGAACATGACACTGGCTGAGAAGGATCGGACGAGGATTTAGAGGATGAATGAGATATGAGAAAACAGTTAAGGGACAATTGGGAGGATATCTGGGCTTCATAGTGCTTTATACCCAGCTTCAAGAAGATTTTTAGCAGTTTCTTTCGGTATACATGTTCCACCACCGAAATGTTTCCTCTTCCCAACCCCATGTCTTATGTGGGCAGCGCTGCCTTTGCTCAGGCTTGGGTGAGTATTATAGGCTGTGAACCATCAAAATGTCAAAATATAAAAACATATAATAAATAAACAATGTACTTTCAAATCCTTTTTTTAATTAAATTATTATTTTAAGAAAGGGATTAAATAAGTAAAATCAATTTATTTAATATATAAGAAGAGGGTTAATAAGAGTATAAATATATTAATATAAAGGGAGGAGAGAAGAGTAATGGGCGAGGGGGGTCCTTTGCTTAAGGTTAGCCTACGATTGCTGCGCTTGTGGCACGTGCATATATTTACACGCTATAATTATAGGCTTTTACACGCTATAAAAATAGGCACTCGTGCCCCACAAAGCCGAAAAGGAGTTCGCGTTTTCGTGTTTTGACATTTTGATGGTTCACAGCCTAAGAGCCTACCCTATTATCCCCCCCCCTAACAAACGGGGCAACGCTATTAATACCGCCACACGTCACTCTATTAAAGCACGTTATATCTTTATTTACCGCTTCTAAATAAAGCTATAATTATATATATACATTTCTTAGTATTTAGTAATAGTCGGTTCTTCCTCCCACTTCGCTTCGCTCGTGGTCGGCAAAAGCAAGTGTCTCGTTCAAGCAAGTGTCTCGTTGACATTTTGTATGGGAAAACCCCACCAAAAATTGCCAGTTTTATCGCAAAAACCCGACGAAAAATATAAATAACTTAATCTTTTCTTTAATGTATAATTATATATATATATTATATATATCTTTATATATAAATAAAGACTTTTGATAAGGTAGAATTAAAATTAAAGGCATTGCATAGGTTTAAATATAATTTTATCTTAAATTGCGACGTATGTTCTATGCGAAAGTGCGCGCAAAGTCGTGCGCAGAATTAGGAACTTTTTTTTTGGTGGGGTTTCCCATACAAAATGTCAACGAGACACTTGCTTTTGCCGACCACGAGCGAAGCGAAGTGGGAGGAAGAACCGACTATTAGGCCCTTTACATGTATCGATTACTACTTAATGTTACGGTTTTGGCATTCTATTCCATGTCACGTGGTCACGTGTACTAGCGCGGCTAGCAAAGGCGGTGTGGAGCGGCAAAACTCGAGTATTTGTACAAACCGATCCTTTGTAAATAACCTCTTCTTTCCTTAGCTTTAAATAGTCGTAATTAGGACCATTTAACTAACGCTTGTTCCTAGGCTATAAATCTAGCGCTCGTGACATAATTTAAAGCTTAATCCAATTCCAATCTTGCAAAGGATTTAAAATTAAACTATATAAAAAAAGACGACGCGTCGCCTTTGTCCCGAACCTAAACGAAATCGATTAAACTAAACGAATTATACGAGATATGAACTTGAAGCAAAGCCCTATTATATAAGCACGAAACGAAAGAAATAACACAATCTTATTATAAACTAGAGGCTAGTACTACAACTAGTTCTTATACACTTAAACCTATAAACCCTCGATTATCCCGTCCTTCCTTAATTCCTAAAAAACCCGAATTTAACCTCGAATACCTCCGATTTGCATTTTAGCAAGACCCTAAACAACTCTACAAATAGATTCTAGAAGCTCTTTATTAACGTGATAATACAAAGGACCGAGTTATTATTTTAAAGGCTAAGGCTTTAAAATAACAAACCCAACTAGCACAACTCGATATTAAGAATAAAGCCCTTTAAACCGAACTCCTAAAGGCATACCGTCGACAAGCTATAACTGCTACTCCTTTAATATAACGCCCTTTGCGTTCTACCGAGCTCCCTAATCCCCTTATCTTTAAAGATACTAAAGATATAAGTCTTTTTAACTAAATCTCTCGAATTAAGAATAAGCTTTGTAAAAATGCCGATTATTACCTTACTAAATCAATAAAGCTTGCATTAGTAGAAGGCTTAATTAGGGGGGAGGCTATAAAGCATATATCTTTACGCTTAAGAGAGGATGCTATTAATTTATACGATATAATCTAAGATTTATTTGACCACTTAACTTTTACTTTTAAGAATCCGAATCGGTTATTTATAGCTAAAAACGATTTTAAAAAGCTTTTTATAAAATCGACTTAGTTATTTTACAAATTCTATACTAAGTTCTTGCAATTAGCTTTTAAAGCTAAGGTTATACTTGCAAAACTAAAGTATAAGCTAAATAGCAAGCTATCCTTTAGTCTCTAAAAGGCAGTTATTTCGCATTTTAATACCGAATTAACCTTTTATAAATTCGCAAAATAATGCACGATTTACGACTAATCCTTAAAAGCTATTAAAGAACGCGAGTCACGTGTACGAAAACCTTATACAAATGCAAACAAGACAAACACCCTTATTGCAACTGCAACTACGACTACCTTACTAAC
>Ga0302325_10031068_pt1 | contig 10997 bp, 8 predicted proteins | sample Palsa_T0_2_FD_201948 | JGI IMG/M metagenome (GOLD analysis project Ga0302325, IMG submission 201948) | Peat permafrost microbial communities from Stordalen Mire near Abisko, Sweden - Palsa_T0_2 | ecosystem: Environmental > Terrestrial > Soil > Palsa > Peat permafrost | place: Sweden: Abisko... | reverse complement strand
ACCCGTACCCGATTACTCCCAAGGATCACGGCACCGATTTCCTGATGGACCACCGCCATCTATGGCTGCGCAGCCAGCGGCAGCACGCCATTATCCGCGTGCGGCACGAAATCATCAAAGCCATCCGCGATTATTTCGATTCCCACGGCTTCACGCTCGTCGATACGCCGATCTTCACGCCGGCCGCCTGCGAAGGCACCACTACACTATTCGAAGTGAATTACTTCGATGACGAGAAGGCCTACCTGACGCAATCCGGTCAGCTATATAACGAAGCCACCGCCATGGCGTTCGGCAAGGCCTACTGCTTCGGGCCCACGTTTCGCGCCGAGAAATCGAAAACGCGCCGCCATTTGACGGAATTCTGGATGGTCGAGCCGGAAATGGCGTACGCCACCCTGGAAGACGTCAAGCGCGTGGCGGAAGAGATGATCGTCTTCGTCGTGGGCCGCGTCTTAGAGAACCGTAAGGAAGAGTTAAAGCGGCTGGAACGCGATGTTACTAAGTTGGAAGCGATCCAGGCGCCGTTCGGCCGCATGAGCTATGATGAAGCCGTAAAGATCCTACAATCGAAGGGCAGCGAAATTCAGTGGGGCGGAGATTTTGGCGGTACCGATGAAACGCTGCTCACCGCGGATCAGCAGCGCCCGCTCATGGTGGATCGCTACCCGACGGAAATCAAGGCATTCTATTTCCAGCCCGACACGGAACGGCCCGAAGTAGTTCTCGGAGTCGACGTCCTCGCGCCCGAAGGCTACGGTGAAATTATCGGCGGCGGGCAGCGCATTCACGATCCGGAGTTGCTTCTCAAGCGCATCGAAGAGCATAAACTCCCGAAAGAAGCGTTCGACTGGTACCTCGATCTTCGCAAGTACGGAACGGTCCCACACGGCGGCTTCGGCATGGGAATCGAGCGCTGCGTCGCCTGGATCTGCGGGCTGGAACACATTCGCGAAACGATAGCGTTTCCACGGATGTTACATAGGTTGCGACCGTAACCCCCGAACCGAGCCGCGACCGTGAGGGAGCGGTCCCTTTTATGCCGCATTCACACATAGCCATCATCGGGGCGCCGCTCGACCTCGGCCAGGGACGCCGCGGGGTCGACATGGGACCGTCCGCGCTCCGCGTCGCCAGCCTCAACGCGCGCCTGCAGTCTCTGGGGTACCTCGTCGAGGACTTAGGTAACATTCACGTGGTGCAGGCCGAAGCCACGCCCGCCGGCGATGGCCACGCCAAGTTCCTTCCCCAAATTGTCGCGGCTTGCGACGAACTAGCCACCCAGGTCCACGACGCCATGTGGCGGGGGTGTGTCCCCTTAGTGCTGGGCGGCGACCACTCGGTCGCCATCGGCACCGTCACCGGCGTCTCCCGCTACTTTCGCGAAAGCGGCCAGAGCGTGGGCCTCATCTGGCTCGACGCCCATGCCGACATGAACACCCCCGACACCAGCCCCAGCGGCAATATCCACGGGATGCCGCTGGCGTGTCTGTTAGGCATGGGGCCGGAGCCCTTAACCAACCTCGCCGGCTTCCAACCCAAGTTGGCCGCCGCCAACACGGTCATCGTCGGCCTGCGCGAAGTCGATCTAACCGAGCGTCCGCATGTGCGCGAATCGGGAGTCCATGCCTTCACCATGCGGGACATCGACGAGCGCGGTCTGCGCGCCGTCATGGAGGAGGCTATCCGCGTCGCATCCGACGGCACGGTAGGTTTCCACTGCTCGCTCGATATGGACTTCGTCGATCCAAAGGATGCTCCCGGGGTCGGCACCGCCGTGCGAGGCGGCGCCACCTATCGTGAAGCGCATTTGGCAATGGAAATGATATGTGATTCGCGGAAGATGACGTCCATTGAGGTGGTGGAAGTGAATCCCGTCCTCGATGAGGCCAACTGCACGGCCGATCTGGCGGTGGAATTGATCATGTCCGGACTAGGAAAACGAATTCTATGAAACTACGGGTAGCCGTGGTGTATGGCGGCCGAAGCGGCGAGCACGAGATCTCGGTGCGCTCGGCGCAAGCGATTCTGGCCGGCATGGATGCCGAAAAATACGAGAAAATAGAGTACTTTATCGATAAAGATGGCAAATGGAGCCCGCAGGCAATCGGGCCCGAACCGGGCGCCCATCCCGAAATCGACGTGGTACTCCCTGTCCTCCACGGCACGTTCGGCGAAGACGGCACAATCCAAGGACTCTTCGAACTCGCGGACCTGCCGTACGTCGGCGCGGGCGTGCTCGGGTCGAGCGTCTCCATGGATAAGGAGATGATGAAACGTGTCTGTGCGGAACGAATGTTGCCGGTTGTAGACTATGTGACCGTCACCCGCGAGAAGGCCGACATCGAGAACATCTGCACGCGCCTACCATTCCCCATGTTCGTGAAGCCGGCCAACCTGGGCTCGTCCGTGGGGATTTCTAAAGCGCATAACAAGACCGAACTGGAAGCCGCCGTCGCCTTCGCCGCGCAATACGACCGCAAGGTGATCGTCGAACGCGGGATTGTAGGACGCGAACTGGAATGCGCGGTGCTTGGCAACGACGAGCCAATCGCTTCCCTGCCATGCGAGATCCTCCCCTCGCGCGAATTCTACGATTACGACGACAAGTATCTGCTCGATCGCGCCGAGACCAAACTGCCTGCCGATTTGTCCGATGAAAAGACGGACGAACTCCGTCGCCTGGCCGTGGAATGCTATCGGGCGGTGGAATGCGAAGGCATGGGCCGCGTCGATTTCCTGCTCGAAGAATCCACGGGTAAACTCTACATCAACGAGATCAACACCATCCCCGGGTTCACCTCGATCAGCATGTACCCCAAGATGTGGGAGGCCAGCGGCATCGGCTTTTCAGCACTTATCGATCGGCTGATCGACTTAGCTCTCGAACGCCATCAGCAAAAGAGCGCGACTAAGTTCACACGGTGACGTGGCGCGGACTTTAGTCTGAGGGGTGCCCTCTGGGCCGGGCACTCTTGCCGGCGTTCTTTTTTCTGCCGCCAGAGACGTTCCCGGCAAGCACCGTCCCCTGCTCTTCTCAACCCCCCTCGTCGGCGAGCGCTATGAATTCGAAATTAGGGCTTGCGCGAAAACGATGTGTGGCTTCTTAGCGGCCGCGTCGTCCTCGTGCAGCATGCAAACACCCCCGCTAGGTTGCCACCCTACTCCAATTCTCTCCCGCACCCGATCTTGAAGGTCCGCCACCCTGTAGCGGTAATGATTTCGTAGTTACCGATCACGACTCTTCCTTTTCCGCAATCGAACCAATCGAAGGCCGGCAGTTGTTCGCGGCCTCCTGCAAGCCCCGGCGCTCGCATTCGGCCAGGATCGGTTCGCGCCGCCTGCGAAACTCTTCAAGCTCATCCTGGGGGCGGTTCTTTTCAGTGAGCAAGCAATAATTGCCGGCTAGTTCCGTTAATTCCGCGTTCTCCCAGGTCTTCAAATGCACAGGCCAGGTTTCCAGGTAAGCCGCGCCTTGTTTCTGCCTCGCGGCTACCGAAGAAGCACGTTGGCAACCGAGGTGCGCGGCCTTACGTTACACCAAGGAGCCGAAAAGTTCGGTGCTGAAATACCGCTCCATGCGATCGGGGAAGATCGTCACAATCACCGCATCGCCTGTCTCTGCCCGTTCGGAAAGGATCTGCGCCGCGCGATAGTTCAATCCCGAGCTCGGACCGATGGGAAAGCCACGGCACATCAACTTACGAGCTGTTGCCAGGGCCTCATCGCCGCGCACCTCAATGGTCGCCAGGCCGGGCACCGCCGATTCCGTGAAAATCTGTGAAACGGCATCCACCACTCCCGGAATACGCGTCGAGAAACTACAGCATTCGGCGTCTTCCGACACACTCCATTCCACAGGCCTCGCATGCACCGGTGTGACATGGCATCCGGCATCGCAAAACCCGCGATACAGCCCGACTAGCGTGCCGCCGGTGCCCACGCCGCTGACAACCGCATCCACCACCCCTCCGGGAACCTCGTTAAGGATCTCGCGCGCGGTACCGAAGCGGTGCGCGGCGGCATTATCGGGATTGGAGAATTGCCGTGGCAGAAATACCGTTTCCGATTCCTGGGCCATCCTTTCCGTCTCCCTGATAGCGCCGCGGATGCCCTCACTGCGCGGCGTCATCCGCACCTCGCCTCCATACGCCCGAATGATCTTGACGCGCTCGTTGCTCACGCCCTCAGGCATCATAGCCACGAATCGCAGCCCCATCTGCGCGCATACCAGCGCAAGGGCAATGCTGGTCGACCCCGACGACGCCTCCACCACCGTGGTATCTGGCCCGATTCGACGCTCCCGCCACGCTTTCTCCACGATGAAGCGGGCGATACGGTCCTTGGTCGAACCGCTCGGATTGAGGAAGTCGAGCTTGCACCAGATTTCCGGGCCGTCGTCCAGGCGGACCGGCACGAGCGGTGTCGGGGAAAGCATTTGCAGATAGTAATTCGTCGCCGGCAGATGATGAGTCAAAATTGCTCCGCGGATACCAGTATCTCGATTGCGTGAGGGACATGGCAACCGGACTCGTTCCGGCTGTCAGAGCGTCGTAGAATGGATGAATGGCCAGCCTGCCAAGTTCGAAGACCGTCACTTACGAACAGTGGCTTCTCATGCCGGAAGTCCAGGACGCTACCGAAGAGGTTGTGAATGGCGAGATCCGAATCATGCCCCCAGCAAAATGGAAACACCAAAGAATTAGCGAACTCATAGCCGCGGCGCTGCGGAATCAGTTGGGCATAGACCGATACTCCGTTGCGACGGGCAGTTTCGGTCTTATCATTCGCAAGTCGCCGCTGACATCCCGCGTTCCGGATGTCGCCGTGTTCGAGCTTGCCACCCTGGTTGAGCAGGATGGCTACATCAACTCCGCTCCGCAGTTGCTCGTCGAAGTTCTCTCCCCATCCAACAGCCGCCGCGAGCGCGAAGAGAAACTCGGCGACTACGCCAGTATCGGCGTGCCAGAAGTTTGGGTAGTTTCCCCGGAAGCGCGCACCGTCGAGGTCCTTTACCTCGAAGGCGCATTCCTCCGCACCTCCCAGATCGTGGCCAGCGGTGCCCTAATCCCCAAGCTCTTCCCCCAGGTCTCTGTCGAAATCGCGAAAATCTGGCCCGATTAATGCGGCGCGTCATCCTCGTTCTGTTCGCGACAACCGCATTCGGCCAGCCTCGGCATTACACCTGCAATCGCGCCACCGCGCCCATCCTCATCGACGGCAAACTCGACGACCCCGCGTGGCGTAATGCCGTCTGGACCGACGACTTCGTCGATATTCAAGGCGCCGGCCACCCCACGCCGCGCTTCCGCACGCGCGTCAAGATGCTGTGGGACGATCGCTACTTCTACATCGGCGCCGAACTCGAAGAGCCGCACGTCTGGGCCACCCTCACCAAGCACGATTCCGTCATCTTCCACGACAACGACTTCGAAGTCTTCCTCAATCCCTCCGGCGACACCCTCAACTACTTCGAATTCGAAATGAACGCGCTCAACACCGGGTGGGACCTCTTCCTGAATAAACCCTACCGCCATGGCGGCAAAGCCGACGACAGTTGGGAAATCCCGGGCCTGCTCACCGCCGTTCGCATCGATGGCACACTCAACGACCCGCGCGACCGCGATCGTGGGTGGACCGTCGAGATCGCGTTTCCCTGGACGGCATTCGCCTCGCGCGCGCCCGTCAAGCGGCCCTCCGCCGGCGAAGAATGGCGCGTCAATTTCTCCCGCGTCGAGTGGCTCACCGATACCGTCGACGGCAAGTACGTCAAAGTGCCCGGCAAGCCCGAGGATAATTGGGTCTGGTCACCGCAGGGATTGATCGACATGCACGTGCCCGAACATTGGGGATACGTGCATTTCGCCGCGCGATAGAATAGGGAAATCCGATGTTTCGCTCCCTCGCAATCTTCCTATGCGCCGCTGTCGCCTGCCCTGCCGCTGACGATCTCGCAAAGCAGGTAAAGTCTGTCATCGACGCCTTCGCCATCGTGGAAGAAAATGCGGCCGACCCGGTCAACCCGGAGCAAGTCTTCTATGCGGGCGCGCTTCCCGGCTTGCTAAAGACGCTCGATCCGCATTCCGTCTTCTTCGACCCCGGACAATTCGACCAGCTCCGCAAGATGGAATCGTCCACGCAAAAAGGCTTTGGCAGCATCGTGTCACTGGTGCCCGGAAAAGTGGTCGTGCTGCAAACCCTCCCAGGTACGCCCTCCGCCAAGTCAGGGCTCATGCCCGGTGACAACATAATTGCGATCAACAATTACATCATTGGACGCCTGGAAATCGATCAGCTCACCGAACTGCTCGCCGAATCTCGGCAGCACCCGGCGCAACTCGACGTCATGCGGCCGGGATCGGGCAAGATTATGCGGCTCACCCTGACGCCCGAAGAGATGCAGACGTCGAGCGTCGAACGCGCATTCTTCCTTGGACCCGGAATCGGGTACCTGCACGTCACCAGCTTCGACGAAAACACCGGCAAGGACATCAAAACGGCTATCGATAAGCTGGGCGGCGATAAGCTCAACGGACTGATTTTGGATCTGCGCGGCAATCCCGGCGGAGTGGTTACTGCCGCGTTGGAGACGGCCTCGATGTTCCTCCAGCCCGGCCAGACGGTGTTCACGATTCGCGGCCGCAATGTCCCCGAGAAGGCCGAAAAGGTGCCCGATTCGGCCGCGCCGTACCCTTGCAAGCTGGTAGTATTGCTCAATGAGAAAACCGCCAGCGCCTCGGAAATTGTTTCCGGCGCACTGCAGGACCACGATCGCGCCAGCATCGTAGGCGAAGTGAGCTATGGCAAGGGGCTGGTGCAGAGCGTCTACCCGTTGAGCGAAGGCGCCGGACTCGCGCTTACTACGGCCCTCTATTACACTCCTAGCGGAAGATCGATCCAGAAGCCGCTCGATGTGACCCGCTTCGAACTGGGCGCCACCACCGCACACCCCAACGCGAAGTCGGATTTTCATACCGACAAGGGCCGCGCCGTCACAGGCGGTGGAGGTATCCGCCCCGATTTCGTGGTGAAGCCCGAGACGTTAACCCGTCTGCACATTGCCCTCATGGCCAGCGCTTCTTTCACCAGCTTCGCCACGCAATACCTGCGCCAGCACAAAATCGACCAGGACTGGGAAGTTACGCCTTCGGTGATCGACGAATTCGAGGCCTATGCCGCCACGCTCAGCATCCAGCCGGGGCCGGCCGAATGGGCGAGCGAGGGCGACTACCTGCGGAACCACATCAAGACCGAAATCTTCAACCAGGCTTTCGGCGTGGAGCGCGGCGACCAGGTTGAGCTGAAGCGCGATCCTCTGATTTTGAAGGCGCTGGAGATTTTAGGGACATAGCGCTGGCATCCACTCTACTGAGCCTTTACGCCGTTACCGAGCCGCTACCGCGAGGGAGCGGCGCCTTTGCGCTTGCTAAGATTAAATCCGGAGGCTCCCAATAGTGGCCACGTCGACCGCTCCCGTTTCCATATCGCTCGAGAACGAAAAGAACCCCTGGATCGCTGCCGCCGCACGCTTTGACGAAGCTGCCATACGTCTGAAGCTGGATGACGGAATGTGCAAGGTGCTGCGCACTCCCACCAAGGAACTCACCGTCAATATCCCCGTGGGGCTGGACGACGGCCGTCTGGAAGTGTTCACCGGCTACCGCGTGCAGCACTCCCTCGCCCGCGGCCCGGCGAAGGGCGGCATCCGCTTCGCTCCCGACGTCACACTCGATGAAGTGCGCGCGCTCGCCTCCTGGATGACCTGGAAGTGCGCGGTGGTCAACATCCCGTTCGGCGGCGGCAAAGGCGGCGTTATCTGCGACCCGAACATACTCTCCGAACTGGAGCTCGAGAAGCTGACGCGCCGCTACACTTCCGAGATCATGGACTTCATCGGGCCGGAGCGCGACGTGCCCGCGCCCGACGTCAACACCAACGAGAAAATTATGGCCTGGATCATGGACACCTATTCCATGCACCAGCGCCACACCACCACGGGCGTGGTCACCGGTAAGCCGATGGCACTGGGCGGGTCGCGGGGGCGTCCGGAAGCCACAGGCCGCGGCTGTATGATGGTCACGCTGAAGGCGCTCCAGCAGCTCGGCATCCCTTACGATAAGGCGCGTGTAGTGATTCAGGGGTTCGGCAATGTCGGCGGCATGGCGGCGAAGCTGATGAGCGCCATGGGATTCCATATTGTCGCCATCGTGGAGTATGACGGCGCGGTCTACAATGCCAACGGCCTCGATATCGCCGCGTTGCAGGAGCACCGCAAAGAGACTGGTTCCATCACTGGATTCGCGGGCGGCGAAGCCATGGACAAGACGGAAGCGATGTTCCTCCATTGCGACGTCCTGATTCCCGCCGCCACGGAGAACGTCATCACGTCGCAAAACGCCGAGCGCCTGCGATGCAAAATCCTTTGCGAGGGCGCCAACGGCCCCACCACGCCACTCGCCGACCTCATTCTGGCGGACAAGAACGTCTTCGTGATCCCCGACATTTTAGCCAACGCGGGCGGCGTCACGGTCTCCTATTTCGAGTGGGTGCAGGATCGCCAGGGCTTCTTCTGGAACGAGCAACTGGTCAATAGCCGCTTGCAGGAGATCATGGACGAGAGCTTCGACGCTGTGGTGCAATATGCGGAAAAGCACCACGTGAACAACCGCATCGCGGCCTACATGCTGGCGCTCGATCGCGTGGCCAACGCCATCCGCCTGCGAGGAATCTACGCGTGAACGACGTGGCGCAGACACTCGTGTCTGCAGCGCCGAGACTCCTCTCGGTGCGCCGGGTCGAGATGAGTCTCCGAACTCCTGAAGTCGCCCCATTGTTTTGCATCTGTGAGGAAAATGGCGTGAGCCCATTTCGCTTCGGGGACGGTGTCGGCGCACTGCGTTTCCGAGCCGCGCGCGTGAGCAAGCGGTCCAATAAGCTCAGCCCAAATTCCATGACCTCAGGAGTTCGGAGTCTCGCCCCAGCAGGCAGGAGTTCCCAATGCCGCATAGTTTTCCGCGGTGAGGCTTCTGCGGAAGTCAGGTGGGGCGGGCCCCCTGGCCTGCGCGACACGCCCTCGTGCCGCTTTTCTGTCGCAGAAGAGACTTTCACAATAAGAAAAGGCCGGCCAGGGGGCCGGCAGCGGACCAGGGGGTCCGCCCCACCTCGTTGCCAGCCATCGAGAACCGAAAACTATGCGGCATTGGGCAGGAGTGTCTGCGCCACGTCAGCGCGATTATCCAAAGTTCATCCGGAGCTAGATGTCCTCTGACGCCTCCACGCCGCTGATGCGGCAGTACAACAGCGTCAAAGAGCAGGTCCCCAACGCGTTGCTGATGTTCCGCCTGGGCGATTTCTACGAGCTTTTCTTCGAAGACGCCGTGGTGGCGGCGCGCGAACTCGAAATTACGCTGACCGCCCGCAATAAGGAAAAGGGCGCGGCCATCCCCATGTGCGGGGTGCCCTATCACGCGGCCGAAGGCTACATCGCGCGCCTCATCCAAAAGGGCCATCGCGTGGCCATTTGCGACCAGATGGAAGATCCCAAGGTCGCCAAAAAGCTGGTGCGCCGCGAGATCACCCGCGTGGTGACGCCCGGCACCGCCATGGACGCCAACCTGGTGCGCTCGCGCGAAAATAATTATCTCGCCGCGGTAGCGCGCTGCGGGGCACGTTCCGCCATGGCTTACGTCGATATCTCCACGGGCGAATTCCGCGTCACCGAGCTGGATCCTCGCGAGGTGGCCGGCGCGCTCGAACAGTTGGGCGCGCGCGAAGTTCTCTTTCCCGGCGATCTTCCGCTGCTCTCCGGCGACAACCCCTCCGGCGCCGCGCCGCGCTTCGTGCGCACCGAGCTCGAAGAGTGGATCTTCACCCAGGATTACGCCGACCGCACCCTGCGCGACCATTTCAAGCTGCTCACTCTCGATGGCGTAGGCCTCGCCAACCGGCCGGCCGCCGTCAGCGCCGCCGGCGCCATTCTTCACTACCTGCGCGATACACAACGCGCCGCGCTCGATCATCTCGATCGCCCCACTTATTTCGATCGCGCCGAGTCCATGATTCTCGACGCCGTCACGGTGCGCAATCTGGAACTCATCGAGCCTTTATTTGCCGCCGACGCCACCGGCCCCCAGCAGCAGGCCACCGTGCTAGCCGCGCTCGATCAGACCCTCACAGGCATGGGCGGCCGATTATTGCGGCAGCGCCTGCTCCGGCCGTCGCTGGATCGCGCGGAGATCGAAGCGCGGCTCGACGCGGTGGAGAATCTGCTGCAGCAGACCATTCTGCGCGCCGAATTGCGCAAGGAACTCGGCGGAATTCTCGATTTGGAGCGCTTGCTGGCCAAGGTCACGCTCGGATCTGCCGGTCCGCGCGATCTACTGGCATTGGGCCGCTCGCTCGAGAAGATCCCCGCGCTCAAACGCTGCTTCGATACCCAACAGGCGGAGCGCCTGCGCTCTCTGCACGACCGTCTCGACGAACTGCCTGACGTCGCGAGCGCCATCCTAGATGCCATTTCCGACGAGCCGCCGCTGGCCATCGCCGACGGCGGCACCATCCGCGCCGGCTTCCATGCCGAGCTCGATGAACTGCGCGATCTCAGCCTCAACGGCCGCCAGTACATCGCGCAGATCGAAGCGCGCGAGCGGCAGCGCACCGGAATCCAGTCACTCAAGGTGCGCTTCAACAACGTATTCGGCTATTACCTGGAGATCACGCGCGCCAACCTGCATCTCGCGCCGGCGGACTACGAACGCAAACAGACGCTGGCCAACGCCGAGCGCTTCACTACTCCGGAATTGAAGGATTACGAGCGAAAGGTGCTCGACGCCGAAGAGAAGATTCTTGCGCTGGAGCGGGAACTGTTCGCCGATGTGCGCCTGCGCACCGCCGCGCAGGCGCAACGCATTCGTGCGACAGCGAGCGCTGTCGCCGAACTGGATGTCACCGCGGCGCTGGCGCAAGTGGCCGCCGGGAATCGCTATCAGCGCCCGCGT
>Ga0302325_10031067_pt1 | contig 10997 bp, 5 predicted proteins | sample Palsa_T0_2_FD_201948 | JGI IMG/M metagenome (GOLD analysis project Ga0302325, IMG submission 201948) | Peat permafrost microbial communities from Stordalen Mire near Abisko, Sweden - Palsa_T0_2 | ecosystem: Environmental > Terrestrial > Soil > Palsa > Peat permafrost | place: Sweden: Abisko... | reverse complement strand
AGGTGGGAGAAATACTAGCTTCCGCTTCCGTCGCGCTTGGATTCGCAGCTTTGCCGGTACTCGGAGGCACGGGGACTATGGGGCTGGGCGTGGGTTCTATAGGACGAGGGGTTTCAAATGCCCTCGACGAACGGGGCGTGACCAAGGCGGTATCAAAGATGCGTCGGGGGACCGCTGCGGTGTGCGGCCGGAGTATCGCCAAGTACTTCGAGAACAAGTCGGAGCAGTACGCGAAACAGGGCGCGATCCAGGTGGCAAGCGGTGCAGCCAACGTGGCTGCCGGGTTGACCGGGGTCGGCGCCCCACTCGGGGCCACCGCCGGCGCGGCTGGATTTGCAGCGTCGAAGTTACTGGAAATCAGGGCACTTTGGACAGAATTTGTGGAAGCCCAAGAGGCAAACAAGTACCTTGCCCAGGGCAGCGTCGACGCGACGAACTATTACAAAGCCGCTGAGGTGTGTCCGGTGGTGGCCGCATATGTTTTGGCGGCGTTTCCGGCAAAAGACTTCATCAATTCGACCGATCGGGGGGTCGCCAAGCTATTCGGAGCATGGGCAAAAGAGATACTGGAGAAATCTTATTTCGCAGTTGAGTCCGGCGAGCAGCCTCCTTCCAGTCTTGCCCGTTCCGCGCCTGACAGCTCGCCAAGGCGACAAGACTACATCATCGACGGCGGCCTGGTGCCTGATGCATTAATGATGCAATATGGCCCTCCCAAGTCTGTCGTCATGAGTGTCAAGACAAAGATCGGCGCGGGGCTTTCGTCGATGGCCGAGAGTATCAAAGATAAGTTGAGTACGAATTCGAATGCTTCCAATGGAAACAGGTCTTCGTCTTATGCCATTGGTGATCCGGCCGGCCTTAATCCTCCTGCGAATCGGTATAACCGTGGGGCGCAGCAGGCGGCGTATGAAGGAATGAGAAACCAGATCTAGCCCGTCAGGCCTATGCGCTGAAGCGGGTCTTGGAAACGGGGATCAGGACGCAGGCTATCAAGCAGAAAGTCAGATTTGAGGGACGAGGGAATGCCTAAAGACTTCTCTGAGTAGGCTTTGTCCAGAAACTCGAAAGCTCTGTCGTTTTCGCCGAGGGCAGCGTATATGGTGGCCATGGTGTATGGCGAAGCAGAGGTCCCTTTTAATTTGCGCTGCAAATCATGAAGGATCTTCGCCGCTTCGGCTTTTCTGCCAACGGCTGCATAGGCGTGTGCCAGCGCCACAGCGGGGCCCGGAGAACCACCTGACATCTCCATCGCCTTCTGGTACCCAGAAATGGCTTCCTGAAGCTTGCCCGTACCCTCGTAACCGACCCCGAGATTGTAGTGCTGGGACCAATCATTTGGATCCAGAAGCAGCGCTCTCTTGCTCGCGTCAATCAGGCGAGGGTAATCGCGCAGATCAAAATACGCTTTTGATTCGGAATGGGCCGCACTGAAACTGTAGTCAAGTTGGTCGATCTTTGCGATCTCGGCCAGAGCTTCGGCGCGCCGGCCAGTAGCGGCCAGAAAAATGGCGCGGTCCTCATGGGCGCAACTGTAGCTCGGCGCCAGGGCGATGGCACGGTTGAACTCCCGATCGGCAGTGTCCCGATCCCAGTCGAAATCCCAACTCAGCTCACCAAGCGTGTCGTGGGCTTCACCGATGCTGTCGTCCAGTTCCAGGGCTTTGGCTAGGGACTGCTTGGCAAACCGGTAGGCCTGATCCCTTGGCAAGGCTCCTGCAAACGCCAGATAGACGTAGGTGTCGGCTCGTCCCGCATAAGCCAGAGCGAAATCTGGATCTTTCTGGAGCGACTCTTCGAAGTAATGTTGGGCCTTCTTCAGTGAGTCAGGCTTGGTGAACTCATTGACAAAGTAAAGACGCCCTCGGAGATAGGCATCGTATGCTGCTGCGATGCCTTGCCCATTCGGCGGTAGCTCGTAGACCGTCCAGCCACGATAGGTCGTGGAGACAGGCTCGACCCACTCCGGTTGAAAATCTTTGAAGTCCTCCAGGGTGTGCGTGCCTCGCTGGGCTTGCAGGAACTTCACCATGATCTCCGTGATTGGCCCGTTGTAAAACGCATCCCTCCCATGCGCTGCAACTTCGCGCAGCGAGTGCGCCAGGGCCGGATTCTTAAATTCATCCCCAACCTTGGGCCTCCCATTTCCACGGCACTCGGTCGCTCGGCCTAGTTGCCATGAAGCGGCTCTTGCCATCTCGATGCATATCGACCGACTGACCAGCAGCATCTTGCCAAGTGGCGGTTTGGTAGAGCAAGTCCTCAGTCGGCGGTTGGGAAATAACGTAAAAGGTTGATTGAATTTGATAAGCCGACTTCGTTGACCATCGCATATCGGCAAGCATACCGTAACTCCGTCGCAAAGGACTGCCATCTGAGTTCCCCAAGCAGATCTGACGCGAGTAGTTCCACTATTAGAAGGTTGATGATGGCAGGCTGTTGTTTAGCAAAATCTGTCTATAGGAGAGAGGTCTATGAGTGATTTGCGAGGCTGGTTACGTCCTGTTCGCGCTGTTCTGTGGTCTACGATTTGTCTGATGGCGATGTTTCTGCTTGTGTGCGGCAACGCATGGGCCCAGACAACGGGATCTCTTCTCGGCGTGGTCTCCGATCAAAATGGGGCTGTCGTTTCGTCGGCAAGCGTGCGCGCCACAAATACGGACACAGGTTTTACCGCAAAGACCGTATCCAATTCGGAAGGATTCTATCTGGTTCCATTGCTGCCTATCGGCCACTACTCGATTTCCGTTACAGCAAGCGGATTCAAGTCGTTCAGTGAGTCCAATGTGCTGATTCCAGTCGCCCAAGAAATTCGTGTGGATGTAAAGCTGGAAGTAGGGCAGGTGGATCAAACGGTTAGTGTCAATGGTAATGCCATTAACATCGACACAACCACCGCCACGCTGGGGGAGACGATAGACAATGCGCGGCTGGAAGATCTTCCGCTGAATGGAAGGAATGCCGCGGACCTTCTCGGTCTTCTTCCTGGCGTGGCCGATGTGAGCGCACCGGTTTACCAAACCAGTGCTCGCGGCGGCCCGTCGTACAGCGTTTCGGGAAGCAGAACCGATTTCGGCAACATGCGGCTCGACGGCACTACGATCACCGATGCACTCGCAAACTCAAACCAGAATCTTCCCAACCCGGACGCATTGTCGGAGTTCCGCGTTCTTACCGACAGCTACGGCGCGGAGTATGGAAGGGCCGGTGGCGGGGTCATTCTGGTAGTAACCAAGTCAGGCACCAATCAATTCCATGGGGGCGCCTGGGAATACCTCCGCAACAACGCGTTCGATGCGAACATTAAACTCGTGCCCGCTGGGACGCCCAAGGCGTTGCTGCGCCAGGATCAGTTTGGAGGCGATTTCGGAGGGCCGGTTATCCTTCCCAAATACAACGGCAGGAATCGAACCTTTTTCTTTGTTGACTATGAAGGGCTTCGAATTCATCAGGTGTCCTTGACCACTACGTTTGTGCCGACAGCAGCGGAGCGCGCCGGGGATTTTTCGGCTGTGTCTACGCCTCTCACGAATCCGAATACAGGCTTGCCGTTCACCAACAACCAGATTCCCACCAGTATGCTCGACCCGGTCGCAATAAAATACAACACCGCGTTTGTGCCTTTGCCCAATCAGCCCAATGGCGAACTGCAATACTTGCAACCGGGTCCGACGAATGCGAACCAATTCATTATCAAAGCTGACCAGACGTTGGGATCGAGGGATAGGATGTGGTTCCGTTTGTTCCGGAACAAGGCTATAAGTACCGGGCCAAATCCCATTCCGTTTTTTACGACTCCTAGCGGGGCACAGTATCAAACCTATGCGGCGGACGAGATCCACACGTTCAGTCCAAACATTATCAACGATTTCGAGGCTTCCTACTCGCGTCCGGAAGGATTACCTTTCACCACGGAAAACGGTCAGTCCCCGTCGCAACTCGGCATCAATTCCAACGGCTTCACCCCATATCCTCAAACCCCGGACATCAGCGTGAGTGGCGCTTTTTCGGCCGGTTCCGGTTGGTTCGTGGATGAACCTTCTTATTTCCGTGAATTTGAGGACAAGGTCTCGTGGCTACACGGGAAGCACGACATTGTGGCCGGTATGAATTTCAATGCCGAGTCAAATGGAGATCTTGCATATCCACCGATGAGCTGGTCATTCACCGGGCAGTATACCGGGAATGGATTAGCGGACTACATGATCGGCCGTCCCAATAACTTCAACGTGACGACCACCATCATCGACCATGGCCGCTCCAAACTGTTTCAACCGTTCTTTCAGGACAATTTCAAGGTAACCAAGCAATTGACACTGGACCTTGGTCTTCGCTACGACTACCAGACGCCTTGGACACAAAGTTCGCCTGGTGGCGCCTCGACCTACTTGCCCGGCGCACAATCAACGGTATATCCAACGGCGCCTCCCGGACTGGTGGTTCCAGGAGACAAGGGAGTTCCCCCGGGGCTTTATTTTCCCTGGAAGCTCGGCTTCGAACCCCGGATCGGTGTTGCCTGGGACGTCACGGGCAACGGAACAACTTCCGTGCGGGCGGCATGGGGAGTGTTTCACCCTGTAGTTGACGAGGAAGTCGAGGCAATCGAGACAAACAATGAGCCCTACCTGGTCGGGTTTAGCAGCGCACCGCCCGACACTGCAGACCCCTGGGCAGGTACAGGCGATCCGTTGCCTTACAATCCGAAGAACCCGAGCTTTGGCCCATTCCCGGGTATCACCCAATCGTACGTCGACCCGCACTTCAGGCCGGCGGAAATTCAACAATTCAATCTCAACGTCCAGCATCGGTTCGGCAACGACCTGTTTGCCGATATCGCTTACGTGGGGACTATTTCACAACACTTGTACAGTGCTACCGACCTGAACCCTGCCGTCTACGGGCCGGGCGCCACCGAAGCCAACGCTCAATCGCGGCGGCCGATCTTCCCGCAGTACTACGGCAGCATGCCTGCTATGTTCCCCAACGCCGACGCCAGCTACCACTCGCTCCAGGCTGAGGTACAAAAGAGAATCTCACACAGCTATTCCGTGCAAGCGGCCTACACCTGGGAGAAATCGATGGATAACCACTCTGCTTCATTGCTCGGCAACGGGCCCCAAAATCCAAGCAATCTGAAGGCTGAATGGGGGCTTTCCGATTTCAATGTCGGCCAGATTTTCGTCGTTAACGCGCTTTGGGATCTGCCCGCTTTGACGGGGAAGGGATTTTTGACCGCTGTTGCTGGAGGTTGGAAGTTGACTACTATCGTCGGCTGGAGCGGCGGCAATCCTTCAACCGTATTTTCGGGCCAAGACAATGCTTTGATCGGATACTGCCGCGCTAATACCGGCGAAGAGAGAGCGGACCTTATCGGAAATCCAAACCTGGGTGGAGGCCGCTCGCGCGCTGCGCGGGAAGCCGAGTACTTCAACACTGCGGCGTTTGGGGAACCGGGCCCAGGTCAATTCGGCACCCTGAGACGGAACACCATTATTAACCCAGGAAGTCTCCAAAACGACGTCTCTGTCATGAAGAAACTCGTCACCCTGCCGCACGAGTTTGGAGGGTTTCAATTTCGCGTCGACTACTTCAACGTGCTGAATCGGACGAATCTTAGTGGGCCGCAGACCACACTGACTTCTTCGGCGTTTGGTCAAATTCTGAGTGCCAATCCTCAAAGAATTGGCCAATTTGCGTTGAGGTACGATTTCTAAGCCCTCGACAGCCAACAGCAGCCCCACCTACATCCCGCCGCGCACGATGGCGGAGCGATGCAGGTGGGGCAGCGCCTTTCTCGCGACAATGGTATCTTTGATGAACGTGCTGCGTTCGTGTCTAGGGATCTGCTTGATTGCTACAGTTGCGACCAATTGTGTTCCGCTTCTGGCCGACGCGCAGGTTCCGGCTGCAACGGCCGGAAACGGCGCTTTGCGGCGCGCGGCGGAACTGGAAGAGCGCGGCCAGTTTGCTCAGGCAGAGCAAATCTATCTTGAACAGGAAAAGCATTTCCCCAGGAACGCGGAGATCCTCTTTCATTTGGGCACGCTGCGCATGCGCCAGAACGACTGGCCGAAGGCCATCGAGTATTTAGAGGGATGCAAGGCGCTCGAGCCGAGGAATACCGATGTACTCTTCTATCTCGCGCAAGCCCAATACCTGAATGGTGAGCTGGTCCCGGCACAAAAAACAATTCTCAGCGCGGCGCGGCTTGCCCCAAAGGAAGCCGCTCTGCTTCAGAAGGCCGGCGAATACCTTTGCGAAGGCAACGATTGCGGGCCGGGATTGGATGATCTCCTTAAGGCCCGCAAACTCGATCCTGCGCTTGAGAATATCGACATGGACCTTGGAATGGCGTATTACAAGCTGTTCAAGCAGGAGGAAGCGCAACCGATTCTGGAAGCCGTCTTTCGCAAGGATCCCAACAATCTGGTTGCAGCACTTATTCTGGGAGAGATAGCGGCATATCAGGGGAACTGGGAAAAGGCGCGTGGGCTCTACGAGTATGTGCTCATGCGGAAACCGCGGAACGCGAGCGCGCTGAAAGACCTGGGGACCGCACTGGTCGCGTTGGGAAAGGATGAAGAGGCGCTCTCTCCCTTGCACGAAGCTTTAGAGATCGATCCGAGTCTGTCGGACGTTCATTACCAATTGGGGAGAGCGCTGCGGAATCTGGGTCGTGCCGAAGACTCGCTGCATGAAATGGAGTTATACCAGTTGATTCGCGATCGGGCCCACATAGCTCAAGCACTTGTGAGTCCCGATAAGGCGTCGCAGAACGAGCATTGGAGGGAATGCGAAAAGCTGCTGAAAGAGAAAGGTGAATCGGCTGCAATCGTATATGTAAATTCGATTGCCGCGGAAACACATTCGCAATTGAACGCGTACTACATGGTCGGAATGATCTATTCTGCGCAGCAGAGGAACGAGGATGCGATTCGAGTGCTGAACAAAGCCGCGCAAGTGTCGCCAAACGACGCGGACATAGTTGCGTTTCTAGGGCGTGTCTACTTAAGAGCTCATAATTACGAGCAGAGCGAACTGGATCTCAAACGGGCGCTCGTGATGAGTCCCCAGAATCAAATTGCGCTTGTGGGCATGGGCGAATTGGAATACGAGAAGGGACAATGGACAGAGGCGGCTCGCTATTTCGATGAGTCCCGCACCCAGGAGGTCTCGGCCTTGCTATTGATGTGCAATGCCTATGCACGGGCCGGCAACCGCGACAAGGCGCATGAGGCGGCCGAGATGGTTCGGGCTTTTGCCCATGGCGATACAAGGTCTTTAGAAGAATTGAACTCGACCGGATGCGCCGACGATGCAGTTGAACCACAACCGTCCGCCCACCCCACGAAAGTCGAGTGAACTCCTTGCGAACTGGGGAATTCTTTGTTGCGAAGGCGCCCGGGCGCTGGGTTAGTGTTCTCTGGCGATCCTCGTATCTCTGTAGTGGAATAACTAGCCTGTTTGGGTGGATTCTGCAGCCTGTAATGTCGAGCAAGGGGCGTTTGCCTTTGAGAAATCCGCGCGCGCATATCGGTTCTGGTACCGAAAGCAAGGCCGCGTCCATTGAAGTTCGTAGGCCGAGTGGAATTGTGCAAACGCTCGCGGACGTGTTGACAGGCCAGTTCCTCAAGATCGAGGAGCCAGCAAAATGACTTCCCACACCAACCGACGATCAAAGCTGCACTGTCCCTTCCTAACTCGCCGCCAATTAATTCGCAGTACTTTCGCTGTTGCCGCGTCCTCACTGCTGCCTGAACGCGGTTTCTCCCTGTTTCCCAACTCCTCCGTGACGTCCTGTGATCCCGCCATTTCGCGAATGCCGTCCATCCATCCGCAAGGCAAATCTGTGGTGGTACGAGGACCCATCACATTTGAGAACGCCATTCGGCAGAGTAGAGTCACGTTTGAGTTGGACAACTGCGCCAGTCCACAACGTCTCCAGCCCGAAACGGCGATTGCGGGCGTGGGCATCTTCGATTACAACAATGATGGGCTGATGGACTTGTTCTTCGTCAACGGCGCCCATTTACCCGAAATGGACAAGCGCGATCCCAGGTATTGGAACAGGCTTTACCGCAACAACGGCGACGGCACATTTACCGATGTAACTGAGAAGGCCCGCATTCAGGGCATGTATTTCGGCATGGGCGTTGCCGCCGCGGACTATGACAATGATGGATGGGTCGATCTCTTCGTAACTGGAGTCAACGGCTGTCAGCTCTTCCACAACAACGGCGATGGTACATTTACCGATGTTACGGCCAAGGCGGGACTTGCAGAAGCTCATTGGAAGTGGGCGACCAGCGCCGGGTGGTTTGACTACGACAACGATGGGCTGCTCGACCTGTTCGTCACGAATTACGTAGAATGGTCCGCCGCAACGGAACCTGTCTGCGTAATCGGCAGTGCAGCTACGTATTGTTCCCCGGACGTCTTCAAGGGCGAGCCCGATATGCTCTTTCATAACAATGGCGACGGCACGTTTACGGATGTTTCTGAGAGATCAGGAATCGGCAAGCATGTCGGCAAAGGTATGGGTGTGGCTTTTGCCGACTTCAACGGAGATGGCTATTCGGATATCTTCGTTTCGAACGACACATATCGGAATTTCCTCTTCCGCAACAATGGGAATGGTACATTCGACGAGGTCGGAGTTGAGATGGGCGTGGCCTATAACCAGTTCGGCAAGTCCATCGCGGGGATGGGAACAGATTTCCGGGATGTGGACAATGATGGACGCCCCGACATTTTTGTGGTTGGAATGGCTGGTGATACGTTTCCCCTTTTTCGAAATACCGGCAAGGACTTTGAAGACATCACCGGCGAATCCGGGATCGCCACCGCTACGGCCCGGTTTACGGGGTGGGGGGCAGGAATCGCCGATCTTGACAATGACGGCTGGAAGGACTTGTTCGTTTCCTGCGCGGCGATACTCGACAATTCCGAAGAGGTAATTAAACTTCCTTCGAAGCTGCCGAACATAGTTCTTCGCAACACTGGTCATAACCGATTTGTGGACGTCAGCGCACAGGCCGGCTCCTCATTTGGAGTCCCCGGGGCACACCGCGGGGCGGCGATGGGTGATCTGAACAATGATGGCCGCATGGATGTGGTCGTTACAAATCAACATGCATTACCCGAAATCTGGATAAACCGCACTGTCAATTCCAACCATTGGTTATTGGTTAAGCTTGTCGGAACGCGGAGTAACCGCGACGGACTTGGGGCCCGCCTGAAGGTGACGCTCGCTGATAACAACGCTCTCTACAATCACGCGACCACCAGCACTGGCTACGGTGCATCCAGCGATCCTCGCGTTCACTTTGGCCTAGGAAGGTTCGACCATGCAGACAAATTAGAAATCTGGTGGTCGAGTGGGATACACCAGACTCTCACGAATGTAAAAGGTGACCAAATCCTGGTGGTGCGCGAATCTGCCAATTGAAGTTTTGCGTCCTCGCCATATCGAGATGACCTTGCCCGCGCAAAACGTTTCCCTTAGCCCGCTGTTTTACTAGCGAAGGGGAGCGAGGATGACGAAGTGGAAGCGTAGTCATTGTACGCTTGAGTTCAAAGCGAACCGGCGCCTCCAGTGGTTCAGCAGAGCGCGGCCCCCAAGGTGGAGGAAAAGCAGACCCCTGTCGCCTAGCAGACGCGACCCCAAATCACGGGAATCGTCTACAGACTCAAGAGCACAACCCAGGCCAGGGCTACGGCCATCCTCAGGGTTTGCCTGCGCGTGGGCCGTTCTCGCAGCACGCTGGCGGCTAGTAGAATCGTAACGCCGAGATAAAAAGACGAGACGAGGGCAGCCAGACCGAGCCGTCCTGTATGTACCGCGACGGTATAGCCGACGTTCCCAATCGTGTCCAGCCCGCCGGCCAGAATTCCCATCCACCAAAAGCCAGTCCAAACTCGCCTTGGCGCGGCATTGCTCGGTTCGGAGCTGCGCGGCCAGGCAAACAGCAATATCGCGTCCAATACCAACCGCCGACTAATAATATAAGGAATGGCCCGTTCAGCACCCAGGATCGCCCTCATCTATGACGCAAGGTCAAAGTATGATCTTAAGGTGATGGAAGGCGTTGCTGCGTACCTGCAGGAAGGCCATCACTATAGCGTCTTCATTGAAGAGAATGCGTTGAAGGATCAGCGATTGCCCGACCTCCGCTCGTGGGAAGGTGATGGCATTATTGGGAACTTCGACGATCCTGGGATAGCCCGGCGCGTCACCCAGGCGCGATTGCCTGTCGTTGGGTTCGGAGGTGGCTATGGGGGGTACGTGGCAGGATCTGCCATCCCGTACTTCTACACAAATAACAAATCAATCGCGACCCTCGCAGCCGACCACCTGCTCGATCGAGGGTTCAAGCATTTCGCCTACTGTGGCTACGCAAAGAGTCCCATCAATGGGTGGTCGCAGGAGCGTCAGGACGCGTTTGAGAACTACCTACGGAAGCGTGCAGCATCCTGCGCTACTTTCGATCGCTTTCCTCGATCAAACCATGATTGGGCCACTCTGCAGCGTTTTCTAGGAGAGTGGCTGAAGAAACTCCCGAAACCGCTCGGTGTCATGGCGGCGAATGACAATCGCGGACGGCAGGTGCTGGAAGCGTGCCGCGCCTACAACATAGCGGTGCCCGACGAGATTGCGGTCGTGGGTGTCGATAACGATGAACTCTTGTGTCGCTTGAGCAGCCCGCCCCTAAGCAGCGTAGAGCAGGGTGCCAAAGGACTGGGCTACGCTGCAGCTGCGCTGCTCGAGCAAATGATACAGGGCCACAACTCCCGAAAGCGTCACCATGTCTTCGATCCTACGACCGTTGTGACACGGCAGTCGACAGATGTGTTGGCGATCGATGATCCGAAGGTCGCGCAAGCAATGGCATTCATCCGTGGCCATTCCTCGGAGGGGATCAAAGTCCCACATGTTGTGAGCGCTGTCGCCATCTCTCGTTCCGGGCTGGAGACCCGCTTCACGTCAGCCCTCGGCT
>Ga0302325_10031066_pt1 | contig 10997 bp, 8 predicted proteins | sample Palsa_T0_2_FD_201948 | JGI IMG/M metagenome (GOLD analysis project Ga0302325, IMG submission 201948) | Peat permafrost microbial communities from Stordalen Mire near Abisko, Sweden - Palsa_T0_2 | ecosystem: Environmental > Terrestrial > Soil > Palsa > Peat permafrost | place: Sweden: Abisko... | reverse complement strand
CCCACCGCTTCACGAAACGGCCCATAGTACGCCGAGGCGTACTTGGCGGCGTAGGCCAGAATCCGGGTATGCACCAAGCCGGCGGTCTCCAGTGCATTGCGAATCGCGCCGATGCGGCCATCCATCATGTCCGAGGGCGCGACCACATCCGCGCCGGCGTCGGCATGCGAGCGCGCCTGGCGAACCAGCGCTTCGACGGTCAAGTCGTTCTGCACGTAGCCGGCGTCGTCGATCAGGCCGTCTTGGCCGTGCGTGGTAAATGGATCCAGAGCCACGTCGGTGATGACACCGAGGGCGGGAAACTCCTTTTTCACGGCCTGCACGGCCATTTGGGCGATGCCTTCGGAATTCCACGATTCGCGCCCATCCAGCGATTTCTTCTCGGTCGGCACCACCGGAAATAGCGCAATCGCCGGGATTCGCAGCCGCTGCAGGGCTTCGCATTCGCGCAGCAGCTCGTCGATCGAGAGGCGCTCGACCCCAGGCATCGATGCGACCGGTTGGCGCTGTTTGCGGCCCTCGACCACGAAAATAGGGCAAATCAGCGCGTCGGCACTCAAATGGGTCTCGCGCATCAGGCGGCGGGAAAACTCGTCGCGCCGCATGCGCCGCATGCGGGTGCGCGGAAATGAATTGGCGGAACTTCCGGTCATCTGAATGTGACTCCAAGCAACAGATCTTGTGGCGCCCTATCGCCATTCCCAATCCTGGACGCGCTAAAATCAGCCCGAGGCCATTTTACGCCGGGTGCTGATTTATACATGAAGGAACAGGTTGGCGGAAATCGCAAGCGGGCCCGCTTTCAGGCCCTTTGCCAGTCCATGCGCCCCGACTTGCTGCGTTTTGCATTTTGGCTGTCCCGCGACCGCGCCTTGGCTGAGGATGTGGTTCAGGAGAGCATGATTCGCGCCTGGAAGGCGCAGGATTCGCTCCTCGACGAGGCGGCAGCCAAACCCTGGTTTCTCACCATCATCCGCCGTGAATTCGCCCGCACCTTCGAGCGCAAGAGATTCCCCACGGTGGATGTCGATGAACTGGTCGCCGCGGAGGACCCGTTGCTGGCCGCCGCGCAGGATCAGGACCTGGCGGAGCTGCGCGCCGCTCTGTTCAAATTACCGCTGGAATACCGCGAGCCCTTGGTATTGCAGGTGCTGATGGGTTATTCCACCGCGGAAATCGCCCGCGAACTCGATCTTTCGAATGCCGCGGCGCTCACCCGCCTGTTTCGCGCGCGCAAGCGCTTGCGCGCCCTATGCGGCGAAGACACCCGCCTGGATCCCGAAGAATGATGGACTGCACTGAAGTCCGCAGGGCTCTGCTGGCCGATCCGCGCGACATCACCGCGGAGATGGCGGCGCATCGCGACACTTGTCATGACTGCGCGCAATTCGCACAGCAGTTGCTGCGTTTCGAGGGGCGTCTGGAGCGCGCGCTGCGAGTCGAGACTCCCGACGTACCCGTCCGGCATGTGCGGCCGGCGATGGGGCGGGTGTTCGAGCATCGCGGCTGGCTGGCGATCGCGGCCAGTGTGCTGATTGCCGTCGTCGTGGCCGGGAGCCTGTGGCTCGCGGTTCCCGGTCCCAGCCTGGCGGCGGACGTGGTCACACATATGGCAGGAGAGCCAGAGGCCTGGCAGACGACCGACGTGCCCGTGCCGGGATCCGACTTGAGCACGGTGCTCGACGAGTCGCACCTTAGCCTGAAGCCGGATGTCGGCGTGGTCAGCTACGCCCAAAGCTGTCAGTTCCGCGGTCACCATGTGCCGCACCTGGTGGTGCAAACCGCCGCCGGCCCGGTAACCGTGATGGTGCTGGTGCATGAACCGGTGCGCGCGGCCACGCAATTCGATGAGAACGGTTATCGCGGCGTGATCGTGCCGGTGGCCGGCCACGGCAGCCTCGCCGTGCTCGCCCGCGGAGAGGCGACCGATCCGAAGATGGTCGAGGAGGTCGCGGCGCGGGTGGAGAACTCGATTATTTGGAATTAATTAATTGATTCGTTCCGGCGTCAGCCGATCGACTTCCACATAGCCGGATCCGGCCGCGGCGAGGCCTGCGTGGATGGCGGTGTAGGCCGCGCGCAAATACTCATCGGCGCCGAAGGGTGGATTGATCACCATGAGTCCGCTGCCGGCAAGGCCCACGCCGGCATCGTCGGGGTGGATGGCCAGATCCGCATACAAAATTTTGGGGATGTCGAGCGCCTCGAAGCGCTGATGCACCATGCTGCGTTGGCCGGCGCTGCGGATCGGATACCAGATCAAATAGATGCCGGTCGGAAAGCGCAGATAGGCCTCCGCGAAGGCGCGCAGCATGGTCTTCAATTCATCCAGGCTCTCGTACGGCGGATCGATCAGCACCAGTCCGCGGCGCTCCTCCGGGGGCAAGAAGGCCTTGAGCGCCGCGTAGCCATCGCCGATCTCAGTGCGAATTCGCCCTAGCGATTCAACCTCGCGCGCCGCGGCTCGCGCCTCCGCAGGCTTAAGCTCGACGAACAGCGCACGATCCTGCACGCGCAGGCTGGCGGCAATCAGCGCGGGGGAACCTGGATAGCGCGCCAGGCGCTTGCCCTTGCGGGCGCGGATGGCATTGAAGTAATCGCGCAACGCCGCATCGCCGATGCTTTTTTCTATCAGCAGCTGAATTCCGCGCTCGGCCTCCGCGGATTTGCGCGCCTCGGGCGCCTGCAGGTCGTACATGCCGCGCCCGGAATGGCTGTCCATCACGAAGAACGCCGAGTCCTTGCGCTTCAGCGCCTCGAGGCAGTACAGCAGGCCGACATGCTTGGCGATGTCGGCAAAATTCCCGGCGTGGTAGATGTGCTGGTAGTTCAACGCAATTGCTACTCGGGCAAGTTCATCTTGCGCAGCAGCGCCGCGTAGCGCGGATCGCCGTGCAAGCTCTTCAGAAGCAGGTCCACTTTCAGGAGCGTCATGCCGCCGTCCCGTTGCTGCTCGGCCCGATCCAGCCAGTGAAACGCCGCATCCTTGTCTCCCCACCGGGCATACACCTCGGCAATCTGATAGGCGCCGTTATTCGCCCAGTGCGCGATCAGGGAGTCCAGATTCCGCTGGGCCTCAGGCCGGTTTCCGAGGTCGTGCTGTACCAGAGCCGCTGCCTGGTCGCGGAACACCTCGACAGTCGGGCGGTCCACCCAAGGCAGCGCGAGTGCCGGCTTTCCCTCGGCGATATAGGAGTAGACGATGAGGACCGCGGCATTCGACTGTTCGGGACTGATGTCGAGCGAGCGCTGCAGGCTCTCCCGGGCAGCAGAGTAGTCACCGTGCGCATATTGCATGCCTCCAACCGCCCGCCAGGCAGCGCTGTTCAAAGGATCAGCCTTGACGACCTGTTGCGCGAGGAGGAGCGCTTCGTCGGTGCGCCCGATTGGGTAGAGCACGGAACTGATGTAGCCTCTCAACACCTCAACATCTTCCGGGGCGAGCGCCCGCGCACGTTGATAGTCCGCATCGGCGCCCGCGAAGTCCCGGAGGTCCCATGTCCGAAGGTAGCCGCGCTCGACGTATCCGTCCGCGACTTGGGGCCCAAGCGCCACCGCCTTTTCGGCTGAGGCCAGCGACTCTGTGCGCATCGCGGACTGCTCCGCCGGAGGCAGGTCCTCTGCCGCATCGTGCAGGGCACGGGAAAGCCCCGCCCACGCGGCCACGTAGTTCGGGTCCAAGCTGATGGCGCGCCGGAACGCCTCGACCGCGGCAGGCGCCACTTTCCAATTGCCCCGCGATATGAGTTCTCGACCGATCAGATACTGACTATGCGCGTCAGCGTTCGTGGTCTGCCGTCCGTTCGCCTCCGGCGTCGACAGCAGCTTGACCTTGAGCGCTTCAACCACGGCGGTGGAGATCTCGTCCTGCACTTTAAAAATGTCGTTGGAATCGCGGTCGTAGGTCTCGGACCACAGGTGGTAGCCGTTGTCGACGCGGATCAGCTGCGCGGTGACGCGCAGGCGATTGCCCGACCTGCGCACGCTGCCTTCTAGTACGTTCGCCACGTGCAGCTTCTGAGCGATGGTCGCAAGCTCTTCGGACTTGCCCTTGAAGTAGAACGACGATGTGCGGGCGGGCACGTACAAGTCCGGGTTCTTGGCGAGAAGATCGATGAGCTCCTCGGAAAGGCCGTCCGAGAAGTACTCCTGGTCCTTCTTCTCGCTCATGTCCGCGAAGGGCAGCACGGCGATGGACTTTTCGGGAGCAGCCGCGGGAGTGGCCGCGGACGCCGCGCGAGTGTCGGGTTGGGCGCGCTTCGACAGCACCAACCGGTCGAGCGCTACCAAACCTGCCGCGATGAGGACTATCGCCGCAACAACCAACGCGATGGTGCGGGTTTTCTTGGGAGCGCCAGCGCTGGCGGGCGGCGGTGAAGGCAGCGGCACCGGCACCGGTGCCGGCGCCGCAGCGAGCTCAGGCTGGAGCAGGTGACGAATGCGCTCTGCGAAGGCCGCCGGCGTTGCGCCCTGCGGCAGCCGCGTCCACTGCACGCGGACGAAGGACTCCGGTACGTCCGCCGCGGACTCCGGCGTTGCGTCCACGCACACGGGCACGATGAACGCCTTGTTTCGCGCGATCATTTGCGCGCGCTGCTCGGCCAGCGCCCACTCCAGCCTGAAGTAGCCTTCGGGCCGCGATGTCGTATTGGAGGAAATGATGGGGATGAACAGCGCGCAGTCGCGGATCTCGCGGCGAATCTTTTGATCCCAAGCGTCGCCACCGCGCAGCTCGCTCTGATCGAACCAGACCTCGACGCCGGCGGCGCGCAGCGCCTCGCAAATGCGCCGCGCCGCCTCGGTGTCCTGCGAGGCGTAGCTTAAGAATACGGCGCGTGAAAGCTCCGCCATCGATGCCGAGCTCCTATTGGCGCAGGTAGATGACGCCTTCCTTCATGACCAGCACCGGGTGTTCCGTGGCATGGATGTCGGCCAGTGGATTGCCGGCAACGGCCACGATGTCGGCAAGCTTGCCGGCCTGCAGCGTGCCGATCCTATCGGCCAGCCCCAACAAATCTGCTCCGTTGGCGGTGCCCGCGATGAGCGCCTGCGCTGGAGTGAATCCGTTCTGGGTCATCAGGAAAAATTCGCGCGCGTTACGCCCGTGCGGCTCGACCGCGGCGTCGGTGCCCATGGCGACCGGCACGCCGATCTTCGCGGCGTGCTGAAACATTTGCATCATGCGCGCTGAAGCGGCGCGCGCCTTGACCGCGATGGCCGGCGGAAAGTTATCGGCCTTCGCACCCACCCACTCGCCGGCAGACAGCGTCGGCACCAGGTAGACATGCTTCTTCTTCATCTCGAGCAGGGTGTCATCCTTGAGAAAGCTGCCGTGCTCGATCGAATCCACTCCCGCGGCGATCGCCATTTTGGCCGCAATGTCGCCGTGGCAGTGGGCTGCGACCTTGCGGCCCCACATGTGCGCCTCCGATACGATGGCGTTCATCTCTTCCTGCGTCAGCTCCGGCAGGTCGACCGAATCGGCCAACGACAGCACGCCGCCCGAGGGCATGAATTTGATGACGTCGGCGCCGAATTTGATCTGGTTGCGAACCGCGGCGCGGCAGGCGTCGGGGCCGTCGCAGACGCCTTGTACCGGAGTCGCGGGCGCGATGCGCTGCGGCGGATATGGGTCCTGATCGGCATGACCGCCGGTCGCGCCGATGGCGTAATTGGCAATGAGCATGCGCGGGCCGGGGATCATTCCCGCCTGGATGGCATTGCGCAGGCCGAGGGAGATGTAGTCGGTCGAGCCAAGGTCACGCACCGTGGTGATGCCGGCTTCGAGCGTGGCCTTGGCGTAATGCGCGCCGTACAGCGCCTGCTCGGCGGGAAAACGCATGATGCCTGCATACCAATCCTTGTACCAATTGTCGCTGGACTCGAAGGAAAAGTGCACATGGGCGTCGATGAATCCCGGCAGCAAGGTGGCATCGCCGAGATCGATGACCTGGGCGCCGTCCGGGATCGCGGCGTTGCCGCCGACGGATTGGATCTTGCCGCCGACCACGACCACGACGCCGTGTTGCAGCAGCGTGCCGGACACGGAATCAAACAGCCGATCGGCCTTGAGGACGATGGTTTGGGCGGAGGCGGTTGCCACGAAGCTGGCGAGCAGGCCAAGCGCCAAGACGCGGCCTCGAAATTTAAACATCGACTTCACGGTGGGACCCGTCCTTTGTTTTTATAGGAGCGCCAGAGCATAGCGCAATGCCATCAGATCTTTATCAGAAGATCTGCTCCGACGTTTCCGCGGAAACGCTTTGGGAACGCGCGGCGTGCTGCAGCAGGACGTGAACTGCGAGATCGTAGTCACTCGGTGCCGTCGTAAGAGGCTTCCTCGATGGATATGACCCGGTCAAAGAGCGTGCCGTCCGGCCGCAGGAACCGCGGGAATCCCTCAGGCGAGATGCGCACCGCGATGCCGCCCTCGTGCACCAGCCGGTGATGCTGGCGGCACAGGGCCACCAGATTCTTGAGCTGAGTGGGACCGCCGTCCGCCCAGTGCTTTATATGATGCGCATCGAGATAGCGCTGGTGCGTGCATCCGGGAAAGCGGCAACCGGCGTCCCGAGCGCGTATCGCGCGGCGTATCGCCGGCGGGATGACGCGGGTCTCGTTCCCTGCTCGATCTCGCAGCGCCCCTGCGTGCGATCGCGCAGCGCCTGCGCATCCACATGCACCACCACTTGATATCGATCCGCCGTATTTAGCGTCTGCACGAGGCTGTGCAAGGACCTCTGCGCCATGAGTGCCAGCGCATCGGCGCGGCGCGCCTGCCAACTTACGCGAATCTCCTCGCCGAGCTCAACCGCCGTTTCCGTCGTCGGTACCTGCTCCATCGCCGCTTCCAGCGCCTTGACGACCATGGCGCCCGCCAGGGCCGGCAAGCGCCCCTTGATCACCAGGCTGCCACCCATGTCGAACCAGTAGCTCACGCTGCGCCCGGCTTGTTCTGCCTCCGCGACCCGGGTGAGCGCACGCGCACGGCATTCAAATGACCGGCGAGCTCGGTGAAAGACAATCTACTGGGTGATGGATGCCGTCCATAGGGGCTCCCGTTGAGTTGGCTGTTCGAATAAACAGATATGGTTATATATCCAGTATCGTAGCCGAAACCGGGCTGAAAGTCATCTCTTGCGGTGGCGCTTACGTATTGATTTTAAAGCCGATATCCCATCCCCAGCAGCCATACATCGGCGTCGTGGTCATCGCCAGTGCCGAGGCGATGCCACACGCAGCGCGCTATCCATCGCGGCGTAATGGCAAAGCCCAAGCTCACCGACACCATGGCCTCCAGGTTCGACGGGGCATTCGTCGCGCTGTCATCCTCGCTGACGAGGAACGCGCCCGCACCTGCGGCCACGGTGAAACGCGGGGTGAGATGCTGTTCGATCCAAAGCTGCACCGCGAACCCGGCGCCCCAGTCGAGGGTGGTGTCCTGCCCAGTGATGAGCGAGGCCGAGGCGAGGAAGTGCTCGCTCAGTTGAAAGCGCACATCGATGGCTTCCGCCCAGCCGCTTTCCGAATGACCGGAGTTGGCGATTCTCTGGCCAAGCAGGCCGTCGATTTCCCAGCGGGCCGATGCTGGCTCATGCCCGTCGGCGCCGTATTCCTCAGCGGACTTGATCAGGCTTGCGAATCGATAACCAAATCCCAGGTCCTCGGAAGTCGTATCGTATTTTTTCTGCGTCATCACCTGGTTCGCCCGCAGGAAGACAAACCAGTTGTTCTGGAAATACCAGTCGACGGAGCCGCTGCCGACGCCGCCCCAGCCGTGCTTATCCTCGAAGCCGGGGCCGGCAGCCGTGAGGTGCGTGTCGTAGTACCGGTACGGACCCAACCCGAGGTCGAATACCAGACCGGCGGGCTCGGCGTTGCTGCGCCACCAAACCTGCACTGCCTGCCCGTCACGGTGATCGTCGGGCAGGTGCCCCTCATTCAGCCAGAGAAAGCTGCCGCTGAAGTGACTGCTGAATGGTTCGCGATACTCGATGCCCCAGGAGTAGGTTTCCGCGCCGGTGTTGTTCGACTCCAAGTGCCCGTCAAAGAAGTCGAGATCACCCGCTCCGGCGGCGCCGACAAGACACACCAGGAGCGGCGCCGCGAGGCTTAATTTCTTGATGTCGCGTCTCCGCGATCGAGCTCCGCCAGGAAAGCCCTGGGCCGCAGGAAATCTTCGTACAGCCGGGCTTCGGGGGATCCGGGTTCGGGATGCCAATCGTATTGCCATCGGGCGAGTGGCGGCATGGACATGAGGATCGACTCGGTGCGACCGCGCGATTGCAGGCCGAACAAAGTGCCGCGATCGTAGAGCAGATTGAATTCGGCGTAGCGTCCGCGCCGGTACAGCTGAAAGTTCCGTTCTCTGTCGCCGTAGGGCAGGTCCTTGCGGCGTTCCACCAGCGGCAGGTACGCCGGCAGAAAATGATCGCCGACGCTCCGCAGGAAGCCGAATGACTTCTCAAACCCGCCGTGATCGACATCGTCGAAGAACAAGCCGCCCACTCCGCGGGTTTCGTTACGGTGCGGCAGGAAGAAATATCGATCGCACCAGTCCTTATATTTCTGGTACAGGTCGGCGCCGAACGGCTCGCAGGCGGCGCGCGCCGTGCGATGCCAATGCACCACATCCGCGTCGAATGGATAGTAAGGGGTGAGGTCGAATCCGCCGCCAAACCACCAAGCCGACTTGCCGGCTGACGGTGCCGCCGCCAGGAATCGGATATTGCAGTGGGTAGTGGGCACGTAGGGGTTGCGTGGGTGAAACACCAGAGACAAGCCCATCGCTTCGAATGGCGCGCCGGCCAGCTCGGGACGCAGATTGGATGCCGACGGCGGCAGCCTCTCGCCGAACACGTGCGAGAAGGAGACACCCGCTCGTTCGAACACGCTGCCCTCGCTCAGGATGCGGCTCTCGCCTCCGCCGCCTTCCGGCCGGTCCCAGGCATCGCGGCGGAATTTCACGCTGTCGATTGCTTCCAGGGCTGATGTGATCCGATCGTGCAGATCGTTCAAGTAGGCTTTTACGGCGGGGCGTGAGTCAGTCATGGCCGCTCAAGAGTGCTTTTTTTTCTTCTTCCTGACCTTGGGTGGGGACTTCGGCGGGGCCTTGGTCTTGACCGCGGCTTGCTTGAGCTTGGCCGCGAGCTTCACTGGCGGTTTCGCCTCCGCAGCCGTGTCCTTCGTGGGCTTGGCGTCCTTCGTGGGCTTGGCGCTTTTCGCGCCCTTACCGCCCTTGCGTCCCCATTTGCCGAAGGTACGCAGCGGAGCGGCCGCCAGCAGCGCCTGGCATTCCTCCAGCGACAAGGATTTCGGGTCCCGGTCCTTGGGAATCTTGGCATTGCGCTGCTTGTCGGTGATGTAAGGCCCGTAGCGGCCGTTGAGCACCTGGATGCCGACATCCGCGAAATCCAGGATCAGGCGATTCGCGTCGGCTATTTCCTTCTCACGGATCACTTCCAGGGCGCGCTCCGGCGTGATGGTGTAGGGGTCGTCGATCTTCAGCGAAACGTATTTCGCGCCGTACTTCACGTACGGACCGAAGCGGCCGACATTGGCGCTGATCTCATCGCCCTGCGCGGTGGTGCCGAGCTTGCGCGGCAGCTTGAACAGCTCGAGCGCATCGGCGTGGGTGATGGCGTCCATCTTCTGCCCGGGACGCAGGCCCGCGAATTTCGGTTTGTCCTCGTCGTCCTTGGTGCCGATCTGCACGAACGGGCCGAATCTGCCCATGCGCACGCTCATGGGCTTGCCGCTGACCGGATCCTTGCCCAAATCGCGTGCCTGCGCGACTTCATCGCGGCTGACGGATTTTTCGATGTGCTCGACCAGCTTGATGAAGGGCTTCCAGAACTTGTCCAGCAGCGGCACCCATTCCTGCTGGCCGTCGGCGACGGCGTCGAGCGAGTCTTCCATCTTCGCGGTGAAGTCGTAGTCGACGTAGGTGGTGAAATACTGGGTCAGAAACCGGCTGACGATCTTGCCGATATCGGTCGCCGTGAAGCGCCGGCTCTCGATATCGACGTATTGCCGATCGCGCAGCGTGGAGATGATCGAGGCGTAGGTCGACGGCCGGCCGATGCCGTATTCCTCGAGCGCCTTGACCAGCGAGGCCTCGGAGAATCGCGGCGGCGGTTCGGTGAAGTGCTGAGTGGGGATCACGCCGACGAGCTTGACGCGATCGCCCTCCTGCATCGCCGGCAGCACATGGTCCGAGTCGTCCTGCACCACATCGTCCATGCCTTCCTGGTAGACGGAAATGTATCCCGGCTTGACCAGGGTCGAGCCGTTGGCGCGCAACACGGCGCGCTTCTCCGCATCCACAAGCTCGACGGCAACCGTGTCGAATACCGCCGGCGCCATCTGGCAGGCGACGGTGCGCTTCCAGATCAGCGAATACAGCCGGAACTGATCCGGCTCGAGCTTCTTCTCGATGTCGCCGGGCAGGATGCTCGCCGTGGTGGGGCGAATGGCCTCGTGTGCTTCCTGGGCATTCTTCGACTTGGTGCGATAGATGCGCGGTTCCTCGGACAGCCCTTCCTGGCCGTACAACTGCACCACCACTGCGCGAATCTGGCCGATGGCTTCCTGCGACAGGTTGAGCGAATCCGTGCGCATGTAGCTGATGAGCCCGGTGGTACCGGCCTCGCCGATGTCGACGCCCTCGTACAGCTGCTGTGCCACGCGCATGGTCTTCTGCGCGCTGAAGCCGAGCTTGCGCGCCGCTTCTTGCTGCAGCGTGGAGGTGGTGAACGGCGGCGCCGGGTTGCGGCGGCGTTGCTTGCGGTCGACCGCTGAAACAGTGAGCACGCCCTGCGCCGCCTGCTTCAGGGCCTGTTCCACCTCGCGGGCCTGCTTCTCGTGGGTGAAGCTGAATTGCTCGACCTTGGTGCCGTCGAACTCGATCAGCTTGCCCGGGAACTTCTGCTCCGAATGCTCCAGCTCAGCATCGATGGTCCAGTATTCGCGCGCCACGAAGGCGGCGATTTCATCCT
>Ga0302325_10031065_pt1 | contig 10997 bp, 7 predicted proteins | sample Palsa_T0_2_FD_201948 | JGI IMG/M metagenome (GOLD analysis project Ga0302325, IMG submission 201948) | Peat permafrost microbial communities from Stordalen Mire near Abisko, Sweden - Palsa_T0_2 | ecosystem: Environmental > Terrestrial > Soil > Palsa > Peat permafrost | place: Sweden: Abisko... | reverse complement strand
CATCACCAGCAGCAGCGCCTTTACCGGCTTGCTGAGCAAACAACTTCAGGACGCAGCGCAGGATCCGCATTTGATGGTGATCTACAGCCGGCAGCCGATCCCCAATCGTCTACCCGGGCCGCCGCCGGGCGCTCTCGATCAGTATCGGGCAGCCATGGAGCAGCAAAACTGTACCTTCGAGAGGATCGAGATCCTGCCCCACAACATCGGCTACCTCAAGCTCAACTCGTTTCCCGATCCTGGGCTCTGCCGGGCAACCGCCGTGGCAGCCATGGAGCGCCTGAACCACGCCGGAGCCATCATCTTCGATCTGCGGGATAACCGCGGCGGCTACCCGGAAATGGTTTCGCTGATCGCTTCCTATCTCTTCGACCATCCGGTCTACATGTTCAACCCCAGAGAAGGCGTGACGGCGCAATCGTGGACGCAGTCGCCCGTTCCTGGTAACACCCTCGCGCACAAGCCGGTGTACGTGTTGACCTCCGCCGCGACTATTTCCGCCGCGGAGCAGTTCAGCTACAACCTTAAGATGCTGCGCCGCGCCACGCTGGTAGGCGAAACCACGCAAGGTGGCGCGCACGCCGGAGTCTTCCACCGCATCGACGATCACTTCGCAGTGGCCAGTCCCGAAGTCAGGCCGGTCAATCCCTATGGAAAAGCAGACTGGGAAGGCACAGGCGTCGAGCCCGATGTAAAGCTGAAAGAGGCAGACGCGCTGCAGGCGGCCATGAAGCTGGCAGAAAAAACGCAGCATTGAGAAGACGGGAGCCCGCGCTTTGGACGGAAGTCCCCACGCGGTGTAGACCTGGACCATCCCCTGGAAAAATCCCGATGCACGATTCCTGTTCACCATGCTGGTGGTTAACGATCTGGGCCTGCCCACGCGCCTCGTGCCCATTGCGCGAGTACTCGCAGATCGCGGCCACGACGTCGCCCTCTTCAACCCCGCTCCTGCACCCGCAAGAGAAATCGCGGATGCAGGCCAACCGGATCGAACGCCTTGCCTGATCAAGCGCCCCTATCGCAACGTATTCGATAAAGTGTTGACACTCACCGCGCAATCAGAACAATAAACTCCCGCCTCGCGGGTCATCTTTCCCACTTGCTCGTGAATCTCCTGTGCTTCCACCTGCCTGTCTTCTGCGATCAAGTAGGCCCGGTATTGCAGCATGGCGCCGGCCAGGCGCGGATCGGCCGGCGCCAGGTTTGTCCGCAGTATCTGGATCCCCTGCACCATGGCTACCTCGCCATCGTGTGTTGCCCCGCTCTTCCACTTGGCAAACCCGAGCGTCTCCAGCGCGAACCCGGCAGCCGCCGATCCCCGCTCGAAGTGAGTGTTCGCGAATGCAAGAGCTTGCTCTGCATTCGCCAATCCTTCGTCACAGTGTCCGCGCGAGCAGCGTGCATAGGTGACGGTAATGAATCCGGAGAGCATCCCCTCTCGGTTCGGATGAGAAGAAGACTTCATCTCCTCCATTCCTTGCAGGGCGAGCTTCTCTGCCTTCTTAAACTGATGCCGTTTCAGAGCCATGTCCGCCAGGTGTATGTGGCTAACCGCGATACCAGAGACGTTGCCCAGCTTCCGGCGCACTGCGAGCGCTTGCTTTGCTGCGCTCTCGGCGTCATCCTCCCGCCCGTAAACCAGATAGAGCGAAGCCAGGTGGTCGAGTGTTGCCGCATACTCTTCTCCGGCGGCTGGCGTCGCCTTCAACAGATGCAGCGACCTGTTGTACGCATCCTCCGCCTGCGTGAATTGCGTTGCGTAGTGATACTCTCCCGCGAGTTGAGCCCACAAGGCCCCTGTCTGCGCTGCAGGAAGATGTTGCTGTTCGGCCGCGCGAATCAATTCCAGGTCCTGCGCAATCCGCGCTTGTGAAGAAGTAATTTGTGGGTTAGTGGTCTGCGCCCAGTTGAATCTGAGCGCGGTAAGAAGAAGCAAGCTAAGAAGCAACCGGTAAGTACGATTGGAAGACAAGGCGATCATATGTGTCCCTCGATGAGAAGTTGGAATGACGAAGGCAATGACTACTGTCTGATTTCTGATTACGCATTTGTTTCGTCGTAAGTTCCGGTCAACTTATCGCGATGGAAAGAGAAAAACTATGTTCACAAACGGACACTCACGGTGACTTGTTACGCCCCTGTGAAGACGTGAGTGTTCGCTTATGAACATTCGTTGCTTACGGCGCTGTTGGTCGCTATCTCCGTGCGCGCGGGGCCGCGTCTGTCAATCCAAATCGATCTCAACCGTTGGCAAGAAAGGCCGGCGGGTCTCTGAAAACTGATGAGCGAACAGGGCTTCAAGACGCGTGTCGATTGCGCCAAACCAGATCAGTTATCTGGTGCTGTTTGGTTCAGTAACGCTGGCGATGAAAGATGAAAAGAAGTTCGAGCCGTGAGGGAATCTGGTCAAGCAGAGTGCTACCAGCCATCGGATTCGGCGCATGGGGCAGTTAAGCTCTCTGTCCCATCGCCGATATTTAGACAATCGGGCAGCGGGAGCGCGCCATCATCGCATTCACCCGCCTCGAGGAAGGCCTCGAAAAGAGTCGCATATAGACCCTGGCGACTTGTCAATCTCTCGTTCCGTGTGCGGAGAAATTCAAAACGGAACGGAGACCAGCGTTCAGCTTCGTCCAGGAACCCTGAAGAGAAAAATTCGTGGGAGTTCGCTACCGCCCCGACGATGAGCGATCGCCAGCTCATCCTCAGCAGTTTCTTGAGCATCTCAGTGCCGTTGGGCAAGTGGTCCATCCGGCCTCCTACTTGCTCGCTGAAGTTCAGAAGCTGAGTCACGAGGGCGTCCAGTGGCCTACCCTGGACAGCGGCGCGAGTAAACAGGGTGACTGAGCCACGCCGCATATCCTCGCGCACATCCTGCAAATCGTCTCCGAGTTGAAGCAGGACACCCCATTCAAACGCGAATCGGCTCTCTTCCCGGCTGAGCCAGCCATGAGCCAGGCAAGCGTCAGCCAGTACAGAGCTGCCACCTTTCGCGCAGCTCACGCGCAACACCTCGGCGTCATCGGAATGACTACAGCTCCTCAGTTGCGCGATACTCTCTTCTTGTGCTCGGTGAATCGCCAACAGGCATGCAAAGACCTGCGGATAGTGCGCGCGAGGATATTGTTCTTCGATCAACTTAACCAATGTCCACAGCGCGGCCTCCCGATAGTCCCGAACTGAAAGTCTTTCACCGCGCAAACGATCTCGAAAGCGCTCACAGAACCGGAGCTTCGCTTCAGAAGAAATGTCCTCACGATCCAGATAGTTGTCGCTGTACGGGTACAGGAGGCTGTATCCCAGGATGGATGGTGTAATGCCTACGCGCTCGCCGAGCAGCGGCTGCAATCCGCAAGCAGTCCAGGCATTGCGGCATGCCTGAATAATGTCGGCCATGCCCAAGTTTGGGTCGAACCGCCTCGCCCACCGTGCAAGCTTCGTGCCCACCGGTAACAAATCATCTGTGAGGAGCTTAACGGCTTCCCCTTCCAGGTCCAGTGCGGCAGCTGAAAATCGAGCGAATGACGCTACGATTCGATCCTTTGATTCGATGCGCTCCGCTCTGCTGCGCGGGGTCCTCCTCACCTCTCGTTCAACCGCCCGCAGCCCTTGGTCGTATGCTTTCTCTCGCTTCTGTTGCTCTTTCAGGCTGTACCTGGGCCCGTCTTGCGTCGTCCGTGCCGCGCCACCATGCCAAACTTCGATAGTCTGCGCAACCTGCGCCTCGACCCATGGCCAGCTGTAGAGTTGCTGCATTCTCCTGGTTATATACGAAAAGTGGAGTTAAATGGTTCCGCCACAAGTTTCGCCCACCTGCCAGGTGGGGACAGATCCACGAGTGTTCGTTTTTGAACACTCGCTGCTGCATTGACGTTCTATCCATAGGCGTTCTATGCTTCGAGTCATGGCGAAGAAGCCCGATCTCCTCCCCGGAACACTGGACATGCTCATCCTCAAAACGCTCAGCCGCGGCCCGCTGCACGGCTATGGGATTGCTCTACAAATCAAGCGGCTCTCCGACGATGTGTTGACGGTGGAAGAAGGGTCTCTCTATCCGGCGCTGCAGAGGCTGTTGCTGCAGGGGTGGGTGAGGGCGGAGTGGAAGATGACTGAGACCAACCGCCGGGCGCGCTTCTACACGCTGACGGCGGCGGGACGGAAGCAGCTGGGTGTTGAGCTCACGCAATTTGAGCAGATGATTGCGGCGATTGGGCGCGTACTGCGGGATCCACAGGAGGCTTAGATGGAGGTTCTCTTTCTAAAGAAACTCGGGGCGCTGCTAAGACGCAGGCGGTTTGGCAAAGAATTAGACGAAGAGATGGGCTTTCATCGCGAACAGGTAGAGCGGGCGTTCATTGCCGAAGGGATGGAGCCGAAGGCCGCGCGGTACGCGGCCATGCGGCAGTTTGGCAATGCGACACGGGTGAAGGAGAAGAGCCATGAAGTAGTGGGCTTCCGCTTCGAGTCGGTGGTGCAGGATGCACGCTACGCCTTGCGGCAGCTTGCTGCGAACCCCGGATTCACGGCAGTGATTGCCCTTACCCTGGCGCTGAGCATCGGCGCCAACAGCGCCATCTTCAGCGTGATTGAAGGCGTGCTCTTGAAGCCGCTGCCCTATCCTCACGCAGAACAGATCGTGCGCCTGTTTCTCAGCAGTGCCGAATATCCGAAGTTCCCCCTCAACCCGTTTGACTTTCGCGACTTCAGAGCGCGCAACAAGTCATTTCAGTCGATGGCGGCATTCACCCGCGGGGATATGCAGTTATCGGGATCCGGCGAACCGCTGGCGCTATCCGGCTTCGGAATTACTGCGGGATATTTTCGCGTGCTGGGCCTGACGCCTGCGCTGGGACGTGAGTTCGATACCAACGCCGAGACTCCCGGCAACGGGCGCCAGGTGATTTTGAGCGACCGCTTATGGCGCACGCGCTTCAACGCGGCGCCGGATATTGTGGGGCGCAAGGTGACGCTGAACATGCAACCCTACACGGTGATCGGCGTGATGCCGCCGGGCACGGAGCATCCGGGGAACGATTATCACTCGCTTCCCTACGGGGAAAGCGTGGATGTTTGGTGGCCCTTTGAATTCGCCGGGAATCCTGCGCAGCGCGGGTCGCACTACATGGAAGGGATTGGACGATTGAAGAAAGGCGTAACGGCGGAGCAGGCAAACGCCGAGATGAACGCGCTGATGGCGCAAGTTTCACGCGAGAATGGGGGTGGCGATTGGAAGATACTGGTGATTCCCCTCTATCGCGAGATTGTGGGCGCGAATCAGCGCATGCTGCTGGTGCTGCTGGGCGCGGTGGGCATGGTGCTGCTGATTGCCTGCGCCAATGCGGCGAACCTTCTGCTGGCGCGGGCCGCGGCCCGGCAGAGCGAGGTTGCGGTGCGGCTGGCGCTGGGCGCGCCGCGGCGGCGATTGATTCGCCAGATGCTCACCGAGAGTCTGCTGATTGCCCTGCTCGGCGGCGGCCTGGGCGCGGCATTGGCAGAGGGCGGCGTAAAGGCGTTGGTGGCTCTTTTGCCTGCGGGTTTCCCCCGCGCGCACGACATTCATGTAAATGCGATGGTGTTTGCATTCACCTTTCTTGTTTCCGTTTTCACTGGGTTTCTCTTTGGTCTGGCGCCGGCGTTGCAGGCCTCGCGCATGGACCCCAAGCGCAGCCTGTATGAAGGGGGGCGGAGTTCCACCGGGAGCGCGCGGCAGCAGCGGCTGCGCAGTGCGCTTGTGGTTTCCGAAGTAAGCCTTGCCTGCGTGCTGCTGATTGGCGCCGGGCTGATGTTGAGGAGTTTTCTGAATCAACTCAATCTGGACCCCGGATTCAAGCAGGATCATGTGCTGACGGCAGTCCTCTCACTGCCGCAAGCGGAGTACAAGACGGGCGCCGACAATGCGCGGTTTTTTGACCGGCTGATGACCGCGCTTCGCAGCGTTCCGGGCGTGCAGTACGCAGGCGCAGGCAGTGACTTGCCGTGGACGGGATACGACGAGAATGCGGGCGGCTTCACCATCGAAGGCAAGCAGCCTCTGCCGCAACAGCAATTCCATGCCCGCTATCACATGGCCACTCCGGACTATTTTCGCGCACTCGGCACACCACTGGTGCGGGGCCGGTTCTTTACAGATGCCGACACCAACGACGCTCCGAAGGTTTTGATCATCAACCATGTGATGGCCTCGCGCTATTGGCCGAATGAAGATGTGGTTGGAAAGCGACTGACCTTCGATGACCACCCAAAGGAGAAGGACTGGCTCAGGATTGTGGGCGTGGTGGGCGATGTGAAGGACAAACCAAATAGCTCCGGCGCAGAGCCTGCGTTCTGGTGGCCCCATCAACAGGCGCCTTTTTTTCCGGAGATGTCGGTGGCGGTGCGAGCCGGCGGCGATCCGCGGCAACTTGTGAATGCGCTGCGGGACCAGGTCAGGCAGCTCGATCCCCTGCTGGCGATCGGCAATGTGCGGCTCATGGACCAGGTTGCGGATGAATCGATCGCTACCCCTCGATTTTCCTTCTTTCTGGTGGGATTATTTGCCGGGCTGGCGATTGTGCTGGCTGCGATCGGAACCTATGGGGTGATTTCGTATTCGGTAAGCCAGCGGATTCCCGAGTTCGGATTGCGGCTGGCGCTGGGTGCTCCGCCCAGCGGCATGCAGCTCATGGTGCTGCTGCAAGCGATGCGGCTGGCGCTCGGCGGCGCAGTGATTGGCCTTGCCGTTGCGGCGGTGATGGCGCGTGCGATGAGCAGCATGATTTATAACGTGAGCCCCACGGATCCGTTCACCTTTCTTTCGGTGGTGACCATGGTCGTTGCCATAGCATTGCTCGCCTGCTATCTGCCGGCACGGCGCGCGGCGAAGGCGAACCCCATGTTGGCGCTGCGGGCGGATTGATTCTAATTAGGAGGTTGATGAATTGAACCCCATCGGTCGTTTCGGAAAGAAGCTCTCCATGCTGCTGGCGCGCAGGAGATTTGGCAGCGAACTCGAAGAGGAAATGGCCTTCCATCGCGAGCAGGCGGAACGAGAGCTGATCGCCGGTGGCATGACGCCGGAAGCCGCGCGCTTCGCGGCGATGCGACAGTTCGGCAATGCTACGCGGCTGAAGGAGAGAAGCCACGAAGTGGTGGGTTTCAAGCTGGAGACAGTGGTGCCGGACTTCCGCTTCGCCATCCGCCAGCTGCGCAACAACCCCGGCTTTGCCGCGGCCGCCATCCTGATCCTCACCCTCGGCATCGCCGCCAGCGTCGCTATCTTCAGCTTTGTCGACGCTGCCCTAATCAAGCCTCTGCCCTATAAGAACGCCTCCCGTTTGGTTGTCCTCTTTGAAAGCATCCCGCTCGGCCCGCGCTTCCATCTTTCCTATCCCGATTACCTCGACTGGAAGCGGGAGAACACTGTCTTTCAGTCGCTCGACGTCTTCGCACCCTATGGTTTCATGCTGCAGACGCCCGCCGGCGCGCAACAGGTGGATGGCGCAAGTGTGAGCGCCGGTTTCTTTCGCACCCTCGGCGTCACGCCGATTCTCGGCCGCGATTTCCGCCCAGCGGAAGACCAGCCTGCGGCGCCGTACACCGCGCTCATCAGCTACGGCGCCTGGCAAGGGCGATTCGGCGGCCGCAAAGACGTCCTTGGGCAAACAGTCAATCTCGACGGTAATGCGACGACCATCATTGGTGTGCTGCCGCGCGATTTTCACTTCGCTCCCGCGGAGCCGGCAGATTTCTGGGCCAGTGCACGCTCAACCGCCGGGTGCGGAAGAGGCTGCCACGGCCTCTTTGGCGTGGCGCGGCTCAAAGACGGCGTCTCCTTCGCCACCGCCTTTGCCGATATCACGACCATCGCGCAAAATCTTGAGCGCCAGTATCCCGACTCCAATCGCGATCAAAATGCTTTCATGATGACGCTCACCGACGTCATCGTCGGCGACATCCGCCCTATTCTTCTCGTGCTCTTGACCGGAGCTGCACTGCTGCTCATGATCGCCGCCATCAACGTTGCCAGCTTGCTGCTCGTTCGCTCTGAGCGGCGCAAGCGCGAAATGGCCGTCCGAGGTGCGCTGGGCGCTTCCCGCATCCGGCTCATCCGCCTGTTCGTTACTGAGGGAGCTCTGCTCGCCATCTCCGCGGGAGTGCTCGGCGTCGCTTCAGCCTCTGCGGTGATGCGTTCCTTTCTCCGTCTCATCCCCAAGGACATGCTGGCTACCATGCCGTACCTCCGGGAGATCGGCCTCAACCCGCGTGTCCTCACCTTCGCGGCGTTGGTCACGCTTACCACCGGCGTGCTCTTCTCTCTCTTGCCAGCGCTGCGCGTCTCCCTAAACGATTTGCGCGAAGGTCTCTCTGAAGGATCCCGCGGCTCGTCCGGCACTGTGTGGCGCCGCTTCGGCGCAAACCTTGTGGTCGTCGAGCTAAGCATGGCTGTCGTGCTCCTGGTCGGTGCCGGCTTGCTCGGCAAGAGTTTCTACCGGCTGCTCCACGTCGACGCCGGCCTGGAGCCGGACCATCTCGCCACGTTGCACGTCGCGGCTGTCGGCGATTCCTATCAGAAGAACGAGCAACAGATCAATCTTCGGCGCCAGCTCCGCGCTCGGCTTTCGACGCTTCCCGGCATCGACTCCGTCGCCTTCACCAACCGTCTGCCGCTTGGCGACGGCGATGGCACGACCAGCTTCCGCATTGTCGGCCGCCCCTACCACGGCGAGCACAACGAGGTTGCCTACCGCGAGGTCAGCGCCAACTACTTCTCCACGCTCCAGGCGCGGCTGCTGCGCGGCCGCTACTTCGCCGAGGATGAGGACCAATCCAAACCCTCCGTGATCGTCATCAATCAACAACTAGCGAAGCAATATTTTCCCGGTGAAGACCCGGTAGGCAAGCAGATTTCCACCCAGGGGCGGCCCAACATCGAGATCGTCGGGGTGGTGAACGACATTCAGGAGGGTCAGCTCGACGCAGCCCCCAGGGGCGCGATGTACACCCCCATGAATCAGTGGCCTGACACCTATTTCAGCGTTGTCCTGCGAACCTCGCGGGCAGAGGACTCGCTGCTGCTCTCGGCGGCTTCCGCCATTCACAGCGTTGATCCCGGTCTCGCTGTTTTCAACCCCATCAGCATGGCCGAGCGTGTACACGACTCGCCTTCCGCCTCACTCCATCGCTCCTCCGCCTGGCTGGTAGGGGGATTCGCCGCACTTGCGTTGCTGCTCAGCGTGGTCGGCCTCTACGGTGTGATCGCCTACTCCGTCAGCCAGCGCACCCGCGAAATTGGCGTTCGCATGGCATTGGGCGCCCAGCGCAGCGCGGTTTACCGGCTCATCATGGGGCAGGCCGGCTGGCTGATAGCCGCAGGCATCGGAGCAGGATTGCTTTGTTCTCTTGCCGCCACTGTGCTCATCCGCAAGCTGCTCTTCGACGTGCGCGCCTGGGACGCATCCATACTTGCCGCAGTCTCCCTCGTTCTCGCTCTCGCCGCGCTGCTCGCCAGCTATCTACCCGCGCGCCGGGCTGCGTCGGTCAATCCAACAGAAGCCCTGCACGCGGAGTGAACCCGGACTCACCTGCAGGCTCTTGTAACGCTTTTACCTCTGCGGCCACCATATTTAGCGCATGGGAGTAGAATTCAAGTTCCCCCCAGAAGCTGGAAAAATCTCTTGCTGAAACCCTTTATCCACCTCTTCGGCTATCTCTTCGTCACTCTCAGTACTGCAGCTGCAATCGCTCAAGGCACCCCCGCAGGAACTGCGCCTGTTGCCTATGTTTATGTATCCAGCGAAGGATCCGACGGGAATCCCGACAATATCGTCGCCTTTGCCGCATCCCGGGACGGAAAGCTTGCTCCCGTGGCGGGCTCGCCCTTTCCTGCCCACGTTTTCAGCATGGCGGTCAACGGAAAATATCTTTTTGGTGAAGAGGAAGATGAGATTCACACCTACTCGTTCTCCATCGCAGCGGACGGCTCGCTGAAAAAGGTCGCTTCCACCAACGACCAACAGCATAATGGTGGCGACTGCGGCGGCATCGGTCCCCTGTTTCTCGACCATACCGGCGCAACCCTGTACGGCGTCGATTTTGACGGTGTCTCTTGCAAATCCAACATCTATGTGTCCTACAAGGTCGAAAAACCGACCGGGGAATTGCAGTATCTGGGCAAGAACGGTGCGACCTCGTATTTCAATTCGCCGCTAAGTTTCATTGGGAATAATGTCTACGCATACGGCGCGTCGTGCGTGGGCGATCCGCAAATCTACGGCTTCCAGCGGCAGAGCGATGGAATGCTGACCTTGGCCAACGTCAGTGGGGCGGTGCCGGTTGCACCGCAAGGAGATTCCTACTGCCCCACCTTGACCGCCGCCGACCGCACGAATCATGTCGCGGTCTTCCTGCAGACACTCGTGGCAGGAGCTTTCGATCAGGGTCAGCTTGCGACCTATACGGCCGATCAATTCGGCAACCTGACCACGAACAGTACCGACGCCAATATGCCTCAGACTTCACTTCTGACCGGCTACGACATGAAAATGTCACCGTCGGGCGAGCTCCTGGCGGTCGGCGGCCTAGCCGGGTTAGAGGTCTTCCATTTCAATGGCAGTGATCCGGTCACACCCTATACCGGTCTGCTGACCAACGACTACATCCAGCAACTCTTCTGGGACAACGCTCATCACTTGTATGCGATTGCCCCCGGCGCCGGAAAGCTCTACGTATTTACCATTACTCCGGAGGACTTCAGCCAGGCCGCAGGCTCACCCCACGCCATAGCAGACCCGGTCAGCATTATTGTTCAGCCCAAGACACCCCAGCCCACGAATTAGCTACGGAACCTTGGCATTGGAAGTCAGCCCCATGCGCCTGATCAAGCTCTCGAGTCGAGGATCGGAACGGAGCGAGTCGAAGGCGGGGTCGACATTCACCAGGGTGGCCAGAGACGCTCGTTCGTCATAGTTGCGCTCCAGCCCCTCCAATGCCTTTTCTTTGTTCCCCAGCCGGGCATC
>Ga0302325_10031064_pt1 | contig 10997 bp, 11 predicted proteins | sample Palsa_T0_2_FD_201948 | JGI IMG/M metagenome (GOLD analysis project Ga0302325, IMG submission 201948) | Peat permafrost microbial communities from Stordalen Mire near Abisko, Sweden - Palsa_T0_2 | ecosystem: Environmental > Terrestrial > Soil > Palsa > Peat permafrost | place: Sweden: Abisko... | reverse complement strand
AAAGAGGTTCGAAACACATGCGCGTGCTATTGATCGAAGATGACAGCGCCATGGCGCGCAGCATCGAACTGATGCTTCGCTCGGAGGGCTTCAACGTCTACACGACCGATCTCGGGGAAGAAGGGATTGATCTCGGCAAGCTCTACGACTACGACATCATCGTGCTCGACCTGCAGCTTCCGGACATGAGCGGCTTCGAAGTATTGAAGTCGCTGCGTCTCGCGAAGGTGCAGACACCCGTCCTGATCCTGTCGGGCAATGCGATCGTCGAGGCGAAAGTCAAGGCTCTCGGCTTCGGCGCCGACGACTATATGACCAAGCCCTTCCACAAGGACGAACTCGTCGCCCGCATCCAGGCCGTAGTTCGCCGCTCCAAGGGACATTCGCAATCGGTCATCACGACCGGCAAGCTGACGGTCAATCTCGACGCCAAGACGGTCGAAGTCGACGGCAGCCGCGTGCACCTGACCGGCAAAGAATATCAGATGCTGGAGCTGCTTTCGCTCCGCAAGGGCACCACCCTCACCAAGGAGATGTTCCTCAATCATCTCTATGGCGGCATGGACGAGCCCGAACTCAAGATCATCGACGTATTCATCTGCAAGCTGCGCAAGAAGCTCGCGGCGGCAACGAACGGCGACAACTACATCGAGACCGTCTGGGGCCGCGGCTATGTGCTGCGCGATCCGGCCGAAGAAGTGGCCGCTTAACGTTACCCGCCATCAATCATCTCGTGAAGGGCGCCGTCGGGCGCCCTTTTCGTTTCATATCTTTTCGGTGCGTGCGATCTCGAGACCGAAGCCGTCAAGGCCTTTGTAGAGAGTCTCGCCCGGCGTCAGCAGCTCGATCGCCTTGACGCCGAGATCTTTCAGGATTTGCGCGCCGATGCCGATTTCGCGCCAGTAATTGCCGTCGGATTCCTCGTGAACATTCGGCAATTCAAGTACCGCCGGAATGCCGTGGCCAATACCCGCGTCCGCCGAAGTGCGCAGATAGACAAATATTCCCTGCCCTTTGGATTCCAACGTCTTGAGGGCGCGATGGACAAGGCCGCCGCGCTCGTCGCCGCTATCGGCAAAGAGGTCGTCGAACGCATTGCCCCTGTGCATACGGACCGGAACGGTCGCCGACAAATCGGGCTGGCCGAAGACCAGCGCCAGATGGTGTGTGCCGTCGGCGACGTTGCGATAGAGATGGGCGCGCGCCGCGCCGATCTCAGTCCTGACTTCATAGCGGCGCACACGCTCGATCAAATTCTCGCGCCGCAGCCGATGGCGGATCATGTCGGCGATGGTGATGAGCTTCAGCCCGTGCGCTTTTGCGAATTCGCGCAGTTGCGGCAGGCGCTGCACGGTGCCGTCGTCGTTCATCAATTCGCCGAGGAGACCCACCGCCGGCAGCCGCGCCATATCGCACAGATCGATATTCGCTTCAGTATGGCCGGCGCGCACGAGCACGCCACCCTCGCGCGCGATCAGGGGAAAGACATGACCGGGCCGCACGAAATCCCCGGCGCCGCTGTTGGGATTGGCAAGCCCGCGGACCGTGGCGGCGCGATCTTCACTCGAGATTCCTGTCTTCATGCCGTGTTTGTAGTCGACGGAAATCGTGAAAGCAGTGCGCAACGGCGCGTCGTTTTCCGACACCATGGGCGGCAGGTTTAATCGTTCGGCCATGTCCCTGCGCAGAGGGGTGCACAGGATACCGCTCGTATGCCGGATCATGAATCCGATCTGTTCTGGCGTCGCCTTCGACGCCGCCATAATCAGATCGCCTTCGTTTTCGCGGTCCTCGTCGTCGACCACGATCACCATCTCGCCATCGGCGATGGCGCGGACCGCATCCTCAACTGTGTCAAAGCTCACGCGTTGTTTCCTGACAATATCGATGCGAAAAAGCTCGATCCGGCCTGACGGTTTGTCAATTCGGGACTGGTGTCCCCCCGTGCGGAAGATGTGCCCGAGTCGCCTGCGCGCGATCGGGCAATTCAGCCGGCCAATGCCATCCCGCTGGTGAATTGCAGCGAGGCGAGCCGCGCGTAAAGTCCGCCCCGCGCGACAAGCTCGGCGTGACTGCCCTCGCCCACGATGCGGCCCTGATCCATCACCACGATGCGCTTGAGGCGTTGGATGGTGGCGAGACGGTGCGCAATGACGATAGTCGTGCGACCCGCCATCAGATTGTTGAGGCCCGTCTGTACGAGCTGCTCGTTCTCGGCATCGAGCGCGCTCGTCGCCTCGTCCAGCAACAAGAGCGGTGCATCGCGCAGGATTGCGCGCGCGATCGCGATGCGCTGGCGTTGTCCGCCCGACAACGTCGTGCCGCGTTCGCCGACCAGCGTTCCATAGGAGTCCGGAAGACGCTCGATGAACTCCGCAGCTGCCGCCGCTTCCGCTGCGCGGCGAACCTCCTCGTCGCTCGCATCAGGCCGTCCGTAGCGGATATTGTCCGCAATCGTGCCCGAAAAAATCGCGGGATCCTGGGCGACAAGCGCGATGTTGCGGCGCAGATCTTCCGGATCGAGATCGGCAATGTCGACCCCATCGAACAGAATCTCTCCGCTTTGCGGCGCAAAGAACCGCAGCAGCAGTTGGAAGACGGTCGATTTGCCGGCGCCGGACGGCCCAACCAGCGCGATCGCCTCCCCCGGGGTTACGTCGAGCGAAAAGCCGTTGAGGGCGGCTGCATCGGGCCGTGACGGATAACGGAAACCCACGTTCCGGAACGAAACAGCGCCATGCGTCGGCCGCGGCAGGACTCTCGGATTGGCGGGGACCGCCACGGACGGCTCGACGTGCAGCAATTCCATCAGGCGTTCCGACGCGCCGGCCGCGCGTTGAAGATCGCCCCAAGTCTCGCTGAGCGCGCCCACGCCGCCCGCCACGATCAACGCGTAAAACAGGAACTGCACGAGTTGGCCGCCTGTCATCACATGGCTGACGACGTCCACCGCACCGACCCAAAGCACACAGATGATGCTGGCGAATGCCCCAAACATCACCGCGGCAGTCATCACCGCGCGCGCGCGCGTGCGCAATATCGCGACGTCGAACGACAATTCCACCGCGCCGCCAAACAATTTGCGATCGAGATTCTCATGTGTGAACGCTTGCACGGTTTGGACGGCGTTGAGCGTTTCGCTCGCGCGCGCGCTGGTGTCGGCAATGCGGTCCTGACTGCGGCGGCTCAGGGTGCGTACCCAGCGTCCGAACGCGATGAGCGGTACCATTACGAGCAAAACAGCCCCGAGAACGAGCGCCGACAGTTTCAGACTTGTTGCGAACATCAACGCGAGTCCGCCCACGAACATGACGGCGTTACGCATCGCGACGGACACAGACGATCCCACGACCGTCTGGATGAGCGTCGTATCCGCCGTAAGGCGCGACAGCACTTCGCCGGTGCGCGTCACTTCGAAGAACGCCGGCGTCAGTCCGATGACGTGATCGAACACGGCCTTGCGGATGTCGGCGATCACCCGCTCGCCCAGCCAGGTGACGAAATAAAACCGCGTGGCCGACGAGCAGGCGAAGATCGCGGCGACCAGCAGGAACGGTATGAAATAAAGCTTGAGACGGCCCGCATCGGCGGCATTGAAGCCATGGTCCATGACTTGGCGGAGGACTGCAGGCAGGATCAGGGTCGCCGCCGAGGAACACATCAGAGCCAGCAGCGCAAAGGCGATTGCCCAGCGATAGGGCCTCAGAAACGGAAGCAGCCGGCGCAGGGGCTCCAGAGACCGGCTTTTGGCCCGGCCTGCAGCCACATACTGGACCTGGCTGACAAATTCCTCGCCCGATTGCGCCATTTGCGCCCCAATTCCTGACGGTTCGACCCTATATAGTGCTGTTCGCGCGCGCGCGAACGGGGCCGAGTGCCGCGCAGGCCCCATTTTCGAGCCCAAACCGAAAACTTGTCAGCCCGGGGGCTATCCCCTATAAGGCGCGCCTTCAATTCCCTGCCAAGAGGCCGTCGCCGTGAAAAAGGGCATTCATCCGAACTACCATATGGTCAGCGTCCAGTTGAATGACGGCACGACCTTCAGGACCCGCTCCACCTGGGGCGAGCCCGACCAGAAAATCACGCTGGACATCGATCCCTCGACCCACCCGGCCTGGACGGGCGGCCAGCAGCAACTGGTCGATCGCGGTGGTCGACTGACCCGTTTCAACAAGCGCTTCAAGGATTATGTGAAGTAAGGAGCGTCTCGCTCTCTAGCTTCCGCCGCTGCCGAACGCCTGATTGAGGCGGTCGAAATGCGCCTTCACGCCCGGCGCCTTCGCTTCGCTGCCATAGAGAACTTCATCGAGGCGCGCGATGCGGCGATAGAGATTGTCGCTGCGCGAAAGAAGATCCTGAAGCGCGCCCGGCAACGTAGCGACGCTTTCGCCGCGTCCGCCGAAACAGATTTCCTTCGAACCCAATCGATACCGCTCGCCCGCCGCGTCTTCGATGCGCATGTCGCCGTCATGCACGGCCCGCTGGATAAGCAGCCAGCTCGCTGCCTGCATCAGCCGCGTCGTGACGCGCATGCTCTCGCCGGCATAGAGCACTGCTTCCCTGCGCGGCAGATCGCGCGATTCCTGACGCCCGCGCCCGTCGAGATAGCGCGCGGTTTCCTCGACGAGCGACATCCCTTCGTCGAACGTGCGCTCGAATAGTGCGGAACCTGTGAACGTCTGAAGCGTGAGATCGCGCAGGTTCTCGTCGTCGGTTTGCGGCAGCGACATGCGTCGCATCTCCCCAGAGTTCATCCCGTGAAAAACTAGCAAGACGCCGCGCCAGTGCAAGCCTCTCGTGCGCATCTGTCACGCGTAAACCAAGAGCGTGGTTGCAGGAACGTCACGCTTTTGGACGGCCGTGTGCGATCATCGTTATCGACGTTAATGATTGAAAGGTTTACGCGCCGCCGGACTCCAATGACGACTTTGACCAAAACCTGACATTGTTCTCATTTGCGAAAGAACGCATCCGCCGCATTTTTCGTCGCCTGCCGCCCCGTAATCGCTTCGCGACATCGCGCAATTTCGCTTTCGAGCAGCGCAATACGCTCGGCAAGGTCCGGTTCGGACATGGCATACAAATCTGCGCCCAGCAGAATTTCCGTGGGTTTCTTACGGATCGGCAGTTCGTCAGGATCGATGGGCATGGTTTCCGTCCTTGCGCGCCTCTTGCTAATGTTCGCCGAGGCGCGTTTCCCGCACAAGTTCGCCGTTTGGAAAGAGAAAGATCATGAAAGCGATTCGCGTAGAAAACCCCGGTTCCGGCTACCAGCTCGTCGTCGGCGACATTCCGCGCCCCGCGGCGGGTGCAAGCGACGTGCTGATCAAGGTTGCCGGTGCAGGCGTTAACCGGGCCGACATCGCGCAATCGATGGGACAATACCCGCCGCCGCCGGGCGCACCCGAAACGCTGGGCATGGAAGTGTCGGGAGAAATTGTGGATGTCGGATCGGCCGTGAAGGGATTTCACGTTGGCGACAAGATCTGCGCGCTGGTGCCGGGCGGGGGCTATGCGGAATATTGCGTTGCATCATCGGGTTGTGTGCTCCCGGTCCCCGCGCGCGTCGATCTTGTGGAGGCCGCCGGCCTGCCCGAAGTGCATTTCACCGTGTGGACCAATCTGATGGATTCGGCGGGTCTGCAGCCCGGCGAAAGCGTCCTCATTCACGGCGGCTCGAGCGGCATCGGCACGGCCGCCATCCAGCTTTGCGCGGTGCTGGGCCACACAGTGTTTGCGACGGCCGGCAGCAAAGACAAATGCACGGCCTGCGAAAATCTGGGCGCCAAGCGCGCGATCAATTATCGCGACGAGGATTTCGTCACCGCGACGAAGGAAGCTACCCACGACAAGGGCGTCGACGTCATCCTCGACATGGTGGGAGGCGACTACATAGAGCGCAACTTCCGAGCGCTCGCACGCCAGGGCCGCCTTGTGAACATCGCGTTTCAGAGCGGCATGAGCGCGCAGGTCAATTTCGGCCTGATGCTGATGAAACGGCTGTCCTTCATGGCGACAACCTTGCGGGGCCGCACGATCGAGGAAAAAACCGCGATCCGGGACGCTCTCGCCCGTGAGGTCTGGCCTCTGATCGCGGCGGGCCGTATCAACCCGGTCATCGACAAGGTCTTTCCGCTGGCCGAGGCCCAGGCGGCCCATGCCAGGATGGCCCAAAGCGCCCATATTGGAAAGATTCTGCTCGCGCTGTGACCAAAAGCCTTTTCCTTGGCGGAATGTGCCTGTAAAAGGCCCATTCACTATCCCCAAAAGGCTTAAGACCTAGGGAGCGGCGTGAGGCCCGAAGCCTCGCCCGGGAAAAGGAAGTTCCATGGCCGAAAAACCTCTGATGCCGAAGGCGACCGCCGTCTGGCTGGTCGACAACTCCTCGCTGACTTTCGAGCAGATCGCCGATTTCTGCGGCTTGCATCCGCTCGAAGTGAAAGGCATCGCCGACGAAGACGTGGCCAAGGGGATCAAGGGACAGGACCCCGTCACGTCCGGCCAATTGACCCGCGAGCAGATCGAAGAGGCCGAAAAGAATCCGAAGATCCGGCTCAAGATGGCGCCTGCCAAACACAAGATGCCGTCGGTCAAGCAGAAGAAGGCGCCGCGCTACACACCCGTCTCGAAGCGCCAGGACAAGCCGGATGCGGTTTACTGGATCCTGCGCAACCATCCGGAATTCGCCGATGCAGACATCATCAAGCTGATCGGCACGACCAAAGCGACGATTCAGAAAATCCGCGAGCGCTCCCACTGGAACGCGACCAACATCAAAGCGGTCGATCCGGTGACGTTGGGTCTCTGCTCGCAACTCGAACTCGACATGGCCGTGGAACGCGCGGCGGTGCGCCGTGAGCGCCTGATCAAGAAGACGTTGAAGAAGGGCGAGACTCTCAAGCCGATCGAAGAATCAACCGCAGAACTGGCGACGCAAGCGACGGAAGCCGGAGAGTCCGAAGAGTAGCCAATCCACGGGATCGGCGCTGTTGCATCTTGCGCCGATCCAGAGAGATAATGTCGGACCGATCGAGGATGTCAGCGATGGTGACGGAAAGAGTCCGCAGCTGAAGCAGTTCGCTTAAGCACTCGCCCGGCCACAAGGCCTGGTCCCGTGACATTTCCGACTTCCGGCGGCTCCCATGGCATTCCTGCGCAATCGCACGGTCAATCTGATCAATCTGCATTACGGCATTCAGGCCCTCGCCATGGGCATGGGTGGCGTCTTCTATCTCGTGTTTCTGCTTCGGGCAGGTCTTTCGCCGCCCTACGTGCTCTGCACGATGGCACTCGTCCTGTTCGGGCGCTTTTTGATGCGGCCCGTTGTCCTGTTATTCGCCAAACGGTGGGGGTTGAAGCCCGCGCTCGTCGTGGGAACGATCATCCTCGCGATGCAATATCCGCTGCTGGCACGCGTGCACGGTCTGGGCGCGTCTCTCATCGAACTCATTCTTATTTCGTCGCTTGGCGATACGTTTTACTGGTCGACCTTCCACGCCTTTTTCGCGTCATTGGGCGACAACGAACATCGCGGTCACCAGACGAGCGCACGCGAAGCGCTGGCCGCGTCCGTGGGCATCGTGGCTCCTTTGGTCGGATCCTGGGCGATCGTGACGGTTGGACCGGGTATCGCCTTTTCCTGCGTCGGGCTCGTTCAAATGCTCGCAGCGCTTCCCTTGCTGGGCACACCGAATATTTCCGTTCTGCCCGCCGCGAGCGGTGCTTTCCGCGCTGCATTTCCCGGTATCTTTCTGTTCGCGGCCGACGGGTGGTTCGCCTCAGTGTTCTTTTTCGTCTGGCAGATCGCGCTGTTCATTTCACTTGGCGAGAGCTTTCAGGCCTATGGCGGCGCGATGGCACTGGCGGCGCTGGTGGGCGCTGCAAGCGGCCTCTTGCTCGGCCGCCACATCGATGCGGGGCATGGAAAGCGGGCCGTTCTGATTGCCTATGGGATCGGCGCGCTGACCTTGAGCCTGCGCGCATCGAGCCTGGGAACGCCATGGCTCGCAATCATCGCCAATGCGCTCGGCTCGCTCGCGCAGTGCCTGCAGGTACCTGCGATGATGACAGCCGTCTACAATCTTGCAAAGGCGTCGCCCTGCGCGCTGCGATTCCATATCGCCACGGAGGGCGGTTGGGATGCGGGTTGCGCAACAGGTTGCCTGATCGCTGCCGTGCTCGCGGCCTATGGCGCGCCGCTGGCGATGCTGCTTGTGCTGGGCTTCCCGTCGCTTGCGACGTCGGTTGTTCTGTTGCGGCGCTATTATGCCCGCAACAGTGTCGCGATCGAGCCAGTGCCGATTGAATTGGCGCCGCCCGGACTCAGTCAGTTGTAGCTGCTCACGCGGCCCGCGGCGTATCCGCTGCCGGATGCGCTACGACATGTTCCGGCCCGCGCGGATCGAGTTCGAACGCGTTGGGCGAAGCCATCTGCGGCAGCGCCACAAGGTGTTCGTGCATCTCGCCGGAGGGCGCACGCACCATCGTGATGCGGGCGATCGTGAATACCGCCATCAACAAATGCACGGCCGCCGTATAGAAGAACAGCGACGCCATCGCGCTGTGGGCGATGATGAACGCCGCGAGCGACGGGCCGACGATCGAGGCGAGGGCATTCACCAGCAACAAAGTCGCCGAGGCCTCGATGAATTCGCTGCGCACCAGCCGGTCATTGGCATGGGCAATCGACAGTGAGTAAAGTGGTAGCATCGCCGCGCCGAAAAATAGTGCCAACGGGTAAAGGAGATAGGGGTGATCGGCGCTCACGCGGCCCAAGAGCGCAAGCGCCACGCCGCCGACCGAAGCCGCGGCACAGACGCCCGCAATGATCCATCGCCTGTCGAGTCGGTCGGAGAAGCGTCCCAGCGGGAATTGGATCGCCGCCCCGCCCACGATGAATGCGCTCATGAACAGCGCCACGCCGAAGGTCGAGAAGCCGAGCGATTGTGCATAGACCGGCGCGAGCGTCCAGAAAGCTGCGTTCGCCAGCCCCACGGTGACGATGCCGGCCATGCCGACGGGCGCCATCCGCATCAGCCGCATTACCCTGAGGGCCGGCCGTGGTTGAGGCGCCGGTTGCGGCAAACGCGTGAGGCCGAGAGGCACCACACAGAAAATGTAGAGCACCGCGGCAAGGCTGAAGAGTTGATAGCCCATAGGGGGCGCCGCGAGGAGAAGCCATTGGCCAAGTGTCAGGCAGGTCAGGTTGACGACCACATAGGCCGACAGAATGCGCCCCCGGGTTTCGTTGGTGGCGCGATCGTTGAGCCAGCTTTCAATGGCCATGATGACGCTTGCGGCGCAGAAGCCGAAGGCGGCGCGATCGGCGAACCATATGGCAGGCTGGGTGAAGATCGGCTGGAGCAGCACCGTCGCGGAGGTGAGTGCTGCGGCCACGGCAAAGGTGCGGATATGGCCCACTCGAGCAAGTAGCCGGGGCCCCACGAAACAGCCCACCACAAAGCCCAGATAGTAAAACGAGCCCATCGCGCCGACGGCGAGATTGGAAAAGCCCTCGAGATGGGCTCGCAGGGGCGTGAGCGTGCCGATCAGGCCGTTTCCGAGCAGCAGAAATGCCGTCGAAAGCAGGATTGCGCCGATGGAATAAAGTTGAGGTGCCATGATTCCCCGCGGAGCCCCCGCGGACTCGACCACCGATCATATCTCGCGCGCGCTCGGGGCGAAATTGCGGCACGCGACATTCATTTTCGCGCGATGGTCTTTGTGTCGCAACCCGCCGTTCACATATATCGCAGCAACACGAAGCCGAGCACGACCAGCACGAGGAATACGACGAGCGCCACTTCGAGATAACGCTCGAGAATCTCCTGAGCCTTCGCCCCGAACAAATGGACAAGCATGCCTTCGAGCAAGATGAAGCGCAACGATCGGGTGATCGCGGAATAGAGCATGAACGCCGCGAACGGCACATTGGCGAGGCCGGCCGAAATCGTCACGAGTTTGTAAGGCACGGGCGTCAGGCCCTGCACGACGATGAAATAGGCGTGCGCGGCATATCTCGCCCGGAGCGCCTCGACCTCCGACAGCGGGATGTGGAGAACCCCGATCAGCCATATGCCGAACGTCTTCCAGAACAGCGCGCCGATGGCATAGCCCAGCATGCCGCCCATGACCGACCAGAATGCGCACCATGCTGCCACGGCGAACGCCCGCTTGCGGTTGGCGAGCATCATCGGCAGCAGCATGACGTCCGGCGGAATGGGAAAGAACGAGGCCTCCGCGAAGGCGATGACGGCCAATGTTGCCCAGGCATGCGGACCGCTCGCATGTGCGGTGAGCCAGGCGTAAAGCCTGCGGATCGGCCCGCCGCCTATCTTCACGCTATCGGTCATGGGCCCAGTCCTTCGTCGCCCGTCTTCCTATCAACCGGCCGTGCGCGCGTCCATGCGCCCCGCTTGCCGCTGGACAAGCGTTTCTCTAGCTTTCGCGCTCCTGCAATTTCCGGGATTATGTCATGGCGAAGCGCAAATCGGGGAAGAGCGGCAAGCGCAAAGCGCTGTTGCCGAAGAAGAAGAAGTCCGCACGCAAAGCCGGCGCGGCGGCGTCAAAGCCGGTGCCCAAGCAGTCCTCATCGACCAAGCGGGCCACTTCCTTCAGACCGCGCAAGACGATTTTGCGACGGACGGAAGCCGCGCCCCGCCCCATGACTCCTCTCAAGCGCGTGATTGGGCACAATTCGTACGACACCGATCTCGACCGCAATGCCGCGAACTACGTCCCGTTGTCTCCACTGACATTTCTCGAGCGCGCGGCCAGCGTCTTTCCGGAACGGATCGCGATCATCCATGGCAGCCAGCGTCGCACCTATGTGCAATTCTATGCGCGGGCGCGCCAGCTCGCGTCCGCGCTTGCCAAGCGTGGCATCAAGAAGGGCGACACGGTCGCCGTGATGCTTGCCAACACTCCTCCCATGCTCGAAGCGCATTACGGCGTGCCGATGTCGGGAGGCGTGCTCAACACGCTCAATACGCGCCTCG
>Ga0302325_10031063_pt1 | contig 10997 bp, 8 predicted proteins | sample Palsa_T0_2_FD_201948 | JGI IMG/M metagenome (GOLD analysis project Ga0302325, IMG submission 201948) | Peat permafrost microbial communities from Stordalen Mire near Abisko, Sweden - Palsa_T0_2 | ecosystem: Environmental > Terrestrial > Soil > Palsa > Peat permafrost | place: Sweden: Abisko... | reverse complement strand
GGCCCGCCAGCCGAAGGCGAGCAGGATACTCGCGGCTACCAACGGCGTGATCGCGACGGCAAAGCGGCTGAAGAAATGCGTGGTGCCCTGGATGCGGCCCCGCTCAGATCGTGGAAACCAGAGCTGCATTCCGCGGCTCGCCACTGGAAACGCACCAGCTTCGCCTAAGCCGAGAAAGAATCGCGCTGCAAACAGCGAGCCAAACCCGAGCGCCGCCCCGGTCATCATGGCGGCAATCGACCACCAGGACATGATCGCAGTAAGGACCCTTTTGGGACCGAACCGGTCGCCCAGCCATCCCGCCGGAATTTGCCCCAGGGCGTAGGACCAGGTGAAGGCGCTCAGGACCAGCGACATAGCGGTCTTGCTTAGGCCGAAGGCTTTTGCAATCTCGGGCTGCGCCACCGAGATATTGCTGCGGTCCATGTAGCAAATGAGGTACATGAGGCTGATGAGGAACAGAATCAGCCAGCGTGTTTTGGTAGGCGCGACGTGAAGGCCGGAGTGCGGCGAGATCGGAGCGGTCGTGGTATTTGCGTTCAAGATCTTCGCCTAAATTAAAGACGGGACCGGGACGGGATGCTCCTTAGCCGCGATCTCGACCGGCTGCCCGGTCTCGGCGGAAAGATCCGCGGCCTGATACACCTGCATTACCATCCGAGCATGCTCGGGCGTCACAAGCGGTTGCTGACCGTTCACAACGCACTCCAGGAAGTGAATCGTCTCAGCGGCCATTGGACCGGCGTAAACGTGTCCCACGCTTTCTCCCGGCATCGAAGAGATCGGGAACTGGATTCCCTTCTGCATAGTGGTTACGTAAACATCGCGGTGCGTATCGTCGACCATCACCGCTCCTTCGGTGCCCACCATCTCGATCCAGCAGCTCGAAAAATTGGGGTAAGCCGGCGGAAGCACCCATCCCGCTCCGATCGTGAAAGCCGTGCCATCGTCCATGGTGACGACAATCCACACGCAGTCCGGCACGTTGTACTGATCTCCCATGATTTTGCGAACCTCCTGCGCGTAGACACGGACCGGCTTGCGAGGAGCCAGACACCAGAGCACGAAGTCGATATCGTGGGTGGCTTCCATGGCTGCCGGCGACAGCTTTACGCGTCCGCCGATCTTCTTGCCGAGGTTGCGCGTAATGTGACGGCTCACCAATGCCGTCACCGGTTGCCCGATGCTGCCATCGTCTATGGATCGCTTGATGTAGGCGAACTTCGGGTTGAAACGCTGCGAGTAGCCGATCGTGAACAGCAGGCTCTTCGAACGCGCCAGTGAGATCAGCTCATCGGCTTCGTCCAATTCCAGGGCGATCGGCTTTTCCAGAAAGACATGTTTGCCGGCCAGCAGGCTCTCCTTGGCGATCGGATAATGCGTAGGTTCCGGCGTCGTGGAAATGAATACGGCATCAATGCTGTGATCGGCTAGCAGTACCCGGTAATCCGCAGTCGCAGAAGCCGGTTCGGTCAGGTCCGCGACTTCCTGTAACCGTTCCGGTTTGATCTCGGCAATGTGCAGATCTTGTACGAAAGGGTTTTTCGTGCAAGTCTGCGCGCGGATGCCTCCACACCAGCCGGTTCCAATTACAGCGACGTTAATGGTAGAAGGCATATCTCCTTAATTTCCAGCGCCCGATTTGGGCGGACTTTTCAGACTAGTGTAAACGGCTTCCACGAACAGGTCCGTGGTCCAGGCACCCGACGTCGCGCCGAAACGATCGTCGTAATCGGCCGTCACTCGTGCTGCCTTCACCTGTTCCAAGGTCGCTCCGCTCTTGATCAGGTTTTGAATGCGATCCTTTACGATCACCAGCATGTCCCGATACTCGGCGACTTCCCATTCGTCGCACAGACGCCCGTGCCCCGGGATTATCAGCGTGCCGCCCTCTTCATCGTGCTGATAAACAGTTCGGTCCAGAATGTTGTCGAGCGCCTGAATCTCTCCCTGAATGCTGCCCCCATTCTTCAGGTCGATCCTAGGGTATGAGGTCGTGGAGAATATATCTCCGGCCGCAATCACATCGGAACGCCGGAAATGCACGATGCTGTCGCCGTCGGTGATTGCGTTAGGTTCGTAAAACATTTCTACCGCTTCTCCGTTATGAAATTTTCGCCTGCGGCCCTGAAAAAATGTATCGGTGGGGATACTGTCGTTCGGCGCTTTCAGAGCGAGCATGTGGTTTTGGACATTTTGGTGCGCGATGATCGTGGCGCTGCGGCCAGCGTCGGCGAACTGCCCTGAGAAGAACGATCCCTCCAGGCTTGGATCATGGCCAGCCGCGCGAAGTTTCAGATTCCCGCCGGTAAAGTCCACAGCGAAGTTTGTGTTGACGATGAATTGTATCGGCTTATCGGTCAACTTGCGGATGGCTGCAATAACCTTGTCGGCGAGTTGGCCGGCTCCTGTATTTACCACCAGCGGAGCTTCATCGCCCACCTGCACCGCGATATTTCCGCCGTCCCCCACCAGCATGAAAACGTTTCCCTGCACGGGAAGAACGTGAATTTCACCGTCATGCGGATTCGGATCGGCCGCGCGGTTGGGGTGCTCTGGCCCCTGGGCAGGTGTCAGCTCTTTCTTGGCCTCTGCCTCCATTGCCTGCGGATCATTGTATTTCGCTGGGAACTCCGGATACATCGTCTCCGGTCCGCCCAGAGTCGCCAGCAAAGGGATGTGCTCCTTGTTGGCGAACTCGCGCAGGAACGGGTGCTGCCCCCAGAAGTAGCTGTCCACCTGATCTTCACGCCGGCCCAGAATCTGCTCACCGTCATCGCAGGCGTACAGCCACGCATCCGGCTCCTTCTCGTTGCGGCCCAGGGTATAGGCTCGACTGAACGGCTCAGCTAGGTAGACCGGATCGTTCACCACGGCGAAATAGGTGATCCGGTCGCCATGCTTGATGAAATGTTCCGTTACCGTCGCCTCATCGCTTTGGGGTATTCCATTGGCTCGAATCCAGCCGCGCTTGAGATGAGTTGTGTAGACCGTTAGATTGTTTCCTTCATACTTACCCGTCGAAAATCCCGACCACGTGTGCTGAGCGTAGGCCGGCGGGTGGGCGCGATCGTCCATCCAAATGGTGCGCGTCCCTTCGCTGATCTGCCAATATTGTTTGATCGCGGCCAAGCGCTGCGTGTAGGGGTCTCGCTCCTCCCAGAACCGCAGATTACCCGGCTGGTTGTACGTGTACGGCACCGTGTAGCCCATGCATTGGTGCTGCCGGCCCTGAATTCGGGACGAGCTCCACGCCAGCGCGTAAAGCCGCCCCGCCTCGTTCATCGGGATTCCGCCGAATTCCACCAGCGCGCCTGAAGCGGTGATCAGTCCCGAGTCTTGGAAAGGTTGCGGATACCAGGTTCCGGAAATGTCTATACCTGCTGGGAGATTGGTGTGGCCGGAAAAATCCAAACCTTGCCCCCAGCCGAGCGCTCCAACCAGAAGAAAACTGTACATGAAACGTTTCATCTCAGCATCCCCGATTCGCTATTTTGCCGAACATGGCGTCGGATTCCAGCCCCTCGCATCCAGTTGCTTACGATAATGCGTCGCGGTTTCGAAGGGCCGGCCAAGATAAACCGGATCTTCCACGGTAGTGGTGACGACGAGATAGGCTGTGCCGTTGGCCTCATCCACGCGATCCAGGTATTCGGTCAATGTTGTGTTAGCGCTGTAGGGCACACCGTTCTTGCGGAAATATCCGGGCTTTAGATGCGTGGTTACAATTTTCAGGGAACCGACAGGAGGGGCTCCGCGGCCTGTGGGAACCAATTCCCACATCGCTTTTGAGAATCCCTGCCAGCTGGGACCCGGCTCCTCAGCGGATTTGAAATGTAGCAGGCGCGTCTGCTGGCCGGCGTCGGACTCTATCTTCAGCGTCTCGTCGTCCTGCCAGGTGATGTGCAAGCGCCCCGGCAGACTCATGAGAATCGGCGCACCATAGCTCTTGCACCGGTCCCCTGCGGCCTCATCTTTCGCCGGATCCCAGCCGTCGGCGATTTTGCGGCCTTCCGCGTTAAGGAACACGCCCGTGTAATCGCCTTTGGGCGGCATAACCATGCGAAAGCGCCAGTCCTCAGTAACTACCGAGACCCAATAGCCGGTGAGATCGTAGACCGCCGCCGCTTTCGCGGTCTTGGGCGGCGCCGGCGGTCCGCCCGGAAACTGAGCCCGAGCGAGGGTTAGCCCAGACAGCCCGAGGCACAGCGCGACTTGCAACGATCGTCTGTTCAGTAAGGAGATCACCATGTTTCGCGAACTCAACCATCGTAATGCCCCGGAGTTGAAGCTGTACAATGGATTGTCCCGATTATAGCTATCCACCATGCCGATGATTGACCGGTATCGGCCGGGCGAATATCATCGACTCAAAGAAACGACTTTACAGCGGGCCCGAACCTGCATATAGTTACTGCGAGCACGGGAGCTCCCACCCAGTTTCATGGCGATTGAAAACCCGCTTAGCACTTCTCCTCTCGCCTTTCCAATTCTTGAGTGCTTCCACATTGCAGGCTTCGCGCTGGCGATTGGTATGACCGCACTGGTCGATCTCCGCCTCCTCGGCATTGGTCTATATAAGCAGTCCCCAAGTCACATCGCCCGGGCATTTGAATGGTGGAGTCTAGCAGGACTTGTGGTCGCCGTCTTCTCCGGACTGTTGCTGTTCTCCACCGACCCCGACATGTACTACTTGAATTGGTCGTTTCTGATCAAAATGGTGTGTCTGGCGCTGGCCGTTGCGTTCCATTACACGATTCACCGGCGGGCCGTCTTTCGCGGCATCTCACCGTCCGCCGGCCGGCTGGTGGCTCTTGTTTCGATGATGCTTTGGGTCTCTGTCATTTTCGGAGGAATCTTCATAGCGGTCGTACGCCCTGGCCTTGCCTGACGAATGCTTATTACGACGTTGATATGGCTCGAAAATCTGCCGCCGTTTACCAGCTTGCGAAGTTCTGCCTACGCTTACCCGATCGTTCTGGCCCTGCATGTTTCCGCGATCTCTCTGTTTGGCGCGATGATCGTTGTTACCGACCTGCGATTGCTTGGATGGTCTTTCCAGGACTGTTCGATTTCGGACTTGATCCACCAATTGCGCCGGCCCAAATGGTTCGGCCTCATCGCCACGGCGACATTCGGCTTCCTGCTTTTCGCCTGCAAAGCCGAAGAGTACTATTACAATTCGTTTTTCCGCGTAAAGATTCTGCTATTTCTCCTGATCGCGATGCACGCGGTTGCATTCCGTCGAGGCGTCTACTCCGATCCGGCAAAATTGGACCATTCGCTTAAGAGTCCGCCGCACGCCAAACTGGCGGGATCCCTGTCACTCCTCCTGTGGGTTGCCGTACTCTGCGCGGGCAGAGGAATCGGTTACGTCCCTGGCCGGGCGGGCATGCATTATCACTAGCGTCGCGGAACTTCCGCAATCCACAACCTCGATACTTGCGTCCAGCCGGCAAGAATCGTATGCACTACGCCGATAGTACAAATCCAAACAATCGATTTTACTGATCGAAAAAACCGCCCTATAGTTTACAGGTTGAGCTGTTCCTTGTAGGGAAACAGGTCTCAAGAAGGGGGAACCATGAGGAGTTGGATTCTCGGCACTACGTTGTGCGTCTTGATTGCTTCGCAGGCTTGGGGACAAGCGACGGCACGAATTCACGGGGTGGTGCAAGATCAGAGCAGCGCGGTAGTGCCGAATGCCACAGTCAAAGTCACACAGACCGAGACCGGCATTTCGCGCACCACCGTCACTGAGACCGAAGGTGGGTACGTATTTGCCAATCTGCCGCTCGGAACCTACCGGCTTGAGGTCCAGAAGGAGGGGTTTGCCAATGCTCTTCAAACGGGGATCATCTTGCAAGTCGATAGCGACCCCTCCCTGCCGATCACGCTGAGGCCCGGCGCCACCAACGAGACGATTACTGTCGAAGCCACCCCTTCTCAGGTTGAAACCAGCTCAGTTGGCGTGGGCAGTATTGTCGAAACCCAGCGAATCCTGGATTTGCCGCTAAACGGACGGCAACCTACCGATCTCATTACGCTGAGTGGCCTAGCGGTGCAGACCGGCTCGTCCCCCACCTACACGATGGCGACTGGCGTCAACATCAGTGTGGCCGGCGGGACCAGCTACAGCGTTCAATATAACCTGGATGGTGCGTCGCACTTGGATACTTATGTGGGCACGAATATGCCACTGCCGTTCCCGGAAGCCCTGCAGGAATTCAAGCTGGTCACCAGCGCGCAAGATGCGACGCAAGGCGGCGGCCACTCCGGAGCCACGGTGGATGCGGTCACAAAATCCGGCTCAAATAGCTTTCATGGCGACGCATTCGAGTTCTTCCGGAACTACGATCTCAATGGACGGGACTTTTTCTCGCCCGTGGCGGATGGACTGAAACGCAATCAGTTCGGCGGCGTCATCGGCGGCCCCATCAAGAAGGACAAATTCTTTTTCTTTCTGGGCTACGAGGGGACGATGATCCGCCAATACACGCAGTCCACGATTCAATACGTTCCCACCGCGGCGGAACTCACGGGGAACTTCGGCCCGTACATCGCCGCCGGATGCCCGGGGGCGGCAGGCATCGCCGCGTCGCCTATTGTGCATGGCGGCCATATCGTGATACCGCTAAGTCCCGCCGCGCTGAAGATTTCCTCTTATCTCCCGCAATCCAACAACGTGTGCGGTCAGGTCTTCAGCGGCATTCCCCTGCACCAGAACGAATCACAGGCGCCGGTGCGCCTGGATTACAACGTCAGCCCCAAGAACATGCTCTTCGCGCGCTATATTGTGACTAAAATCGACATCGCCCAGCCCTACAGCATCAATAAAAACGTACTGTCCACCGACGGGCAGGGCGCGAATGACGAGGCAAATTCGCTGGCGTTAGGGGACACCTATTTATTCAGTAGCAACGTGGTCAACTCCTTCAGGGTATTTGGAAATCGAGTCGGAGCAACTACTCCGGGTGCTCAGACCTTTGGTCCCCAACAAGTGGGTATCCACAATTTCTACGATTACTACGGCAACTTCATTCCGATCTTCCTGGTCGCCAACGGATTCTCAACGAACTTCATCTCCAACTTCTCCATCGGCAGCGACACTACCACGAACTTCGGGCTAAACGACGATCTAAGCGTGATTCGCGGAACCCATCAGTTCAACTTCGGCGTAAATACGATGCGCGCGCTGTTGAACGCTCATTCGTACGCCTGGTCCGAGGGCTTCTTTCTCTTCGCCGGCATCTTCGGCTCGCCTATGGTGGATTTCCTGACCGGCAACGCGGCGCAGTTCCATCAGGCCAATCCGAATCCGGAGAATCTAACGCAAAACTTCGCGGGTCTGTATGCGTCCGATACCTGGAAAGTCTCGCACAACTTTACTCTGAACTACGGGGTCAGATGGAATCCGTTCATTCCCATGCAGTTCAAGCAATCCGACAGTTATACCTTCAGCCTGAGCAATTTTTATCATGACGTTCGCAGCACCGTCATCCCCACCGCTTCCCCCGGTTTCCTCTATCCCGGCGATCCTGGCTTCAACGGCCGGGCCGGCATGGATAATGCATGGAACCACTTTGAGCCGCGCGTTGGATTTGCCTGGGACCCGTTCGGCGACGGGAAGACGGCTATCCGCGCGGGCGCCGGTATCGCTTACGATTTCCTGCGGCAGGATGTCAACGAGAACACTTCTTCGGTCCTGCCGTTTCGGACTAGTGTCGTCCAGAGTTTCCCAGTCAGCCTCGACAACCCATACGCGACTGTTCCCGGCGGCAATCCATTTCCATACAACTTCAATCCGAAGAATCCTGTCTTCCCGAACCTGTCCTATCAGTCGTTCTTGCCGATCCCGGCGAATGTTCAGACACCGGTCCAATATTCATGGAACTTCGGGATTCAGCGACAGATTACGAAGAATGTCTTTCTCTCGGCTACCTATGTGGGCTCCGAAATCGCGCACTTGTGGACGGGCGTGGATTTGAATCCGCCGCAACTGCTCCCTGGGGTGCCCAACTTCTTGCAGGCCTTCGCACCTGCTCAGATGGCGCTGTGCGCGAATTTGCAGGCCAATTGCACTTCCAACGAGAACCAGAGGCGTCTCTTGGAGCTGACGAATCCATCGGCGGGAAACGTGTACGGGTCGCTTACGAGCCTGGACTCGAGCGGCACCCAACATTATGATGGAATGCTGTTGAACGCTCGCTGGCGCGTCGGGGATAACGTCAATCTGGGCGCCAATTGGACCTGGTCCCACTGCATCGGGCTTCCGGTAACCATCCTTTCTAATTTAGAGGCGACTTATTTGAACACGCCTTATCAGAACAACGGCCCGGTCAATCGTCACCTGGATATGGGCCCATGCGAATCCGGTTCCATCGATATCCGGCATATCGCCAACGTGACTCTGGTGCTGAACACTCCGAGATTTCAAAACGGCTGGGCGCGCCGTCTGGGCACGGGCTGGACGTTATCCACCATTTATACCGTGCACACAGGCGTTCCTTTCGACGCGGAGTTGGGCACCGACAATGCTTTAAACGGCTTCAACCCTTCTGGAAACAATCCAGTCCCACAACGGCCGAGTCAAGTGCTGCAGAACGTCTACGCGAGCAACAAAGGGCAGTCGTGCTCCCCCGCGCCATGTGTCAGCTATCTCAGTCCCGCGGCTTTCGCCACCCCGCCCGCCGGCACTTACGGCGACATGGGCATTGGCGCGCTGCGAGCTCCGGGCTTTTGGGAATGGGACCAGACCATTTCCAGAGCATTCCCCATCACCGAAGGTACGCATCTGGAGTTCCGTGCCGAGGCCTTTAACGTTACCAACTCGGTGCGTTTCGGAATTCCTGTGCAAACCTTGGGAGGCACGTTCGGCACGATTGTCAGCGATCAATCCACCACTGGGTCCACTTCCCCCGGCGATGGCGGCAGGGTGGTCCAATTCGCAATGAAGTACGTCTTCTGATTCTTGGTCGATGCCAGCGCTCGGCTACAGGCCTTTCCTACGCGCGATGTTGACTTCGGTACACGCTGACATTACGTCCACGAATTTCTGATAGTTCGCTGCGCCCACAACGAACGGATTTGGCTGGTTTTTTTGCCGCTCTTTAAGCTTCTCGAGCTTGGGCTCGATCGGGTCCATCAAAGGATGGTTTTGGAGCTCGACGGATACCTTCGCATTCTTAGTGTCTTCCTTGAAGTGCGCCACGGATTTCAGATAGGTCTGCAACCCCTCGTCCGACACGATGCCCGGCGTCAGAATGGTGCCTCCGTACATGGCCGCCGCGTAGGTCTTGCCATTGTCTTTCACCGGAAAGATGAAACCCATTGATCCGGGGGTGTGGCCGGGAATGGCGATGGGCATCAATTTGAAATTGCCGAGCACAATGGGCTGGCCTTCAGTGATTACCTGGTCATGTTTGGGCAGTACCGCGGGAGGCCCCTTCGGCGGCCCGCCTCTTCCGGCCGGAGGATGTTCCATCAGATCCCAATCGGCAGCTGAAATGTAGATTTTCGAGCCGTAGTGCTCCTGAAAATAGGGCGTTCCCCCGAAGTGATCCCCATGACCGTGACCCACAACGATGATCTTCACTCTCGCCGGATCCAGACCCAGCTTTTGAAACCCCGGCAGGAGCTGCGTCTCCGTTTGATCGGCCTGAAGTGAGTCCAGCATCAGCAGGCCATCGGACGTGTTGATGACATAGGCAACGGTCCCCTGATTCCCGATCACGTAAACGTCATCGAAAATCCTGGTGGGCTCAATCGGCGGGTCATCCGGGCGGTTGGGGCGCGGCGCTTCGCAGAAGAAGTGTTCCTCATAGGCCCACATGGGGCCACCTGCTTTCTTCGCTTTTTCGATGAGAGCCTTTACCGCTTCTGAATCCGGCTTAGCGGGAGCGGGCGACGGAGGCTGGGCGGAAACGGCCGCAGGAAGGGCCGCACACAAAGCAAGAACCGGGATCGCGTTTTTGAGCATATGGCCTCTCTCGACGATATTAATGGATCACGCCACCGGCTGGGTCCCGCACGCGCTTATTGAAAAGCTCTACCTCGTCGGCCGGGGCGCACAGATCTTCCATTAGCCCCGTCCAACCGTCCACGGTTTTGATGGCGTCTTTTGACAACTTACGGAATTTCTTGTTCTCGCTGACCCAGGGCCGCGTGTAAACCTTCGGATCGGTAATAGTCATCGATAGCTCCAGCACATCGTAGGCCGTCCTTCGGTATCGCTCCTCGAGAATCATGTCGACGCTGTGAGGGTAGCCGTAATGATCTATCCAGGTTCTCTCGTCCACGCCGGTCGTGGTGACGACGAATGTGTCTCCGTCCCAGCGGCCGGCAGAATACCCCCACCAGCGAGGCAAGTCCGGGTCCATCAATGGTTGGCGGCCGTCTGTCCAAATGGTGCGCAGGCCGTACCCCCATTCGAACTGCTGGAGCGTTCGGTCAGGCAGGACGATCATTTCCATCGGATCAGGATAAATCAAGGCGCGGGAGGGTCCCATGGGATTGCAATGCTGGTAGGGGTCGCTATCGTTCGCCGGCGGCACTGCACGGCGGCGCCCGATGGGCTCTTCGAGATGCGCGGCGGCGTCGGCGCTCCCTAAAAGCCGTCCGTATGAGGGTTTGTTTTGTTCCAACATCTTCTGGCCGAGGGCAGTAAGAGCCGGCACATCCATGCTATATCCCCGGTCGCCGCAATCGCGGCAGGTTCCACCACCGCCGTATCCTCCGGGCGAGCCGTTGCGCGACCACAGGCCGGAGAGATCATGCTTTTCGTAGGGCTTGTTGTCATTGGCCGGATTGTGCGCCAGGATGCCGCGGCCGCCGGGGTCGCCTTGAGCCAACATTAGAAACGGGAGCAGCAATGTGCTCGAAACCAAGGTTGCTTTCATAAGCGCCTACTCCTTTTTCTGATCTGACGGCTTCTGATCCGGAGGAGTCGGAGGAGGAGCGCCTCCTTGAGGCACTTCGCCGGGGCCACCTCCTGCTAC
>Ga0302325_10031062_pt1 | contig 10997 bp, 11 predicted proteins | sample Palsa_T0_2_FD_201948 | JGI IMG/M metagenome (GOLD analysis project Ga0302325, IMG submission 201948) | Peat permafrost microbial communities from Stordalen Mire near Abisko, Sweden - Palsa_T0_2 | ecosystem: Environmental > Terrestrial > Soil > Palsa > Peat permafrost | place: Sweden: Abisko... | reverse complement strand
AATCACGGGCATCAAAACCGTCCGAGGCGCCTCCGTCACCACCTCCCACAATAAAAGCCACAATACCAAGGCTTCAATCAGATTTGATGGTACATTGATGGGACTTCCGGGGTCTGTGGGGCCGGACGCGGGGTATGAAGATGGGGGAGCGAGTGAGACGACGTTTAAGAATTCTAGTTGTGTCGTGTGGGCGTATCAGTTGAAGAAAGTGAAGGTCAAGAGGGGGGGTGAGATTGAGAGTAAGGATTTTGTGAAGGGGGCGTTATTTGGGGAGGGGGATGAGGGGAGGGTTGTGGAGTCAGAGGCGGGTGAGATTCCCGAGGAGGACTTGAATGCTTCAAGGGCCTATGATGAAGATGCTGAGGAGGAGTGTTTTTGTGTTTTACCGGATGGAGTGGAGGATGTCAACTAGGATTAGCATGTTTGCAGGTCAAGCAGGGTTTCCAAGCGACCACGGCAATAGCGATGCTACCTCTTATTGCTGTTTGACTTGGACTATCCTTCATACTCCCAAGACCAAGACTCGACACTGCAGGATACTCTTCGAATCTCTCATAAAACTGCCCCACTTTATTGGCTGGAGGACGTACTCTTGAAGCTACAACACAACGTCTCACTAGTTAGCATAATTTTTGTTCTTTAATTAGAATGCTGTCAAACCTCAATATAAGGATGCCCTTTGATAAGGATCCTCGGTCTTAAACAATCTCTTATTATATAATATCCTTATAAGAGCTAAATATAGCCTTTAATTTATGGGTAAAAGACTCAAATACTATAGCAAATCGACGAAAAGACTCAAATATTATCACTACCCCGCGTACCTCCTATACAATTTTGATAACCTCGCTATCGCATTACCCTATCGTCGCGCTATTTAACTTCAAACCTCACTGTCGACCTCGCCGTCGATCGACCTCACTATCGCCCCCCCCCTAATTATGTGGCCTCTTAACGTTATAGAGAAGTGTCCCCGCCCCCCGCATATAGAATAGTGATATAAAGACTAGACCTCGTCGTCGCCATCCCCCGCTGCCTCTGCTAAAGCTTGCGCAGCTACCACTCCCTTAAGCCCTCTCTTCTTGCCTTTCCTAAATTGCTCTTTCTTTAGTCGACCGCGTAGTACTCGGGTAAGGGGAGGGTAGCATTCGGAAAGAGGCTGTAAATCGGTGATATCGATAAGCGGGAAGTTCGACAAGTAAGTCTTTTTCTAAGTATCTACTATTAGGGTTTCTGGCATATAAGGTACTAGATCTCGACCAAGAATTGCAAAAATCGCGGAAATCGCATGCTTATAAGGTATTCTATTTTCTTGGAAAGCAAGACAAGAGCAAGTTCTCTCTTGTAAATCGATAGTATATACGTTGTCATTTAGTTGCTATACTAACCCCTCTATTTCTAACCTTATTATTACCCGATTTGTACGTGCTAAAAGACAGTGCTTATGCAAGATCGCCCTTGCCTAAGGAGTCCATTTTTCACTCTTATGCGCGCTTGTAGCTTCCTTTAGTCGATAAAATCGAAGGTCTATTATACGATTTTAGAGAGCGTCGAGTAGCTAGAGAATTGGTAGCTCTCGATCGAGCTTTAAAACTTTATTGACAGATTTTACTACATTCGACGTATCGTGGCTAAATCGAGTACTAATAAAGTAAGCTTTTGCCTAAAGCTTTAGCTTTGCATCTAATAAGTACGCCGCCGCCGCTAGATTGATTTCTCGTAGCTCGTCGATTACGGCATCAAATTGTATAATCGTATTCGCTCGATAGATACGCTAAAAGAGAGGCTTAAGGGTATAGCTATATTTGACTATAAAATTATCTATCAAATGGTAAGCACAAATTGCCCTAATTATACCCTTACCAAGCTTACCCTCTATAGCGGCGAGCCCTTTATCACGATTGGAAATGAATATAGTTGCCTCTTCCTCGATTTCTAGAATAGCGCGTATAAGGTTAGTAAAGAAATACTGCCAGGAATCCTCGTTTTTACTCTCGACTATAGCCCAAGCTAAAATGAGGGCATTCCCGTTTGCATTTATACCGATAGCGAGAAGCAATTGTTAGATAAATCGACCCTTCAAAAACGTACTATCTGCTGCAAAGATTCGACGCATATAGAGCCAAGATCCTCGGGCTTAGTAGGGGCATATAAAACACCGCTAAAATCGACTTGTACGAGGGCAGATAAAAAGATTAAGTCGAGCTTGTGATGCCTTTATTCGAAGGAGCTGGAAATACGCAAGTAAAAGCTTAAAAGAGAGACGGTAAGTAGCTAAATTACTACTTTAAAGCTCTAGTCGAGCATGTTGTGCAACCTTATAGCTAATCACCTTAGCGTATTATATTTGTAGCATACTCTATATTTCCTTAATTGGCGTAGTTAGCTTCACATCTATATGTCGACTAATTACTTTCTATACCCATATTTGGCATGTTACCGCTCCTCCTTTTGCGGTGGCATTACTAATACAAGTATGTTAAGAAACCACTATACTAACAACCACTTTATTATCATTCTCGGGATTTAGGTAAGCAATAACCCTCTAAGGGCAAGCAGCGTTAGCGCATAAATACCGGGCGCGTTTCTTATCTTTATAAGGATTCTTAAAGCTGAATTTATACTTTATAGATATATCACGAATAACCTCAAGAAGATCGTCGAACGAGAGGAAGAAATCGCCCTCAAGTGGAAGCTCACGAAGCTCGTGGAGGGAAGCTATAAGGATGGGAATATACTACAAATACACGACAATTTATATCCTTATAAGAGCTAGCTAGGAAGTAGCAACGGTGAGCATACCGCTCTAGCGGTGAGCACACCGCTATACAGGGTGCGACAGCGAGGTCATCAAAATTGTATGGGAGGTACGCGGGGTAGTAATAGTATTTGAGCCTTTACGATGGTATTTGAGTATTTTACCCTTGATTTATAGGAAATTAAAGGATATTAAAAAAAGGGTTTAGAAATTTTCTAATTTTCAAGCTTTTACTCGAAAAGTTTTGGGTTTTCGCATTTTTTAACACTTTTAAATAAGGATACGTCCCCTATAAGGATATATACTATGTCTTCGAAGGGCATCCGTGTATCGAGTTTTGACTTTATAACTAGTTATTTTGTGCTTCAATATGCACCCTTTTTTTACATTTTGCCCAATAGCCATCAAGGGTATCTAAAAATCAAAACACCACCAATGCATCCCGTCACATCCATCAGCAACTCCTCAACGCATCCAATAGGACTTGCGCCACTCCCTCCTTCCTATCGTCACAAAACAGTATCCAAGGAGCAATATACATAAACCCATCTCTCTCCTCCGTCAACCTCTTCAACACAGCATTCATCCCCTTCTTACTCCTCAACTGCTTTTCCACCAAGAACTCAAAATTTTGATCTACATCCCTCGGAATCTGTCTTAAAAAATCTACAACCATAGCAGCGATGCCGACAGCAATTGGTGTAGCTACCGAAGTTCCAGACATGATTTTCGTGCGTTCTTGACCGGTTTGACTCAGGGCTTTGGGCCAGGAGGAGGTGACGCCTTCACCGAGGGTGGTGTAATTGGAAATATCAGGGTAGGGGCCGGGTGTGAAGTCTGATTTGTTGCCTTTGCCGTCGGAGGCGCCGATGCAGATTACTTCATTTTGGTTGGCGGGGTATGCTAAGCCGCTGTTGCCGCCGCCGTTGCTTGCTGCTGCGAAGATTATGATGCCGGATTGATATGCTGAAAGGATGGAGGATTGTATGTCTGTTAGGGCCTGGGTGTAGCGGGGGAAGCCGAAAGACATTGATATTAAGTTGACTCCCTCGCTGATCGCCCATTCAATTGCCTGCCGAAGATTAGTTCCAGGCAACGACTCGATAGGTGAGGGCCTCGGACGTACCTGGGAGATATACTCCGGACTCTCTAGTTTCTTTCCCATTGTCACACGACCGATGTAGACCTCGGAGTTCTTTGCAACCTTGAGTAGAAGCGCTGCGCAGTGTGTACCATGCCCATTCTCATCTTTGGCATCCTTTGCAGTATGACTTTCTTCACCAGGAATAAAGCTTTTATACGTTATACGACCTAACTGCCGGCGAATAACAGCATCAGTTGGATCCAATCCGGTATCGAAGAGCGCAACTTTCACACGGTCTGTCTTCTTTGTACGTGGCTTTGGCAGCAGGGGGGCGACCTCATCGCGAAATAGGTCAAACCACTCATCCGCTCGGGCTGGCCTGTGGAAGTTAGTAAGGCTTCAATCTAATAGAATGCTAACGAATCATACGCTTCGGGTCTAGCATCCTTATCGTCAAAAAGACTGAAGTTATTTTGGATTTCCTTGGAGGGAACTGATGGCAAGGAGTCTAAGGAAAGGATCCCGCCTGAAGTGGTGTATTGACAGTCCTCGAGAGCCAAGTGAAGAGGACGAATAACCTTTTCAAATACCGCTTGGCGGAAATCCGTATCTTGAAGTGAAGCTTTGCCATCTAGTTCGCATAGTAAGCAGGCGCGAACTGCTTCAAGATAAAATGGCCCTTCTTTGTAGAAAGGTCGAAGCCTAGGTGGAACCTTTTCATCCGTTGCCTGTTGAATAATTGCATCGATCGCCGCTAGGTCGGCAATGAAACTCCCATCCTCCTCATTGTCCAATTTCGTAATCTTTCTTACTGCACCACGGCGGATTCGTTCCCAGGGTCGGTTCATTGAAAGCTCAATCAAGAACACACCCAACGCAAAAATTGTGGGCTCGAAGACGTTTGAAAAGGTGTCGTTAGAGCTCGTGGAATCGTGAGCCGCCTGGTGGAGGTTATGTGTAACAAAGGCATCGGCAAGAGTCTTTCCATCCTCGGATTGAATAAGAAGAATATCATTGCTAGTCCATCTCTGCTTTAGCCATGGGGTTTGGTAGAGGTGTAGAACGCTCGCAGATGCCTTTAACGCGAGACGTAGTTTGTGCTCCGTGGAGAATTCTGCTGGTCGTGGTACCAAGTCGTCGGAGGCGGAAAGGAGTCCATGAAATGAGATGAGAGATGACCATGCTTCATAGCTCGTTGCTAACGGTTGGACGCAGAACTCTAGGATTCCGGTCTGTTTGTTGCCGAGGACACTGACCGAATTAAGTGTCTTGGAATGCATTCCCGAGATCTTTTGACAGAGGTCAAGCGATGTCGTCAAATCTGCCATAGGAGATTTACCTTTGAACCAAAGGCCAGTCTTTGCGAATCCGACAATTTTCTTTTTAACACTCTGGTCTAAGGCCGGGGGCACATCAGAAAGGTCGGAGTCGCTTGTTTCATCCGTTGAAATTCCATGGGACTTTCCTGGGTTCAGAACTTTGACATCCATCTCAGCCCATTTCCAATCAGAGTATCTGCTTTTGCATGCAGGGTTATTGAGGACCATGGAGAATTTGAGCTCATCTAGCTTGGGCTCGGATTTCTCAATCTTAGCAGATTGTTCAATCATATCCTCCAATTTCAAGACCACGGTGTGGGCGCCTCTACACCCGCACTGGAATCCAGACTTAGCACCAAGAGCGCGAGAAATCGTAGAGGAATAACTTCTGATCCTCTCAAGTATTTTCAGCTGAGAGATTTCAAGCTTCTTCCCTGACGGACGAATTGATCTCCAGACCAAGACTTCGATGCGTTCGTTGAGCCTTTCGATGCTAGCAAGCTGAACATCCAGTTTCCCGTCATTGATAGCCATTAAGAACTCACAGTAACGGAATTTAAAGGCAACAATGGAGAAGCCTACTTCAGGATCGTTGACTGCATCGCTCCAGGGCCTTCTGATAGAGTCACGAGGATTCCTTGGTGACCAGGGGGCCTTAGGTGTATATTAGTATAGTATAAAGAACTGGAAGGAATAATGAAGGGATGGCAAGTTTGGGTTGAGGCATGTAGTGGTGTAAAATTGAGGGTGTCTCGCAAAAAGTCGTAACTTTCTCGACATATGACGGAGATATACTTCTTTGAATACCGTTGAAGGCTTGCTGATCCTTGCACAGCCGGACACCACGCTGTTACATACTATCATCATCGACTCCGATGATTGAAGGTGGGAAGGTAGCAATTCAATAGAAAGCTGTGTAAGAAACGGGTACCGAAGACTACACTAATTTGTACTAGACTTGACCCAGCAATATGTAGCGGGATTTTTTTGTTAACCACTTACTTTATCGTAATCATCAATCTTCAGGATTTTTTCTACCTCCCGCACGCATTCCACGAGTTGTCGAAGTGCGCTGAAGAATGATCCTAGCGATGAGCCAAAGGTAGACTTCAGAGTTGCACGCATGTTTGGATTATCCCAATCCACCATGTCCTTGATGACGTCTGCAATGCGATACTTGAGAACGTGAGCGAGTGTATTTACGAAACGCGCATGTTCCGTCTTGAGTACGAGAAGGAGGTTTCTAGCTCGATACTCAGTGGCTCGTTGTTTGGCATTTCGGGTGATCTTCGTGACTGCGGCCGCTGTACGATAGTCACCGATGATTTCAATAAGGAGCCGCATGGAGTTGAGGGCCACGCGAGCTTCATTTATGTTCCCTGCCATCGTTCAAGCTTCGCAAGGACTCGGATATAAGGTTTTAACTCAGAGGGCGAGGTCGGGACTGATACACTTCGTTCCTCGGAACGAATGTGCTATCCTGTGATGTATCATAGAAGTCAGCAGATGTTCTAAGTCGCGGATTTCAAGGAAACGGATAGACCACAAACCTATCAGGTCAACCTGTCATGGGCGGCATTTCGACGAACTTGGAGGAGACATACAGAGTCGCAAAATGGCCCAGGGCCTCGAATGAAGCTTTCAAGATCCAGCCTCATGCTGATTGGGGCTCTCGGAATAACTAAAATTCCGCAATACCCCGGTCCCTTGTCTCGTTAAACCTTGCCCCAGAGGCTGACCCATGTCGCCTGAGGCCGCTCTTCAAGACAGACTCGAGAGCATCTCTGCATTACTCTCTCCCAGTAGAACCCTTCCAGAGCACCTTTCAAATACAAACCAGTCTACGTCACGGCTCATTGTGATACTATTGGAGCCACCTACTTCCAGGTTCTAGGAAGCCAGCCAGCCCAAGTAATAAGCCAGGATTCTTTCGGCACCCAAGAGGCTTCAGGCTTGATACACATCACAATCCATGGATTCATCTATTTCCTCAAAAGCCCGAGAATGTGTGAGGCTCTTTGCTCAAATTTCTGGGTCTCCCAAAGATCCGAATGGGTATCGGAGTGAGCACGACCGTTTCAATAAGTGGTATCGGAACACCGGCGCTCATCAGAAAGGTTCGAGTTCTCTGGACCAACGACTTCAGGATGCCTCACATATTCGTGATGTTGTTGTGGAATTACTAGATGGATTGATTGATTCTCTGTCGCAAGGTGACTAGCTTTTTACTTGCTATTTCACTGTTGCGAATTCCTTTTCATCATATTCTTTGGTCGAGATACGCTTTATAATGGTCCTCGATCGGTCTGAATTCCTTGCGTTACTGTATTGCTATTACTAGGATACAGATTTTGAAAACTAACCACGAATCTCAGTGATCGAATTATTGAAAATTGAGTCTGGCGAGCCCAAGGATCCCAAGAGCCTCGCGTCTGAATTCTCGCAGGACGACTTGGGGGGAAGCATTCACGTTATAATAAGTTCTTTACTAAAGCTTGCAATTGCGGTGCGAAATCCTGCCCCCTTCGACCGATATATCAAATCAAGAGATATTGATATGTCATACTACAAGACTCATGATCTTGCTTATGTCGAAGAAATGTTTCCCGGGATTGGTGGATATCTAAAGGAGCGTATGGCTGAGGCGACGTTACAACGCCGAAGATTTCTGGAATATAGTGCAAGACACCATTACAAGTTGGCACGAGACTCTAGTCTCGAGGAGTTAGAAGATGGCGATATCGACTCTGTATCGCTATACACAGCAACTAATGCGTCCTCGTTGCCGCCTCCTTTACGGCATGAATTGTTAACACTTGAGGTTCCGTACGATAATCACTCATCGATTTCATCTCTCACGTCCTATGCCTCGTCGGGAATGGGAACAAGACCTAAAGTCCCACCACCACCGTCTAACGCTAACTTGGGTGGCGACCCTTTTGAATGTCCTTATTGCCATCTGCTGATTTCACCCCAAGATACTTACAATTGGAAGTGAGCATTGTAATGCAAAGTTGCAATTACCAAGTAACTAATGATTTCTGCAGAAAACACGTCTTCCACGACCTCCAACCATACGTCTGCACTTTCGAGGACTGCGAAAAGCAAGACCATTTATTCGGAAGTCGTCATGAATGGTTCGATCACGAATTAGCTATGCATAGAAGAGAGTGGGTGTGCCCTGGCCACTGCGACGAAGTATTCAGCTCTCAAAAATATTTCGAAAGCCACCTGGCAGCCAATTATGCAGAATTAGATACTAGTACTTCGCTTTCAGCGCTAACTAAAACATGCGAGCGCCCGATTTTGCCAAGTTCATCAGTTCATTGCCCCTTCTGCTTGGAGAAAGTTGCATCACGAAAGAAGATTAGGAATCACATAGGACAGCATCTAGCGGATATATCTTTGAGGGTGTTGCCAACAACTATTGAGTCCTCAGAGGATGAGGTCCACAACGAATCCACAGACAATGAACACACAACCGTGGGCAACGAAGTAGCCGGCAGTGACCCACTCGATAACGCCTTTAAAGATCTCCTTTCAAGGGTAGAGGATTGGAAGGGCCTTGATGCAAATGGGTTCGGCAATCTTTTATTACACGGAGCATATGACGTGGTTAAAGGAGTCACAGGGGGTGGAGCGCGAAATAAAGTATGTATTCACCCATCTGCTTCTTTCGTTATCCTCGTTTAGTCAAGTACCAGTTTGAATTTAGGGGCTTGAGTATGGCTCAACACGTCATTACTTGGTAGTCTCAGGTTCAATTGCATGGGAATGAAGCACGAATGAATTGGCTACTACATTTACTTACCAACATGCCAACACCCATTCCGGCTATGCATCTTTACACCACTGACATGAAATCTCTCCTCTTAGTATGACATTTACGCTTTCTCCAGAGTTATATTATTTTTCAAACCGATGGTACCGATAGTGATCAAAAAGAAATGGTACCAAAGGGACAAGAATAAAAACTCCGAGGCCAAGAATTCCAAGCTGCAATTAAAGGGGCGAATATTTATGTCAAGCATGACCGAGGCTGTTGAATTGCAACACCCAGGCACGCTCCAGATATGGTGGAGAGGGGTCCCCGATGTTGAATGCTTTACTATTGACTTCAAGGATGAGAAGAAAGTGCCAGTTTGGAGGGCTGTAATAGAGCAGCAGATCAAAGCGTGCAAGGAGCAATCAGAGCGAGGGGAGTCACTACTTCCAGACTTCCCTTGGATGCGTGATAACTATGACGACGACGTCGGTCTACCGAGATTTGTCGGAAATACCGGAGTCAGCCCCAGCCAGTGAAGCGACACGGTTCCCAAAACAATTGAAGGCCAGGATTGAGTATAACGGAAATTTTCTTACCTTGATGATCAGCACCAACATTACTTACCAAAGTTTTATCGACCGCATTGACGCTAAGGTTGAACGCCTTTCCAGCAACTCCATTTCAAGGGGCCAGCTGAAGCTACGCTACCGCGACGAGGACGGAGACTTTGTCAGTGTTATTTGCGACGAAGACCTTCAACTGGCTCTCGCTGAAGAGGAACAGCGCTTCAAACGATTGGCGCCAGGTATTGTGGAGGTCCACTTTTCTTGCGTTGATAGCCAACCGACGACAGAACAGTGATCCTAGGCTTTATCACGTGGGAAGAGCTCTGCCCGCTCTTAACCCTGCGACATGCAACATAAATCTACTGTAGGTCTTCAACTCCGAAAAGGGGGCTCAAGGGTTAGTGTCACAAGCCACGTGACCACGTGTCAAGTATCCCGTTCTCAACCCGCAGCCGCCCGCAGTTTACTAGGAGATCAGCCGCATTCTTCGTAAGCTCTAGCTACCTAGAATTATCTAGCTGATGTTTACATGCTCACGTGCTGCGCCACCTTTTCACCTCACGCACCTACCTACCTTAGGTACCTTAGGTGCCTAGGTAGGTGGTTACGAAGTAGAGCAGCACCGCTCACACAGTTAGGCGGCTGGCGGGCGCTAGGCGAGCGGAGAGGGGACATTTCTGCACTTGGCAGAATTCGGGTGCAACCTTCAGAATTCCAAACATCCCTCCATCGGACGAAAACATTACATGTCAGAATATTTCGTCCTAGGTTAAGCTTCTTGCAGAGCTGAGCAACACATGGCTTGAGACTTGCGTCTACAATGGCGCATCAGCGCACCCCATCGACTATTGATTCTGTCAAGGAACCCCATTCCGTCTCCCTCAAAGTCTTGAGGTAGGTCAGCTCTTCCAATGTCCCATCTATTTCTAACCATCAACCAGACTCTCCCGCCCCAGTCTCTCAGTCCAACATCCCCTACCTCTCCTCACGCCCTCTCCCTCTCCAACAAACTCTCTATCAAGCTTCCCCGCCCCATCCGCCTCCCTCGCCTACCCCTCCACGAAAAACGACGCTTTCATCCTCTCTCCGCTCCTCACTCTCCCACCCGCCTTCGGCTCCGCATACGTAGGAGAGATATTCTCCTGTACACTATGCGCAAACAATGAGGTTCTGCTAGGCGCCAATCCTGCCAAGGTAATCAGCAATGTGCGGATTGAAGCTGAGATGAAGATCCCGAGCTCGGGCGTACCTCTCACATTACAACTCGGACCAGACACAACAGTCGAAGGAGATAAAGAGGAAGCAAAAGCTGGAGATAAAGAAGCAGGAGCGGATCTCGAGCCTGGGAGGAGCTTGCAGAAAGTCGTCAACTTCGACCTGAAGGAAGAAGGTAGCCACGTCCTTGCGGTGACGGTAACTTACTCCGAGACAACACCCACAAGCGGACGTATCCGAACTTTCAGGAAACTGTATCAGTTTGTGTGTAAAGGGTGCATGGTTGTGC
>Ga0302325_10031061_pt1 | contig 10998 bp, 9 predicted proteins | sample Palsa_T0_2_FD_201948 | JGI IMG/M metagenome (GOLD analysis project Ga0302325, IMG submission 201948) | Peat permafrost microbial communities from Stordalen Mire near Abisko, Sweden - Palsa_T0_2 | ecosystem: Environmental > Terrestrial > Soil > Palsa > Peat permafrost | place: Sweden: Abisko... | reverse complement strand
CGAGCCCGACAGCTTCCGGGTCTGGATCGACGGTGAGCCTGTCGAGGCGCGTCCGGCGACGGAGCTGCCGCTCGCCCAGCGCTACTTTCTTTTCTGATGGCGAGGCTCTTCTGATGGCGAGGCTCTCGCTGCTGCTGCTCTCCGACGGCCGCTTCCCGGCCGGCGGCTACGCGCACTCGGGCGGCCTCGAGCCGGCCGTCGCCGACGGCCTCGATGTCGCAGACCTGCCCCGCTTCCTGCGCGACCGCCTCGCGGCGGTCGCGCGCCCCGAGTGCATGCTGATGCTCCAGGCGGCGCGGGCCGCACGCGCCGGCGACCTCGACGCGCTCCGTCGCCTCGACGCCGAGAGCGAGGCACGGACGCCGAGCCCGCCGCTGCGGACGGCCTCCCGCCGGCTCGGCGCCCAGCTGCTGCGCACCGCCTGCACGGTCTGGCCGCAGCAAGCGCTGATCGCGGCCTACCGCGCGGCGAGCGCCGCGACGCCCCGCCCGGTCGCATTCGGGGTCGTGGCGGCCGCGACCGGGCTCGACGACCTCGACGCCGCCCAGGCATACCTCTACGAGGAGGCGGCGACGCTCAGCGGTGCGGCCGCGCGCCTGCTGCCGATCGACGCCGCAGACGCCCTGCGCCTGCTCGCCGACACCGAGCCGACGCTCATCGGGCTCGCCGAGGAGGTCGTCTCGAGCCGCCACCCGCCCGCGGAGCTCCCCTCCGCGTTCGCCCCGTGCCACGAGCTCCGCTCACTCGCCCACTCCGGACGAGAGGGGAGGCTCTTTGCGACCTGAACGGGCGCTTCGCATCGGCATCGGCGGCCCGGTCGGATCGGGGAAGAGCACGCTGGTCGCCGCGCTCTGCCGGACACTGCGCGACGAGCTTCGCATCGCCGTCGTCACAAACGACATCTACACGAGCGAGGATGCCGCGTTCCTGCGCCGCGAGGGGGTGCTCCCGGAGGGGCGCATCACGGCGGTCGAGACCGGCTGCTGCCCGCACACCGCGATCCGCGACGACATCACCGCGAACCTGGAGGCGGTCGCCGAGCTCGAGCAGGCAGACGACCTCGACCTGATCCTCGTGGAGAGCGGCGGCGACAACCTGACCGCGATCTTCAGCCCGGCGCTCGCCGACGTGCAGATGTTCGTGATCGACGTGGCCGGGGGTGACGACATCCCACGCAAGGGCGGGCCGGGGATCACCCGTTCCGACCTGCTCGTGATCAACAAGCAGGACCTCGCCCCCTACGTCGGCTCGAGCCTCGAACGCATGCGAGCCGACGCGACCGCGCGCCGCCGAGACAGGCCGTTCCAGTTCCTCTCGCTGACCGCCGACCCGACCGCCGCCCCGGTCGCCGACTGGGTGCGCGCCCAGGTCGGCCTCTACAAGGCCGGTCGGCTGCCGGCGGCGGACGCCCGCGACGAGCCCGCCCACGCCCATCCCGGAAGCCACGCCCATCCCCACGACCACGACCACGCGCACGGGCGCGCCTCGGTCGATTCCTAGCGGCACGACGCTCGCGTTGCGCGTCGAGCGCGCCGGCGCTCGCAGCGTGGTCACGCGCTGCTCGGGGCAGGTCCCGCTCGCTGCCCGCATCCTGCCGGCGCCGCCCGGCCGCGCGCGCGTGGTGCTCGTCCAGACGGCGGCCTCCATCCTGTCGGGCGACCGGATCGGGATCGAGATCGAGATCGGAGCCGGCGCGGCGCTCGAGCTCACGACGACGAGCGCGACCGTGGCCTACCCGGCGCATGCGCCCGCCAGCCAGACGCTCGACTGCAGCGTGGCAAGGGGCGGGCGCTTCGCCTGGCTCCCCGAGCCGCTCGTCCTCGCCCGCGGCTGCGACCTCTCGCTGCGGGTGGAGATCCGACTCGAGACCGACGCGGCCGCACTCGTGCGCGAGTTCGTCGTCCTCGGTCGCCACGGCGAGCACCCGGGGCGCTGCACGAGCGTGCTCAGCTGCACGCTCGAAGGCGCGCCGCTGCTGCGCGACTCGATCGTCATCGACCCGACGACACGCGATTCACGCCTCCAGCTCGACGGCGCCGCGGTGTTCCTCTCGCTCGCCTTGCTCGGCAGACGGCGCCACCAGGCACCGCTCCCGGGCGAGCTCGACCTGGCGGGACCGGGCCACGTCTGCCGCGCGCTCGGGCGCGACGCCGCCAGCGTGTCGCGCACGCTCGCGGCCCTCGAGCCGGCATACGCCGGGGCGCTCTGGCGCGACGAGGGCGCTCCGGCCGAGCCGTCCACGACCGAGCCGTCCACGACCGAGCCGTCCACGACCGCGGCGTCCGCGATCGCAGCGGCCGGCTCGAGGTCCGGGCACGCGCCCTCGCGACCCGGCTGACCGCGATCGCGAACCTGAGTCGCGCCCATTCGTGCGTCTCGACCGGACCGGGTCGCAGGCGCAGGCCGCGGCACGCGAGCGTGTCGAGACGCCGGGCGCGCGCACATCGTCCGTCCTGCCCCGTCCCGTCGCCGGCGCGAGACGCGGCTGCGCGCGCGAGCGGCCGCGATGTTTGGTCCGCATTGACCCCTGGCGATGGCGGCGGCCGGCGATCGCGACACGGTCACCGGTCGGCCTCCGGTCGGGCTGCGACTCGGTTTCCCGCGGGCGCCACCAGCGGGCCTCGCGACCCGCGCCGATCGCGCTCGCAAGCGTTGCCGGGCGGTCAGGGGCTCGCCGCGCCGTGTTCAGGTTCAGGGCCTGGATGCCGATGAAACGGGGATGCTCCGCAAGTATCTCGTCGGGCTGTCGGGGCGCTTCGCGCTGCTCGACGCGCTGCGGCTGCTGGTCGCGCTCTGCGCCCTCGGCGTGCTCGGCTTCGCCGTCCTCGAGCTGCAGTGGGCCTCCGCGAACGCGGACCACTCCGATCAGGTCGTCGCGCAGGCAAACCGGATCGAGCGCTCGGTCGTCGATCTGGAGACGGGCGTGCGCGGCTACCTGCTCACCCGCGAGCAGCCCTTCCTCGAGCCGACCCGGATCGCCGAGGCGCAGCTCCCCGGGGAGCTCGCGCAGTTGGGACGGCTCGTGCGTGACAACGCCGGGCAGGAACGGCGCGCGACGGCCATCGCCTCGGCCGTCGCCGCCTACCGCCGTTCGTGGGTCGCTCCGACGATACGCGACGCCGGCGGCCTGGACCTGGTCGCGAACACGAACCTCGGCAAGTCCAGGCTCGATGCCCTGCGTGGGCGCTTCGCCGCGTTCATCGCGGTCGAAGACACCCTGCATGCGGCGCGCTCAGCGCACGTCCGGGTCGTCCAACGAGTCGTTCTCGCCCTGCTCGCCACGATGCTGGTGCTTCTCGGCGGCATCTATCTCTTCGCCGCCTGGTGGACACGGCGTCGGGTCATCGCTCCCCTGCTCGACCTCCAGCGCGTCGTGCGACGGTTTCGCATCGGAGCGCTCGAGACGAGAGCCGACAGCTCCGGGTTCGCCGAGGTGGGTGATCTCGGGAGCCTGTTCAACTCGATGGCCGACGAGCTCGGACGCGTCACCGCTGCGCTCGAGCATGACCTGGCCGAGCGGGTCAGCATTCAGGCGGAGCTCGAGGCGGCACGCGACGGGGCGCTGCAGGCATCCCGCCTGAAGAGCGAGTTCCTGGCCAACATGAGCCACGAGATCCGCACCCCGATGAACGGCGTCATCGGCATGAGCGCCCTGCTCCTGCAGACCGACCTCGATCCGACGCAACGCGACTTCGCCGAGACGGTGACCTCCTCGGCCGAGGCGCTGCTGACCGTGATCGACGACATCCTCGATTTCTCGAAGATCGAGGCCGGCAAGCTCGACGTCGAGCGCGCCGCGTTCGATCTGCGCTCGGTCGTCGAGGAGGCCGCGCTGCTGCTGGCGGCGCGCGCCCAGCAGGACGGCCTGGAGCTCACCTGCCGGATCGACCCGGCCCTGCCCGCCGCCCTCGAAGGGGACGCGGGACGGCTGCGTCAGGTGCTGCTCAACCTGCTCGGGAACGCCGTCAAGTTCACCCCCGAGGGAGAGGTCAACCTGACCGCGCGCCTGACCGGCGAGAACCGGGGTGACACCGTCATGGTCGAGCTCGCCGTCCGCGACACCGGCATCGGCATGACCCCCGAGACGCTCGAGCGTCTCTTCGAGTCCTTAACGCAGGCCGACAGCTCCACCTCGCGCCGCTACGGGGGCACCGGGCTCGGGCTCGCGATCTCGCGGCAGCTCGTCGAGCTGATGGGCGGGTCGCTGAGCGTCACCAGCGAGCTCGGCGCCGGCAGCAGGTTCGCCGCGCTCATCCCCTTCCCCGTCGTGAGCTCCGCTGCCAGCCGGACCGAGGTCGCCGACCTGAGCGCCGTCCACGCGCTCATCGTCGACGACAACGCCACCAACCGGCGCGTGCTCAAGGAGATGATCACGACCTGGGGTTGCACGGCGGCGCTCACCGAGGGAGCGGCAGAGGCGCTCGTCGCACTGAACGACGCGGCAGACGCGGGACGCCGCTTCGACGTCGTCCTCCTCGACCTGAACATGCCCGACGTCAACGGCTGGGAGCTCGCCCGGATGGTGCGTGCGGACGCAAACGTGGCTCAGACGCCGATGATCATGCTCACGAGCTCCGACCAGCGGAGGGAGGCCGAGAGGATCGAGCGGAGCGGGATCATCGCCTTCCTCACCAAGCCGGTCCGCGCGGCGCAGCTCCGCGGCGCCCTGAACACCGCGCTCGACTCCGCGCCCGGCCCGCCGCCCGTCGCGGGAACTGAGGGCCGCGGCGGCGGCGCGGTCGCCACGGGCGGCCCGCCGCGCGCGCCCTCGCGCGCTCGCCGCCCGGCTGCGAGCGGCCCGCGCGAGCGCCTCACGGCCGACTCCGCGCTCGTCTTGGTCGTCGAGGACAACATCGTCAACCGGAAGGTCTTCACCGCGATGCTGACGAGCATGGGCTGCCGCTCGGAGCTCGCGGTGAACGGCTACGAGGCTCTGGAAGCTCTCGACCAGCAGCACTACGCCGCCGTCTTCATGGACTGCCAGATGCCCATGATGGACGGCTACGAGACGACCGAACGGCTGCGCCGGCGTGAAGGTCGCGACCGCCACACGTGCGTCATCGCGGTGACCGCCGCGGCGATGGCCCACGACCGCGAACGGTGCCTGGAAGCCGGAATGGACGACTACCTGACCAAGCCCGTGACCGCCGACGCCCTCGCGGCAAAACTCACGCGCTGGGGGGTGAACATCACGCGCTGATGCGGGCCGGCCGAGCGTTGCCGTCGTGGCGTCGGGCTGCGCCGCACGGCAGGGCGCGCGCCCCGACCGCCGGGGTGTGCGTGCGGGGTCATGCCCGCGGCGGCCGATCGGTTCCGCGGCCGTGGCGGCACGGCGCCGGATGCACGAACGGGGCGGCCTGGGCGGCCGATCTGCCGCGGCCCGCAGACGCGCGCGCCGTGCCGAGGCCCGGCCGTTGCGGCGGGTCGCGCCCGCTGGCGGTTTCGCTATGCTGGCGGTCTCGATGGGGGCGAGGAGCGAGGGACTGGCTGCGGGCCGAAAACGACCTGCCTTCGGGGAGGCATGGAAGACCTTGCGGACGTAGTCAGCGCGTCCGCGGATACTGAAGCTGTGCTCGGGCGCGGCGCTCGGGCTCCGTACGCTCGCTCGCCGTTACGGGTGGGGAGTGTGCGATCCGTGATGCTCGCGATGGACGTCTCCGTCCTCGCGTCGGTCGGTCTCGCCGTCGGGTTGAGCGGGAACGCGATCGCACGGGACGTGTCGGTCCGGTCGCTTCTGGGCTACAGCGTGCTCGTCCTCGTGCTCTTCTGGCAGTTCGGCGTCTACGCCGCCGGTCCCAGGATTCACGTGCTCGAGGAGATGCGGAAGGTCGTCGCGGCGACCGGGATCGCGGTGGCGGCGCTCGTCGTCCTCCCCGTTCCCGCCGCCTTTGCGCTCACCCGGCATCAGTCGTTCGGCGTCTGGTGGTTCTCGACGCTCCTGCTCCTCAGCTTCCGCGCCCTCGGCGTGCACTGGAGCTTGACCCGGACGCGGAGCCTCACCGCGCCCACCCTGATCGTCGGCGCGGGCCGCGTCGGCCGGCTGCTCGAGAAGCGGATCTCGGCGCAGCCCGCGCTCGGGCTGAACCTGATCGGTTTTCTCGACGACAACCCGCTGATCGAGGGGACGGGATCGTCTCTGCCGGTGCTCGGCGGATGCGCCGACCTCGATCGCGTCGTCGCGGAGTACGGCGTGAAGCACGTCATCGTCACGTTCTCGACGGCGTCCAACCAGGCGTTGCTGAGTGCGATCAGACGCTGCAGGTCGCTCGACGTCAGCGTCTCGGTCGTGCCGCGGCTGTACGAGATCATGACGCGCGATACCTCGGTGGTGCATCTGGGCGGGCTGCCGCTCGTCCTGATCCGCCCCTCCAAGGCGAGCGGGCTGTGGCTGCCGGTCAAGTACGGCCTCGACCGGCTCGTCGCGGTCGTGCTCCTCGTGGCGTCCGCACCGGTGTTCGCGGCGCTCGCCCTGTCGGTCTGGGGCTCGCTCGGCCGGCCCATCTTCTTCCGTCAGCTGCGTGTCGGCCGGGACGGGCGCGTGTTCGAGATGCTCAAGTTCCGCACCATGCGCGCGCTCGAGCCGGCCGCGTCGGTCGAGGCCCTTCCTCCGGCGGACGGCTCGCCGTCCGCCGACTCGGAGCGCTGCACCCGGGTGGGCGGATTCCTGCGTCGGATGTCGCTCGATGAGTTCCCGCAGCTGATAAACGTGCTCAGGGGAGAGATGAGCCTCATCGGGCCGCGTCCGGAGCGTCCCGAACTGGTCTCGGATTTCTCGGGTCGGATCTATCGCTACAACGACCGGCACCGGGTCAAGTCGGGGATCACCGGCTGGACACAGATTCACGGAATCGGACGGGGCGACAATCGATTTTCGGACGACGCGCTGTCAGATCGGGTCGAGTGGGACAACTTCTACATCGAGAACTGGTCGCTGTGGATCGACTTCAAGATCCTCCTCTTGACCCCCGCGGCCGTGTGGCGCTTTCGTCAACGACCGAGCCGCTCGCCCGCGACGGCGGAGCCCCTTCACGCCGCGGAACCGCCCCACGCCGCCGAGCCGCTCCACCCCGCCGCCGCCATGACCTCTCTCACACAGGTCGGCATCCAGCAGCAGTGCTGAACCCGCGACCCGCGAGCCGCGAGCGCGGCCGCCCCGGGTGAGGCGCTCGACGCGAGGCGGGCCTGCGCCGGGGACGCGCGCCCGACCGGGGAGTATCATCGGCGCGTCTCCTGCGAGAGACGTCCATCACAGAGGAGGAACGGCGTGATCGGTGGGGGAACAGCGTGACCGGTGGAGGAACAGCGTGACCGGTGGAGGAACAGCGTGATCGGCGTCAACGTCACGTTCGACTACGACGGCAGCTTCGATCGCGCCCGGGTGATCGATGCGGCCGAGAACGCGCGCCCGATGTTCGAGGGCATGCCGGGCCTGCGCTTCAAGTTCTTCACGTTCGACGAGGAGCAGGAGCGCGCGACGAACTTCTATGTCTGGGAGTCGAAGGAGGCGGCCCTGAGCTTCTTCTCCGACGAGGTGCGGCAGCGGGTGACCGATCTCTACGGCACCGGGCCGACGATCGAGTTCGTGGAGATCGCTCAGATCGTCGACAACACGGGTTCTGACCCCGGTTCCTGACCCCGGTTCCTGACACCGGTTCCTGACACCGGTTCCTGACACGCGCGGATGGTTGCGGCGAATCGGACCGGCGCCTCTCGCGCGCCGAGCCTGTTCAGGGGCGCCCGGCCAGCGGCTGCGCCGGCTCGCGGCCCTCGCGCGGCGCGTGGCGCAGGCCGCGACCCTCGCGCCGACGGCGCCGAGCGGAGGTCCGGCTGGGCGAGGCATGCCGCGCACGAGCCGCTCGGGTCGCGGCTCATTCGGGTGTGACGTAGGCGGCGGTGATCCCGCCGTCGACGGTGAAGGTCGCGCCGTTGACGTAGGAGGAGTCGTCGCTTGCGAGGAAGAGCGCGGCCATTGCGATCTCGCGCGCCTGCGCGAGGCGACCGGGCGGAAGGTGCACGCGGCGGCGCTCGTATGCGTCAGGGTCGTCGGCGAAGAGGCGCATGAGCAGCGGCGTCTCGACCGGGCCCGGGCAGAGGGCGTTCACGCGCACGCCCCGCCGTGCGAACTCGACCGCGAGCTCGCGCGAGAGCGCGAGCACCGCGCCCTTCGAGGCCGTGTAGGCGAGCTGGGATGTCGCCGCCCCCATGAGCGCGACGAACGATGCGACGTTGATGATCGAGCCGCCGCCGCGCTCGAGCAGCCGCGGCAACCCGTGCCTGCAGCAGAGGTAGACGCCGCCGGCGTTCACCGCCATGACACGGTTCCACGTCTCGAGGCTCAGGTCGAGCACCGAGCCGTCCTCGGGCGGCATGATGCCGGCGTTGTTGTAGAGGACGTCGATACCGCCGTAGCGCTCGACGGTCGCCTCCATCATCGCGGCGACGCTCGCCTCCTCGGTTACGTCGACCCGCTGGAAGAACGCCTCACGACACTCGGCCGCCGTCCTCTCTCCCTGCTCGGCGGAGACGTCCGCGACGCAGACGCGCGCGCCCTCGGCGGAGAAGAGGAGCGCCGCCTCGCGGCCGATCCCGCCGGCGGCGCCGGTGATCACGGCGACCTTTCCCTCGAGCCGGCCGCTCAGCGCGTCCCCTCCTCGGGCCTCGCGCGGCGTTCGTCGGCGTAGCGGCGCGCCTCGTCGACCAGCGCCTCGAAGAGAGACATGTCCGTGCCCGCCTCGGCGTGCCAGAGCACGCCCAGCGCAAAGCGCCTCCCGGGCGCCTCGATCGCCTCGATCGCGCCGTCGTCGGCGTGGCCGGCCTCGACGAGGCCCGCGCCGAGACTGCGCAGCCCCTGGTGGTGGTGGGACATCACGCGTGCCCGCCTCCCCATCAGTTCCGCGAGCCTGGTCTGCGGCGTGATCTCGACGTCGTGCTCGAGGAACTCGCCGGGCGGGTCGTGCTTGTGGCGCTCGTGGCCGACGATGTCGGGCAGGTGCTGGTGGAGGTCGCCGCCGAGCCCGACGTTGAGCACCTGGATGCCCCGGCAGATGCCGAGCAGCGGCATGTCCCGCTCGAGGGCGCCGCGGAGCAGAGCGAGCTCCGCGTCGTCGCGGCGCCGGTGGACGCCGAAGGTCTCCGGATGGCTCTTCTCCGCGTAGAGCGCCGGGTCGAGGTCGGAGCCCCCGCTGAGGACGAGCCCGGAGAGGGCATCGAGGGCCTCGTCGACCCCGTCGGCCAGCGGAGGAACGAGCAGCGGTCGCCCGCCTGCACGGTCGACCGCGTTGACGTAGTCGATCGGGAGCAGCGCCGTTTCGTGCTCCCAGTAGCCGTAGCGGGCTGCGGTGACGTAGGTCGTGATTCCGACGACGGGCCTCATCCGCGCTCGAACATGCGCTCTCGTTCATAGCAGGTCACGACCTCGTCGAAGAGGCGCTGCTCGGTGCGACCGTAGTGGAGGTAGTGATCGACGACGTCGTCGCCGAACGCCTCGCGCGCCATCGCGCTCGCCTCGAGGGCCGCCACCGCGTCGCGCAGGGCTCCCGGGACGCGCTGCACGTCGGCCGCGTAGGCGCTGCCGACGTGCGCCGGCGGCGGCTCGAGCCGCTGCTCGATCCCGCGCAACCCCGCCGCGATCAGCGCCGCGTAGGCGAGGTAGGGATTGACGTCGCCGCCCGGGATCCGCGTCTCGATGCGCTGCGAGGCGCCGTGGCCGACCAGGCGGAAGCCGCAGGAACGGTTGTCCTCGCCCCAGGCCAGCGAGGTGGGCGCCCAGCTGCCGGCGGCGTAGCGCTTGTAGGAGTTGATCGACGGTGCGAGGAAGAGCGCCAGCTCGGCCCCGTAGGCGATCCAGCCGGCGAGGAAGTGGCGGAACACGTCCGGGCGGCCGGCGAACGCGTTGGCGTCCCCGTCCCAGAGCGACATGTGGATGTGGCAGGAGTTGCCGATCATCGTGTGGTCCGGCTTGGCCATGAACGTGACCGAGCAGCCGTGCTGCGCGGCGATCTCCTTGGTGCCGTTCTTGAACACCACGTGGTTGTCGGCGGTCTCGAGCGCCGGCCCGTAGCGGAAGTTGATCTCCTGCTGGCCGGGCCACGCCTCGCCCTTCGAGCTCTCGATCGGCACGCCCGCGGCGACCATCGAGTTGCGGATCTCGCGCAGCAGCGGCTCGCTGTAGCTGGTCGCGAGGATGTGGTAGTCGAGGATGTAGGGCACAGACGGCGTCAGCTTGCGGTAGTGGCCGGCGCGCGCCTCGGCGTAGGACTCCTCGAAGAGGTAGAACTCGAGCTCCGAGGCCGCCATCGGCTCGAAGCCGGCCGCACGAGCTCGCTCCACCTGCCGGCGCAGCACCTGGCGCGGCGACGGCGCCACCGGAGAGCCGTCGGCCCAGACCACGTCGCAGAGGACAAGCGCGCTTCCCGCCTGCCAGGGGATCGGGCGCAGGCTCGAGAGGTCCGGCCTGAGCACGAAGTCGCCGTAGCCGCTCTCCCAGTTCGCGATGCCGTAGCCGGGAAGCGGCTCGTTGTCCATGTCGGTGGCGAGCAGGTAGGCGCAGCCCTCGAGCCCGTGGATCGCCTCCTCGACGAAGAAGGAGCCCTCGACGCGCTTGCCCATCAGCCGCCCCTGCATGTCCACCAGCGCCGCGACGACCGTGTCGACCTCACCGCGCGCAACCTGCGCCGTCAACTCGTCGGGGTTCAGCATCGGAAGCGCCCCATCAGTACAGCTCGAGGTATTCCTCGAGCTCCCAGTCGGTGACGTGGTCGGCGAAGCGAGCGAGCTCGTGCCTGCGCATGACGCCATAGACTCGCACGAACTCGCTCCCGAGGAGCTCGACAACACGCGCGTCGGCCTCGAGCAGCGCGAGCGACTCCTCGAGCGTCCGGGGAAGCTGCGGCCGCGAGGGATCCTCCTCGGCGGGCGGCCGGGCGGGCGCTTCGAGCCCGAGCCCGTCCTCGATGCCGAGCAGACCCGCACCGAGCAGCGCCGCGGCGGCGAGGTAGG
>Ga0302325_10031060_pt1 | contig 10999 bp, 7 predicted proteins | sample Palsa_T0_2_FD_201948 | JGI IMG/M metagenome (GOLD analysis project Ga0302325, IMG submission 201948) | Peat permafrost microbial communities from Stordalen Mire near Abisko, Sweden - Palsa_T0_2 | ecosystem: Environmental > Terrestrial > Soil > Palsa > Peat permafrost | place: Sweden: Abisko... | reverse complement strand
CGAGCGCCGCCGGAAAAGGTTAGTTTCTGCGGGTCAGATGGACTACGTTGTGCCGTGCAATCTTGGCGGCTCCGGTCCAACGTGGGTCATCGCCCCGGCCACCAAACATCCGTGACGAAACTAAAACAAATACGGGTTGTGAGCCGTTGAGATCAACATTCGGGTGTATCACTCAGTCATATTATTGTGATGATGAAGAGTAAGCAGCAACGCATAGAACTCGCACAGAAGATCATTTCCAGCGTCAAAAGAGAAATGCAAAAGCCGCGCCTGACGGAGTTGGTTCGCAGGAGCCAGGAAGACCATGTTGCATCTTTCGCCGAACTGTCTCCAGCTCGTTCGAAGGAAGGTGAAGCCTGATCGTAATAAAGGACCATATGCTGGTCGATCCTGCACTGCAGCAGGAGATCATGCGCCGGATTACGATGGCCGATATCTGCGTAAGCCAGCCCAAGCGCACGGCGGATCCGCTGGGCTTGCTCGTCATGCCTGGCGGCAATGAGGTCTCTGTTTATTTGCGCCATGCGGTGGATGCGGTACTGCTCGACGATGCCGGCAACGTAGTGCTGATCACGCGCCGCAACCGGCCAGGCATGGGTCTTATTGCGCTGCCGGGCGGATTTATCGATTTGGAACATGGGAGCGCAAGTCTGGTTGAACAACCGGCTGAAGCGGCGTTGCGCGAAGCCCGGGAAGAGACAGGGATCAGTGAAGACACCTTAGCGGCAGCGAACGTAAATGCTGTCGGGACACGCGCCTGTAACCGTCCCTTCGATATTCGCGAAGCGTGGGATGACATCGCCGGAACGCCCATCAAAAAAGGAGATTTGTTTGCGGTTTCGACCCAAGCCTTTTGCGTCCGGATCCCGGGGAATTTGTCGACCATACCGCTGAAAGCGGGCGACGATGCAAGCCACGTGCGGGTGGAAGAGGTGGCCGCACTGCGAGCGGAATACTTCGGCGTACCGGATCACTTCGAGATGATCCGGCGGGCGGTCGCATCGCGCTGCTGAACTTGAGCAGGTCACAAACTTCTCTGTGGCTAATAGACAACCCGTTACACTCTTGCTCCGCGGGATTGTCGGCGACCCCTCCGAGCGGCTCGTTGAGGCTCCATACAATTCGCCACGCACCGAGTGGCCACTCAATTCTACGGCCGATGGCGGGCGAAACGATCGAGTCCATAACTCTTCCGCGCCGTCAGTACAGTAGTTCAATGGGCGCGCGAGGCACGGGACGCGATCCCTGATTGCCCCTGTGGTGTTTCCACAATCGGTGGCTTCTCTGCGTTCTGCTCGGGCAACTTATCGTGCAGAATGACATTGAGCAGGGACTTGTGCACTCTGATCCGGCCGTTGTAGGTAATTAGGCCAAGTTTGCGGAAGCGATTCATAAAAAAGCTGACTCGGGAACGCGTAGTGCCTATCATGTCCGCCAGAGTTTCCTGTGTGATTGGCGGGATCAGCGTTTCCGGTTCGCCGGGCTTCCCAAACTCCGCCATCAGCAGGAGAATCCTCGCCAAGCGCTTTTCGCTGGAATTAAAGAGCTGATCAACCAGATCAGCCTGGGTTCGCATACTGCGGGCAAGCAGGAATTTCACGAACACATCGGAAAACGCATGTTCCTCATGCATCACGCGGGTCATCTCTGCCTTCTCTATCCTGAGTGCTATACAGGCGGTAATTGCAGTGGCTGTCGCCAGGCGCAGGCCAGCCGAACCGGCAATCGACTCCTCTCCGATGAATTCACCCGCCGACAGCAAGGTAATCGTAGCCTCTTTCCCTCGTTCAGAAATCACTGTGATTCTTGCACGGCCTTTCTGGAGATAGAAGACGGAGTCAGCCGGATTACCCTGTGAAAAAAAAGCGTCTTTCGGCTTCAATTTCACAATCCGTCGCCCGGGGCCCGCCTCGGCAAGGAAGGTAGTGGCGTTAAAGATCGTGCTTTCTGATTGAATCATCTGAATGGACTCCTCTCTATCTGACGCGTCCAGTGAGATCACTTCGAAAGGCGATTCCCGAGTCAGCAAAACACGTAAGGGCAACTTTCTGCAGTTTCGCCTCACGCTGGAATCGTCTGTTCTCTTTTGATCAGGAGTGTAGTCTCAGCCCCTGTGTCGCATTGCGAAGGAATCAAGGATTGAGTTCGACCGGTTTGCTGCCCGTATTGTCTTCCACTCGGTTTAAGCTGCTTTCAGAGCCTCACTCTTGGAGGCAATGCATAGCAGCAGTTCATTCCAGGACTTGACGAACGAAGCAGCTCCTTCGACCTGAAGCTGGTCCCCCAAAGCTTCAATGTGAATGCCGGCCTTATTGAACTTGGCCAAAACATCATCACCTTTGCAGGCGCGCGCGGGGATACACCCGTCGATGTCACCATGGTCGGCTAAGGCTTTCAAGGTTGCCTCTGGCATAGTGTTCACAGTGAAGGGCGTGGCGAGGGCATGCACATAGAGAGTGTCGCTTGCATTCGGATCCTTGGTGCCCGTGCTGGCCCAGAGAAGACGCTGGGCTCGGCCGCCGACATTGAAGATACGTTCGGCGCGGGGCGAATCAAGCAGATGCCGGTATCTTTCATGGGCCTGCCAGGCCACCGCGATGCCGAGTTGGTTGCGCAGCCACTCCGGCTCTTTTCCGGCAACAGCGACGTCCCAGCGGCTGACAAATAGAGAAGCGACAGAACCCACATCGGGATTCAGACCGGCGGTAATTCGGCGCTCGATGCCTCGCATATAAGCCTCGGCAGCCGCTACATACTGTGGGCAAGAGAATAGGAGGGTAACGTTGACGGGCACACCCGCGAAGATTGCCTCCTCGATCGCTGGAAGACCCTCCTTCGTCCCGGGAATTTTGATGAAGAGATTCGGTCGCGCCGCTTTCGCATGGAGAGCTTTCGCAGCTGCAAGTGTCCCGGCGGTGTCATGGGCCAGTAAAGGCGACACCTCCAGCGAAACCCAGCCGTCCACACCATTCGTCAGATCATGGATTGGGCGAAATAGATCGGCAGCCTGCCTGAGATCTTCGATCGCCAACTCGAAGAAGAGTCCTTCGCCAGACTTACCTTCCTTGAGCTTCTGGCGAATTGCGTCGTCATAGTCGGTGCTGTTCTTGAGGGCGTGATCGAAGATCGTAGGGTTCGAGGTAAGTCCAGTGACCGAGAACTCCTGGATGTAACGTCGCAGTGTGCCGCTGGCCAGCAGACCACGCGTGATGTTGTCCAGCCAGAGGCTTTGGCCCATGTCGTGTAGCGCTTGAGTCGCTTTCATCATTTTCTCCTGAAACGGTAGGTGCGTCGTTCGTTTTGTCGGCTGCGATTCGCTGTGGGCATCGATAAAGCTGCAGCAGCTTAGTCTCTGGATATCTCGTTGCGGCGCGGGTTGCAGCAACTGCCGCCCGAAGTGAGGATCGCATCGGCCCCTTTTCGATTAGTTAAGATGTTCGCGATCTTGCACTTTCTTCACGCGGCGACGGTGGCGGGTGGCGTCGCTGAAATTTGCGGCCAGGAAGGTTTCAACCAGCTCCCAGGCGAGCGCAGAACCGATGACCTTCCCCCCCCCGACAAAAAACATTCATATCGTCGTCTTCAACGCCCTGGCGGGCAGAGAAGACATCATGGATGAGCCCGGCGCGGACACCGTCCACTTTGTTAGCGGCAATGGATGCACCAACTCCGCTGCCACACAGGGCTATCCCGCGCTCAACCTCTCCCGTGGCAACAGCCCTGGCAAGTGGCATGATGTAGTCAGGATAGTCATCCGCGGGGTTCAGGTGATGAGCGCCGAAGTCGACGACGTCATAGCCTGAGGAACGGAGCGACGCTTCCAACTGGCCCTTTAATGCAAATGCCCCATGGTCCGCTGCAATGCCGAAACGCATCATGATTCCCTCACAGGGGTCCAAAAGCAAGTGCCGAGTCCAACTGCAGACGCTGCTGGCGCTCTCACTCTTCTATCGCGGGCGGTGCAAGGGCGGTGCGCGCTACCCTCAAAGCTGTCATCACACGCCAGACCTTCTTCGTACGCAATGCGGTCCGCGGATGAAGCCACGCGAGAACTGAATGGGAACAACGGCTATGGCTTCAACGCTTCGCCCCGGCACTGCGGATGATCGCATTGGCATGCCAGCTCGGTGAGAGTCTTAGCGTCGGCGCAGGTTGCACTACAGTATCTTTCGCCGTTATTGGGGATACAGCTGCAAGCCGGATGGTCACATTTCGATTTTGCATTCATGGGAGTTCCTGTTCTCAAAAGCTTTTATGGATCATTAGAAGAGCCTGCTCGCAGCCTTGAGCCACCAGGGGCATCGTGTTCTTGCGCTCTACAACAGGGTCGCACTATGCAAACGGAACAATCCGTCCCATTTTGCTCATGTTCGAGAGATTTAAGTCGGGTTGCGGAGTGTCTTGGGTGCGGGAGACCCGCATGCAGCTTAATTCAATTAGAAAGCATTGGGTTAAGGTCCAATACGCCTAACCCGGGCGTGGTCTGGTTAACGTGTGTTCCGGCCGTCAGCTCCACCGTTGCTTGCTAAAGATGCAATTCACCCGCAGGCGACCACAGCGTCACACCAGCGGAAGAAACATTCTGTTCCGTAATGCACATGCTCGTCAGATCTCGTGCGGAGCGCGGAAACAAATTGCTCAGATGCTTCCAGGGACATTCTTTTGTGTTTTACCCCTCCAAGCCTGCGTTTGGCCATCGTGAGCAAAAATGAACAGATTTCCACCTCTTCGCGGACTTACTGTCAGTATGAGTCTCTTTGTCGTTGCCTCGCGCGACGATAGTTCCACTCAGAACGTTTTGCCTCGAAGCAAGCAACCGTTCTATCAACCGCTCTTTCCGTGGATTTCGAATCCTTCCGAAAGGCCCTGCTCTGAGCGAGCCTTTCGGTTGATTGTCTAAGCCTCCTCTGGACTGACCGCCAGTCGAGTTAAGAACAGAAGGATCCTTATCGTGAGTCCGAATACAGAGACCGCCCAGCAAAAGCCTATCCCCGACAAAAAGTCCGAGTCCGACGCGAAAGCGCAGGCCAAAGTCGATCTGAAGCCGGGTGCGAAGTCCAATTCGAAAGACGATCTGAAATCCGTTCCCATGGCGGAGTTGGAGACAACACTGGGGTCCACTCCAGATGGGCTCAGCCAGGACGTAGCCCAGAAGAGGCTGACCCAATACGGTCCAAATGAGATCCCGGAGAAGAAGACCAATCTTTTCCTGAAGTTCCTGAGCTACTTCTGGGGGCCCATCCCGTGGATGATTGAGGGGGCAGTCATTCTGTCGGGAGTGGTCAAGCACTGGCTGGATTTCTTCATCATTCTCTTTTTGCTCTTTTCCAACGCCGTGGTGGCCTTTTGGGAGGAACGGCAGGCGGGCAATGCCATCGCCGCCCTCAAGGCGACGCTGGCGAAGACGGCCACGGCAAAGCGCGATGGCAAGTGGGCCACTCCCAAGGCCAGCGAATTAGTGCCCGGTGATGTGGTTCGTTTGCGACTGGGCGACATTGTGCCGGCGGACGCACGCCTGTTGGCGGGGGATCCGGTGCAAGTGGATCAGTCCGCCTTGACCGGTGAATCCTTGCCCGCGACACGCAAATCCGGCGAGGCCGTGTTCTCCGGTTCGATTATCCGGAGGGGCGAAATCGATGCCATGGTATACGCCACCGGAGCGGATACCTATTTCGGCAAGACGGTGCAGTTGGTGGAGGAGGCCCATAGCGTCAGCCATTTTCAGAAGTCGGTGCTGAAGATCGGCAATTACCTGATCGTCCTCGCGGCCGTCCTGGTAACGCTGATTGTCACAGTCGCGCTGCTTCGCCACGATCCCGCCCTTAGCACCCTGGAGTTCGCCATGGTGCTCCTGGTGGCGGCAATCCCTGTGGCCATGCCCACAGTGCTTTCGGTCACCATGGCTGTTGGCGCACGTTTGCTCGCGAAAAAACAAGTGGTCGTCACACGATTATCGGCGATCGAGGAATTGGCTGGCGTAGACATCCTGTGCTCCGACAAAACCGGCACTCTGACCCAAAACAAGCTCACACTGGGCGACCCATTCACGGTCAACAATATCGCCGGCGACCAGGTTATTCTGTGGGCCGCGCTCGCCTCACGCGCGGAAGACAAGGACACCATCGACCTGGCTGTGATCGGCGGGGTGAAGGACGATAAGACGCTCAAGAGTTATCAGGTGCTGCATTTTCAGCCGTTCGACCCGGTGCACAAGCGCACCGAGGCCACCGTGAAAGGCAGTGACGGAAAGCAGTTCTTCGTGGCCAAGGGAGCGCCGCAGGTCATCTTGCAGATGTCAACCAACGCAGGTGACGTAAAGCCAGCCGTTGAGAAGGCAGTGAATGATTTTGCCGGGCGCGGCTTCCGGGCGCTCGGAGTGGCCCGGGCGGATGAGGCGGGAAAATGGCAGTTTGCCGGTGTGTTACCGATGTCCGATCCGCCGCGCGAACAAGCCAAGGCAACCATTGCCAGCGCAGTGCAAATGGGCGTGAAGGTCAAGATGGTCACCGGCGACGCCTTGGCCATCGCCCGGGAAATGGCGAAACAACTCGGGATGGGCACCAACATCCTCGATGCGAGTACGTTGCAGGACAAGACGCAACAGGATAGTTCGCAAGCCTCTGAGGCCATCGAGAAAGCGGATGGCTACGCCCAGGTCTTTCCGGAAGACAAGTTTCACATTATTCAGGTCCTGCAGAAGCGCGGCCACTTTGTCGGTATGACCGGCGACGGCGTGAACGATGCGCCCGCGTTGAAACAAGCGAACTGCGGCATCGCAGTTTCCGGGGCGACCGACGCGGCCCGTGCAGCTGCGTCCATCGTCTTGCTGGCGCCCGGCCTGTCAGTGATCATCGACGCGGTCAAGGAGGCTCGCAGGATTGTCCAGCGGATGAACAGCTACGCCATCTACCGCATCGCCGAGACGCTGCGGGTTTTATTGCTGATGGTTCTGGCCATCCTGGTGTTCAATTTCTATCCCGTCACCGCGGTGATGATTGTCATGATCGCGGTGCTCAACGACGGCGCCATTCTCTCCATTGCCTATGACAATGTTTTGTACAAAGATAAGCCCGAAGCCTGGAACATGCGCCTGGTGCTGGGGATATCTTCCGTCCTGGGTGTCATCGGCGTCGCGGCCGCATTTGGATTATTCTTTTTCGGAGATCGCTACCTTCATCTCAGTCACCCGCAACTGCAGACGCTGATGTACTTGAAGCTGTCGGTTGCAGGTCATCTAACCATTTTCCTGACGCGTACCCGCGGGCCATTCTGGTCCATTCGCCCGGCAAAGATCTTATGGATCGCGGTGTTGGGAACCCAGATAGTAGCGACTTTGATTGCGGTATATGGGTTATTTATGACGCCGCTCGGCTGGAAGCTGGCTGGAATAGTTTGGGCCTACGCCTTGGTCTGTTTCCTTTTAACGGATCGCGTGAAACTGCTTGGCTATAAACTCCTGGATCATGTCGATGCCGATGCGCGGAAACCCGAGATCAAGGCCGATCCACCCAAGCAGGAATCCAAAGCCACGGAAGCGAAGCCTGACGACGAGGCTGGTCAAGCGAAAACTGAGGCTAAGGCCCAGGAGCCGAAGCCTGAAATCAAAGCCGAGGCTCAACCTGCAGCCAAAATCGAAGCCAAGGTGGACCCGCAATCCGAGGCTAAGGCACCGTCCGATTTGAAGCCGCAGATCGCCAAGTTAGCCTATCAACTCTATGAACAAAGGGGCCGAGGGGAAAGCCCAGCAGTTCAGGACTGGAAACAGGCGGAGCGTGAAATCAGAAAAAGTGGAGCGACGCCTGATCCCAAAGCTCAAGCTAAAGTCGAGCCCGAAAATGGACCGAAACCAAACACTAGCCCTGAGGTCAAAGCCGAGTCTAAGTCCAAAACCAAAGCTGCTGATCCTCAACCTGATGGCAAAGACGAAGCCCCGCCTGAAGCCAAGCCCAACATATCCTCTGATTTGACACCGCAGATCGTCAAGCGAGTCCACCAGCTTTACGAGGAACTAGGGCGGGAAGACCTTCGAGCCGTTGAAGACTTGGAAAAGGCGGAGCAGGAAAATCGAAACGACGGAACAAAGGCTGACGCCAACCCGGAAGCCAAAGTGGAACCTGCGGCGCGGGTATGAAAATCAACTCAAAGGATTTCCGCGTGCCATCGGGCAAGAAGGTCAAACTTAAAGAGTGGGCGACAAGTATAAAGCCGTTTTGCGAAACAGAAGAGGCCTACAAAGACCTCCTGAAAAAACATGCAGAAGAGTTGAGTTCGCTGCAACAGCTTCACTCCGCATCCAATCGTTATGCGCTCCTGCTTATATTTCAGGGCCTTGACGCTGCGGGGAAAGACGGAGCGATTCGGCATGTTATGTCGGGAGTAAACCCGCAAGGGTGCGAGGTTTTCAGTTTCAAACAGCCGAGCGCCGAAGAACTGGAACATGATTTTCTCTGGCGAACGACGCGCCGCCTTCCCGAGCGCGGAAGGATTGGCATGTTCAATCGTTCCTATTACGAGGAAGTGTTGGTGGTTCGCGTGCATCCGGAAATTCTCCGCAGCCAGGGACTTTCAGAAGAATTGCGCGACGACAAAACAATCTGGAAGGGCCGGTATCGCTCCATCGTGGAAATGGAAGATCACCTTCATCGCAATGGCACAAAGATCGTCAAAATGTTTCTCCACCTTTCTAAGGAGGAGCAGCGAAAGCGATTCCTGGCGCGTATCGATGAGCCCAATAAGAACTGGAAATTCAGCCTATCGGATATTCACGAGAGGAAGTACTGGAAGGATTACGTCAAGGCGTATGAGGCTTGCCTGCAAGCGACGAGCACCCATCACACACCCTGGTATGTTGTACCCGCCGACGACAAGGAGAACGCCCGCCTGATCGTTTCCCGTATCGTTCTCGATGCGCTTGAGGGGCTGAAGATGGCCTATCCCAAAACCACTGCGAAGCGCCGAGCGGAATTGCAGTCGATCGGCAAACAACTACAGAAGAAGTAATGTTTGACCGCCGCTGCTCGCTCTCAGGGCAGCGCAAAGTAGAGGGGATCATTCGTATGTTCACCAAAGAGCAGGTTCTTGCCGATCCATCCACGTGGTTCTTCGATGGCGGCCTGGAGAAGAAGTGAGCGATCCAAACGAATGCACCGCTCCACCGCAGAGTGAAGGGCGCGACGCGCTGGTTGAATTGGCGCTCAATCTGCACTGGTCCTGGAACCATGGGACAGACCAATTATGGGAACGCCTGGATTCGGAATTGTGGGAGGCTACACAGAATCCCTGGGTGATCCTGCGGACCGTTTCAAAAGACAAGATCAAATCTTTGTGGGCACAACCTGAGTTTCGTCAGCGAGCCGAAACTTTGCTGCGCCAGAACCGCGAATCCTTCAACGCAGAGGCGTGGTTCCAGAAGAAGCACCCGGATGCCGCGCTCACCGCGGTCGCCTATTTCAGTATGGAGTTCATGCTGAGCGAAGCGTTGCCTATCTACTCGGGCGGCCTTGGCAATGTAGCGGGCGATCAGATGAAAGCCGCCAGCGATCTGGGGGTTCCGGTCGTCGGAGTCGGCCTTCTTTACGGACAGGGATATTTCCGGCAGGACTTTGATTCGGAAGGGCGGCAGCGCGCGCTTTACCCCGTCAACGATCCGGGCCAGTTGCCAGTGCGGCCACTGCGTTTAGCGAACGGAGAGTGGCTTCGCTTCCAGATTCAATTGCCCGGATCCAGAATCTGGCTACGCTGCTGGCAAGTGTCAGTTGGGAGAACGAAGCTCTACCTGCTCGATACGAACGATTTCGCCAATACCGCTGCTCATCGCGGCATTACCAGCGAACTCTATGGCGGCGACGCGGAGATGCGGTTGAAGCAGGAGATCGTGCTTGGCATCGGCGGCTGGCGATTATTGCGGGCGCTGGGTATCGAGCCCGAGGTGTGCCACCTGAATGAAGGTCATGCAGCGTTCGCCGTACTCGAAAGGGCACGCTGCTACATGGAGAGTCATAAGAAGCCGTTTGACCTGGCCATGAATGTTACGCGGGCGGGAAATATCTTTACCACGCACACTGCGGTTACCGCCGGTTTCGACCACTTCGATCCCGATCTCATTCGCAAGTACCTCAGCCACTATGCGAAGGATGAACTCGCTATCTCGTTGGACGACCTGCTCGCGTTGGGGCGCGAGAACCGCGGAGATGCTTCGGAGCCCTTCAATATGGCTTGGCTCGCAGTCAGGGGCAGCGGCCAGATCAACGGCGTGAGCAAGCTCCACGGGGAAGTGAGCCGGCATATCTTTCAACCACTCTTTCCGCGATGGCCGCAACGGGAAGTTCCGATTGGCTCCGTCACCAATGGCATTCATGTGCCGACGTGGGATTCGGCAGAGGCAGATAAACTCTGGACCGCGGCTTGCGGTAAGACGCGGTGGCGTGAAGACGGACCTGTCGAGGTGGACATCCGGCAACTCACCGATGTGCAGTTGTGGCGGATGCGCTCCGAAGGGCGAAAGGCGCTCATCGGTCACACCCGCAGGCGGTACGCGCGCCAGCTTGCCGCGGAAGGCGGAAGCTCTTCGATCGCCGGCGGCATCTTCAATGACGATGCACTGACGCTGGGATTCGCACGCCGCTTTGCCACCTACAAGCGCCCTAATCTTCTATTGCACGATCCGGAGCGGCTGGTTCGTCTGCTTTCCAATCCTCAACGTCCGGTGCAACTGATCATTGCCGGCAAAGCCCATCCCCAGGACCTGCCTGGACAAGCGCTCATCCAGCAATGGAACGAATTCATTCAACGTCCTGAGGTCAACAACCGGGTTGTCTTCCTGAGCGACTACGATATGCTGCTGGCGCAAGAGCTTGTGCAGGGAGTCGATCTGTGGGTCAACACGCCGCGGCGCCCCTGGGAAGCCTGCGGGACGAGTGGAATGAAAGTTCTCGTCAATGGCGGTCTGAATCTTTCCGAGTTGGACGGCTGGTGGGCTGAAGCCTATTCTCCTAAGGTC
>Ga0302325_10031059_pt1 | contig 10999 bp, 7 predicted proteins | sample Palsa_T0_2_FD_201948 | JGI IMG/M metagenome (GOLD analysis project Ga0302325, IMG submission 201948) | Peat permafrost microbial communities from Stordalen Mire near Abisko, Sweden - Palsa_T0_2 | ecosystem: Environmental > Terrestrial > Soil > Palsa > Peat permafrost | place: Sweden: Abisko... | reverse complement strand
TCGTCATCAGCGCCCAGTACCGGCTGGCCACGGCAACCGATCACACCTGGAACCAAGCGCCCGGGGACGTCGCCTGCGCCCTGGCCTGGACCGCCAGGAACGCCGCGCAGCTCGGGGTCGACCCGAACCGCCTGGTCCTGGCGGGAGACTCGGCAGGCGGCAACCTGGCGATCAATCTCGGCTACAGCGCCGCCGCCGGGACAGCCCGGCCGAACTGCGGCGGCACCGTCCCAGTCCCCGCCGCCGTGGTCGCCACGTATCCCGCAGTCAACCCGGTCAGCGTCTACGACGACAACTTCACCCTTGGCTCCGTGAGCGGCAGCGCTGCGCTCGCAGAGTACGCCGGCGGCACTCCGCAGCAATATCCGGGCCGCTATAAGGCGATCTCTTCCTCGACCTACATCACGGGCAAGGCCCCGCAGACCCTGATCATCGAGCCCGAACACGATTCCCGGGTCCCTCCAGCCGGAGTGTACGCATTCGCCGGTCAGGCGCGCGCGGCCGGGGTGGACATCACCCTGGCGACAATTCCCTTCGCGAACCACACCTTTAATTTCTACGCCGCCGGGACGATCGGCGACCAGGCCTGCCTGACTATCACCCAGAACTATCTGGTACACCGCCGCATCCTTGCGTGACGGCACGGCGACCGGACGCTGCAGCCCTTTTGCCGGCTGCCGGCTGGCAGGCCAAGGCGTGCTCAGCGCGTGAATACGTAGTCAGCATGCAGGGCAGCTCTTGGTCAGCGGCGCGGTCCCGCTGACCGCTGGCATACCCGTCGTGACCAAGACGTCCGGGTCCTGCCGGATCTGCCGTGCGAGTGAACGTCAGCCAGCCGTTCTGGCCACCTCGGGACCGCGCAGATCACCCTGCTCGGCGCGGCGCGGGAAGTCTCGCCAAAGCATCGCGAAAGACGCCAGAACGGCGGGTACGCGTGCGGTTGCCACGGCGACCTGATGACTTAACGTGATCGGGTCAGACCTTACGCGTAGACGCAGCGAGCTGGTCGGCGGGCGCGCGGGATTCGGCTAGGCCTCCTGACGAAGCGCCTCGACGCCGCTGGCCCGCACCCGCTGAGCCAGTCCGGCGGCGAAGGCGGCCGCATCATGTTTGCGCTGGAAACCACGGATCACGACGGCCGGCGGCCCGGACATCGCATGAGCCTGGACGACGAAGCTGAGGTGCGACGTAGAGATGATGCGGTTCATCACGCGGATGCAATGGCCGGCGATGACGGCGAGCCGGTCCGGCGGCGAGCTAGGCCATGGCGTGTTCAGGGCAAGCAGGGGTGCCCGGTACCCGTCGGTGCCCGCGTACCACAGGGCAACCGCGACCCCGTCCGGCCCGGACACCGGCTCGCGATACAGATTCTTGTGCCTCTCGAGCAAGATGCGCCGCTGCTCGTCGTATTCTGCCTGACGCTTGTCGTGCAGCCCGTACACCCATCCAGCCGGAAGCAGCCCGTGCTGCATGGCCGCGAGGTTCGCGCGCTTGACCTGCGCATCCGCTCTGCGCCGCAGGTATGCAACCCAGCGATCCGTCACGCTCACGGGCACCCCCGGCAAGGTCCGCTAACCCTGGATTCACGCGGGCACGGCTGGCTGACCCGACGTCGGCACACCGGCAACCCAGTATGCGCCAGTCTTGTCCGCGATCATCACTGAGCACGTGTCCGCGCCGAACGGCGGTTCAATGTGCGGGTTCCTGGGAGGGTGGCCACGCTCCGTTACCGTCGGCGCTCTCCGCCCGGATCGCGCAGTTGGCCGGGCGAACAACGCCCGGGCGAAGGGACCGCGCTGGTGCGGGACATGCCGATTACCTCCGTGAGCTCGGCCTCAATCAGGGCCTGGCACATTGTCTCGGCTGCATGCCGGATCCGGTCTTCCACCCCCACGCCTCTGAGTACCTCCAGCGCCTCAAGCAGGTCAGGCTGATCCAGGGTGATCAGGTGCTGTGTCCTAATAAGAGATCCATTGGCGTGGGTTTCGCTGACTATCACACGATGACCACTCCAGCACCCTCAGGCGCGCCGTCAGAGCCGACGAATTACACCACTTGGCGGGAACGGCACCCGCCAGGCAATCGCGCTAAGTCCCGCGGTGCTGTTGGCTCTGACCACGAAAGCGCGTAATTCGCGCTATTTGCTGTGGTAGTTATACTCTCGTGGCTCGTTCCCGAATCCGCGCGAAAAGCCTCAGCGCAATATGGTGGGCTCGTCTCGGTGCGGTAATCGCGGCGGCCATCATCGTGCTGATCGTCGTCTCGTTCGCTGCCGGGAATGCCGCAGAGGCGGCCATCCTGGCGACCGTGGCGGCCGGGGTGGCGGCCATGCTGCCCTACGCCCGCAAGATAGTTTCCCGGCGCACCGAGGATCTCGGGCAGTCGGCCCAATCCGGGACGCTCGCAGCTCGGCCGTCTGCCCTGCCGCCGCTTCCGCCGTGGGTGGTATCGCGGGCCGGGACGGTGACGGAGGTGGCGGACGCCCTCCTGCGCCCGGCCGGCGAACTCGTAACAGGAACCGGCCAGATCCGGCGGCCCGTCATCGCGCTCCTGGGCATGGGCGGGATGGGCAAGACGATCCTGGCGAACATGGTGGGACGGGACCCCAGGATCATTCAGCAGTACTCGGGTCGCGTCGAATGGGTGGACGTGCGCCCCGGCGCCGAAGGCGAAGCGCTGGCCACGGTGATCAACGACCTCATCAAGAAGATCGGCGGCGTTGATGCCACCATCAGGGACCCGGGCGCGGCGGGCAGGGCGCTCGCCTCACTGCTGGACGGCGGCGCATCCCGCTTGCTAATCCTCAACGATGTCTGGGAGCTCGCACAGCTGGAGGCATTCACGCAGGGGAACGGCGGGTACGCGGTTCTGGTGACCACGCGGTCTGCTGAGGTGTGCAAGCTGGCAGATCGCACCGTGATCGTCGGCCGGCTGACTCAGGAAGAAGCAAGTGATCTGCTAACCCACGGCGGCGAACTGCGCGGCCTCGCCGTGCACCACGAGCTCATCGCCGCACTGCTGACGGCAACCGGGCGATGGGCATTGCTGGTGTCGATGGTCCGCAGACAGCTCGCCAGCCGCGTCGCGCTCGGCGAGGAACCGATCGCCGCCGCGAGCAGCCTGCTGGACGCACTGAACGATGACGGCCTCACCGGTGTTGACGAGAGCTGGGCCGGACCCGCCGTGCCTGACTTGGCCGATGAGCGCAGCCGGAACCGCGCGGTCCGCGCGACGATCGAAGCCAGCCGGTTCGTTGGCCACCGGGATTCCTGGAAGGACGACCTGCGTCGGCTCGGTGACCTGGTGGTCTTCGCCGCCGGCAAGCCAGTTCCGCTCGGCGTCGTTACGCTGCTCTGGCAGGCGACCCGCGGCCTCGGCGGCACCGCGGCCGAGCGCCTGTGTGCATGGCTGGAAGACGCCGGGTTGCTGCTGGTCACACCGGGAGAGGGAGTGGAACTGCACGACGTCATCCGTGACTACCTGTCCCGCGAGCGCGGAACCAGCATGGCCAAGGTGAACAAGGATTTCCTCGACGTGGTAGCCGCTGCCGTGAGCGACCCGGCCGCCGCATCACAGCCATGGTGGGAGCTAGACGGCGACGACAACGACAGCAGGTACCTGCGCACGCAGCTGATTTGGCACCTGCTCGCCGACGGCAGGCGGGCGGCGGCCTTGGAACTGGCTACGGACCCGCGGTGGATCGGGGTGAGGCTCCAGCACGACCGCATCACCGGGGTGCTTGACGACCTTTCCCAGGTAAGCCGACAGCGCGCCGAACGCCTTCGCAACTTCCTGATCAGTCAGCAGCATCTCCTCGAAGAAACCGACCCTCCCGCCGCAGTCGTCGACATCCTGTATAGCCGACTAGCAGCCGACCCAGAATGGGGACCGCAAGTCCAGACGCGACGAGACTCGGGCTCGCGCCCCCGGCTGGTCAGCCGCTGGCCGGGACCGGACCCGCCATCCGCGCTGCGTCGGGAACTCGAATGCGGCAGCGCGGTCTCCGAAGTGGCGGTCGATCCCGAGGGCAGGTGGCTGGCCGTCGGCTGCCGTGACGGAACGGTAGGCGTCTGGGACACCGCCGCGTGGAAGTCGGTCGTTGTCTTTCCTGCCCACGACTACATGGTCGGCGCCCTCGCGTTCTCGCCGGACGGCCAGTGGCTGGCCAGCGGCCACGGCGACCTGATCAACACGGTTCCGACGGCCGGGACGGTCAGGATCTGGGACACCGCCAGCTGGGGAGTTGCTGGCCACCGTTGACGGCCACGAGTATCCCGTCACGGCCCTCGCGTTCTCTCCCGACGGCCGACGGCTCGTCACGGGCAGCGACTCCCAGACGTGCCTCTGGAGCCTGGTAGGAGGCGATGAATCTTCTCTTGCCGTTCAGATCATCCGAACGCTCATTATGCCGGGCACCACCAGGATCCCCGGGGGAGAGGCGCGAGTCATCGAGGGCCCGGGAACGCGAGGAATGCTAACGGGACGTGTCAGGTTCGGCATCGGGGAGCTCACGTTCGCCGATGACGGCGGAGTCGTCACGATGATCGACGACGGAGGATCCGCGTGCACGTGGGATACGGGAACCTGGGCGGTCAAGCGGGTGACAGACCGCTCTGGCGGGAGCAGAAGGCGGGCCACCGCAGTCACGCCCGACGGCGAGAAGGCGGCGTTTGCCGAAAGCACCCGTGGTCCAGTCGTAGTGGAAGACACGGCGACCGGGAGAACACTGGCCAGGCTTCCCGGGCATTCAGGCCGTCTCGTAGCGGCTATGGTGTTCGCGCGCGACGGCAGCTGGCTCGCTACCGGGGCCGACGACGGCAAGGTGCGACTCTGGGACACGAGCGCCGCGCACAACACGCCGGCTGGTCGGCAGGTCGCCATGGTGGCGGCTGCGCCGGACGGCAGCTGGGTTGCCGCTGGCGGCGACCACGAGGTACACATCCTGGACCCCGGGACCGGCGAACCGCGCGAGGTGTTCCGGCATTGCTCGCTGCGGGCCATGTCGATCACGCCGGACGCATCCCGTCTCGCCACGGCGGGTGCGGGGGGCGTCAAGGACTGGAACATGACAGCTGGCGAAGCCAGCGAGGTAGCGTGCCAGCTGTGGGTAAGCTCGCTGGAGGTTTCTCCCGACGGAGCGCGGTTCGCCGCTGGCGGCGGCGATGGCACCACCTGGATCTGGGATGCCGTTACCGGGCAGCTCGGCCGGTGCGACGACAGCCATGAGGGCAGCGTCACGGCGCTCGCGTTCAGCGCTGACGGCCGCCGCATTGCAACGGGGGGAGAATTCGGCAGCATCCGGATTCTGGACGCCGGTACCGGAAGGCTGACGCGCGTCCTCCCCAATTATGCCCGCGGCGAGGTCAGCCAGCTGGCCTTTATCCCCGGCCGCGATTGGCTGGCCACCTGCGCGGTCGATGCCGTCCGGATCTGGGATCTCACTACCGGACGGCCCTTGTTTGCGGTCCCGCGGATGTGTTCCGTCAGGGCGATCGGGATAAGCCGGGATGGGACACTCCTCGCCACCGGCGGCACGGACGGCACCGTGCGCCTCTGGACTCTCAGCGCGGGCGACGCCGGCATCGAGCTAGTGACGATGATGCGTGTCGAAGGCCCAGTCGCGTCATGCGCATGGCTTGGTGCGCGCGGGCTCGCCGTAGCGGGCATGCACGGCGTCTACCTATTCGACCTCACCACAGACCACTAGATAAGGCCGAACGGTCTGTCATGCTCGAGCCGTCGTGCCAGCGGCAAAGCCCATCCAGCGGTAACTGCTCGATTGCCATGATCCCGGGTGAACGAAGCTGTGGCTAGCTGGTCGTCAGGGACCCCGTTTGCTTGCCCTGGAACCACGCCCGGCGTTCGGTCAGCTTAATCAAGCCATCCCGCTCCTGGAACGCACCCTCGCCGATCGCGAGCGGACTCTCGGCGAGTCCCATTACTGTTCGCTCCCATGTAAATGCGGCCGGGATTTTAATAAAACCCCTGGATCGGTTCGTCCGAGATAAGGACTTGCCCTAAACCGGCCAACATGAAAAGAGGGTGTTCGGTTTAACGTGTTTCTATTATGGAGGTATCGCTGACGACGCACACGGCTGCACAGATCACGCCATTCGCGCGCTGTCAATGGCCACCGGTTCCGGAGCAGTCCCAGTTCGCCGGGTGACCGTGGCCACGGTGCCGAACTTGGCGCGCAACCGGGCATCGGCGCTGCGGTTCTACACCAGCCGCCGGGTCATCTCGGGCGTGCTGCCCGCGCTGCGCGCCGGCCAGCTCTGGCACCACCCCGTGCTGCAAGCGGCACTGGGGCAGGCTGGCGACCCGGCGCTGCCGGCTGACATGCTGGCCCTCGGCGAACGGCTGCCGCAGCTGCTCGACATACTCGACGACCTGCCGCAGACCTACGCACACGGCGACGCGAGCCCGCAGAACCTGCTGCTCCCCGAGGACGAACCCGGCACAATCGCGGTTATCGACTGGGGCTTCGGCACGCTGCTGCCGGTAGGGTTTCGACCTCGGCCAGCTGCTGGTCGGCCTGGCCCATGCCCGAGACACCGACTTGTCGCAGCTCCCGGCTATCGACGCAGAGATCCTCCCCGCCTATCTCGACGGGCTGGCCAGCGAAGGTTACAAGACCGACCCGGCGCACGTCCGGACCGGGTATATCGGCTCGCTCGCAGCGCGCTCCGCGTTGTGCGCGATCCCCGCCGAGCAGCTCAGCAGCGCAGCACCGACCGATGACACGGTTGCGCTGTTCGCGCGGCGTATCCGCCTCACCCGGCTGATGCTCGACCTGGCCCGCGAGGTCTAGGCGTTGCGGAGCACGTTGCTGATCAGCGACCCGCCGGGGACCCAGGCGGCGACCGGCAATAATGACGGTTCGGCCCGGGTGCCCCACGCCGGAAGGGCCTGGCACCGGACTGGTTAGAGCAGAACGCCGCTCGGCAGCCGCGCCAGGTCCGGCCTTCCCGCGGTCACGAGCGGTGGCCGGCCGCGTCCACGATGAAGGCGAGGATCTCCGCCTCGTAGCCCAGCTGGCCGAACCGCCCGGCCGGGCCGGTGTGGGCCCCGGCGCCCAGTTCGGGGCGGAACAGCACCCGGCTCCCCGCGCTGCCGGTGGCCCGCAGCCTGGCCACCCATTTGGCCGGCTCGTGGATCAGCACCCGCGGATCGTGCAGGCTGCCGGTGACCAGCAGATCCGGCCGCGGCCCTGCGGGCGGGTTGTCGTAGGGGCTGTAGGAGGCCAGGTAGGCCCGCATCGCGGGGTCCCGGGGATCGCCCCACTCGTCCCACTCGGTCACGGTGAGCGGGATGGACGGATCCAGCATCGTCGTCACGCAGTCCACGAACGGGACCTCCGCCACCACCGCCCGCCACCGCTGCGGCGCCAGCGAGTACACCGCCCCCTGCAGCAGCCCGCCGGCCGAAAGCCCGCGGGAGACGATCCGGCCGGGCGCGGCCCAGCCTTGGGCCGCCAGCATGTCCGCGGCGGCGATGAAGTCGGTGAAGGTGTTGCGCTTGCGGTTTAGCCGGCCGTCCTGCCACCAGCTCCTGCCGCGCTCGCCGCCACCGCGCACGTGCGCCACCGCGTAGACGAAGCCCCGGTCAAGCAGGCTGGGGGTCGCCACGCTGAAGGCCGGCCACTCGCAGGACTCGTAGGCGCCGTAGCCGTAGAGCAGGCACGGGGCACTGCCGTCGCGTCGCAGCCCGGTGCGGTAGGCGATCGTCACCGGGACCGAAGTGCCGTCCGGCGCGACCGCGGTGACGCGCTCGGTGGCGTAGCGCGCCGGATCGTAACCGGGCACCTGCTGCCGCTTGCGCTCCCGCCAGCGGCCGGTGGCCAGGTCCACGTCGTGCCAGGACGGCGGCTCGACGAGCGACTCGGTACGCACGGTCACCGCCGCGGCGTGGTAGTCCTCGTTCGGCCCCAAGGCGAGCGAGACGTGCGGGCCGCCGGCTTCGATCAGCCGCCGCTCACCGGACTGCCGGTCCACGATAAGCAGCTGGGTGGCGGCTGCGTGCCGCTGCTCCACGACCAGGTACCGCCCGAACGCGTCAACCGAGACCAGGCGGGTGTCCGGTGACCCGGCCAGGACCGTGCGCCACCGCTGCGCGCCGGGTGCGTCCGCGGGCGCGGCGACCAGCCGGAACTCTTCCGCATCCAGGTTGGTGACCAGGAAGAACTCGCCGTCGCCATGGTCGGCGCGATACTCGATCCCCGGCCTGCGCCGCGCTATGACCACAGGTGCGGTATCGGTCCTGGCCGCCGGGAGCACGAGCGTCTCGGTGCTGTCCCGGGACTCCGACTCGATCAGCACGTACGCGCCGCTGCGGGTGACCCGCACGGTGAGGTCGAACCGCTGGTCCTCCTCCCGGAACACCAGCGTGTCCCGGTGCGGATCGGTGCCCAGTACGTGCCGCCAGACCTCGTGCGCCCGGTACTGGGCGTCGGTGACGACGTAGAGCAGCGATCGCGAGTCGGCCGACCAGGCCAGCCCGTAGTAGGTTCCCTCGATCCGCTCCGGCAGGTCGGTGCCGCGGGTCAGGTCGCGGATGCGCAGCTGGTAGAGCTCGTCCCCGTCGAAGTCGACGGAGTAGGCCAGCAGCCGTCCGTCCGGGCTGATCTCGCGGACGCCGAGGCCGAGATAGTCGCCCCGGGCCGGATCCACCAGCAGGTTCTCGTCCAGCAGCACCTCGGCGCCCCGGCAGAACTGCTCGTATTCCTGGCCCGCGACGGTCCGGGTGAAGTAGGTGTGGCCGGCCTGGGCCCAGCTCACCGACTCCTCGGCCGGGATCAGCCGCGCGGCCAGCTCGGCGGCTAGCTCGTCCCGCGGCCCGCGTACCGATGCCAGCCAGTGGTCGTACCAGGCCCGTTCGGCCGACAGGTAATCGCGCATCGCGGGCAGGTCCCGGTCCCGCATCCAGGCGTACGGGTCGGGGCCCCCAGCGGCCGGGGCGACGGGCGGGCTAGTCATCACGGCCGCCCAGGACCTTGCGGAGCTCGTCGACGGGCAGCCGAACCGAGGTGTGGCCGTCGCGGCCGCTGACCGTCTCGGCCTGCAGCAGGCTGTTGAGCACGGCCTCCTCGGTCGCCTCGACCACCGCGGCGAAGTAGCCGTCGAGCGCGTATCCAGTGACCGGTGCGCGAGGCAGCGAGCGGCCGCGCGGCGCGCGCAACCCGGTGGCCAGCGCCAGGAAGATCTCGCCGCTGCCGTGGTGAGCCGTACTCCCGGTCCTGGCCAGGCCGAGCCCGGCCCGGCGGGCCAGCCGCTCGCACCCGGCCGCGTCGAGCGGCCCGTCGGTGAGCGCGACGACGATGCACGAGCCGGCCGGTGCCCGGTGCCCGCTGCCCGGCGGCGGGGCGGGCAGCAGCCGGCCGGCCGGCGTGCCCGCCACGGTGAGCCGCTCCCGGTCCCCGAAATTGGTCAGCGTGACCACACCCACGGTGTGCCCGTCGGGCAGCACGCGGGAGGCGGTGCCGACGCCGCCCTTGTAGCCCAGGCAGGTCATCCCGGTCCCGGCCCCGACCGCGCCCTCGGCGCGGTCCACCAAGGCACGGTCCACCAAGGCACGGTCCACCAAGGCACGGTCCACCAAGGCACGGTCCACCAAGGCACGGTCCACCAAGGCACCGGCCGCCGACGCCCGGGCAGCGGTGAGCGCGGCCCGCACGTCGTCGCGGCTCACCTGCATGCGGCGCGGTTCGGACAGGAAACTGTCGTCGCACTCCGCGACGACCGGGATGATCACGTCGTCGACGCCGATCGCGGGCTGCTCCTCGATGAGCAGCTCACACGCCGCGTCGTACACCCGGCCGACCTGCATGGTCGAGGTGAGGAAGACAGGGGTCTCGGCCAGGCCCCACTCCCTGATGGCCAGCAGCCCGGTGCATTCTCCCGCGCCGTTGAGCACGGCGGCGCCGGCCGGCACCGGCGCGGTGAACAGGTCGCCGCCCGGGTCGAGCACGGTGACACCGGTGCGGGCGATGCCGCGCCCGGCCGGCGGCGGCGGCTCGTCTCGCCAGACGGTCGCGTGGCCGAGCCCGGCGCCGGGCACGTCGAGCACCGAGCCGGTGGGGCCGGATGGCAGCAGCCCGATGGTGATGCCAAGATCGGTGACACGGGGCATCCCGCGATGGTAACCCGGACGATGCGGAACCCGGACGATGCGGAACCCGGACGATGCGGAACCCGGACGATACGGAACCCGGACGATACGGAAGCGGTGCCGATGAGCCTGCAGGTCCCGGTGGTGTGGAGCGAGGATTGCCTCCGGCACGAGCCCGGCGGCGAGGTGTGGCTCGGCGTCCGGGATCCGGGCACCGAACTCCCGGCCCGGGCCCTGGTCCTGCGGGACGCGCTGGCCGCCGCGGGCGCTCCGATCGTTCCCGCAACCAAACATGGCGACGAGATCCTGCGCGCCGTGCACGACCCGCTGCTGCTCGACCACCTGGCCGGGAGCTGGCGGGATTGGGAGGCGGCGGGCCTGCCGGGCGAATACGGCCGGGACCGCGTCGTTCCCTACGTGTTCCCGACCCCCGGGATGCTCGCCGGGCTGCCGATGCGCTCGCCGCCGGCCGTGCACGCCCGGGCCGGCCGGTTCTGCTACGACACGATGACGCTGGTCGGGCCGGGGAGCTGGGAGGCGATCAGGGGGGCCGCGGACGCCGCGCTGACGGCCGCTGAGCTCATCCGCGACGGGCAGCCGCTGGCCTACGCGCTGTGCCGGCCGCCGGGCCACCACGCGACCAGAGATGCCTACGGCGGCTCCTGCTACCTCAACAACGCCGCGATCGCGGCGCAGGCGCTGCGCACCGCCGGCGCAAGCCAGGTAGCGGTCATCGACATCGACGCGCACCACGGCAACGGCACACAGATGATCTTCTACGACCGCGCCGACGTCTGGTACGGCTCGCTGCACGTGGACCCGGGGGCGGGCTGGTTCCCGCACTACGCCGGGTACGCGAGCGAACGCGGGTCGGGAGCTGGCGCCGGCTTCA
>Ga0302325_10031058_pt1 | contig 11000 bp, 9 predicted proteins | sample Palsa_T0_2_FD_201948 | JGI IMG/M metagenome (GOLD analysis project Ga0302325, IMG submission 201948) | Peat permafrost microbial communities from Stordalen Mire near Abisko, Sweden - Palsa_T0_2 | ecosystem: Environmental > Terrestrial > Soil > Palsa > Peat permafrost | place: Sweden: Abisko... | reverse complement strand
CCGCGATCGAGGGCGCGTCGACGAAGACGAACTCTGCCGGCTGTTCGACTCTGCGCCGCAGCTGCGTTACCTGAGCCCGAAGGACTTCGGCAGACCCGTGGTACCCATGGAGGCATAAGATGCGAAGCATTGGTTCTGTGTAGATCGGCCGCTAGCGCCCGTACGTCACGGTGAACGTCGCTTTGCCAAGCATCTTTTCTCCGAGCGCCTTGTTCAAGATAAACGAATATAAGTCGGCGCTCCCGGTTTTCGGAATGCCGGCGGCGGCGTCGATGTCGCCGACGGCTAGCGCGTAGATCGTGAAGAGATAGCGATGCGGCCGTTCTCCGGCCGGAGGACACGGGCCGCCATAGCCACCATTTCCGCCGGTCGCTCCGGTATCCGTAAAATCATTCGTGCCGTCGAAAGCCGGCGCGGGCAGAGTGCCGCCGGCATTGCCCGCCCCACGGCCGAGGCCCGTCGCCGTTGCGGGAATGTCGTACACGGTCCAGTGCCAAAACGGACTTCCGGCCGCTACGTTTTCGTCGTGCAGTTGCAGCGCGAACGACTTGGTTCCCGCGGGCGCGTTCTGCCAAGCGATCGCGGGCGAAATGTTCGAACCGGCGCAGCCGAATGCGTGCAATGTGTATTGCGAGGTGAACGCGCCGGAAGAGAGGTCCGGGCTGTACGCGGTAAAGGCCGCTTCATCGGCCTGGAGCGGGCTTGCGGCCAGCCCCGCGAGGGCAGCAATCACGGCGAGACTTGCGGCGAAGCGAAGGAATTGCGAGCACGAAAGCATGGCTGGTCTCCTTTAGCAACCAATTATGCACGTGCAATGTCTCCGCGTAAGTACGCACATTTTTGTGAGGTAGTATCAAAATGGATACCATGTGCAGCGTGAGTAAGGCGCTCGATGTTATCGGCGGAAAATGGAAGTCGGTCGCCCTCTACTTCCTTCTGAATGGCCCCCTGCGATTCAATCAGTTGCGCCGTTTGATGCCCTCCGTCACGCAACGCATGCTGACCCTCCAGCTACGCGAATTAGAACGGGACGGCCTCATACAACGCACCGTTTATCCGGTTGTCCCGCCGCACGTCGAATATGCACTTACGGAGAAAGGCCTGACCCTAAAGCCGCTGTTGCTGATGCTCCGCGATTGGGGATGGAGCTACGGCGGTCCGATCATACGCCAGCGCGGTACTATCGCGAGCGCCCTGGTCGACGCGACGGCGGTTCTGCCGCGCGTGTAAGGAGCTGAGGCGCCGCAGCTTGTTTCCTCGCTTAGTAGTTCGAGGCAGGCGGCTGCCATTAGCGATCCTGATTGGTTCGGGCGTAGAAGAGCCGTCATGTCCAGTTGAGAAGCGTTACTGCGCACTAGGGCTCGAAGATGGAATGAGGATCATCGTTCATGGCGCTTGCTAATCCGATCGAACTCACCCGTTCGCTTACGGCCACCCAGCAACGTACGTTCGTCGCGGCGTTCCTAGGGTGGACGCTCGATGCGTTCGACTTCTTCCTGGTGACCTTCGTCATCGGCGATATCGCTAAGGCGTTCGCCGTCGACAAGGGAACCGTGCTGCTCGGGATCTTTCTGACGCTCGCCCTACGATGGCTCGGAGCGCTCATATTCGGCGTTCTCTCGGATCGCTTTGGCCGGCGCGGGCCGCTCATGGCCAGCATCCTGTTGTATTCGATCATTGAGTTTGCGACTGGGTTTTCCACGACGATTACGATGTTCTTGGTATTGCGGGCGCTCTTCGGCGTCGCAATGGGAGGCGAGTGGGGCGTGGGCGCTGCCCTGGCGCTCGAATCGATGCCGGAAAAATCGCGGGGCTTCTTCTCCGGCGTCTTGCAGCAAGGCTACGCGACCGGCTATCTACTCGCCGCGGTTGTATTCTATCTCGTCTATCCGCACTTCGGCTGGCGCATGATGTTCTTCGTCGGCGCCGTACCCGCGCTGCTCGTGCTCTACATCCGGCTCGCAATTCCGGAATCGGAGGCGTGGAAAGAGCAACACGCACGGAATATCGGAGAAACCGGCAATCTTCTCGCCGCGTTCGCGAAACAGCCCATGCTGTTCGTGATCGCGATCCTCATGATGAGCGCGTTCAACTTCATGTCGCACGGTTCGCAAGATCTCTATCCGACGTTTCTCCGCGACCAGCACCACTTCGACACGGGGACGACGTCCGCGCTCGCGATCATCGCGAATATCGGCGCGATCATCGGCGGGACGATCTTCGGCGGGTTATCACAAACGTGGGGACGCAAACGCGCGATCATCACGTCGTCGCTGATCGGTATTCTCGTCGTTCCGCTTTGGGCGTTCGCACCCTCGACGGCGCTCCTGGCCCTCGGCGCGTTCCTGATCCAATTCTTCGTGCAAGGCGCGTGGGGCGTCGTCCCCATCCACCTCAACGAACTCTCCCCCGGCATCGTCCGCGGAACGTTCCCCGGTTTCGCCTATCAGATCGGTAATTTGATCTCATCGGGCTCTTCGAACATCGAGAACCACTTTGCGAAGACGAGTTTTCCCATCGGACCGGACGGAGCCGATTATGGAAAGGCGATGGCAATTATCATGGTGATCGTCTTTATCGCCGTCGCAGTCTTCACGGCACTCGGTCCTGAGCGCAAGGGCGTCGATTTCGCCAGCGATTAACTAAGACCGGAACGAACACACCCAAACGCGCTTGGTATGTGAGTCGGTCGCCGGCATGTGCGAGTGCTAGGATCCCAGGAATAAGGCGACGTTGTGGACGACCTTCGCGGGCGCAAAGCTCGTAACCAGCCGTTGCGAGGACCGGAGGTCGTCGGCAATTGCGGCTCGTCCGCGTGCGATCAGCTCTCTTTCGAAAGAGGGGTCCCGTAAGCGTCGCTGCTCTCGATACGATACGATCGGTCGCAGCAGGATCGGCCAGATCCTGGCGATCGTATTCTCGATCCCAACGTCGACCCTATGCCGTTTCGGCATTAACAGCGCAGCTACGCCATGAAAGAGCTTTGCTCGGGCTCGCGACGTAACGTCGCCGCGCTCCGACACCGCTGCTAAGAACGCTTGGCCCAGCGTCCGCGAGTCGCTGGTAGCCGGCGGCCCCAGCATCCAAACCGCACAGTACGCGCGGTACGCGTCCTCCAGCCTTTGGGGCAGCGCTTCTTCGGGTACGCCCTGGAGAAAGGCCACGTAGTTCCAGAGCGTCATGAGCGCCTCGCACTCATGTCGCGAGAGATCGTATCCGAACGTCGGTGCCGCGAGGACGAGGGGTACCCAAAATTGCATCGCCGTTGCGAGCGTGTCCAAAATTGAAATCGGGGAACCATAGAGATCTTCACGCCAATCCGGCGAGCGGCGCATCGCGCGACGAACATAGGCATGTACCAGACGCACCCGGACGGCCGACTTGAAGCCCGCGCTCGCGCGTGCCATTCCCTGCGAATCGTACACATCGGCGATGAACTGCGAGGTTTCGTCGATTCGGCGCTTTGCCGCCTCGGTGAGCGAGCCGGTCATGACGAGCGTCTTCGCGACCGCGCCGTTTCGATAGCCGGCTAGAAGTCCGAGCGCTCCCGTGATCATGGTTCCAGTCAATCCCAGTCGCTGATGGACCCTGCAGCCGAGAGCGACGATCTCGGGATCGGCCCACGCGGGTCGCCGTTCGACGGCATTGAAAAACGCTGCGAGCCCTTGCGGCGGATTCGCCCAGGTCTCAACGCCGTAATCGAGCGCGGCGTCGAATTGAGCGCGTCCGTTCTTCTCTTTCGCCAACCATTCGATGAGGTTCGCCGTTACGTCATCTTCGCTTACGAGCAATTGCCCCAGCCACGCGAAGAGCGGATCGTCGGGCCGCGGAACGCGGACCCGTAGCTTCTTCGCGGTTCCGCGGACCCAAGCGTCGGCTCTCACCGACGACGGCCACCGAGCGGGCAAGGAGCAGTTCCGAGTTTTCGGCATGGGAAAGCGAAAGCCCTGAGGCAAACCTATCAAATGATAGATTTCGTGATAAGTCTATCACGTGATACACTTTTCCGCAAGGCGTCCCCGTCGAGGGAGTTTGACCGTGAACCTCACCAAAGGCGACGTAACCCGAGCGGCTATCCTGCGCGCCGCGCTGGAGACGTTCGGCCGGGACGGCTTTAAGGCAACGACGACTCGCGACATCGCCGAACGGGCCGGCGTGAGTCTTCCGGCTCTGAAATATTACTTTGGCAGCAAGGAAGGGCTCTATCTCGCCGGAGCCACCGAGATCGTCGAACGCTTCGAGAGCCAATTCGCTGTCTTGGAAGAGTCGCTTCGCGCCGAGCTCAAGGTTGGGATGACGCCGGTTCGAGCCCGAGCGCGCCTCAAACTTACGATGTCCGGTCTCGTTGACTTTCTTTTGGCGTCGGACGAATCCGACGTGTGGCGCCTGTTCGTCTTGCACGAGATGAGTGACCCCGGCCCCGCATTCGAGGTGCTCTACAAAAGCATTTGGAGTCGCGGAATCGATCTCTGCAGCGCGCTTATCGGTTGCGTCGTGCAAAAATCTGCTCGCTCCGCCGCCGTGCGGATAGAAGCGCTCCTGATGATCTCGAATGTCACCGCGTTCGAGCGTGGTCGCGAGGTCGTCCTTCGAACCCTCGGCTGGGACGATCTCGGTGGACGGCGTCTCGCGACGCTAAAAGAGGTAATCGAGAGCCATATCGATCGTCTCGAGTGACGCGCGTCAGTCCTCGCCGCCGGCCTCGAGGGCTTCGCCGAATGCGTACGCGCATTCCGAGGCGACCCACCAGGCGCAGACGGTCGGAAGGATTGCATTATGGTGGCCTCCGTTAGATCGTCCAGTTTTCGCTTCCGTCGAAGGTGCAGCCCGGATGGAGGCCTTTGAAGTCGTTGCTTGCGATGTAGAGGTCGCGGGCGATGAAGAGTACGACGGTCGGGATGTCTTGCGCGAGCTGTTCTTGGAACGTATCGGCAAGGTGCTGGGAGCGAGCCGGATCGTATTCTTGCTTGAAGGCGGCGAGCGCGCGATCGAACTTCGGGTTGCAGTAGTGCGAGGTATTGACGGCGACCGGCGGTTGCGAGGCGCATGCCCAGATCTGGGTCTCATCGCCGAAGAGTCCGTAGCCCTGATGACTCTGCTCGACGTCAAAGCGACCGCGCTCGAGGATGCCGCCTGCCGCGTAGGTATTGTACAACATTGTTGCGGGGTAGTGCTTGATCGTCAGATCGACGCCGAGCCGCTTCCAATCGTCCTGCACGATCGCCGCAATCGCGTCGCGCTCCTGATTACCGGTCGACGTCACGAGGGTCAGCGCCAGCGGCGCGCCGTTCTTCACACGAATCCCGTCGGCGCCGACCTGCCAGCCTGCGGAATCGAGCAGCGCGGCCGCCCGCTTCGGATCGTATTCGTGAAACGGGATATGCGTGTCGCTATGCGCGCTCTGACCGCCGACTGGGGACTCTTGCATGTCGACGAGACCGCGCATTACCTTCTGTGCGAGCAGCCTTCGATTCGTCGCATAGCGCAGCGCTTGCCGTACGCGCAGATCGTCGAGTGGCGGGTGCTTCATGTTGAAGCTCAATTGCGAGAACGTTCCGCCCGGAACTGTAATGCCGTGATAACCTGCGACCGCGGTCCCTTGTACGAACTGCGCCGTCGGTACCAGCATCGCGAGGTCGAGATCTCCCGTGCGGAGATCGTTGAGGATCGTGTTCCAATCGGTCAGGATCTTGTAAGTTATCTTGTCAATTTTAGGGCGCCCAAGATGAAAGTCCGGATTCGCAACCAGCTCCACGGACTCGTCACGCCGCCACAGCGTCACCGTGAACGGCCCAAGCCCGATCGGCAAATCTGCGTACGTCCCTCGGTCGATCGCAGAGACGTTCTCGAGTAGATGCTTCGGATAGATACACGAAGCGTCGCTCGAGAAGAAACCGTCGGTAAAGGGCGCATAAGGCTTTTTCAGCCGAAAGACGACTTCGTCCGCACCTCGCGCCGCGACATCGGCGATCGAGGAAAGCACGCTTTGGTACAAGTCGTTGTTCTTAGTATCGAGGCTCGCGTGTGTTGTGAAGACGACATCGTCCGGTCCGAAGGGTGCGCCGTCGCTCCATTTGACCCCGCGGCGCAGACGGAACGTGATGGTCTTACCGTCTTTTGTGATGCCGCCGTTTGAGAGCGAGGGGATGTCGACGGCGAGGTCGCCATAAGGCCGCCCTTTGGCGTCGTAGCGCATCAGGAAGCCCTGATGCAGGTTCGAGAGATACCCGACGGACAGCTGCGGCACCAGATGGTCGTTGAGGCCCGACACGCCTTCGCCGTCGGTATAGCGCAAGGTCCCAGGAATCGTCGTGCGGTTGACGCGGCCGTTCGCACCGCCCGCACCGACGACCGTGCAGCTTGCGAGCGCGGCACTGCCCGAGAGTAAGAACGAGCGTCGGGAAAGCCCGGTGCGGCGTGCGATCATAGCACGCGTAATCGATTTACGAGTGCCCGAAGTCCTTTGCTAAGCGGACGAGCGGCACGCGCATGATGCGGGCCGGCGTAAAGTGTAGGCCGCGCGACAAGTTCCCGTGGGCGTCGAGCTTTGCCCAGCCGGCGTTGGCGATGTACTCGAAAGCGTCGCCGATGATGACGCCGTGCGTTGGATCGAGTGAGGGGGTACCGCTCTCGATGGTCTCTTGCGAGAGAACGCGATCGAACGCGGCATCGAGACGAAAGACGACGACACGCTGGGGCGTCGTGCCGTTTTCGATCGCGAGCAAATCGTGCCCGCGAAGGTACATACCGTCGATGCCCTCGAGTGCGAAGCGGCCCAGCATCGGAACCCAGCTCACGCGTCCGGTAGTCATATCGAAGCGGCCGATACCGCGGGCGTAATCTGGAATCAGCACGCGTCGCGCGTCGATAAACGCCGGGGTTTCCGGCGAGATCCATTCCCCGTGGTCCAGACGGCGCAGTGGCGCGCCGTTTGCCGGGGCGAGGTACAGGGCGCCCGCGTTGTCGTCGCCGAGCAACAAGTCACCGCTCGGGCTCACGGCAGCATCGCCGAACTGCGCGGGCCGCGGTCCCTCCGTGCGTTGCAAGAGCTTGCCGCTCGCGAGATCGAAGCGCAGCACGGCCGTGCGGCCCCAGTCGCGCTTGGGAACGAACACGAAGCCGTCGATTGCCGCTTCGGTCGCCCACACCACGCCGCGTACGGCATCGACTTTGAGCGCAAGCATTGGCCAGCCATCGGGGCTGCGCGCGAAATCCGATACGTGCCCCGCAGCATCGAGCGCCACGATCTTCTTCTCCGCCGCGCTCGTCAGCAAATAGCGCGCCCGCGGTTCGTCGCGATCGAGATCCTCCGGAATCAAGCCCGCATCGGGCAACACGTACGCCGCGGAAGCGCGCGAAACGGCGCGCGCATTCGCCACGAAGCGCGCGGCTATCGGCGCGAACGCGGGCAATTTTCGAAGCGAAGCAAGGTCTGGGAGTGCCCTGACCGCGGGATCTGCTTGACCCATCGCAGCGACCGTGCGGACGAGCGCGAGCGCGTCGTTCGCCCGCTTCAGATGCGTGTCGCCACGCGCGACCTCGAGCAAGCCGTCCGGCGACTCGTTGACGAGCGCCGCAATGCGGTTCGCGTCGGCGAGGTACGCCGTCCAATCGTGCCGTGTACGGTCTTTGCCGAGCTGGGAGTTCAGGGTCGCGAGCTGCAGCGTTGCAGGCGCAGCGTCACGCGCTCCGCCCGCGATCGGCAGCAGAGCGACAAGCGACGCCATCAGAAGCGCGCGACGATGCCGCGACTCTTGCATCGAGGGTGGCTTCGGCAGAACGCGAAGCCTCCCTTATGAAAGCCGTGGTCTGCCAAAACACCGACCTTCGCGTCGTCGATCGACCGCCGCTCGCCCCCGGCAAGGGTCAGGTGCTGCTCGAGGTGTTGCGCTGCGGGATTTGCGGCTCCGACCTGCACTTGCGCTATCACTGCGACCACATGGCTGCACTCATGGTGCGCTCGGGTTATCCGCACTTCCCAAGTGCTTCCGACGAAGTCGTGTTCGGCCACGAATTTTGTGGCGAAATTCTCGCGTACGGGCCGCGAACGTCGCACAAGCTCAAACCGGGAACGCGCGTGACCGCGGTGCCGATCCTGCGCAACGGAGCCGACATCGATTTGCTCGGCCTCTCGGCGCGCTCGGCCGGCGCGTACGCAGAACAAGTCGTCGTCGAGGAGACGCTGATGTCCCCCGTGCCGAACGGCCTCGACGCCGACCGGGCTGCCCTAACCGAACCGATGGCCGTGGGACTGCATGCCGTCGCGCGCAGCGAAGTCAAGAAAGGCGACGTGAGCATCGTCATCGGCTGCGGTCCCGTGGGCCTCGCGGTGATCTGTATGCTCAAGGCGCGCGGCGTGAAGACGATCGTCGCGAGCGACTTCTCACCCGGCCGGCGGGAGCTTGCGCGCCGCTGCGGTGCAGACGTACTGATCGATCCAGCGAAGAATTCGCCCTATCAGAGCTGGGAGCAGTACGGGTTCATCGGTACCATCCCGGGCCTGCTCGAGCTCGCGCTCGGTACGCGCGAAAAACTCGGCAAGCTGCCGTTCCCCTGGTGGAATACATGGCGTCTTATCGATTCGCTCGGCGTCAAACCCAAGCGCCCGGTGATCTTCGAGTGCGTCGGCGTCCCCGGCATACTGCAAACGATCCTCGACGGCGCGCCTTTGTATTCGCGCGTGATCGTCGTCGGGGTGTGCATGGTTCCCGACACGATCGAACCGTCACTCGCAATCAACAAGGAAATCGATCTGCGTTTCGTGCTCGGCTATTCGCCGCTCGAGTATCGCGACACGCTGCATCTCATCGCGGAGGGTAAGGTAAAGTGCGCGCCCGTGCTCACCGGTACGGTCGGTTTGGACGGCGTGGCCGGTGCCTTTTCCGCGCTCGGCGATCCCGAGCGTCATGCAAAGATCCTGATCGATCCCAAGCGGACGGGAGACGAAGTCGCAGCCTATAGTCCGTGAATCGTCAACTCCCGATCTGTGGGAACAACGTTTGCAGGGTTGAGATGCCGGTCAAGACGGCGACGATGATGACGGTCGCCCAGGCGACGATGTTGAAGGCCGTTCCGTTCGTCCAGCGTCCCATAATTCGCTTGTTGTTGATCAGCAGCAGCATCAAGACCAGGACCACCGGAAGCAGAACGCCGTTGAGCACCTGCGAGTAAAAGATGATCGCAAGCAGCGGGGCGCCCGGGATGATGACGACCCCCGCTCCGATGACGATCAAGGCCAAGTACAGGCTGTAAAAGACCTTGGCCTCACCAAAGCGCCGATCGATGCCGCGCTCGAAACCGAGCGCTTCGCAGACATAGTACGCGGTTGAGAGCGGCAAGATCGAGGCTGTGAAGATCGCGGCATTGAGCAAACCGATCGCGAAGAGCAGCGATGCGAATTTCCCCGCTAACGGCTGGAGCGCGATCGCCACATCGCCCGCATCGTTGACTTGAATCTGTGCCGCCGCCGGCACGTGCAGGTTGTGGATATAGATCGTCGCCGCGCATCCGACGATGATGAAGTAGGCGATGATGTCCGTCACCAGGGCGCCGGAAATGACGTCGATTCTAGAGCTTGGGTACTGATCTTCCCGGATGCGCTTATCGACGACCGCCGCCTGGATATAAAACTGCATCCACGGAGAAATCGTCGTTCCGATCACGGCGATGATCATGAGCACGTACGCCTTGGACGCCGAGAAGTGGGGAAAGAGGGTCTGATGCGCGACGTCGTGCCAATCGGGGTGGACGACGATTCCGCTGACGACATAGGCCACATAAACGGCGCAGAATCCAAAGAAGATCCGCTCGACAACCTTATAGTTGCCGTGGGTAACTGTTAGAAACACGAGCATCGCGGCGCCGATGACCATGGCCGTTTTCAACACGCCCGGGTTCACCCAGGCGGCGTAGCCTCCGAAGATCGGAGCGGCAGATGCCACGCCCGCAAACTCAGTCGCGGTTTTGCCGAGGTCGCAAGCGACGAAGATCAACAACACCCAAAACGTCACCTTGACGCCGAAGTTCTCGCGGATGAGGTCCGCGAGCCCTTTGCCCGTGATCGCGCCCATGCGCGCGCACATCTCTTGCGTCACGATTAACGCAATCGTTACGGGGACGAGCAGCCAAAGCAGCGAGTATCCGAACTGCGCACCCGCTTGCGAGTACGTGAGGATTCCGCCGACGTCGTTGTCGGCGTTCGCCGTGATCAAGCCCGGGCCGACGACCGAGAGAAAAAGGACAATCCGCCGGCGGGCGAGTTGAAATTGAGATGCACGGTGCACCATGAAGAAAGCCTCGCTAAGAGAACGTCGCGTCTGGACGACGTCGGTGCGAACGCCCGTTACCGGGCGGTGGTCGGTCGATACAACTACTGCCGTCGTCCATTGCTTTTCATCACCCCCTTTCGGATAAAAATCGAGACAAACAAAAAAACCGCGAACCTCGTGGTCCGGCGGTAAAGAAAGCGCACGATCGTGCCCTGCGCATCCTCAACGTCCGGGGTTCGGCACCGTACGCCGTAGAGCCGGAGGGCTCAGCCACATTAGATCCCGCCTTGTTTCGACGGGGCCTGGTAACCCATTGGGGTCTCTCGACCTTTCCGGGCAGTGGCATATTTGTCGTACGGACGCCTCACCTAACGAGGAATCCTCAGCTAGCATACTCTTTTTCCCGGTTCCGTCAATGACAATGAGTTGCCTTATCCCAGCGGGAGCTCGTCCGAAGCCGCGCAAATGGAGAGCGACCTATGGCCTTGCGCCTCATCGCTGCTCTCGCGGTCCTCGTTCTTCTCGCAGCTACTGCCGGAACTGCAGACGCCGCCGCGCCTAGTTATTCCGCGGTGCGAACGGCTGTCGCCGCAATCGTGCCGGCCGACGTTGTCGGCTCGTCATTGATGCGTTACGGTGGGAATTCCATGGGAACCGCCTGCTGGGCACATTCAGGTTGCGGCGTCGTCGGCGGCTGCGAAATGCTGGACACCCATCTGCCGGCGGCTCAGT
>Ga0302325_10031057_pt1 | contig 11000 bp, 6 predicted proteins | sample Palsa_T0_2_FD_201948 | JGI IMG/M metagenome (GOLD analysis project Ga0302325, IMG submission 201948) | Peat permafrost microbial communities from Stordalen Mire near Abisko, Sweden - Palsa_T0_2 | ecosystem: Environmental > Terrestrial > Soil > Palsa > Peat permafrost | place: Sweden: Abisko... | reverse complement strand
ATCGTATAGGAGTCCTTGCCGCCGGACAGGCACACCATGACGCGATCGCCGTGCTCGATCATGCGGTAATCCTGGATGGCCTTGCCGGCCAGGCCCCGCAGTCGCGCTGCCAGCCGGCGCAAGGTGGCGGAACTGCCGCTCATGCGGCACCTTCGAGGTATTTGGTGTCGAGGTAGCGCAGCAGAGCCGTGGCCGACAGCGGCTGGCCGGTCGCGTCCTTCATCAACTCCTTCACCGTGACCTTGGCGCCCAGCCCGTGCACGTGCTCGCGCAACCAGCCGAACAGGCCGCTGAATTCGCCGCGCCCGATCTGCTGCTCGATATCCGGCATGTGGTTGCGCAGACTCTCCCACAACTGCGCCGCAATCACCGCACCGAGCGCGTACGAGGGGAAGTAGCCAAAGGATCCGAGCGCCCAATGGATGTCCTGCAGGCAACCATCGGCTGCGCCGGTGGGACGAACCTCCAGGCGCTGCTCCATGCCGGCATTCCATGCATCGGGCAATTCACGCACCGCGAGCTCGCCGGACAGCAGTTTCTTCTCCAGCTCGTAGCGCAGCAGGATGTGCAGCGGATAAGTCACCTCATCGGCATCGACGCGGATCAGGCTGCGCTGCACGTTATTGAGCCGCCGGTAGAGATTATCGGGTTCCCATTCCGGACCGCTGATCGCAAAATGCTTTTCCAGCAACGGCCGCAGATATTGAACGAACGCGCGGCTGCGCCCCACCATCATCTCCAGCAGCAGCGATTGGCTCTCCTCCAGTGCCATGCCGCGATCGCGCCCGACCGGCTGGTCGCGCCACGCCTGCGGCAGGCCGAGGTCGTACATCGCGTGTCCGGTCTCGTGCATGGCGCCCAGCAGGCCCGAAAAGGGATCGGCAGCATCGAAGCGCGTCGTGATGCGGATGTCGCCCGGCACGCCCTCGGTGAAGGGATGTTCGCTCTCATCGATACGGCCGCGATCGAATGGAAATCCAATGGCCCGCATCACTTCGAGCACCAGCGCGCGTTGCTTGCCGGGCGCGAATTTGCCGGTGATCGGCAGCGACGGTCGCTGCGCCTGCAGCGTCAGCGTCTCGCGAATCAGGCTGGGCAGGCGTCGGGACAGCGATTTGAAGATGGCGTCAATATCGGCGGCGGCGATCCCCGGCGAGAACTCGTCCACCAGCGCGTCGTACGGCGGCAGGCCCAGCGCCTGCCCCAGCAGCGCGGCCTTGTCGCGCACCAGGTGCACGACCTCCTCCAGATGCGGCGCGAACAGATCGAAATTGTTCTGCCGCCGGGCCTCGGCCCAGTGCACCTCGGCACGCGATGTCGCGCGCGCCAGGCGCGAGATCAGCGACACCGGCGTGGCGATGGCGTAGTCGCGCTGCCGGCGCATCTCGTGCAGATTGGCGAGCTGCCAGTCCTCAAGCCCCTGCGCATTCGCCTGCGCGCGATCGAGCAGCCGCGTGATCTTCGGGGTGGTCAGCAGCGCATGGTATTCGGTCTCGAGCGCCGCCAGCTGCTCGCCGCGCACCTCCGCACTGCCCCGCGGCATCATGACGGCCGCGTCCCAGCGCAGCAGCGACAGCGCGCCATGGAAGGCGTGCAGACGCCGCCATTCCTGCTCGAGCTGCACGTACGGGGCGGTGGACATGATGGTTGGCGGGGGCGGGGAAAATCAGCGGCTCGGCGGCCAGTTGGCCGCGCACCAGTGCGCCCATCTGCACCAGCGCGGCCAGTCCGAGGCAATGAAGCCGGCCCCGATCGAAACGATGAGCAGGACCAGGAGCGTCAGATAGACTGCCATCGAGCGCATGCCGCCATGATAATGGCTTCGCCAACGGGCGTCTCGCGCTGCGGTAAGATCCGGCGATGCCATTGAAAATCTGTTTCGCGTCGGCCGAAGTGACCCCCTTCGCCAAGGCCGGCGGCCTCGCCGACGTGTCCGGCGCACTGCTCAAATACCTGCACGCCGACGGGCACGACGTTCGCCTGTTCATGCCGGGCTACTCCAGCATCCAGCGTCACGAGCTGCAGATCTACCCGGTCGACTTCCTGAGCAATCTGACGCTGATGCTCGGCACGCATCGTTACGATTTCTCGGTGTCGACGGCGCAGCTGCCGGGTTCGAGCGCCTTCGTCTACCTGGTTGATTGCCCGGCCGCATACCACCGTCCCTCGCTCTACACCCCGGATGCCGACGAGCACCGGCGCTTCCTGCTGCTCACGCACGCCGCCTTCATCTGCTGCCAGCGCATGGCGTTTGCGCCGCAGATCATGCATTTCAACGACTGGCATACGGCCGCCGGAACCCTGCTGATGCGCGCGACCTACGGCTGGGACCGGCTGTTCCAGGCCGCGCGCAGCGTGCTGACGGTGCATAACATCGGCTACCAGGGCATCGTGAGCAGCACGGTGAACGCGGAAGTGCTGCCCGGAGGGCCGGTTTCGATGCTCGATCCGACCGATTTCGCCGCCGGGCGCATCAACCTGCTGCGCACCGGCCTCGCCTATGCGGACCGCATCACGACCGTCAGTCCCACCTACGCGCGCGAACTTCGCAGCGCCGAGTACGGCATGGGACTGGAAGGCCTCTTGCGCAAGCGCACTGATGCCATCGTGGGCATCCTCAACGGTGTGGACTACGACGAATGGGACCCGCGGCGCGATCCCTACCTGACGCGCAACTACGGCGCCAATCAGCTCGGCGTGAAAGCCGAGATCAAGGATGAATTCCTGCAGCGCATACAACTCACGGGCGGCGCTCGTGTCGCGCTGATCGGCATCGTCAGCCGGCTCGCGACGCAGAAGGGCTTCGATCTGCTGTTCGACAGCATGCCGCGACTGCTGCAGGCGCGCGAGTTCAATCTGGTCGTGCTCGGAACCGGCGAGCCGCGCTATGAGGATTTCTTCAACGCCCTGCAGCGCCGCTTTCCGGACCGCGTGCACTTTGAACGCCGTTACAGCGATGAGTTGGCGCATTGGATCGAGGCGGCCAGCGACATGTTCCTGATGCCCTCGCGCTACGAGCCCTGCGGGCTCAACCAGATGTACAGCATGCGCTACGGCACGGTACCGATCGTGCGGCGCACCGGCGGACTGGCCGACTCGGTCCAGCATTTCGATGCCGCCACCGGCTCCGGGACCGGCATCGTATTCAACGACTACAACGCCGAAGCGGTGACCTGGGCGCTCAACACGGCACTGGACCTGTACCAGAACCGGGGCCTGTGGCGCCGGCTGATGCAAAATGGCATGGCGCAGGACTACTCCTGGAGCCGCCAGGTGCGCGGGTACGTGGAGCTCTACGAAAGCATGGTGCAGCCTTGAGGGCTCATAGCCGTACCCTACCCTTCTGATCGAACGGGATGTTGCGCAGCATGCCGCCCTGCAGGTGCACCTGACCGTACACGCGATAGTCCACGGCGTGGTGACCAAAGCCGCCGGCCAATGCCGCCAGCACGGTGTTCAGATTGGCCGTGACGTTCAGATCGAAGTCGGTCTCACCGAGCGCCGGCAGTGTGAAGGCGGCGTCGGTCGTACCCTGCGCGAACGCCGTGCCTTCGATCTCGAGGTTGCATTCGATGCTGCGGATCGCGATCGCGCGATTGTTGGGGTTGGTGGCATGAAACGTGAGCCGGATCTGCTGCTGCTGTATGTTGCCGCCGCCGATGACCACGCTGGTGACCGCCAACTGCGGGGCTTCGAGCTTGGGCAGCACACTGGCGCAGCCGGCAAGCGCGGCGCCAGTGCTCGCCAGTAATACCGCCAGACGCAGAATTCTCATGCGCGCGCCCCTCCGCTCACGCGCCCGAACACCCGGTTCAAGGACGCGAAATGCACCGCCAACGCCGCCGTCAGACCGCCGGCCGGCAGCCGCCAGCTCCAGTTGCCGCTCGCGATACCGGGAGTGTTGAAGCGCGCCTGCGAGCCGAGTTGCAGCAGATCCTGCGCCGGAATGATCGCCAGCTGGGCCACCGAGGCCAGGGCGGCACGCGCCATGCTCTCGGCCAGCCCGCCAGCATCCGTGCGCAGATAAAACTCCACCCGCTGCGCGTCCGCACGTTCAAGACTGCGGTACCAGCCCACGGTCGTGTCATTGTCGTGGGTGCCGGTGAAGGCGACCACATCGGGCAGGTAATTGTGCGGCAAGTGCGGGTTTTCGGGGGTGCCGTCAAAGCCGAACTGCAGCACCCGCATCCCGGGCAGACGAAAGGCGATCCGCAGCTGTTCGACGTCCGGCGTAATGACGCCCAGATCCTCGGCGACCAGCGGCAGCTCGGGAAAGTCGGCGCTGAGCGCCGCAAACAACGCCTGCCCGGGCGCCGGGCACCAGCGGCCCTCACGCGCGGTCTTGGCTCCCGCCGGAACGGCCCAATAGCCGGCCAGGCCGCGAAAATGATCGATGCGCACCAGGTCGAAGCGCTGCAATTGGCGGCCAAGCCGCGTGCGCCAGAAGCTGAACCCGTCGCGCTCGGCCTGGCCCCAGTCATAGAGCGGATTTCCCCAGAGCTGCCCGTCGGCCGAAAAATAGTCGGGCGGCACACCGGCCAGTAGCGTCGGACGGCCGTCGGCGTCGAGCTGGAATTGCGCGCGCGCCGACCAGGTCGCTACCGAGTCGGGCGCCACATAGATCGGCAGATCGCCGAACAGGAACACGCCGCGCGCCGCGGCGTAGGCGCGCAAGGCGCGCCACTGCCAGTCAAACTGCCACTGTTCGATACGGCGATGCTGGAGCTGCTCGCCCTCCTCGCGCGCGAAGCGCTGCATGGCCTTGGGTTCGCGCTCGCGGAACTGCACCGGCCAGTCCCACCAGGCGGCGTGGAAGCGATCGGCCAGGGCCTCGAACAGCACGTAATCCTCGAGCCAATCGCAGTGCGCGGCCAGAAACGCTTCGAGGTCGGAACGCTGCGCGTTGAGGTCGGGCAGCTCACTGCGATCGATCATCGAGGTCTGGCCGGCAAAATCCGAGCGCGCCAGGTAGGGCGAGCCGCTGCCGCCCGGCGGGCCCAGCGGCAGCACCTGCCAGATCGAAAAACCGGCCTGTGCCAGCCAATCGATGAAACTGCGCGCCGCCGCGCCGAGCGCGCCGCGAGTCTCGGCGCCGTCTCCGGTAATCAGCGAGGTCGGATGCAGCAGCACGCCCGAGCGTCGCCGCTCCAGCAGCCGCGGGGCCACACTCATGCGTGGGCGGGGGCGGGGGCGGGGGCGGGGGCGGGCTTGGCCAGCATATCGGGCGTCACCAGTACCACGCCGTTATCGGTGACATGAAACCTGGCGGCATCGGCCGCGCGCTCGATGCCGATCTGCATGCCGTCGGGAATCTCGCAATTCTCATCCAGGATCGCCTTGTTCACCGTGCAGCCGGCGCCGATCTTGACGTTCGGCAGCACCACCGAGCGCGCGATGGTCGATCGCTCCTCGACTCGAACATTGGAGAACAGCAGCGACTGGTTGACGAATGCACCGGAGATGATGCAACCGCCCGAGACCATGGAATTGACCGCGTTGCCGCGACGGCCGACTTCGTCGAGCACGAACTTGGCCGGCGGCTGATGCAGCTGATAGGTCCAGATCGGCCACTCTTCGTCGTAGAGATTCAGCTCGGGCGCAACGTGCACCAGCTCGATGTTGGCATCGTAAAAGGCATCGACGGTGCCGACGTCGCGCCAGTAGTTCTGCGCGCGCGTCTTGACGTCGGTGAACGGATAGGCGACCACGTGCAGCAGATCGATCGCCGCGGGGATCACATTCTTGCCGAAATCGTGCGCCGACTTGTCGTCGGTCGCATCGGCAATCAGCAGCTTCTCCAGCAGCCGGGCGTTGAACACGTAGATGCCCATGGACGCGAGTGCAACATCCGGCCGTGCCGGGATGGTCTCGGGCTGCTTGGGCTTCTCGGTGAATTTTGTAACGCGGTTCCAGTCGGTGACCGAGAGCACGCCGAATTCGCTGGCGCGTTCGGGCGGCACTTCGACCACGCCGACCGTGATGTCGGCGCCCTTCTCGACGTGGTAGGCGATCATCGGACCGTAGTCCATCTTGTAGATGTGGTCGCCGGCGAGCACCAGCACGTGCTTGGGACGCAGCGCGCGAATCAGCTCGAGGTTCTGGTACACGCAATCAGCCGTACCGCGATACCAATGCAGGCCGACCTGCTGCTGCGCGGGCACCACGTCGATGAATTCCCCGAACTCGCCGCGCAAGTAGCTCCAGCCGCGCTGTACGTGCTGGATCAGGGATTGACCTTTGTATTGCGTCATCAGAAAGATCTGACGGATCCCGGAATTGACACAGTTCGACAGCACGAAGTCGATGATGCGGAATTTGCCGCCGAACGGGGTCGCGGGCTTGCAGCGATGCAGCGTCAGATCCTTGAGCCGCTCGCCGCGGCCGCCGGCCATGACCACGGCCAGTGCGCCGCTGGTCAGGCGACTGACATAGCGTCCAGAGGAAGCTCGCGACTGCTGCTTGATCATAGGTTCGAGCGCTGAGGAAACGCGATAAGTATAGTACGTTGGACAGCGATCGACGCTGCATGTTCGCGACGCCGCATGTTCGCGCGATTATTCGCCGCAATTTCCCCCAGGCGCCACGGCGCGGCCGCTGGTTTGGGTGTAGGAGGATCCGCGGCACGCCTGCCGCGGTCAGACCGCTGCGCCGCGGGTCTACAAGCGTCGCAGCAGACCCATCTCCAGCGGATGCGCCAGCATCTCGTGCCAGGGGAAGATCCGGATCTCGAAGGCGAATTGTCCGCAGTTTGGCGGCGTGGCGTGCAGCTCATAGACGGCCGAGCCGTCGCTGTCGATCTCGCCGTTCGGCAGCAGCAGCGCGCGCCAGGCATCGTCGTGGCGTTCGCTGCGGAATGAGGACAGCGGCGGCAGCTCCGATCGCGACCTCGGCAGCACCCGCTGCGCCACGAATTCCACGCGCACATCGCCCGGGGTGAGCCCGTTGAGCGCCGCGGCGACGCGCACGTTGAGCGTGCCGGCGCGCGGCAGCTCGCGCGGCGTGTCGGTGAGGCGCCGCAGTGCGACGCCGGCCCACTGCTCGCGCACGCGCTGCTTCCAGCTGCTCAATTGGGTCGCCGCGGCCGCTCCGCCCCGCATCAGGCGCCGATGGTGTTCCGCCGCCGGGTAGTACAGGCCGTGGGCGTAGTCCTGTACCACGCGGCCCATGTTGAAGTGCGGGATGACGGTCATCATGGCGCGCTTGCAGCGCCGCACCCACTCCGGCGAGTAGCCCTCAGGGTTACGCGCGTAATACAGTGGAATGACCTCTTCCTCTATGGCATCGAGCATCGCGGCCGAGTCGAGCGCGTCGCGCCGCTCGGTGTCCTGTGCATCGGAGGCGGGAATTCCCCAGCCGTTGTTATGGTCGAAGCCTTCCGCCCACCAGCCATCGAGGATGCTGACGTTGAGGCGGCCGTTGACCGCGGCTTTGATGCCGGAGGTGCCGCTCGCCTCGAGTGGTGCCACCGGGTTGTTGAGCCAGACGTCCACGCCGGTCACCAGCCAGCGCGCCAGTTGCAGATCGTAATCCTCGAGGAACACCACGTTGCCGGCGAATTCGGGCGTCAACATGAGCTGCTTGATCTCGCGCAGCACCTGCTGCCCGGGGTGATCCGCGGGATGAGCTTTGCCGGCGAACAGAAACAGTACCGGACGGTCCTCCGACTTGATCAGGTTCAGCAGGCGCGCCCGATCGCGCAGCAGTAACGCGGCGCGCTTGTAGGTGGCGAAGCGTCGCGCAAAACCGAGTGTCAGGACATCGGGCCGCTCGGGATCGATGAGGCGGGTGATGCGGCGCAGCTGCGCCGGATTGAGGTCCTTGGCGCGATACTCGCGGCGCAGCCGGGCGCGCACGCCATCGAGCATGCGTGCCTTGACCTGCTGCGCCGTCTCCCAGAAATCGTAGTCCGGTATCTGCGTGATGGTATGCCAGAAGTCGCGGTCCGAGAGGCGATCGCGCCAGTCGGGCCCGAGCGCGCCGTCGAAAAAGCGATTCCAGGTCTGGGCCAGGAAGGTCGGCACGTGCACGCCATTGGTCACGTAGCCGACCGGATTCTGTTCCGGCGGCACTTCCGGCCAGTGCTCGGCACACAGGCGTGAGGACACCGCGCCGTGAATGCGGCTGACCCCGTTCATGCGCCGCGCGCCGTTGAGTGCCAGGTGCGTCATGTTGAAGGCATGGTGGGCATTGGGCGCGCGACCCAGATCCAGAACCCGTTCCACCGAGGCATCGAGCCCGGCGAACATGTCCTGAAAGCAATGCGTGAACAGTCCCATGTCGAAGGCGTCGTGGCCGGCCGCCACCGGCGTATGCGTGGTAAACACACACTGCGTCGCCGCGGACTCGAGCGCGGCGGAGAAGCTAAGCCCGGCGGCGACACCTTCGCGTACCAATTCGAGGATCAGAAATGCCGCGTGACCCTCATTCATATGCCAGACCGCGGGCGCCATGCCGAGCGCCCGCAGTGCACGCACGCCGCCCAGCCCCAGAATCATCTCCTGGCGGATGCGTACCGCGGCGTCGCCGCCGTAGAGGCGGTGCGTGATCTCGCGGTCCTCGCTGGCGTTCTCGTTGCAGTTGGTATCGAGCAGGTACACCGAGATGCGGCCGACCTGCGCCTTCCAGACCCGCGCCACGACATTGCGGCCGGCGATGCGTACCGTCACCCGCAGCCAACCGCCGCTGCCATCGCGCACCGCCTCGACCGGCAGGTCGCGTGGATCGGTTTCGGTATTGCTGGCGCGCTGCACGCCATCACTGTCCACCGACTGAATGAAGTAGCCCTGGGTATAGAGCAGCCCGACGGCGACAAAATTAAGCCGCTCATCGCTGGCTGCCTTGCAGTGATCGCCGGCGAGGATGCCCAGGCCGCCGGAATAGATCGGGAAACTTTCATGGAAACCGTACTCGGCGCAGAAATACGCGACCAGGGGCTCATCGGCGCGCTGCGGCGCGGATAGATAGGCGTCGAAGGATTCCACTACCTGGCGGTAACGCTCCTGGTAGATGCGATCGGCGGCTGCGCGGTCGAGGTTTTCCTGGTTGATGCATCGCAACATCAATCGTAGATTGCCCCCGACCTGCTGCCAGAGCTCGGGTTCCAGGTCTTCGAACAACGCCCGCGTGGGACGATGCCAGCTGAAGAACAGATTACTGGAAAGCTCCGGCAGTCGCGCCAGTGATGCGGGGATCACCGGATAGATTTCAATGAGTTGATTAGGCATGGCAGCCCTGCGACGGTTCATCATATGCGAAAAGTCTATCAGCAAGATTCCCCGCGTCCCGTGCGCTGCATCGCAATAGGAGGCCGCCTGAACACCCCTGCGAGCAGCCGCCCAGCGATGCTGGCAGTCACCACAGAGCGCCGACGCGCTGCCCCGGTCATCCCCGGATCACTGTGCCGGAACCTCGAATCAATCAGTTGACGTTGCAAATTAGAAACATCGGCAATCACCTGCAAAGTTTCAAAACCGATGGAATCATCGGCGCAAAGCGCGACCGGATCAGCCGCTGTTGCAACATGGCAACTCGATTTGCCGCGCGGAAACGATGTCGTCTATGCTCGCTGCGACTGTCGGGGGAGCAGTGTCAGATCGGTCCTGGTGACCTGTCTCATCAGCAAGCAGAACGACCGGCTGCAAGGTAGGTAGATGCATCGGCTGCGCAACGCTACTCGCCGGTAAAGTCAGGCGAGGCGGAGCTAGGCCACTCATTCGGTTTTTTAGGGGAGAGCTGCATGCAAAGCCCATTCGGCCAGTGGTTATCGCAACGCCGTGCTTCATACCGCACGGCCAGTCAGTTCACGGTTCGAAACGTGTGCGTGACGGTGAGTATGGCCGCGGCGATGCTGGCCAGTGCCGTATTGCAGGCGGACGACAGCGCTGCCGAGCAGGGTCCCGCCTTGCAGCAAGTGATCGTCACGGGCTCGCGCATCGAGCGCAGCGACACCGACACACCCTCACCGGTGCAGGTCATCAGCTCGGAGCAGATCGAGAACAGCGGCTATACCTCGATCTCCGATGTTCTGCACGCCCTGACGTCCAACGGCCAGGGCAATCTGAATCAGAGTTTCAACGGTGCATTCGCCGCCGGGGCTTCCGGCGTCTCGCTTCGCGGCCTGACCGTCGATGCCACCCTGGTGCTAATCGATGGCCATCGCATGGCCAACTATCCGATCTCCGACGATGGCGAGCGCTCGTTCGTTGACGTCGGCAATCTGCCGGAATCGGTGATCGACCGCATCGAAGTCCTCAAGGACGGCGCTTCGGCCGTCTACGGATCCGATGCCATTGCCGGTGTGGTCAACATTATCCTCAAGAAAACCTTCGTCGGCACCGATGTATCCGCCGATGCCGGCACGAGTTACAAGGGCGACGGCACCACCGAGCATTTTTCGGCGACCTATGGCTTCGGCGATCTGGCGGGCGACGGACACAACACCTACGTCAATGTCGAGTTTCGACATCAGCAGGCGATCGGTCTTGATTCGCGCCCGCAGTACTCGAACTTCGACTATTACGACCAATACCCGGCGGCGGTGAACGCGCCGGTGGGCTTCGGTGTGGTGCAGCCCGGGTCGGCCTTTCCGATCACCAACACGAACCAAGGCATGGTTGGCCAGTATGACCCGACCAATCCGGGCACGCCGCTGAGCTATCAGAATCTATCGGCATGTCCCAATCCAAAGGCGGGCGGCGCCAACGTACTCGGAGGTTGTGAGTACGACCAGGCGGCCTACGTTCAAGTGCAGCCGCAGACCACCAACATCAATGTGCTAATGCGTCATTCCATGGATTTCGGTGGCGGCTGGAGCGGTATCGTGACGGGGTCGATGTTCCAATCCAAGGCTGAGCAGCTCATCTACCCTTCCCAGACCTATAGCTACTGGCCCGCGCTTCTGGGCGCATTCAACTCGGAGGATCCCTCCGAACAGCCGATCCTGCTGCCGGTCGGCAACGTCAACAATCCGTATCCGGCCAATCCGGCGTGGCTCGCCTACC
>Ga0302325_10031056_pt1 | contig 11000 bp, 9 predicted proteins | sample Palsa_T0_2_FD_201948 | JGI IMG/M metagenome (GOLD analysis project Ga0302325, IMG submission 201948) | Peat permafrost microbial communities from Stordalen Mire near Abisko, Sweden - Palsa_T0_2 | ecosystem: Environmental > Terrestrial > Soil > Palsa > Peat permafrost | place: Sweden: Abisko... | reverse complement strand
GCTCACGCTCAAAAATGGCGACGTGGAAACCGTGTACATCGATGCCGACTCTTTTCTCGAGATCAAAAAGGAAACCAAGCGCACCATCCGCGGAACCGAGCAAGATATCGAGGAGTCGGTTGGCAACTACAAAGAAGTGGACGGGATCTTTTTTCCGTTTGTGATGGAGAGTGGGGTCAAGGGAAGCCAGCAGAAAGAGAAGCTGACCATCACCAGGATTGAACTCAATATCCCGGCGGATGATTCGATTTTCAAGATGCCGCCACCGGCACCAGCAGCGCCGCCCGCGCCGCCCGACACACCAAAGAGCTGACTGTTCGCCAGCATGGTGTCGCATAATGCCCTGTGCCCGAGGGATGATCCAGATTAGCCCAGCGTTCTAGCGTTGGGTTAGGAGGGACGACCCATTTCTCACGCGCACTCCGCTAGGATGTAGCTCTCAATCCGCAACCCTGACCTGCCCCACCCGGCACTTGCTGCCGGACCTGACGGGCTCGCGGATCTCCTGAATGCGAGAGGTAACGATCGGCCTGCTGTAGCCGGGATGATGAAACTCGAGATGCATGCCGCGGCCGATAAAGCGCACCTTGAGCATGGAACCGCCCCAGGTCGATCCTGCGATCGTCACCTGCACCGGTTGCGGACAATATTCCGGATGTCCCGAGATCAGCGCCGCACCCTCGCCCAGAAGCAGCGCCGTATAAAAATGGTGCTGAGTTTGAATCTGCAGCACGGTATCAGGCGGCAAGCCTTCAAGGGACACGCCTCCCTCGATTTCTGACTGAACGATATTCCCATTGATATCGTCGCCGAGGTTGGGATGAGGCATGAACATCGATTCCCTCAATATCAATTATCCAAGATTAGATCGCTCTACTCTAACCGAGGTTTGTTCCCAGTCACAAGATTAATCTTTAACCGCAATGTACTTTCGTCTACGGTACTTTCGCCCACAGGAAATGAGATGCCAGCAAGAGAAGCAAGAGCGCCGGTTGCTTGGGATCGTCACCCTTCGGCGCCACGTTGATCGTGAAAACGTCCTGCGGAGTTTGCCAGAAGTGATTGAATCCTCTATAGTTGCGCGGGGTTTTTCACCGAAACCCACAAGGGAGAGAAATATGCCCAAGCTCTTGCTGGTTGCATTTTCTTCATTGTTCGCCGTGTCCGCGGCGATGGCTCAGAGCAAGATCGACACCAAATGGCATTGCTCGAAACCGGCCCGAGACCAGAAACTCGACGTCGACGATGTACCCGACCATATCTATTGGATCGGGCAAGGCACCTGCGACGCGACCTCCAACGATGGTGACCTGAAAGAAAAAAGTGGTCGCTACACGGAATTCCACGATGCATGGAAAGCTACCTTCACCTTCCACGGCTACTACAACGCGACGACGGACGACGGAGACAAGGTTTTCTACAAGTATGAAGGCTCCGGCTCACCCGACCCAGCCAAACCTATTGCCAATAAGTGGAAGATTGTGAACGGCACCGGAAAGTACAAGGGCATCAAGGGTTCCGGAAGTTGCGCCGGAAAAGCGAATGCCGACGGCTCCGACGACTTGACGTGCACGGGCACGTATTCGATAGCCTCGGCCAAGAAATAACCCAAAGGGAGCTTTAGACACGGCTGCGGGGCGCCCGCAATCCAGCCCCGTAGCCAGATCACCTACTCAGAAGTGATCGTCGGCAACACGTATCGGGTGCTCCAAGGCTCGCGCCTGGATGGCACGATCCCACGGTCCACCCTGCCAGTTATCCTTTTTGTACTCCGTACGAATCCATGGCGGAAGTGTCATCAAGAGGTGGCGGCTGAGCGAGTACAAATACGGTTCGTAGAGGACTCGAAGGTCTTCTAACCGGTCGGGGCCGTCGGCGTCATCATTGGGGGCAACCCCTGCGGTGATAGCCTCTCTGATAGTGAACGTCACGCCATGCCTCGCGAGATCTGTCTGCAATCTCTTTAGATCGTCACTCGTGAGCCGGTTGGCGTCATGCGGACTATATTGCGCACTCACCACTTGGGCCAGATCGACGGCGGCATGCCGTGCCATGGCAAATGTGAGCTTCGCCTGATCGGGATGGATGTTACCCACCCCGCTGATGACCAGCGATGTCACATCAAGCATCACGGTCAGCGCACCTAACCATGATTGATTGGGGTGCTGCGACCGGAAAAATACCAGCGCCGGATAAGAAATGTGACTCGACAAGAGGTCGGCGCACCAGCGTTCCCAATCGCGGAAGATTTGATCGAGCACGGTTTGTTCAGGACAGCATCCCAGGCGGCCAAGGAATTCGGCGGCGGAGGGCGGCGATCCGGCGCGGGCATCGAGCAGCGAAATTTCAATCTCGCGCGAGGCAAACGAATTGTAGACCACCGGCAGATAGCCGATCACGACACCGAGGAACGCAAAGCCCATGCCCGCCTCCATCACGGCGAGGGCGCGAGCCGCGCCGTTGTTGGGCGTGATGTCCCCGTAGCCCAGAGTGAACAGAGTTTCGCCGCTCAGATAGACCACCTTCCAGAACGTAATTTGCTCTTTGCCCAGCGAAAGATGGTCGCCAACGCCGTACTGCACGCAGGCGAATCCAAAAATCAAACCGAACGCCCAAAATCCTATGAGCACGATCAGCGACGACGGTCCAAAGTAGGCGAGAAACCCTTCGCGCCGGTTCGGCGACTTGATGCGCGCGCCCACTCCGCGCCAGAGGCGCCAGTTTCTCTTGTAGAACAGGGACGTGATACGAAAGTGCCGGGTAATCCGGCGGGGGAGAACAGCGGTCTCAAACGCATCCACCAGGATGACAAAAATGATGACTACTCCGGCAATCGATGCCCACCAATGCATAAAGATGAGATTGAGATGACGCGGGAATAGTAGCAGATTCAGAAGCGAACCATAGCAAGGCGATGGTCATTGCAGATTCAACCCATCCCACCTTCCAGCTGGAACCAATGGGTCAGAGGACGGACCGCCGGCCCCAGCGGGGCGACACAGCTTAGCCCAGCGCTTCGCAAGCTGCCGGAAAAGCCGACAGTGCGACGTCGAGCCCCTAAAGGGGCGACGGATTTGACGGATTTTTGGTATCGCTAAGCGGCACCCTGACACGAAACCGAGTTTTTCCGCCAGTTGTTCGGCGCCGGGCAGTGCAGCCGATATTCGACCAGGTTCCGGAGGGGACGACCCAGACCTCGCTCCGCCTCACGGGGTCGCGCGTGCCGCCTCCAGCGCCCTGTGCACCGCTTGCAATTCTTTCAGCACGGCGCGGAGGTTTCGCGTGTCGAGCGCGTTTGCTCCATCGCTCTTGGCCTCCTTCGGATTGTCATGGACTTCCATGAACACGCCGTCCACGCCGGCCGCGACTGCCGCACGCGACAACACGGGAATAAATTCCGGCTGGCCTCCGCTCACCGCGGGCTCGTCTTCATCACCATGCGACGCCGACGGCAATTGCACCGAGTGCGTGGCATCGAATACAACCGGAGCGAACTTGCGCATTATGGCCAGCGACCGCATGTCGACGACCAGATTGTTGTAGCCGAAACTCGACCCGCGCTCCGTCACAAACACCTGGCTGTTTCCCGCATCGCGGCATTTTGCGACAGCGTGCTTCATGTCCCAGGGAGAAACGAACTGGCCCTTCTTTAGATTCACCGGACGCCCGCTCAGCGCGGCGGCAACAACGAGATCGGTTTGGCGGCAGAGAAATGCTGGAATCTGCAACACGTCTACAACCTCGGCGACCGCGGTGACGTCAGCCACCTGATGCACATCAGTCAGCACAGGAATGTGCACTTCATCTTTTACTTTTTTCAGGATGCGCAGGCCTTCCTTCATTCCCGGCCCGCGGTAGCTGCGGATCGAGGTGCGGTTCGCCTTGTCGTACGAAGCCTTGAAAATGAACGGAACATTCAGCGAACGCGCCACGCCCTTGACGATCTCCGCCATGCGCAGGGCGTGGTCTTCACTTTCGATGACACACGGCCCCGCGATCAGAAACAGGTCGCCGGCGCCAACGCGAACGTTATCGATTTGGAAAGATAGGGTCACAATGAGTCACCGCCGAGACGCAAAGGCCGCCGAGAATTGCGATTCCACGTTTTTTCGGAATGAAAAACTTGAAAAGAGTTGCTCGGTGTTCTCCGTGTCTCTGCGGTGAATTATCTTCGTGCCATTTTTTCCGGGCGCAGGAACATCTCTACCTCCGCCGCGCTTTTGTGTTCTTTCTTTTTTTGCCCGTATTCGTAGGCAGCGCCCACGAATGACTTGAAGAGCGGATGCGGCTCCAACGGCTTCGATTTGAACTCCGGATGAAACTGGCAGCCGATGAAAAACGGATGTCCTGGAATCTCCACCATCTCCACATACGTGCCGTCGGGAGTTGATCCCGAAATGCGCAGTCCCGCAGCCACCATCGGCTCTTCATATTCGCGATTGAATTCGTAACGATGGCGATGGCGCTCGCTGATTTCATCCTGGCCGTACACCTGGTGAGCCAGTGTCCCCGCCTCGATCTTGCATGGCCATGCGCCCAGCCGCATCGTGCCTCCAAGTTCTTCCACTCCGCGCAACTCGCGCAGCTTATAGATCACGCGATGCGGAGTCGCCGGATCGAACTCACTGGAATTCGCGTCCGCCAAGCCGCAGACATTGCGCGCATATTCAATGCACGCCGTCTGCATGCCCAGGCAGATTCCGAAGTAGGGAACATGTTTCTCGCGTGCGTACTGAATCGCCCTCAACATGCCTTCGATACCGCGTTTGCCGAATCCTCCGGGCACAAGCAATCCGTCGTACCCTTCCAACTGCGCTTGATGGCTTTGGTCGGAACTCTTGTCGGATTTATCGGCAGACTCCAGGCCCTCGGCTTCAATCCAATTCACTTCCAGCTTCAGATTATGTGCGAGAGCGCCATGCACCAATGCTTCTTTCAGCGACTTATAGCTGTCCTCGTACTCGACGTATTTTCCAACAATACCGATCCGAACCACGTCTTTCGGGTTGTAGACGCGATGCACCAGATCGTTCCATTTCGAAAGATCACGATCTTTGGCTTCAAGCTTCAACCGCCGCAGCACCAGCGTGTCCACTTCTTCATGCGCGAACACCACGGGCACTTCGTAGATGGAAGCGACGTCCTTGGCCGTGATCACCGCTTCTTCTTCGACGTTGCAGAACAACGCAATCTTCGACTTGATCTCTTTTGAAAGAAAGCGGTCGGTGCGGCATAGCAAAATATCCGGCTGAATTCCGACGCTGAGCAATTCTTTGACAGAGTGCTGTGTCGGCTTGGTCTTCAACTCCTGAGCCGCGGCGATAAACGGCACCAGCGTCACGTGCACGAACAAAGTGTTGTCACGCCCCAATTCCTGCCGCATCTGGCGGATCGCTTCGATAAACGGCAGCGACTCGATATCGCCCACCGTGCCGCCGATTTCGACCAGCGCCACGTCCACGTCCTGCGCGACTTTTTTGGCCGCCGCCTTGATTTCGTTGGTGACGTGCGGAATCACCTGCACTGTTTTGCCCAGATAATCGCCGCGCCGCTCTTTGGCGATGATCTGCTCGTAGAGACGGCCGGTGGTCCAGTTATTGTCGCGAGAAAGTTTGGCATGGGTGAAGCGTTCGTAGTGCCCAAGGTCAAGGTCGGTTTCGGCGCCGTCGTCGGTCACGAAAACTTCGCCATGTTGAAAGGGCGACATCGTCCCGGGATCGACATTCAAATACGGATCGAACTTCATCAAGTTGACTTTGAGGCCGCGGCTTTCGAGCAGGCATCCAATGGACGCCGCCGCCAGACCTTTGCCTAGTGATGAGACCACACCGCCGGTTACAAAGATGTACTTGGCCGACATCGCTTCCTCGCTCTGATTTTGTTTGGAAAATTGTGCGGGTTGGGGTGCACGAACAATTATGGCAGAGTTTTTCGCAGAAGGGAATGTGGAAAAAGGGCAGCCATTGGTTATCAGGTTTCAGCCTGGATTCCCAGATCGTCAAGCTGCATAGGCTAAGGCCATCTCTGGCGCTGGGCAAAATTCGGGCGATTTCGACTCTTTGCGAGCGTGATCGATGGCGAGGAAGGGTGAGCCGGATAGGGCGATCTCCCGAGCACCTAGCGTACCTCCCAGACGGCCCCGCTCAGCGGCAAGGCGAGCCAGTTGAGCTTCGAGATGCGGCGCGATTCTCACTTCCATGCATCAGCCCAGAAAGTCTGGAAGCAGGTGTGAATCTCTTGGAAACAGGATCGTAGAAACAGGAGTCCGATGTTCGGAAGAACCCAGTTCTACGGCACATACCGCGCGCCCCGCAACACTTTCCCGGGCAGCGCTCCGGTCATCTTTCCGTTTTCGATTACCGGCACCCCATTGACCAGCACGTACTGCATGCCTTCCGACAAGCGGTTGGGATCGTCGTAGGTTGCCAGGTCGCGCACCGTCTGCGGATCGAACACAACCACGTCCGCCCACATCCCTTGCTTCAGCACGCCGCGATCGGTTAGCCGCATGCGCTGTGCGGGCAGCGCCGAGAATTTGCGAATCGCATCTTCCAGCGTCAGCTTCTTTTCTTCTCTCACATATTGGCGCAGGATGTGCGGGAAGGCGCCGTAGGCTCTGGGGTGCGGGTGCTCCTCGCCCAGCAGGCCTTCGGGCGAGGTGCCGGAAGCATCGTTGTCGACCGAAACCCACGGCTGCTGCAAGGCGAGAGCAACGTCGGGCTCCGACATTCCAAAGACCGCGCACTCGGTGAAACCTTGATCTTGAATGAGGATGTCGAAGAGCGCATCCTTCGGATCTTCATTCAACGCCTTGGCGACTTCCGAGAGCCGCTTGCCCTGAAACTTCCTGAGCTCTGGATTCTGCACCACGCCGATCATCACATCCTGCGGGCCGGTGATTTCCTGCCACTCGTTGTCCCAATCTTTCGAGGGTGTCTCCATATCTTTGCTAATGCGGGCACGGGTTGCGGGGTCCTTGAGCCGTTCAATCAACCTGGTTTCGCCGCCATCGTGCGCCCACGCTGGAACGAAAGCCGACATGTTGTTGAACCACGCGGTGTAAGCGTAGGTGTCGGCTTCGACGTCAACGCCTGCGGTCCGTGCCTGGTTGACGCGCGTTATCAACGCGGGCATCTTTCCGAAATTAGACTTGCCCGCCACCTTAAAGTGCCAGATCTCCACCGGAATATGCGCCTCGCGGCCGATGCGAACCGCTTCATCGATGGCCTCGAGTACGCTGTCACTCTCGTTGCGCATGTGAGTCGCATAAATTCCGTCGAACCGCGATGCCTCCGAGGCGAGCGCAATAAGTTCTTCGGTTTTCGCATAGGGAGCGGGCGCGTACATCAGCGCAGTCGAGACTCCGACAGCGCCATCGCGCATCGCGTCGCGGACGAGAGTTTTCATTTTCTCCAATTGCTCGGGAGTGGGCTGCACATCGGCGTCGCCGAGCACCATGCGCCGTACCTGCGTGGCGCCTACGAAGCTGGCGAGATTGATGCCCATGCCCTGCTTTTCGAGGCGCGCAAAATATTGGCGGAAGGTGCGCCAGTCGGGAGTGATCTTGTAATGTTCATAGCCGAAGCGATCGGTCGCGATGATCGTGTCGTTTAACGGAGCAGCCGATCCGCCCTCTCCGGTGATTTCGGTGGTGATGCCCTGATAGATCTTCGAAGGCAGCCGCGGATCGACGAGGATGGACATTTCTGACTGGCCGAGCATATCGATGAAGCCGGGAGAGACGACTTTCCCCTGTGCATCGATGGTCCGCTTGCGCGCGGCGGTCGAGAGATTGCCGATCGCAGCGATGTGGCCGTCGAGGATTCCGACGTCGCCGGAGTACCACGGCGATCCAGTGCCGTCGATGATGTGCCCGTTCGTAATGACGATTTCAAAAGGCGCGTCGATGGCGAAGCTGACGGCGATGATAGAGAAGCTCAACATCAGCAACAGCGTAAGTCGGCGAGTTGCGGTCATGAATTTCCTTCCTGCTCGGGTTTTCTAATCGCAGATGTGTGAACCGTGCGGGCGGCTAACGATTCACGGCGAATGCTTGGCGGCCAACGATTTACGGCCTACGACAGTGCCAAGAATAATCCAGAGTGTGAGCGCGAACCATTCCCAGCCCGAGAAACTTCCGGGCACGCGCGGCATGAGCTTCATCAGGATCATCGCCAAACCGACCGCCGCGCCGAGCCAGGCGATCAGGCGGCCCGTGATTCCGGGCTTCATGCAAAGATAGGCGGCGCACACGGCAAACCATCCGCTGGCGGAAGCGACCGATCCAACCTCCGAGATTGGAACCAGAATCGCGCTGCCGAGAAACATACATAACGCTGTGGCCATGCCAACCGCAACGACAGCCGCAGATGGCGTTTGATTTCGCGGATGCACGCTGGCCATTCTCGAATCGACCAGGCCGCGGCGTCCCATGGCAAACAGCAGGCGGCTGGCGGCGATGAAATTTCCATTGAATACTTTAAATAGCGAGAGCAGCGCGGCGCTGAGAATAATGCTCACGATCCAGCGCGAGCCGACGGCATGTTCGAAGGCGACCGCGGTCATGAATGGCGCGCTGGTGAGGGTACGCCACGGCGCGACAAAGCCGACTGCCGCGATCACAACAATGTAGAACACAGCGCCGACGACGATCGCAGCATAGATAGCGCGAGCAAATCCCTGGGCGCGAAACTGCGGGTTGGCCTCTTCGGCCGCCTTGGTCACCGATTCGTATCCTGTCATGTAATACGGCACAATCTGCAAGACCAGCAAAATTGAAAGGAAAGGCGTGTGCGTAAACAGAGGCGGAAAGTTCGTGGGCGAGCCGCGCGCGACTCCGATAGCTACAAAAATTACGAAGAGTGCAAGTGTGCCGAAGGTGGTCCAGTTTTGAAACGTGGCGCTCAGCCGGACGCCGCGATAGTTCACCATCGTAACCAGCATGGTCAGCGCGAGTCCGATGATCAGATGCGGCAGGTAAACGGGCTTGCCGGCGACGCGGTACAACGCGAGGCAATTGATTGCCGGGAAGATATAGCCGGCGATTCGGCCCACGGCCACGGCCTCCCACGGGCAGACGATGAAGTAGGAGAGCATCATCATCCACCCGGTGTAGAAGCTCACCGGTTGCGGAAAAACTTTCGCCGTGTACGCGACCTCGCCTGAAGCATCAGGCATCGCCATCACCAGCTTTCCGTAGACATAACCGATGGGGAGCAGAAGAACTGCGCCAATCGCGAAGCCCAGGATGCCGCCGAGCGGGCCGCCCCGCAGCAGCCAATCGTCCATTACGACGAGCCAGCCGACGCCGACCATCGTTCCCCAGCCGAGGGAGAAATAATCGGTGACGCGCAATCTGCGGGCTAGTTGTGGCATCCGAGTTTAGTTGCAAGGGACAGAGCAAACCATGCCGAGCTTCGCTCGGCGGGCAGCCGGGGGCGGCTGTCGCTACGTGGGACTTGGAAGGGCAAGTGCATGGGCGCGAATTATACCGCATCGCGCCCACTGTTTTACTCAGGCCACTGATTCAGGAAACTTGTTCAGGCCACTGCGAAGCGCGGCGGGCATTCCCTTCCGCGCAAAATGGAGATTGCTTCCTTCAGCGACGAGATCTCAAACACTGAATTCAGGTGCGTCGTTTCGAGCAGCGTGCGGAAGAATGCCGGCGGGTTCACGAGCTTCAACTTCGCGGACTTTTGCGTGGCCCAGCGGCGCATTAGCAGCAGGGCTCCGAGGCCGCCGGCATCGAGCTGCTCGACCTCCGAAACATCCAACACCAGCACTCTGACGCGATCAAGTTTCTCGATCCGGCGCCTCAAGTTATCGAGCGCGGCACCGCGGACCATGCGTCCAGAGCAGTTGACGACCGCTATGTCATGCAAGCATTCGACTTGAAATTTGAGTTCCATATGTCTATTCATACGAACCTGCTTTGATAAAAGTTCCAAGATCCCGTGCCTAGGGGTTAGACGTGAAGAGCGAGGAAAAGTGATCAGCGGAAAATCCGCTAACAGACACCAATTTTTTCAATGTTATAGCTGTGTAAAGATGTCTTGAAGTGACGGATTCTGACCCGGCTACAACCCCGCTTCAATCCGGGATCTGGGGTCGAGAAGGTCGCGCAACGCATCGCCGATGAAGTTGAACGCAAGCACCGCAAACATCACGGTCACCGCCGGGAAGAGCACCAGATGAGGAGAGTCAAAGAGGTGAGAACGGGCGTCGTTGAGCATCGATCCCCAACTTGCCGTGGGCGGCGGCACACCGAGGCCCAGAAAACTCATCGTCGCTTCGGCCAGAACCGCACCCGCCATGCCGATGGCTGCCTGCACGATCACCGGCTGAATAACGTTCGGCAGAATGTGTTTCGTAATAATGTGCAGGTCTCCGGCGCCGAGGGCGCGCGCGGCTTCGATAAATTCGCGTTCGCGCACAGCCAACACCTGCGCGCGCACGAGGCGTGCGTAGCCTACCCAGCCTCCGAGGGACAGCGCGAGAACGAGATTGAAAATTCCCGGACCGCGGAAGGCCACAAAAGCGATCGCGATAAGAATTCCAGGAAATGAAAGAAACGCGTTCATCAACACCACGTTGACAAAGCGGTCGATGGCTCCGCCGTAGTATCCGGCGAGGCTGCCGATGACGAGGCCGAGCAGAAGCGAACCGGCCACTACGCTGGCCCCGACGAAGAGCGAAATTCGCGCTCCCCAGATCAGCCGCGACAGGATGTCGCGTCCCAGTTCATCGGTTCCACACCAGTGCTGCGCCGATGACGATTGCAGGCGATTCGGCAGATCGATGTGCGCAGGATCTTGCCGGGCGATCCAGGGCGCGAAGATGGCCGAGAAGGCGAAGATCGACACCAATACGACCCCGACGGCCGCCAGGGGATTGTGACGGGCTATGCGCGGGATCGAAATGGCGGCGGTGGACATTGGCGACGATTTGCTCCACTAATAGTAAAGTGCGCGGCGGGAGTTACAGCCTGTTTTAAAATTTAT
>Ga0302325_10031055_pt1 | contig 11000 bp, 11 predicted proteins | sample Palsa_T0_2_FD_201948 | JGI IMG/M metagenome (GOLD analysis project Ga0302325, IMG submission 201948) | Peat permafrost microbial communities from Stordalen Mire near Abisko, Sweden - Palsa_T0_2 | ecosystem: Environmental > Terrestrial > Soil > Palsa > Peat permafrost | place: Sweden: Abisko... | reverse complement strand
GGCGCGCATGTTCGCTGCCGGTGAGGACCCGCTCTATCTCGCCCGCCGCGTGGTGCGCATGGCCGTGGAAGACATTGGCCTGGCGGCTCCGGAAGCGCTGAATTTGTGTCTCTCAGCCAAGCAGGCGATGGAGTTTCTCGGCTCTCCGGAAGGGGATTTGGCGCTGGCCGAAGCAGTGGTTTATCTGGCGCTCGCGCCCAAGTCGAACTCCGTTTACACCGCATGGGGCGCGGTGCAGGGGGAGATTGAGCACACGCGGCAAGAGCCCGTCCCGCTGCACCTGCGCAACGCGCCTACGCGGCTGATGAAGGAGCTTGAATACGGCAAAGGCTACCGTTACGCGCACGATGAAGAAGGCCGCGTGGCGGATATGGATTGCCTGCCCGATTCTCTTCGCGGCCACACCTACTATCAGCCCACGCAAGAAGGCCGCGAAAAGCAACTCGCCGTGCGCTTGGAAGAGATTCGGCGGATTCGTGCGGGGAAGCGGTAGTTCCGGTCGCTTGCCCTGAATTTGAGCCTCCCCAGCACCCGGCTGCAAGGACGCGCGGGCAACGAGCACCGAATTTTCGGCATCTATTTTCGCTTGTGTTGTGGTTTGCACCGACGAGATGAGAGGAATTCGGTGCTTCGAAGAAAGATAAATGCCTGCCTGCCGGCCGCCGTAATGTGGGCCCCTGCGTTTAGTACCGGCTGCGGGGAGCACGCGTACTACGATCCCTACCATCACGACTACCGTCCGGTGGACGGCGAGATTGTCTACTACGGCCAATGGGAAACAGAAACCCACCGCCAGCACGTGGATTTGAAGCACCGGCCCAAACCCGAGCAGAAGGAATATTGGGACTGGCGGTACAAGCAGCAGGATCACCACTAGGGGAGCAGCCGCAGCGGATGCCAGGGGCGGGATACCCGGCCGCTGAACGTATGTTCATTTGGGTACATCAACTCAGATTTACCCTGTGGTACCTATCCAATGAGCGCGAAAGGAAAGTTCATGCCCTTCAGAAAGATCCACACCTGTCTGCTTGCCGCGGCTATGACGGCTGTCCTACTTCCCTCCGGATGCACGGTTCAGCAGCCGGCGGCGAGTGGCGAGACTGTCTACTATCAAAAGTGGGAGACGGAGACCCACCGCCAGCACACCGATCTGAGTCAACGCGGCAAGGATGAGCAAAAGGAATACTCAGACTGGCGGCAGAAGCAAGACGACCATCACTAGGCCCGATCAGGAATCCGAAGTTGTCTTACTTCAAATTGGAAGCGGCAACAGTTGGTTGAGTTGAAGTCCGCGGCAGTTTGGCGACGGCGTCGATGACGATGCCGGGAGTGAGCGCCTCGGGCAGGAGCCGTGGGTTCGCTTCTCCTGGGACGTATAACGCATAGGCGGGAACTCCGCTGCGGCCCAGCGATGCAAGGGTCTGCGTGATGGCGTCGTCGCCGCGGGTCCAGTCGGCTTTGAGCAGGGCGACGTTGGCGTCCTGGAACACTTTCTGGACGGAGGGCTGATCGAGGGCGACGCGTTCGTTGACCTGGCAGCTCAGGCACCAGCTTGCGGTAAAGTCGACCATGACCGGCCGACCTTGGGCCTGGTAGCGGGCGACGGCTTGGGCGGACCAGGGCTGCCAAGCGCCTTCAATTTGAATTGCCGAAACGTCGCGCGGATCAAATTTCGGTTCAACCAACCGCCTCGGTGCAACTGAAAGAGTCGCGACTACAACCAGGACGATTGCTGCTGCGGTCACGGACGACCAGCGCTTCGCCGGCCATCGGCCCAGGAACCAGCCGGCAATGGCCAGCAGAAGGAAGCCGACCAGCAGCGCGACAAGAAGGCTGGCTCCGTAGGAGTTCGCCACCACCCAGGCCAACCAAATGACCGTTGCAAAAATAGGAACGGCGACCGCCTGCTTGAGCACTTCCATCCAGACGCCGGGTTTGGGCAGCAACCGGGTCCAGGCGGGTTGGAGGGTCAAAGCCACGTAGGGAACGGCAAGGCCAAGGGCGAGAGCCGTGAAAACTGCGAAGGTGACGGCGGCGCTTTGTGCTAGGGCGTAGCCGAGTGCCGCGCCCATGAAGGGAGCGGTGCACGGCGTTGCAACAACAACGGCCAGCACGCCGGTAAAGAAGCTGCCGGAATAGCCCTGCTTCGCGGCGAGCGAACCGCCGGCGCTGGTGAGTGTGAGGCCGATTTCAAACTGGCCGGCAAGCGAGAGGCCAAGAAAAAACAGCAGACCCGCCATCAGCGCCAGAAACACCGGCGACTGGAACTGGAATCCCCAGCCGAGCGTGCCGCCAGCCGCGCGCAGGCCGAGCAGAGCGCCAACCAGGACCCAGAAAGAGACGAGAATGCCGGCGGCGTAGACGAACCCATGAATCCTGAGTTTGTGCCGTTCCTCATTGCCGGAATTGACCAGCGAAAGACCCTTAAGGAACAGCACCGGAAAAACGCAGGGCATCAAGTTGAGCAGCAGCCCGCCGAGGAAGGCAAGGCCGGTGGCTTGAAGGAGCCCAATACCGGAAGGACGGCTGGGTGCGTGCTGGATTGGAGCGGAATTCGAGGGTTGGACTGAGGGGGGCGTCGTCGGGGTGGACGTAACCGCCGGAGGAACGCTGGAAGGAACTGCGGGAGCCGAGAGAACCGGCGAGGGTGCCGCGGATGAAGCGATCGCCGGAGCTTGGGGAGTGGGAGAGACAGCCGCAGGGCCGGACTTCAGGGCGTCTCCCGGCGTTGCGGCGATTTCATAAGCGCGCCCCCCGGAGAGCTCCAAAACCCCTGTCAATACAGTAGGATTTGCGGAGAGATTCGCGTCCTTTTTAAGGTCGAGCATGAGCCCATTTGGCGCAGGCTCAATCTTCTGCGGAGCCGGGTTGTCGATTACTTCCTGGTCGGCCGGGAAAAACGCGGCCATGGTTTCCTGGCGCCCCGTGTCCACGGTGAGCCGAAAGCCTTCATTAGTTAGTTGAAACGCAGCTTTCACTCCCGGCGGTAAAGACTTGGGAAGAAGACCACTTAGGCGTTTGAAGATGGCTTCATCTGCAGCCAGCAGAACGGAGCGGCCAGGGTGCTCGGCAACTCCACGCGTCACTTCCAACTCGGCTTTTCCCGGAATGCAGCTCGCCTGGCAAACCAGCCAGTTCACCTTGGCGTGGAGCACGGCCCAGCCCGGCTTTGCGGTCTGCGCCACATTCAGCTTGAACGGGAACAAGACTTCGTCCTCGTAGCCGAAATCCATCAGCGGGCCAAGGGGCAGCCGCTTGGGAGCGGGAAATTCGAGCGGTCCGGCCGCGATCCCTTCCGGGAGCGTCCATTTCACGTGCGGGGGCTCGCCGGCGTCTCCAGCGTTCTTCCAGTAGACGTGCCAGCCGGGGTCGATCTTGAAATAGAGCGCTGCATCGGCAGCGTCGCCACGGCTGAACGCCGAAGCTGGAACCACTAGCTGCACATGCACATGCGGCGCGTCGGCTGAGTTGGAAACAGCTCCCGCACCCAGGCCGGTCGCCAGCATGAGCGTCAACGCGAAGATCGATCTTAAAAGGCGCATACCTGAAGTACTGAGGCTCCTGCGGATTGGACTTGGTCTAGCGGAGGAAGGTCGCTGAACCTTGCATTCTTTATTGCCGGGCTGACAGTTCTTGCCGCGCCGAATGCTCGCGGAAGATGCAGTCGTTCTGGATGCACTTTACTCCCGCGGCGCGCGCACGGGCCACGGCTTCCTCGTGAATCACGCCGTCCTGCAGCCAGAGATAACGAATGCGAAGGCGGATGACGTCGTCGACGATGGGCGGAACGGATTCGGACGCGCGAAAGACGTCGACCAGGTCGATGCCCGCGCCGGTTTCTTTTTGCGCTGCTGCGTGTGCGGCATCGAGATCGGGGTAACACTTCATCCCCAGGACTTCGGTGAGGGCAGGATTGACTGGGATGACTCTGTAGCCGTTAGCGGCAAGATAACGACCTATGTGGTGGCTGGCCCGCCAGGTTTTGTCGCTCATGCCGACTACGGCGATGGTTTGGCTCCCGACAAGCATTTCATCGATGAGGGCCGGATCATTCATTCATCGATTATCTCGCAATCGGTCGAACCCAGCGAACCCCAATGTGCCAGAGGGGGCACATTGGGGGGCCTGCGAAAACTGTTTCTATGGAAGTGTGGGCGGCGGCTGCTTGAACACGCCCTGGGATCCCAAGCCGCCGGACATGCTGCAATGCCAGTCGCCGAACGTGTTCTTGTAGCATCCGCCCACTGCCACCGCGGCGGGAAACATGGAGCACTGCTGCCCAGCAGGAAAGATGCCGAGCGGCGGAAGCGGCGAGCAAATATATTTCTTTAGAGATCCCCGAATCGGATAGACCTGCGCATTGACGTCAGCGTCGGTCGCGTTATACATATTCGATTCGGTGTAACTCCGTCCCTGGCCAATCTGTACCGTCACCTCCGAAAGCAGGATCAGAGAGTTGTCGATCGAAGGCCCCTCCAGGTTGCAAACTATGGACATCGTAGCCTGTGTAACGCTGGGCGCTTTCCCTCCGGAGAGCGATCCCGGAGGACAAGTGCGGGGATTATGCGAGCCGTAACGGTCCCCTACGCCCGCTACTTCGCCATATTTGGCCGGGCCCGACGCGGTTTGAGCTGAGGTAACCGGCGACTTGCATGCCATCAAAACCAGAACCATTGAGGAAGCTGCTAGAAATACATTTCGCATACGAGTCATGAATCTCCTATATATCTACCAAGCTGGATACTACGCGCATTATGCCGTCGATGTTGGAAAACGCGCAACCACTGCGAAATACAGTCTGATCGAGACACGATTCCAATTCACGAGGTTCAGCTGGCGTCGGTTCGAGGCACGATTTCCTAAACATCCAAATCGTCGTCCGGGGCGGCCGCAACGGCGGTGCCGCGGCGCTTGGCGAGGAGATAGCCGCGCAGGAAGGGCTCGAGATAGCCGTCCAGAACCTTGTCCACATCCCCGACTTCGACCTTGGTGCGGTGGTCCTTGGCGATGCGGTAGGGCTGCAGCACATAGGAGCGGATCTGCGAGCCGAAGTTGATTTCTAGCTTGGAGTCTTCGAGCTTCCTGCTGATGGCCTTCTTCTTGTCGAGCTCGTATTCGTAGAGCCGCGAGCGCAGCATCTTCATGGCCTTCTCGCGATTCTTATGCTGGCTGCGCTCGTTCTGGCATTGGACCACGATGCCGGTGGGCAGATGCGTCATGCGCACGGCTGAATCGGTGGTGTTTACGTGCTGCCCGCCTTTGCCGCCGGAGCGATAGGTGTCAATGCGCAGGTCTTCCACCTTCAAGTCCACATGGATGGAGTCGTCGATTTCAGGCGAGACATAGACCGACGCAAATGACGTGTGGCGGCGTTTGGCCTGATCGAACGGCGAGATGCGCACCAGGCGATGGACGCCGCTTTCCCCGGCGAGCTGGCCAAAAGCGTATTCGCCGATAATCGTGAACGTGGCGGACTTGATGCCGGCTTCGTCGCCGTCCTGCAAATCGTTGATCTCGGTTTTGAAGCCCTGCTGCTCGGCCCAGCGCAGATACATGCGCATCAGCATTTCGGCCCAGTCCTGGCTTTCAGTGCCGCCGGCGCCGGGGTGCACGGTGACGATGGCGTTGAGCGGGTCGGCCTCGCCGTTGAGCATGGTGCGGGCTTCGAGCTCTTCATTGAAGGCGGCCAGGGACTTGATATCGCGCTCAAGATCCGCGAGCACGTCTTCGCCTTCCTTGGCGAGCTCGAAGTAGGCCTCGATGTCGCCGGTGCGGCGGACGAGCTGCTCATCGTCGGCGACAAGATTCTCCAGCCGCTTGCGGTCGCGCATCAATGGCTTCGAGGCAGCGGGGTCGTTCCAGAGGGCTGGATCGGCCAGTTTGGTTTCTATGTCTGCGAGTTCCCTGCGGATGCGAGCCGGGTCAAAGATACTCCCGCAGGTCGCGCGTTTGGTCGCGCACCGGAGCATATGCGAATTCGAGATCGTTCAACGACGACATATTTTGCTCTGACCTGACTTTGGGTTGGACTTGGATTCTTCGTTTGTTCGACTAATCAAGAATATCATTGGCGTGAACGTGGCGGGTCCGGCGGCCAACAGCGCGCGGTGCAGGTGAACCCGCAATGACCGATCTAGCTCAGGGCGATCGGCCCCGGCTTGATTTGTGTCCACATTTGTGTACATAATAGGGATAGGCAATGGCCGGCAAGGAATTCGAATTCGAGTGGGACGAAGCCAAGGCAAGGATCAATCTGGAGAAGCACAAAGTTTCGTTTTTAACCGCCGCTGCTGTTTTTGGAAACGAGCGATTGGAGCGCATCGATGACCGCGAGGAGTACGGCGAACTGCGCTGGATCGCGCTGGGGCGCGTGGATGAAGAAGTCTATCGTGTTGTTTTTACCTGGCGCGGGGAAAATCTGATTCGCCTCATCAGCGCACAGAAAGCGAGCAAAGATGAACGGGAAATCTACTATCGTGAGACATTCGCTGAGTGAGATCCAGGCACTGCGAGAGAAGGGCGAGGATCGGACCAGCGCCAATGCCCCGGAGGCCGAGTCGCTGGGCGCTGAGTTTTGGAAATCCGCGCGCGTGGTTGTGCCGAATGGAAAGACCTCCGTTCACCTGCGCCTCGACAACGATGTGGTTGAATGGTTCCGCGCGCGCGGCAAAGGACATCTGACGCGCATGAATTCCGTTCTCCGAGCCTACGTTGAAGCGCAGAAGCATTCCGCGTAGCGGTGATCTGGCGCGAATGATCCGGGTGATCTCGGTGCGCGATATGAATCGAAGGGAAGCTGAGGAGTACAAACTGCATGAAGAAGGTTCCTGAGTTCGAGAACGAGGACGAAGAGTTTGAGTTCTGGTCTTCAACGGGCGAGGGGGCCGACTCGACCGAATACGTCGACTGGTCGCAAGCCAAGCGGGTGAAGTTCGTCAAGCTCAAGCCCACATTGCGCACCATCTCCGTGCGGCTGCCTGTGGCCATGGTCGAAGATTTGAAGATACTGGCCAACCAGCGCGACGTTCCCTACCAGTCGCTGCTCAAGGTGTTTTTGGCAGAACGGCTGGAGCGGGAGAAGACGCGGCGGCTGGCGGTTTAGGCTGGGTTAACGCAGCGGCTTTCTCACGAACCATCCCACAATTCCACCATCCAACACAACACACAGCCAGCCGAACACGTCGCCGTGGGCGGTGTAGAAGGTGATGTCGTCGCGGAAGGCGAACTGGGCGGGGAGCGCGTCGGCCTGGTGGCGGGGAATGCTCTGGCGCACGCGCCCGTAGGGATCAATCACGGCGGTCACTCCATTATTTGTGTCGCGCAGAATCCAGCGGCGGTTCTCGATGGCCCTCATGCGGACAATGTTCAAGTGCTGCCAGGGAGCGCTGGTGTCGCCGTACCAGCCGTCGTCGCTGATGTTGACGAGGACTTCTGCGCCGAGTTGGGCGAAATGGCGGATTTCGTCGGCAAAGACGGACTCATAGCAGATGAAGACACCATAGCGGTGCGCATCGCCATTCGATGTTGGGAGGCGGAAGACTTTTGGGCCAGAGCCACGCGAAAACGTGGAAACTCGGCCGGTGAGCTTGTGGGCGAACCTGAGCAGGTTCTGGAAAGGGATGTACTCGCCGAAGGGGACGAGATGGATTTTGTCGTATCGGCCCACCTTGTTTCCGTCTGCGCCCACGATCAGGGCTGAATTGTAGTAATGCCATTCGGCGCCGGGGGCGTCGTAGTCCCAGCCGATATTGCCGACTACCAGGGGCGCTTGCACGGTTGCGGCAATGCCTTTGAGCGCTTTCTCAAACTTCGGGTCGGTTTCGTCGAACGGCGCGGGCGACTCCGGCCAGGCGATGAGATCGGCATGGGTCGGTCGTTGCGCGCAGAGAGGCTCGAGGTCGGGCGCGCCCGTTTGCGGGACTCCGATGATGTAACCCTTGCACTGTTCGCCGGCAAGTTGCGTGAACTGGGCCATATGCTTGTCCCACTCCGCCGGCCCTGACCACCGGTTGTCGCCTGAGACGTCGAGATTGGGCTGGATCAGCACGGCTGTCGCTGTTGGCGCTGGGTCGCGCGGTGGCAGGTTGAAACCTTGGCTGAGGCCGGCCATGAGAAGGGCGCCTGCAATCCCCCAGGGTTTCCGTCCCTGCCAAAACGGTTTGGGCGGACAGCGATCGATGACCAGGGCGCCGGCGATGAGCGCATTCACCACGACGATCACAAAGCTGATGCCGTAGACGCCCGTCCAGGGCGCAAGCTGGTTCACGATCGCGTTGTCCACCTGCGAATAGCCAAGCTGGTCCCACGGGACGGAAGTTATGCGGGAGGCGGCGAGTTCGAGGCCGGCCCAGAAGATGGGCGCGGCGGCCAGAGCCAGTTTCGTGTTTCCGCTGGCCTGGCGGACCAGGGCTACACCGAGGGCAAATAATCCGAAATAAAGACCCAGCACCAGGCTGAATCCGACCAGCAGCAGAACCGGCACGATTGCGGGAAGATCGCCATACTTCGCCATGGTGTCGCGAATCCAGTAGCAATTGCCCATGTACCATAGGAAGCCGCAGAGATAGCCGAGCAGAAAACCGCGCCGCAGCGGTCGAGGGCCTTTCACGCACATTGCTGACAAGACTGCGGCCAGCAGGGGCACAAGCCCGAACCATGCAAACACGGCTCGCCAGGGCGACAACGGGCCGGCGAGTGGAAACGGGAGCTCCAGCAGGCCGGCGGAAAGCACGGCCGCGGCCCACAGACCCCATTTCTCAAAAATGAGCTTCATACAGGGGCGAGTTTATAGCATTGGGGCCGGGCAGCAACGCGAGTGGGGCGGCGCGAGGCCGCAGCCGGAGCGGGTGTCACCGCGCCCGACGGGGCGCGACGTCAGTTTGGTTCGGATTCCCAGCATTCCGCTTCGCTTCATGCTGGGCTATTATCCTCCCCTCCCTCCGGGAGGGCGGAGCGTTCTGACATTCAACACATCAATGGCGCTCTTCCGTTTTCGGGATCGCACGGGCTTGTGGGGCGAATTCGCGGTACAATCACCTTCATGCTGGTTGCAATATTTGCAATGCGGGTGTTGGAGGTCATGTTCTTTGTTGGCCTGGTCGGTTCGTCCGTGGTGGTGATCATCAGCTTCATCGAAGACGGGAAAGAGCTGTTCGGCAAAGACGAATAAACTCCCATCTTTATCGGTTTACCTGTGCCGTCCTTATTTCCCGTTGACTCCAGCGCGTTTCGGACTTACACTCACCGAAGGGCCGCGGATGATTGCGCTCTAGACTGCCGGTCGTTACTCCGGCGCACACGCCATGGCATCCACCCGCACGACCGTTGCCCCTTCCTCGGACCGCGTCCGCCTCATTGTGGCATCCTCCGTGATGCTCACGTTCATTTCTTTCTGGCGCGCAGCTTCCATCGTTCTCTGCGACCTTGGATCGTCCGCCTTCTATGCCGGCGGCATCGCCGAGGAGGCGGTCGGAGCGGCCGCTCCCTGGTTCATCCTGGGCATCATGCTGTTCAGTTTCGCCGTGCGCGCGGTCTATGTGGAGAGCTGTTCCATGTTCACCCGCGGCGGCGTTTACCGCGTTGTGAAGGAAGCCCTCGGCGGAACCTTTGCCAAGTTGAGTGTCTCGGCACTCATGTTCGATTACATTCTTACCGGGCCGATTTCGGGCGTCTCCGCCGGGCAATACATTACCGGCCTGATGAACGAAATGATGAACGTGGCCAACACCAGCCATTGGCTGCCGCCGGCCCTGATGAGCGCCAACGGCACTCCGTTTCAGTTCGATATGAACCACACCTCGGCGGTGTTTGCCGCGGTGGTGACCATCTATTACTGGTGGCAGAACATCAAGGGCATTGAAGAATCCAGCGCCAAGGCCATGCAGGTTATGCAGATTACCACCATCATGGTGATCATCCTGTTGATCTGGGGCGTCTATTCGGTCTTCATCAAGGGCGCGCATCTCCCTCCTGCACCCATCGTTCAAAACCTCAAATTCAGTGACGATGCGCTGGGCTTCCTGAAGGGAACGCGCCTGGTGCCGGTGTTTGGACTGTTCGGCATCCTCATGGCGTTCGGCCACTCGCTGCTGGCGATGAGCGGCGAGGAAAGTCTGGCGCAGGTCAATCGCGAGATCGAGCATCCCAAGCTCAAGAACCTGAAGCGGGCCGCGATTGTCATTGCCATCTACAGCCTGATCTTTACCGGCGGCGCCACGATTCTGGCCTACATGCTGATCCCACTGAAGGATCACGTCGTGTACCAGGACAACCTGATCGCCGGCCTGGCCATGAACCTGGTGGGGCCGATGTTCTGGCGGATCGCCTTCCGCATCTTCGTGGTGCTGGTCGGATTCCTGATTCTCTCAGGAGCCATCAACACGTCCATGATCGGATCAACCGGCGTTCTGATGCGCGTGGCGGAAGACGGCGTGCTCACCGACTGGTTTCGCAAGCCGCATCACAAGTTCGGCACCAGCTCGCGCATCGTCAACCTGGTCTTCATTCTGCAGATGGTCACCATCATTGCCAGCCGAGGCAACGTCATTATCCTGGGCGAGGCTTATGCCTTCGGCGTCATCTGGTCATTCACATTCAACAGCCTGGCCATGCTGGTGCTGCGATGGAAGTACCACGGGGAACGCGGCTGGAAGGTTCCGCCCAATATCACAATTGGAAAGACCGAGATTCCCGTTGGATTGCTCTCGGTTTTTCTCGTCCTGCTTTCTACGGCTATCGTCAATTTGTTCACCAAGTCCGTGGCAACGGTCAGCGGCATTGTATTTGCGGCGGCCTTCTTCACCATCTTCACCATCTCCGAGCGCCAGAACCTGCGCAAACACGCCATTACCGCGCGGCAGATGAAGGACCACTTTCAGCTTGAGCACCAGGACACCATCAGCCGCGAGTCGGTTGCAATCCGCCCCGGCGGCATCATGGTCACCATGCGCGACCCTTCCAATCCCTTCGCGCTCAAGTGGACCCTCTCGCGCACCAGCACC
>Ga0302325_10031050_pt1 | contig 11002 bp, 9 predicted proteins | sample Palsa_T0_2_FD_201948 | JGI IMG/M metagenome (GOLD analysis project Ga0302325, IMG submission 201948) | Peat permafrost microbial communities from Stordalen Mire near Abisko, Sweden - Palsa_T0_2 | ecosystem: Environmental > Terrestrial > Soil > Palsa > Peat permafrost | place: Sweden: Abisko... | reverse complement strand
AGGTCTATTCCGGGTGCCGACGCTGTCCGATACGCGGAAGGCCACACGAAGGGGCGCGCTATCGCAAGCTCCCCGACGACCCGGCGTGGTCGGAGACCCTGGCATGTGCAGAAACTCTTTGTTCGGGAACCGGGAGGTCTCGTGGTTGACCAAGGCGGCATGCCGCGATTGGTCCGCATCGGGAAGGCGAGGAGCCGAAGCCGATGATGAACGGCCACGAGAAGTCTGATCCTGCCATAGTAGCGACGAAACCTGCGAACAATGCCGGGCAACCGGCAGCGGAGCGGGTGGAGCGAAGGGCGGGAATCGAGGGGAACGCGGGCCAGCAAAGCACGCGCCGGGCGCAGAACCGGGAAAGCGTGTCACAGGCGCTGGAGCGCGTACGGCAAGCCTCAACGCTTTGCCGTCGGAAATCCGCTCGTCCGAATCTGTGCGGGGGGCGTCCGGCAACGGACGTCCCTTGTACGTTGCGGCTTGATCGGCGCGCCAACATTATCTCGCTGATCAGCAAGGAAAGCGGTGAGCCTCAGGCGTCCCTACGGTCAACGAACCTGTGCGGTAGATTTGGCCCCGCTTCTCCAAGCTCCGCTGTTCATGCCGAACGGTATCTAGGGACGCGGCATGCCGCTGATCCCGCGTACAAGGTCGTCCGACGCGGAGCTTTGCCGTACTCGCCAACTATAATGGTAGCAAAAATGAGTGATGCCATAGTCGGAATCGACGTGTCCAAGAAGACCTTGGACGCCTACTGCGCAAGAGGCCAGATGCATCGGGGCAGGACCTTCGCAAACAGTCCCGATGGCTGGAAGCTGGTGCGAACCTGGCTCAAGGCCATGGGCAGCAAACAAGCCCACATCTGCATGGAGGCGACCGGCCGTCACAGCCTCGGCGTGGCGCTGGCACTGCACGAGGCGGGCCACGTCGTCAGCGTTGTCAATCCGGCGCAGATCCGTGACTTCGCCCGCACCAAGCTCGGTCGCAACAAGACCGACAAGGTCGACGCCGCCCTGATCCGCGAATACGCCGAGTTGTTCAAACCGGAACCATGGACACCGCCGTCGCCTGCGATGCGGCGGCTGTGCGAGCTGCAGACCATGCGCGTCGGCATCATCCGGAACCGGGCGGAGTGGAAGAATCGCACCGGCAGCGGTCTCGGCGACATCACCGCGACCAAGCTGGCTGCCGCGACGATCGACCATTTCACCACCCAACTCGAGGCGATCGACAGGGCGATCAGCGAGACGATTGACCAGGACGCCGAACTTCACGGCAGACGCGACTTGTTGGTCAGCGTCATTGGTGTCGGCGACACGTTGGCCGCCTTGTTGATGGCAAAGATGCCGGAACCTGGGGTTCTGCGTCGGAGTGGTGAGATCGTCGCCTACGCGGGGCTCAATCCGAGCCACCACAGGTCCGGGACCTCGATCGACCGCCCGACGCGTATCTCCAAAATCGGTAATGCCGAGCTGCGGTCGGCGCTCTACATGCCGGCACTGTCCGCGATGCGCTTCAATCCTGCCGTTGCGGCCCTCGTCGCACGCCTGAAGAGCGCCGGTCGTCTCAAGCCCAAGCAGATCGTTGTGGCGGCAATGCGCAAACTCTTGGTTCTCTGCTTCGGCGTGCTGAAGACGGGCAAGCGGTTCGATCCGGTTATTGCCATGTCAGGCTGAGCCCCGGTGAAGTCCTGTTCCGTTGTTCGATTGAGGCCGATCATTCCGCCGTCCCGATCTGTCACCCGTTAGGCGGGCGCGCGCAGCGGAGGTCAAGGAGGGCCGTAGGCCCGCGCGCGATGGCGCACCTTGTCCTTGACCGCAGCGAGCACGCCGGCATGCTCGCCAGATCCAAGGAGGTCATTTTAGCGCTCGACAGCCAACACGGTATCTACCGCGAACGCCAAGCGGCCGACAGTCCTGCGAGCGGTGCTCGATCGGTTTTGCCCCAAACCGGACCAGGTGCCGCCGCCCCGGCGCTTTTTCAGCCTCAAGGCGCGTAGCGCGTAAAAACGAAATCATGCGCTTTGGCGGGTGCATGACAGGGGAAACAAGTTTTGAGCACCGTCTCGTTGGCCGGCGTGCCATCGTTGAACTGGGCGAATCCCCAGCCGCCCGTCGAGGCGTATTTCACCGAGTCTTTGACCATGAACTGAACCCCCTCCTTGGGCGACCCGGCAACAAAGGATTGGGGCTGGCCAAAGACTTTGTTGTTTTCCTCCGATGGCGTGTAACTCCAGGCGAGACGGGCAATGATCGCGCCGTCCGGAAACTCCTGCTTCCCCGCGCGGTACGCCTCGATCGCGACATCGTTGCCGAGGATGGCGCGCAAATCGTCGAGTTTGCCGGCCTCGTGCGCCACGGAGATCAGCCGCCAGTCGCGGTATCCCGAAGGGATTTTGATACCGAAGATTGGTGTGGCCTCGTCGGCGGCCCCCGCGCGGGACGGCATCGAAGCTATGATGCACGCCGCCAGCCCGACCGCCGCCGAAAATATGACGAGACGTTTCATGGCATGTCTCCTCCCGGCAGCGATTGTTTCGAAGCGATCCGAATGTCCGTTCATCACGCGGCGGCGGGCCGCCTCAGGCCCTGGTTGCCGGAGCCTTGCGCCACCCGTCGTTGCCGAGACTCCGCGCGTAGCCCATAGCACCACGACATGAGTTGCATCACCAGCCGCTCGACCTCATCGAGGGCTGACCTCATCGCGCCGGCGGTCGTAAAGTTGTGTCGTGCGTGTCGAGGTGTGACTGGCCATTGCCGCGGCCCTTTCGAGTGCCACCCTCGCGGCTCATTTCGCTGTTCCCGGCACGGTGAACGTCACCCTCTGGCCGGCAAGGATACGGTGTTCGGGGTCGGCCAGCTCAATCATCACCTTCTGCGGGCCGGGCGGCATACCGACCACGACGATGGTGCTATTGTCGTTGCTAAAATCACCCCAATGCCACGGCAAGTCGTCGACGGTGACGTGAAGATGCCCGACTCGCGGCGATACCTTGACCGCGTCCGGCCCGAGCACCGGCAGGATGCGGAAATTCTCCACCCGGTACGGGATCAACACTGCGCCATGGGCCAGCGGGCCGGCAAGCGGGGCCTCCACGGTCAGCTTGGGCGGAGGTTCGTTTTCGACGGGGACGATCGGCGAGCTTTGGGCGAAAGCATTTCCGACGAGCATCGCGCCGGCGGCGGCGATGGCAAGCATCCTGACAAAACTGATCATGGCATTCTCTCCTTGACGTCACGGTAGTGGGACGGGTCGGGGGCCTACGTCGTTTGGCAACCCGATCCGGTTCGATTACCCAAAGGTGAAGACGTAAGCGCGAACACCGGGGTCTAAGAATTCGATCTCGAAGGTGCGGTCGCCCACCGACCGCGTCTGCCGGATGAGTTGGTAGAGGCGAGGCTGCTCAACCTGCCCCACGCCTTCAGTGTCGACATCGACACCGTGGTCGGCGCCGGGAGCGGCGCCATCGAGCGTGACGCGAAAACGAACCGGCTGACCCGACACGGAGGGGCCGAGCACGAAATGCAGGTCGCGCGCGTGAAAGCGGAAACGAATGCTGCCGGGCGCATCGCTCAGCGTGGCGAATTCACCCGAGACATTCCAGACCCCGGCGAGGGCCCAATGATTGAGCCGCAATGTCGACGGCATCCGATAGGGTTTGGCGGTGCCCTGGGCGAGTCCGCCGGACGAGGCGAAATTCTCCGCTTTCGAATAGCCGACATAAGTCTCGGGCGATAATAGATCGCCATCGTCCGCTGGAGCCTCAACGCCCTGGCCGGCGACGTTGACGATATCGCCCGGCACCGGCGAGCCGCTGGCTTCGGAAAGCAATTTCTGGATACCGCGTTCAATCTTGTCGTAGTCACCCTCGCCCAGCATACGCAGGCGCACACGGTCGTTGGCGCCGATCAAGTAGAACGCGGGCCAAGCTTCATTGTCGAAGCCGTTCCAGATAGTGAAGTTGTTGTCGGTCGCGACCGGGTAATGGACGTCGTAACGGCTCGTTGCCTGCCGGACGTTGGCGAGGTCCTTCTCGAAGCCGAACTCCGGGGCGTGGACGCCCACGGTCACGAGACCGCGGTCCTTGTACTTGTCCGCCCAGGCCCGGACATAAGGCAGCGCCCGAAGACTGTTGATGCAGGAATAGGTCCAGAAATTGACGAGAACGACTTTGCCGCGCAGGTCCGTACCCTGGAGTGGCGCAGTGTTCAGCCACTGCCGAGCGCCAAGCAGCGGTAGCTGCGCGGCGGAGGCGGCGTTGTTGGCGGCGAACGTGGCCGTTGTTGCTATCTGGGTCATCCCGCCCGCGACCCCCGCAAGAGCTACCCCTGCCGCAAAGGCGGCAAAGATGAATTTATTCATCGGCTTGCCTCCCGTTTCTTCCAGGCATTGCGAAACCAATCCGGGTCTACGCGGAATAGCCGTCGACGTCGACGACAGCTTGGGCGAACGCCTCCGGCGCTTCCTGAGGTAGATTGTGCCCGACGCCGCCTTTGATGATCCGGTTCGCATATTTGCCCGAGAACTTCTTGGCATAGGAACTGGGGTCGGGGTGTGGTGCACCGTTCGTGTCGCCTTCAAGGGTGATTGTGGGCACAGGGATGACCGGACCTTCGGCAAGCCGCTTTTCCAGATCATCGTATTTTGCTTCGCCCTCAGCCAGACCGAGCCGCCAGCGGTAGTTATGGATCACGATGGCGACGTGATCCGGATTATCGAAAGCCGCCGCGCTGCGGTCGAACGTGGCATCGTCGAAGGCCCATTTGGGCGAGGCTAGCTTCCAGATAAGCTTCGAAAAATCATGGCGGTATTTGTCGTAGCCGGCCCGGCCGCGTTCCGTGGCGAAGTAGAACTGGTACCACCACTCAAACTCCGCCTGCGGTGGCAACGGCCCCGCGTTGGATGCCGGGCTGCCGATCAGATAGCCGCTCACCGAGACCATGGCCTTGCAGCGTTCCGGCCAGAGGGCGGCTATGATGTTGGCTGTCCGCGCACCCCAATCGAAACCGCCGATGACCGCCTTCTCGATCTTGAGCGCATCCATCAAGGCGACAATGTCGAGGGCCACGACCGATTGCTGGCCGTTCCGTACGGTGTCGCTCGACAGGAACCGCGTCGTGCCATAGCCGCGCAGATAGGGGACGATCACCCGGTAGCCGGCCGACGCCAGCAACGGGGCGACATCGGCATAGCTGTGAATGTCATAGGGCCAGCCGTGTAGAAGCAGCACCGCGCGCCCGTCGGCGGGGCCGGCCTCGGCATATCCGACGTTGAAGAGGCCGGCATCGATCTGCTTGAGCGAGGCGAACGAGGTGTTGGTCCCCGACTTGATCGGAGGCACGACTGCCGGATTTGTCTTGTTGGATTGCGCATTCGCGGAGCTGATCATGGCGAGCTGAGTCGCCGCAATGGTCATTGCCGCGGTGCTCATAAACCGGCGGCGATGAAGGTCGATGTCTTGCGAAGTTTTTGTCGTATCCATTGTCAGCTTCCTTAATCTGATCGTTGGTCGAAAAGTACGACGTGGATGTGGGCGTGGGTGGCATCGCGAGATGGCGCGCGAACATGCGCGCGCCATCTTCAGGTCGATTTGCGCAGGGGTCTTAAGCCTGTGCGAACTTCCTCTGCATAGAATTGCGGCTGCTCCCACGCCGCGAAGTGCCCGCCTTTGGGAAGCTTGTTGTAATGAATGAGCTTGGGATACGCTTTCTCTGCCCAACTGCGCGGGGCGGTATAGATCTCGTCCGGAAAGGCGCTCACGGCCACCGGGATGGTGGCGCCCTTGACGTCGAAAAAGCCCTTCTTCGCCCTGGCGCTATAGTCCCAATAGGAACGCGCCGAAGACACCGCCGTGTTCGTCAACCAGTAGAGCGTGATGTTGTCGAGGATGTCGTCTCGCGTAAGACCCTCGGTTTTTCCGTTGAAAACACGCGAGATGAGCTCCTCGCTACGCGCATCGTGGTCAATCATCCAAGCCGCCAGCCCAACAGGCGAATCCACAAGGGCATAGAGCGTCTGGGGACGGTTGCTCATCTCAATGGCGTAACCCAGCCCCTTTTTGTAGAAGAAGTCTAGCTGGTCCCAAGCGTGCTGTTCGTCGGCGGAGAGGCCGGATGGCGCCGGTTCGTGGGATCCAACTGCCTTGGAAACGTCGGACGGAACAGTACCAGGCATGTTCGTGTGAATGCCGAGCACTTCCGGGGGCGCCTGCACGCCTAATTCGTCGACGACCTGCGCCCCCACATCGCCCCCTGCCGCCACAAAGCGCGTGTATCCAAGGCGCTTCATCAGCGTAACCCACGCGCGTGCGATGCGGGAAATGTCCCAGCCTGTGACCGTTGGCTTGCCCGAGAACCCGTAGCCCGGCAGCGACGGGATTACGATATCGAACGCATCCGATGCGCTCCCGCCATGGGCCGCGGGATTGGTGAGCGGATCAATGATCTTCAGCTGCTCGATGATCGAGCCGGGCCACCCGTGCGTGACGATAAGCGGCAACGCATTTTCGTGTTTCGAACGAACATGAATGAAATGAATGTCGAGGCCGTCGATCTCGGTCATGAATTGTGGCAAGGCGTTGAGCCGCGCCTCGATCTTGCGCCAGTCGTGGCCGGTCGCCCAATAGCGCGCGACTTCTTTCATCGTCGCGAGCTGGACGCCTTGTGAGGCGTCCGTGACCGTTTCGTTTTCAGGCCAGCGGGTCGCGGCGATGCGCCGGCGGAGATCGACGAGTTGCTCCTGCGGAACGTTGATGTGGAAGGGGCGGATTGCGTTGCCCCCGGCGGCCACAACGGTCTGGCCGTAGCCGGGGGTGACGAGCGGGATACTGCCGACTGCACCTGCTGCTGCCGCGGTAGCGAGTAAGCTGCGTCGGGTGGGCACCAACGATACTGGGAACATGATGACGCTCCTGATGCGGCTTTTGACTTTCTCTGCGATCCGCGAAACGCAGACGCGATAACGCCAGGAGCGAGCAAGTGAATCTATTGGACCATGGTATCGGCGATACTTTGGTATCAGTCGGCGAAACAATCGCGCTGCACGAAATACCCTGGCCCCGCGAGTTTGTTGCTAGCGCCGGAGGCGCTGCGGTCAGCGTCGGCCGCCGACCGAGACCAAAGTACGATGGACGTTGGCCTGTCGACTCGCGCATCGTGGGTTCGCAGCGACCACGACGAAAGAACCGGAATGGAGAACGAGCTCAGCCGCGTCGTCGATACGCTTCCCGGGTTGGTATGGACTGCGCTCCCTGACGGGCGCATCGATTTCCTCAATCAACGCTGGTGCGAATACACCGGCCTTAGCGTTGACGAAGTCAAGAAGCTGGGCTGGCAAGCTGCGATCCACCCCGACGACCTGCCGCATCTGGTCGAACGTTGGCGCTGCATGCTGGTTTCTCGCGAGCAACATGAAATGGAAGCTCGCCTGCGGCGCTTCGATGGGGAGTACCGCTGGTTCGTCTTCCGTGTGTGTCCGCTGGCCGACGCATCCGGGCAGGTCGTCAAATGGTGCGGAATAAACACCGATATCGAGGATCGCAGGCGCGCTGAGGAAGCCGTGCGTGTGCACGAACGTCGTTTTCAAATAATCGTCGATGGCCTTCCGATGAACGCCACACTCAGGTCACCCAACGGTGAGCTCGAATATGCCAACCGTCATATCCTGGAATATCTTGGCACGACGCTCGACGAAATAAAGGACTGGACACCACACAATACCGTTCATCCGGATGACCGGCCAGCTACGCTCGCCGCGTGGAAAGAGGCTCTCGAGACCGGCCGTCCGTATGAAATAGAATGCCGCCGGCGCGGTGTGGATCAGATCTACCGCTGGTTCCATATGCGCGGTTTCCCGTTGCGAGATACTGACGGGCTCATCGTCAATTGGTACATCTTGGCCAGCGATATCGACGATCGAAAGCGGGCTGAAGCCCTGCTCGCCGGTGAAAAGCGGCTGCTTGAAATGGTGGCGGGCGGTCATTCGATATCGGGAATCCTCGAAGCGCTTTGTCAGCTTGTGGAAAGCACGGTAAACGGGTGCCGCTGCAGCGTCGTGTTAGTCGATCCGAGTGGCACGTATCTCGAACACAGCGCCGCACCGAGCCTTCCGGCCAGCTTCATCACCTCCTTTGATGGCCTACCCGTAAACGTCGACTCAGGCCCATGCGCTCTGGCGGCGTACCTTAACGAACAAGTCATCACGGCCGACCTCAGGTCGGAGACCCGATGGGCGGTTTGTGCCTGGTATCCAATGGCCTTGGCACAAGGGCTCCGGGCCTGCTGGTCAATGCCGATCGCGTCCACGACCAGCAAGGTCTTAGGCGCATTCGCGATCTACTATGACGAACCCAAAACGCCCACGCCGCTCCATCAAAGCCTCATCGAACAGTTCTTGCACATCGCTGGCATTGTCATCGAGCGTGCGCAGAGTGATGCAGCACTGAAGCGAAGTGAGGCATTTCTCGCAGAAACCCGACGCCTAAGTTCCACCGGCGGCTTTTCCAAGCGCGGGGCCACTGGCGAAATCACCTGGTCTGAGGAAGTCTATCGTATGTTCGAGTTTGATCCGGCCGTGCCGGTGACGCTCGGACAAATCCTCACTCGAGTACACCCGGAAGACATCCCCTCGTTTGATGAAATGCTCAACCGCCAGCACAGCGGTAGCGACTATGAGCACGAATACCGGCTGCTGATGCCCGACCAATCGGCCAAGTACCTCCACGTCGTCGCCCATGCGACCCGAGACCCGGATGGTCAATTGGAGTACATCGCGGCGGTTCAGGACGTGACGCAGCGCCGCCTCTCGGAGGAGGCGCTCGGCAAGGCCCGATCGGAACTCGCACGCGTGGCCAGGGTCACTAGCCTCGGAGCGTTGACGGCATCGATCGCACACGAGGTCAACCAGCCCCTGTCGGGCATCATCACCAACGCCAGCACCTGTCTGCGGATGTTGGCCGCCGATCCTCCAAATGTCGCCGGCGCGCGCGAAACCGCGCGTCGCACAATTCGCGACGGCAACCGCGCGTCTGAAGTGGTCACGCGATTGCGCACGCTCTTTACCAAGAAGGACGCCACGATCGAACCGCTCGACCTGAACGAAGCGACACGAGAGGTGATTACGCTGTCGTTGAGCGAACTTCAGAGAAGCCGGGTGATGCTGCGGACCGAATTGGGTGACGACGTCCCGCTCGTCACAGGTGATCGTGTACAACTTCAGCAGGTCATCCTGAACCTGCTCCTGAACGCCGCAGATGCGATGAGCGGCCTCGATGATCGTCCGAGGCAATTGGTGGTCAGAACCGAACTAGACGAAGACGATCGCGTGCGCCTGACCGTGCAGGATGTAGGGATGGGCTTCGAGCCTAACGTCGCAGAGAGACTCTTCGACGCGTTTTACACCACTAAAAGTGGGGGTATGGGGATCGGCCTATCCATCAGTCGCTCCATCATCGAGAGTCATCATGGCCGTCTATGGGCGGCGCCGAATGATGGTCCCGGGGCCACGTTTTCATTTTCCATTCCGCGGCGCCCCGAGGGTGTGGCGGGCGCAGGCAGCCCTGGCGCCATATGGACGTCCGCCGTGACGGATGCGCAGCACGTCATGAGGACTCGGTGATGGCCATACGTTCACTCGTGTCGATCGTCGATGACGACGAATCAGTGCGGGAATCGCTACCCGACTTGTTGAGGGAGTTCGGCTTTGCCGCCCAGGCGTTCTCGTCGGCGGAAGAGTTCCTCGCGTCCAATTATGTCGACGAGACCAGATGCCTGATCCTCGACATTGCCATGCCGGGCATGTCCGGACCCGATCTCCAGCGGGAATTGACGCGCCGCCGGAAAGAGATACCGATCGTCTTCATCACCGCTCACGGAGATGAGACCGTCCGTCCACGTCTGATCGAACAGGGTGCGGTGGAGTGCCTGTTCAAGCCATTCAGCGACACGGCTCTGCTTGGGGCCCTCAATGCCGCACTAGAAACGAACTGAGCGATCGGCCATGCTCTCGTACCATGTGGGCACCGATCCGCACTTGACCAAAAGATCAGCACCCATGTCGCACACCACACCAATCGTGTTCGTTGTCGACGACGACGTCTCGGTACGCGAATCGCTTGAATTGCTGATTCAAACCGAAGGCTGGCAGCCGGAGACATTCGCGTCGGCGCAAGAATTCCTATCCTGCCCACGAATACTCACGCCGAACTGCCTGATTCTTGACGTTAATCTTCCGGACCTCAATGGTCTCGATCTGCAGCAGCTCGTCGCTGTCGATCGAACCGACATGCCGATCATCTTCATCACGGGTTACGGCGACGTGCCGATGACGGTCCGCGCCATGAAGGCTGGGGCCGTCGAATTTCTGATGAAGCCTTTTGCCGAGGATGCGCTGTTGAGCGCCATCCGACACGCCATCGAGCGCAGCAGCGCCGCGCTTGATCACGAAGCGGACATGCGGGTGCTCCGGGACAGCTACGCGTCACTCAGCCGTCGCGAACGCGAGGTCATGGCATTGGTGGTCTCGGGCTTGTTGAATAAACAGGTCGGTGGTGAACTCGGTATCAGCGAGATCACCGTGAAGGCTCACCGAGGCAAGGTAATGCAAAAGATGAAGGCCGGTTCTCTAGCCGACTTGGTGACGATGGCCGCGAGACTCCTCGAAACGTAGTCGAAAGTCCATTCTGCATCGGATCGCGGACGGTGGTAACCCCGAGGACCAAGGACAGGTAGCCATCCAACTCAGGCCTTGCCGGGTGAAAGCGCCATCGACCGCTCAGAGGGCGATAGCAGTCGCGTGCACGAGCGCCGCGCCGAGGATCATGAGAAAGACCTTGAGCGGCACGACGAACCTCCCAAAAGGGCCAGAGGAACCTCGTGTAGCTCGATCAGGGCCGTACGGGAACATGCATCGGAGCCACCTCTCCAAATCGCCCAGCCAATATCGTCGTTGAGTCAAGCACGTACGACCGCAGCCGCGGAAGGGTCAGCTTTCGGCGCGATTGAGCCGCTAG
>Ga0302325_10031049_pt1 | contig 11002 bp, 7 predicted proteins | sample Palsa_T0_2_FD_201948 | JGI IMG/M metagenome (GOLD analysis project Ga0302325, IMG submission 201948) | Peat permafrost microbial communities from Stordalen Mire near Abisko, Sweden - Palsa_T0_2 | ecosystem: Environmental > Terrestrial > Soil > Palsa > Peat permafrost | place: Sweden: Abisko... | reverse complement strand
CGACGCCCGCGCTTGTCCATCTCGACATGCCGCGATGGTTCGGCCGGGGCGAACCGGTGCCCTGGCTGCGGACGCTGGCGGCGACGGTGCGCGATCGCCAGCAACTCCGACTCGGCTACCGGCGCGGTGGCGCGGATAACGAGACCACTCGCGTGATCTGCCCGCTCGGCCTGGTGAACAAGGCCGGGACCTGGTACCTGGTCGCAGCCGACGGGCAGCGCGCGGAGGGCGGACTGGTCGCATCAGGCAGCGAGCGCACGGCGGGCGGAGAACGTGGGGTCGCCGGCGGCGACCCGGTCGTCTTCCGCGTAGGGCGCGTCACCTCGGTGTCCGCGCTGCCTGCGGCATTTAACCGGCCGACGAGCTTCGACCTGGCGGCGTTCTGGAGCCGTTGGTCGGACTCGTTCATGATCAGTCGACCGAAGGTCGAGGTCCTGGTCAGGGCGTCGCCGGATGCGCTATTGGCTTTCCCAGAAGTGTTCGGTGACGCCGGGCGGAGAGCGCTGGACGCGGCCGCGCCCGCCGACGAGCACGGATTCCGGAACGTCACGCTGACCTTCGAGCATGAGGCGGCCGCGGTGCAGCGACTGGCCGGGTTCGGAGGGGAGATGGAGGTGCTGTCTCCCGCCACGGTGCGGGATCGGCTCATCGCGACAGCGCGCCAACTGCTCACGCACTACCGAGCGGATGCGTAAGCGGGTCAGCGCCTACTGGCCGGTCGCTCCCGGGCTATAACCAGGCCGCTCAAGGGCAGTAGGCCCCGGCAAATGTGACTATTGGCGTCTTATGCCTGAACTCAAGATTCAGACATATAGAATACTGCCATTATTGTGTGTAGTTTCGGTCGTATAGCACCGCAAAGTACACACGATCCCGGTTGCAACCCGGGGCGCCGGATCCTCCGCCTGGCCGAAATGCGCTGGACGTTGCGGGTGATTGGCGGTCATCATCGTCGCGTGGATGACAAGCGGCCTTCGCCGATCCGACACGTGCTGTTCGATGCGGACGGGGTCCTGCAGGACGTGCCGGGCGGCTGGGAGGCTTCGACCGAGCCGTACCTGGGTGAGCGGACGCAGGAGTTCCTGCGCCGCGTCTGGGACGACGAGCTCGCGGCCCTCGCCGGGCAGGCCGATTTGCTGCCCCTGGTCGCTGCGGCACTGGCCGACTTCGGGGTGACCGCGCCGCTGGAGGAGGTTCACCGGGCGATCTGGCTGCGGATCGAACCGGTCGAGCAGACGGTCGCGCTGGTGAGCACCCTGCGCCGCAATGGATACGGCGTCCACCTCGGCACCAACCAGGACCGGCACCGGGCGGCCCACATGCGCGACGCGCTCGGCTACGACGCGCTCTTCGACGTCTGCTGCTATTCGTGCGAACTTGGCGCCCGCAAGCCCGATCCGGCATTCTTCGCCGAGGCCGCTCGCCGGATCGGCGCGCACCCGGCGGCCATCCTCTTCATCGACGACAGTGCCCGTAATATCGACGCCGCGCGCGACGCCGGTCTTGCCGCTGAGCAGTGGACCTTCGCGGCTGGCCACGAGACGTTGCTCGACCTCCTAGCCAAGCACGGCATCGTCGTCTCCTGAGTCGATTCGGGGCAGCCACGACGCGTTGCTCGACCTCCTCGCCAAGCGGCGCCGTCGTCTCCTGACTCGATTCTCAGCTGGGCTAGTTGGTTCTTAGCCCGGCTAAATGGCAACTGTTTGCGTTCGCATACGCCTCATTTGCACCATTAGTTTCTATTTCCGCGACATTCATCGACGGAGCGTCACATTCTGCTTAGCGTGAGGGCATGCCTTCAATGACACACGAGGGGCCGCTGGATTTGGTTCGCCAGCACCCCGAGATCGCCGTGGGGCTCATCCAGGGCACCCCCGGCATCAGCCTCCCCCGCCGGGCGGCCGCCTCCCTCGCCCCTACCGACATGAGCGCGGTCGTCCCGGTCCAGTACCTCGCCGACATGGTGGTGCTCATCTCTGATGCCGCCACCGGCCAGCCCGCTCTGGCGGTGATCATCGAGCCGCAACTGCGCGACAGCGAGACCAAGCGCTTCAGCTGGCCGGTCTACGTCACCACCGCCCGCCGCCTGGCCGGGTGCCCCGCCGCTGTCCTGGTGGTGATCTGCCCTGACCCCGCCGAGGCGGACAAGTGCCGCCAGCTCATCCGCACCGGGCACCCGGGCTTCGACTTGGCGCCGATCGTCATTGACGCAAACGGGCCGCCCGGCCACGACGGCGTCGGCGGCCCCTACCTGACCCTGTTCGCCGCGAGCATCGGCGGCATCGACATGGCCTCCGAGCCCGGCGCCCGGAAGGTCCTCGACGCTATGTCCAGCCCCGAGATCAGCGAGGCAGACCTCTTGCGCATGACGGCGATTATCATGGGATTGGCGTCCGATGCCGCAAGGCAGTTCCTGGAGGCAATGATGACCACGAGCGAGTACGCGAAGACCTTCGTCGATAAAATCCGCGACGGAGGCAAAGCCGAGGGGAAGGCCGAGGGTGTTCTCCGGCTGCTCGACGGGCGTCGGCTCGCCCCGTCGCAGGAGCAGCGGCAGCGGGTTACGTCCTGCACCGACTCCGCGCAACTGGACCGCTGGTTCGACCGCGCTATCACGGCTGGCACCGCCGACGAGGTCTTCGCCGATTAAGCGGGCCGGTGACCCGACTGATGCGCCGTGGTGCGGCGCCGGTTGATGTTTGAGCAGGGTAATCGGGGCGTTTGCGTGAGTCGCGCGCGTTCGCGGTAGCGTGCTCGTATCCGGAGGTGGCCGGCTGGACAGTGTTCTCGAGGGGATTGGCGTGGCGGATAACTCAGCCCCGGCAGGCGGGTTCGGCGGGTACCAGAACGAGATCTACTTCGCTGGTCTGGGCGGGGTGGTGCCGCACTACCCGATGGACTACGCGGGCTGGGAGGAGCGGGCCGCGCACGCGCTGCCGCCGTCGGTGCTGTCCTATGTGGCCGGCGGGGCCGGAGACGAGGGCACCCAGCGGGCGAACGTCGCCGCGTTCTCGCGCTGGGGGCTGATCCCGCGGATGCTGGTGGACGCGACCCGGCGGGATTTGTCGGTGGAGTTGTTCGGGCTGACGCTGCCCACGCCGTTGTTCATGGCGCCGGTCGGCGTGATCGGGCTGTGCCACCAGGACGGCCACGGTGACCTCGCCACCGCCCGGGCGGCGGCCCGCACCGGCGTGCCGATGGTCGCCTCCACCCTGACCGAGGACCCGATGGAGGAGGTGGCGGGCGCGCTCGGCGACGCCCCTGGCTTCTTCCAGCTGTACACGCCGACCGACCGCGAGCTGGCGCAGAGCCTGGTCGGGCGGGCGGAGGCGGCCGGGTTCAAGGGCATCGTGGTCACGCTGGACACCTGGATCACCGGCTGGCGTCCCCGTGACCTCGCCACCAGCAATTTCCCGCAGCTGCGGGGTCACTGCCTGGAGAATTACTTCACCGACCCGGTCTTCCGGCGGCTGCTCGGCAAGGACCCGGCGCAGGATCCGGGGGCCGCCATCGCGAAATGGGCCGAGCTGTTCGGTAACCCGCTCACCTGGGATGACCTGCCGTGGCTGCGGTCCATCACCACGCTGCCGCTGATCGTCAAGGGAATCTGCCACCCCGACGACGCCCGGCGCGTCATCGACGGCGGCGTGGACGGCGTCTACTGCTCCAACCACGGCGGGCGCCAGGCCAACGGCGGGCTGCCCGCGCTTGACCTGCTGCCAGGGATCGTGGCGGCGGCCGGCAGCACCCCGGTGCTGTTCGACTCCGGCGTCCGCTCCGGCGCCGACGTCATCAAGGCGCTCGCGCTCGGCGCCGCCGCCGTCGGCATCGGCCGCCCCTACGCCTACGGCCTCGCCATCGGCGGCACCGCCGGGGTGGTGCACGTGCTGCGTTCGATCCTGGCCGAGGCCGACCTGATCATGGCGGTCGACGGCTATCCCACGCTGGGCGACCTCACCCCGGAGGCGCTCAGGGCCGTGCGGTAGAGGAGCCGGTCGAGGGCTGCCGCGGGATCGCCGAACTCACCCGGAGCGCTCCGCGGCGTGCGGTAGACGCTGCCTGCGGGTGAGTGCCATGGGCCGGAGGGGTGAAACCACGGTCCGTTAACTCAAATGGTTTTGATGATTGTGAGCTCTGCCCGGGTGGCGGGCGAGGGTCTCAGTGCTGTCGGACGTGGTCCTGTTTGCCGTTGCGGCGGAGCAGCAGGCCGGTGAGCAGGCCGCCGGCGAAGGTGAGCAGGAGCACCAGCCACATCGGCGCGGTGATCTTCGGCACCCACAGGTAGATGTCGACCCGGTTCTTGTTGACGAGGATGAACCAGACCGCCGCCACCACGATCACGGCGGCGGTGATCAGCTTCGGGCTGACCTTGATCCCTGGCTTCCTCGCAGCCCGGTGTCCCTCTGTTTTCTGCGCAGTAGGCATTCCTGTCACTTCCTTCCTGCACGCCACCCTCGCCCCTGGCACCTCAAGTAGTGCCCTGACGCAACGGAAGGTAATCGATCGACGTCGATTCGCTTACTCGTGCGCGCGGGCGGTTCGCGCCCGCCCTCCATTCACCATTTGTAGTTAAGAAGTTACTCGTTGGGTATGACCGAGGCGTCACCCTTCGCGGGTGATTGCAAGCGCCCCAAACCAGGCGAAGCCGCCCATCCGGCCGCGCTCTTCCGCTAGAGCCGGGCCAACCGGACATAGCGGATGTTCATTCCCCCAGGTAGACGCGATTGCCGCCAAGCAGGCGCGGGTACGGTCCTGCATCGCAAGTGAAATCGGGGGATTGAATGGCGCATGTGGCCACAGCTGCTGATGCGGCGCAAGCGAGGAAACTACGGATACCGCGGCTGAGTGCTGCCGTCTTCCGTCGTGATCGGCTCGCCAGCCTGATCGAAAACGCGTCCGCTCATCCGGTGACGGCGGTCAGGGCCCGCGCCGGCGCCGGGAAGACCATGGCCTGCGCGACCTGGGCGCTGGCGGCGGCCAGGCCGCAGCGGGTCGCCTGGCTGACCCTGGACGAGGGCGACCGGAATCCCGCGCGGTTCTGGGCGAACGTGACCGCAGCGCTCGCGGCCGACAGCAGCCCGGCCGAGCCGCCGCTCGTCCCCCGCAGCCGTCACGGAGACGACGATCTGCCCGCCGGCTTGATGAACGCGGTGCGCGGAGTCGGACGCCCGACCGTGCTCGTCCTCGACAACATGCAGGAACTGGCCGACAGCAGCGTGCTGCCCGAGCTGAGCTACCTGGTCAGGCACGCACCGCCGATGCTGCGCCTCATCTTGTCCGGACGGTACCTGCCGGGTCTTCAGCTCGCGAAGATGCGGCTGGCGGGGGACCTGGCCGAGATCACCGAGGCCGACCTGGCCTGTACCCCGGACGAGGCGGACGCCTTCGTGGCCGCGCTCGGCCTCGCCGCCGACGAGGCGGAGCGCAACACGCTCCTGCGGCACACCGAAGGCTGGGTGGCGGGCCTGCGGATGGCGGCGATGGCCGCCCGCTCGGGGCACGGCGCCGGTTACGGCGGAATCGGCAGCGGAATCGGCAACGGAATCGGCAGCGGAATCGGCAGCGCCCCTGCCGTCGCCGATTACCTGCATGACGAGGTTCTCGACCGGCAGTCGGCCCAGGTGCAGTTGTTCATGCGGCGGACCAGCGTGGCCAAGCGGCTGACGGGGGAACTGGCCGACCGGCTGACCGGGGAGCCCGGCGGGGCGTTCGTGCTCGACCGACTGCACCGGCAGAACAACTTCGTGGAGCTGGGCAGCGACGGCTACTACCGCTACCATCCCTGCCTGCGCGCCACCCTGCTGGCCGAGCTTCGGCAGTGGCAGCCCGCGGAGGTACCGGTGCTGTTCGGCCGGGCGGCACGGTGGCACGCAGCCAACGGCCAGGCGGTCGAGGCGGTGGAGTGCTCGGCCGAGGCCCACGACTGGGAGTTCGCGTCGCAGGCGCTGGCGGAGGCGGGCATCGCCGGGCTGCTGCCGGACCGGGCGGCGGAGCTTGAGGAGGTGCTGAGCGGGTTCCCCGCCCCGCTGCGGACGGGCGACCCGGTCATCGCCGCCGCGCTCGCGGCCGCGCGGCTGTGTGACGGCGATCAGGAGTGCGCGGGCGTGTACCTGGACTGCGCGCAGCGCGCCATTGACGACGGCGAGCAGGCGCCCGTGATCGAACTGTGGCTGGCCGCGCTGCGCGTGATGCGCGCGGCGTCCTCGCCCGACGCTGATCGGGGCACGATCGAGGCCTGCCAGGAGCAGGCCGAGAAGGCGCAGGCAGCGGCCAGGACGGTGCAGGCCCACCAGGCGCTCGGGCTGCTGTGGCTCGTGCTCGGCACCGCCTGGCTCGGGCGCTGGGAGCTGACCGAGGCCCGGTCGGCCCTCGGGCGCGCGGAGCACCAGCTGACCGCCGCCAACCTCACCGGCCTGCGCACCCGCGCGCGCGGTTGGCGGGCGCTGGCCGAGGCGTGCTACGGCGACCTCAGCGCCGCGGCCGACCTCGTCGCGCCGGTGCGCGCCAGCGTCCCGGCCGATCCGGCCGCGACGTGCTTCGCGACGCTCGCGGCCGGGTGGCTCGCGCTTGAGCGTGATGACCTGGACTCGGCCAGGCAACTGCTCGATGACGCCGCGACCGCGACCGCGACCGCGGCCAGGCTGCCGGGCGAGCCGGAGGCCGAGGCGTTGCGGACGATGATCAGGGCCAGGGTCGCGCTCGCCGTCGGCGATGCCGCCGCCGCCCGCAGCCTGATCGCGCTGAGACGCGGCGCCGACCCGGACCTGGCCGCCCTGAGCGCGCTCGACGCCGATATCGCGCTGCGCACCGGTGATATCGCGCGCGCGGCCGCCCTCGCCCGGCCGGACCGACCGCACCGGAACTCGGTCCGGGCCCTGGCCCGGGCCCGGTTCCTGCTCGCGGGCGGCGACCCGGGGGGCGCCCTCGACCAGGCCGGCGCGTGCCTGGACGGCCCCGGCGCGGCGGCGGCGACGCTCAGGGACCGGATCGTCGCGCTGCTCACGGCGGCGGCGGCCAGCCGGCGCCTCGGCGCCGCCGACGCCACCGCCGAGTTCCTCGAGCGGGCGCTGCTGCTGGCCGAGCCGCACGACGCGTACCGGCCGTTCCTTGACGCCGGCTCGGGCATCCACTCGGCCATCGCCGTCCTCATCCCGCCGACCAGCCCGGTCGCCTCGTTCGCGGCGCGGGTCGTCGAGCGCTTCGTCTGCCAGCTGCCGGTGGCGAGCCGGGACCCAGGGGCGCCGGAGTACTCGCCGCTGACCTCAAGCGAAGTGGCGGTGCTGCGCCTGCTTCCGTCTTACCTGACCAATCAGGAGATCGCGGAGCAGCTGTTCCTCTCGGTCAACACGGTCAAGACCCACCTGCGATCGGCCTATCACAAGCTGGGCGTGACGTCACGGCGGGAGGCCATCGCCCGCGGCCGCCGACTCCGGTTGCTGTAAGCCGCGACCGCGGGTCGAGATGACTGAGAGTCATCACCCGTCACGGGTGAGCGATGGCCGCGCGGAAACGGGCACTGGTCGCGGTGACCAGCAGTTCGCCCCGGCGGCTGGGACCGCCGGCCACCACGAAGCGGAGAAACCATGTCATCCCTTACCGCCTGGAAGTTCGAGACGCCCTACGGTGCCGACGAGGCGCTGAACAAGCTGCAGACGCTGCAGGCGCAGCAACTGATCCGGGTCCAGGACGCGGCCGTCGTCACCTGGGAAGCCGGGCAGCGGAAGCCCAAGACCCACCAGCTGCATGACGCCACGATCGGGGGCGCACTCGGCGGCGGCTTCTGGGGCCTGCTGTTCGGCCTGATCTTCTTCGTCCCCATCCTCGGCCTGGCCATCGGCGCCGCCTCGGGCGCGCTGTTCGGCTCGCTGGCCGACGTCGGGATCAGCGACACCTTCATCGCGACCGTCCGGGACAAGGTCACGCCGGGCACCTCGGCGCTGTTCCTGCTCAGCTCGGACGCCGTGATCGACCGGGTCAGGGACGAGTTCAAGGGCACCGAGGCCGAACTGATGAGCACCAACCTCTCCGCCGAGCAGGAGAGCAAGCTGCGCGAGGCCTTCGAGGAAGACGCGGAAGTCTAAGGCGGGTCGGGACCACGGCTGGCTCCGCGCGAACGGCACGACGCTGCTGACGGCCGGCCTCGCCGTCGCGGCGGTGGCCCTCATCGTCAACGGCGCGCTCGGAGTGACGGGCGGGAGCTAAGAAAACAGCCGCCGCTTACCTGGCCGGACGGGTGGCTGCTGGCATTGTCGCCGCATTGGCATTGGACTAGCCGACCCGATTCTGCTGAACTGCGGTCATGACGCAGATCATCGGCCCGACCATCGCCCGCGGCCCCGGGGGCGGCATGTCTCCCGGAGGCGGCACATGACCTCCGACACCGCCGGGACACTGGACGAGGCCTACCAGCGGCTCCATGCCACCGGGCCGGAGTTCGACGGCTTTCTCTCCAACCACGGCCCGATGGTTGCCGAGGCGATGTCCCGCCGCGGCCGGTCCGACGGCGTGCACCGGTGGCTCGACTTTTACGTGCGGCGGCTGGAGGAGTTCCCGCGCGGCACCGGCCCGATCGGCCCGCAGTGGCGAGAGGCGCTGGGTGACCCGCAACGGGTGGCCGACTGGACCACGCACTTCCGCCAGGAGGTCGACCGCCAGCCGTGGCGGGAGATGCTGGACACCTGGTGGCCACGGCTGCTGCCCGGGCTCGTCGCCGCCGCCACGCACGGCGTCATCCGCACCGGCCATGCGGTGGAGGCGCTGCTGACCGACGGCGAGTCCCCCGAGCACCTCACCGAGCTCGCCCACGGCCTGGCCTACTGGGCTGCCCGCTGGCAGCCGGTGCCGGGCGCGGAGGCGGAACCACGGCCGGCCGCAGGCCCCCCGACGGCCGGGCTCACCGTCGCGGCCGCACTGGCCGTGGTGCCCAGGATCGCCGATCAGTCCGGCGGGATCCGTGAGCGCCTCCCCCGGCTGAGCGCGCTGGCGGGCTGGCCGACGGCGGTGGCCGCGGCCGCGATCCCCGCATCGCCTGACCAGGCCAGGGCGTGGCTGGCCGGGCTGGCGGATGAGGCCACCACCAGGTACCTGGAGTACGGGCACGGCAACGCGGTCATGTTGGTGCACTCGGCCACCGCTCCCACCGCGGTGCTGCGCACGCTGCCCGCCCTCCGCGAGGACCTGTGGGCGCCGAGCACGGCCGCCGCGTGGACAGCGGCCGCCGCGCTGACCGCGATCTACGCGCCCACCGTCCCCGCGCCCGCCGCCGAGCTGCCCGAGGCGCCGCACGGGCCGCTGGCGGCCGAGGAGGTCTTCGCCCGCGCCGTGGACCATGGTGACGAGCACGTGATCAAGTTCGCTGACACGGCGGTTGACGTGCATGCCCGCACCGGCCGCGCGGCCGCTCTGGCCGCCGCCCTCCGCGCCGCGGACCTGGTCCCCCGCCCAACCAGCGCCTAGGAGCTGGTCAGGATGACGAGCTGCTGGGTCGCCCGGGTCATCGCGACGTAGCGATCGACCGCTCCCTCGATGCCCTGGCCGAACGCTTCCGGGTCGACCAGGACGACCAGGTCGAACTCGAGCCCCTTGGACAGCTCCGGGGTCAGCGAGCGGATGCGGGACGTCCCGGCGAACGTGGGGTCGCCGATGACGCAGCCGATCCCGTCGGCGTGCGCCGCGAGCCAGGCAGCGAGGATCGCGTCCAGATCCGAGGCAGGTCCGTGCACGACCGGGAGACCGCTGCTGCGGATGGAGGTCGGCACGTTGGCGTCCGGCAGCACCGCCCGGATGACCGGCTCGGCTTCCGCCATGACCTCTGCCGGCGTCCGGTAGTTGATGCTGAGGGAGGCCAGCTTGATCCGGTCGAACCCGATCCGCTCGAGCCGCTCCTGCCACGACTCGGTGAACCCGTGCCTGGCCTGGGCGCGGTCCCCGACGATGGTGAAGCTCCGGGGCGGACAGCGCAGCAGCAGCATCTGCCACTCCGCGTCGGTCAGTTCCTGGGCCTCGTCCACCACGATGTGCGCGAACGGCCCCGCGAGCACGTCCAGGTCCGCGCCGGGCAGCGCGGCCTGGTCGACCAGGGCGTCTTGGAAGTCCTCGCCGCGCAGCATCGTCACCAGGCCCATGCCGTACTCGTCGTCGGCGGCCTCGATCAGGTTGTCGATGACCTTGTCCATCTGCTCGCGTTCGGCGGCGAGAGCCGCCCGCTGACGGCGCCTGCGCCGTGGCGCCTCCGGGTCGCCAAGACGCTGCCTCGCCGCGTCAAGCAGCGGCAGGTCCGACACCGTCCAGGCCTGGGCGTCGGGTCGCTGCAGCGCCCGGACGTCAGCCGCGCTGAGCCAGGGAGCGCACTTGCGGAGATAAGCCGGTACCGTCCACAGGTCCCCGACGAGGTCAGTCGCCTCGATCAGCGGCCAGGCCCGGTTGAGGGCGGCACGCAGCTCCCGGTTCTGCCGCAGCGACCGGCGGAGCAGGTCAGGCGGGGCGTCGCCATCGAACTTGTCGGTCAGAATCGTGATCAGTTCGTCCCAGATCCGATCGCGCGCCTCGTTATGCGCGGTGCCGGGTTCCGGCGCGTCGAACGCCTCGGCCCAATCCTCGGGGCTCAGCCAGATGGTGGACCAGGGGGTCTCGACCGTCATCCCCTTAGCGGGCACGTTCTCGTAGAACCTGACGGCCGACTCGATCGCCTGCACCAGGTCCGCCGACGACTTCAGCCGGGCCACGTCGGGGTCGGTCTCCGTCGTCGCCGCGGCTCCCTCCGGGACCAGGTCCCGCAGGGTGCAGGTCTGCACGCCCTCCTCGCCCAGGCTGGGCAGCACGTCGGCCACGTAGGCCAGGTAGGGCTGGTGCGGGCCGACGAAGAGCACGCCGCCGCGGCGGTGGCCGAGGCGAGGGTCGGAGTACAGGAGGTAGGCGGCGCGGTGCAGCGCGACGACGGTCTTGCCGGTGCCAGGGCCGCCGTCGACGACGAGAGCGCCGCGCGACCCCGCGCGGATGATGG
>Ga0302325_10031048_pt1 | contig 11002 bp, 9 predicted proteins | sample Palsa_T0_2_FD_201948 | JGI IMG/M metagenome (GOLD analysis project Ga0302325, IMG submission 201948) | Peat permafrost microbial communities from Stordalen Mire near Abisko, Sweden - Palsa_T0_2 | ecosystem: Environmental > Terrestrial > Soil > Palsa > Peat permafrost | place: Sweden: Abisko... | reverse complement strand
CTGCTGTTGATCGTAACGCTGTTCCGGTTGTCGCTCAACATCACCGGAACGCGCTCGATCCTGCTGCACGGTTATGCGGGCCAGGTGATCGAGGCGTTCGGCAACGTCGTCGTCGGCGGCAACTACGCGGTCGGGATCGTGATCTTCGCGATCTTGATCGTCATCCAGTTCGTGGTCATCACCAACGGTGCGGGCCGCGTCGCCGAGGTCGCCGCCCGCTTCACCCTCGATGCGATGCCCGGCAAGCAGCTCGCGGTCGACGCCGACCTCAACGCCGGGCTGATCACCGAAGCCGAAGCGCGCCAGCGGCGCAAGGACATCCAGCGCGCGGCCGACTTCTACGGTGCGATGGACGGTGCGTCGAAGTTCGTCCGCGGCGACGCGATCGCCGCGGTCATCATCGTCTTCGTCAACATCATCGGCGGCTTCGTGATCGGCGTCGCCCAGCAGGGGATGTCGATCCTCGAGGCGCTCCAGCGTTACACCCTGCTGACCATCGGCGAAGGGATCGTCACCCAGATTCCGGCGCTGCTGATCTCGACCGCGACCGGCATCATCGTCACGCGCGCCGCCTCCGAAGGTTCGTTCGGCCACGACCTGTCGCGCCAGCTCGTCCAGGAGCCGCGCGCGCTGCTGATCGCCGGCGTGCTGCTGGTCCTGTTCGGCTTCTTCGGCCTGCCGCCGCTGTTCATGTTCGTCATGGCCGCGATCGTGCTCGCGCTGTGGCTGCGCGGGCGCAACGCCGCCAAAGCTGCCGCGCTCAAAGCCGGCCCCGGTGCCGCGCGCGGCGCGGCCGGCGCGTCCGGCGCGCCCGCGACGCAGGCCGCCAAGCCGGCCGAGTCGGTCGTGCCGCTGCTGTCGTACGACCCGATGGAGCTCGAGATCGGGTTCGGGCTCATCCCGCTGGTCGACGTGTCGCAGGGCGGCGATCTGCTCGAGCGCATCACGATGATCCGCCGCCACGCGGCGCGCGAGCTCGGCATCGTGGTTCCGCCGATTCGCGTGCGCGACAACCTGCAGCTCAAGCCGTCGACGTACGTGGTGAAGATCTACGGCCTCGAGGTCACCCGCGCCGAGGTGATGGTCTCACGGCTGCTCGCGATGAACCCCGGCACCGTCACCAGCGGGATCGACGGCATCCCGACGACCGAGCCCGCCTTCGGGCTGCCGGCGCTGTGGATCGCCGAGAGCGGGCGCAGCGACGCCGAGATGGCCGGCTACACGGTGATCGACCCGACCTCGGTGATCGCGACCCACCTCACCGAGATCATCAAGGCCCATGCACCGGATCTGCTCGGCCGCCAAGAAACGTCGGCGCTGCTCGACAACGTCAAGCAGCACTATCCGGTCGTGGTCGAGGAGCTGATCCCGAACCTGCTCACCGTCGGCGAGGTGCAGCGCGTGCTGCAGAACCTCTTGCGCGAGCGGATACCGATTCGCAACCTGCTGCTGATCCTCGAGAACCTGGCCGACGGCGCGCGCGCGTCGAAGGACGTCGACTACCTCACCGAACGCGTGCGCGCGGCGATGAACCGCCACATCTGCGCGGAGTACGCCGAGAACGGCCTGCTCTCGGTGATCACCGTCGATCCGCGGCTCGAGACGCTGCTGGGCGAAGCGGTACGCCGCGGCGAGGACGCGTACGCGCTGCTCGATCCGGCGACCGTCGCGAAGATCTACGGCTCGCTGACGAAGCAGATCCAGGCCGCGCAGCAGGGCGGGCTGCAGCCGGTCGTGCTCACCTCGCCGGGTACGCGCCTGGCGCTCAAGCGGCTCACCGAACGCGCCGCGCCGTCGCTGGTCGTGCTCTCGTACAGCGAGATCGCGCCGGGGCTGCGCGTCGAATCGATCGGCCAGGTTTCGACCACCGAGGACGTGCTCGAGCCGGCAATGGCGGGCGTTTGAGATGCTGCTCTTCGGGCTCGGGCGCAAGCCGTCGCCGCCGCCGCTCAAGACCAAGTTGCCGGCGGTCAACAGCTTCGTCGCGCTGGCGATGACGGACGGAGGGCCGCGCGGCTCGGTGTGCGTCGAGACGATCGGTCAGCGCAGCTTGACGGTCAGCGCGCTGCGGGGCGTCAAGGTCGGCGGCACCGGCGTGTTCTCGTACGAGAACAACAGCGGCCGGTTTCGGTTCAGCGCGCGCTGTTTGGACGTGCGGTCGGCGGCCGTCTTCGCGCTGCCCGAACGGATCGAGACGCTGCAGGCGTTCGCCGGCGCGCAGGCGCGCACCGCCGTTCGTCTCGACGCGACCGTTCCCGCGCAATGGCGCTTCGCGCCCGGCGGCAGAGGCTCGGGCGAGTGGACCCGGGCGTCGCTGACCGACATCAGCCGGTCCGGCGCGTCGCTGATCGCCGACCGCGACGTGAAGAAGTCCACCCAGGTCGAGGTCAAGTTCGCGATCAGCACCATCGCAACACCGCTGGTGCTCGTCGCCGAGGTCATGCGGAGCGAACCGATCGAATCCACCAAAAAGAGCTCGCTGGGGCTGCGCTTCCAAGGCGTCAAACCCGACGAGGATCGAGCGATCATGGAATACATCAACAAGCGGCAAGCCGAACGGCGAAACCGCGGCTTGGCTTGAGGAGCACGTACCGGAGATGAGCGCAAAGCGAGTCCTGATCGTCGACGACGCGGTCGTCATGCGAATGATGATCAAGGGTATCTTGAACAAGAACGGCTACGAGGTGGTCGGCGAGGCGCAGAACGGCCTCGAAGCGGTCGAGAAGTACCGTTCGCTGACGCCCGACCTCGTCACGATGGACATGGTGATGCCCGAGATGGACGGGATCGCGGCGGTCAAGCAGATCGTCGCCGGCGACCCGAACGCGCGCATCATCATGTGCACGTCGATGGGCCAGCAGGCGCTGGTGGTCGAGGCGATCCAGGCCGGCGCGAAGTCGTTCATCACCAAGCCCTTCCAGCCGCCCAAGATCCTCGAGACCATCCAGAAAGTGCTGGCCGCCTGACATGCCTTCTCTCATGCTCAACGAGCTCCAGCGCGACGCGCTCAAGGAAGTCGGCAACATCGGCGCCGGCCACGCCGCGACCGCGCTGTCGCAGCTGCTCAACACCACGGTCAAACTCTCGGAGCCGCGGATCGACGTGCTCAAGTTCCGCGACCTGTCGAGCCGCATCGGTGCGCCCGACCGCAGCGTCGCGGCGCTGCACATGTACGTGCGCGGCGAGGCGCCCGGCCAGATGGTCGTGCTGTTCGACCGCGACCAGTCGCTCGAGTTCGTGCACGTCTTCATCAAGCGCATCATCGGCGACATCCAAATCTTCGATTCGATCGCCGATTCGACGCTCAAGGAGCTGGGCAACATCATCGCCGGCTCGTACCTCACCGCGCTGATCTCGCTGACCGGGATCAACCTGCTGCCGTCGGTGCCGACGCTGTCGTATGGAACGATCCAAGCCGCGTTCCGCACGCTGATGTCGATCCTGCCCGATCAGGACGTGTTTCTGATCGAATCCCAGTTCCTCGACAACAACCGCACCGTGTCGGGCCAATTCATCCTGATCCCCGAGACCGGCTCACTGCAGCCGCTGCTGTCGGTGTTCGGGGTGGACGACTAGCGGCCCGAGCGTTCCCATGGCGGGCGGCGAGTTCTTCGACCGGACGGAGTTTGTGCAGTACTTCCGCGACGAAACGGAAGAGCTGCTGCAATCGATCGACGCCGATCTGCTGCGCCTCGAAGGCTACGTCGACGCGAAGAACCCGGATCCCGAGATCGTCAACTCGCTGTTCCGCGCGCTCCACACGATCAAGGGCAGCGCCGGGATGCTCGATTTCGCGGCCGTCCAGCAGATCGCGCACAAGCTCGAGAACGTCTTCGACCTGCTGCGCAAGGACCGGATGCCGCTCACCGAGGGCGGGATCAACCTGCTGTTCGAAGGGCGCGACGTTCTCACGGCGCTGGTGCGTGCCGCTATCGACGGCGGTGAGGCGCCGGACGACGCCAAGGACTTCGTCGAGCGGCTCGACGCCTTCGCCGGTGTCTACGACGAGACCGCGCAGGCGATCGAAGGTCCGCGCGACGGGCTCGACGACGAGGAGTCGCTCGAACCGATCGACGACTTGGCGGTCGCCGCGTTTCAGGCCGACGTCGAACGGATGCTGGCCGCGGCGCAGGCGGCGCAGCCCGCGCAGCCTGCCCCGGCGATCGACGCCGGCGACGCGCAGGCTGCGGTCGACGCGTTCTTGAGCCTCAGCCCGGTCGCCAGCGTGCCCGCCGAAGCTGCCGTTCAGCCGGCGCCGCGCGCCTGGCAGGCAGAGCGCCCGACGAGCGCGGCGGCGGCACACGACCCCAAGCGCGTCGCAGCCAAGAGCCAAACGATCCGCGTCGACATCGAGCGCCTCGACCTGCTGCTCAACCTCGTCGGCGAACTGGTCATCAACCGCACCCGCATCTCCGACATCGCGGCGACGCTCGGCCGCGAGCTCAACGCCGGTCCCGACCGCGGCACCGCGTCGCTGGCCAAGGATCTCTCGGAGTCGTCGGCGCTGCTCGCGCGGACCACCAACGAGATCCAAGAGAGCATCATGAAAGTCCGCATGGTGCCGATCGGTCAGGTGTTCGACCGATTCCCGCGCACGGTGCGCGATCTCGCCAAGGCGCGCAACAAGGAGATTCGGCTCGAGATCTGCGGCGCCGACACCGACTTGGACAAGACGATCGTCGACGAGGTCGGCGAGCCGCTGATGCACCTGCTGCGCAACTGCATCGATCACGGGATCGAAGCGCCGGCGGTGCGCGAAACGCGCGGCAAACCACGCCACGGCACGATCAGGCTCAACGCCTACCACGAAGGCAATCAGGTGATCTTGGAGATCTCCGACGACGGCGCCGGGATCGACCTGCAGCGCGTGCGCGACAAGGCGATTCGCCTCGGCCTCATCGGCGAGGCCGACCGGCTGAGCGACCGCGAGATCATCGAGCTGATCTTCACCCCGGGCTTCTCGACCTCCGATCAGGTCACCGACGTCTCGGGGCGCGGCGTCGGGATGGACGTGGTGAAGAAGAACATCCTGCGGCTCAAGGGCGTATTCGACGTCGACTCGCGGCAGGGCGAGGGCACGACGTTCACCATGAAGATGCCGCTGACGCTGGCGATCATCCAGGCGTTGATGGTGCGCGTCGCCGACGAGCTCTATTCGATCCCGCTCGACGCGGTCATCGAGTCGCAGCGGATCGACGCCGGCGAACTGCGGACGGTGCACGGCGGCGAGGTGATCACGCTGCGCGGCCAGGTCGTGCCGCTGATCCGGGTCGGTGAGTTCTTCCGGCTCGACGCACCGCGCGATCCCGACAAGGTCATGATCGTGATCGTCGGCCTTCAAGGGCGCCAGGTCGGACTCGTCGTCGACTCGTTCCAAGGCGAGCAGGAGATCGTCATCAAGCCGCTCTCCGACGTCATCGGCCGCATCCCCGGCATCTCCGGCGCGACGATCCTGGGCAACGGCTCGATCTCGCTCATCATCGACGTCCATTCGCTCGTCGCCAGCGCCTACGGCGGCAACGGCCGCGTAACGCGCGCCGAATTCTCCGGTGTGTAACGTCTCCTGCGGAGCCGTTACACTCGCGGTCCTCGCTACGCTGCGGTCCGATCAAAGGAAAGGTTGAAAGGGAACGATTACGATGTCAGATAGCACGCAGGTGGTCAGTTTCAAGCTTGGGCCGGAAGAGTATGGGGTCGACATCGCCCAGGTTCAGGAGATCAACCGGATGGTGACGGTGACCAACGTGCCGCGCGCGCCGGCGTTCATGGAAGGCGTGATCAACCTGCGCGGCCAGCTGATCCCGATCATCGATTTGCGCACGCGCTTCGGGATGCCGCGCGCCGAGCACACCAAGAACACGCGCATCGTGGTGACCGAGGTCGGCACCAAGCGCGTCGGGATGGTGGTCGACTCGGTCTCCGAGGTGCTGCGGCTGCCGCTCGACGCGATCGAGCCGGCGCCCGACATGATCAGCGGCGTCGACACCGAGTACATTCGCGGGGTCGGCAAGATGAACGACCGCCTCATCATCCTGCTCGATCTGGCCAAGGTCGTCACCAACTCCGAGCGCCGCGAACTCGAAGCCGCCGACGTCGAATCCGCCGCCTGACCCCCACCGCTTCTGAGCCTGTCGAAGGGCCCCGGGTGGTGAGGACGCGGCACTCGGCTCGCCGAAGCGACGGCGCGTGACCGAACAGATCGCCGCACCAGCCGCCGAGCGCCCCGCCGAGCAGACCAGCGCCGGCTTCCCGCTGCGCCGCACCTTGGTGTGGTTCGGGATCGCGGGCGCATCGGCGGCGCTGACCTTCTTCGTCTTGCGCGCGACGCTGCGCCGTCCGGTGCCCAGCGACGAGACCACCGAGCGGGTGCAGGCCCTCATCGACGAGGCCAACCGGCTGATCAAAACGCTCGACGAGAAGAAAAACCCGTAGGGTGTCCGCCGCAGCCGGCCGGCCTGGGCCGGCGGGGCCGGCTCCGGGCTTCATCGCGTCGGTTCGCTTCACCGATCTGCTGGCCAACGGACAAGCCGTCGGCCGCATCAACGGTTTGGTGGTGTTCGTGAACGGGCCGCTGCCGGGCGAGTCCGCGCGCGTGCGCGTGACGCAGGTCAAGCCGAAGTACGCGGTCGGCGACGTCGTGGCGTACGAGTCGGAGTCGCCGATGCGCGCCAAGCCGTTCTGCCCGGTGTTCGGCGTCTGCGGCGGCTGTCAGGTGCAGCACCTCGCGTACCCGGCGCAACTGGCCTGGAAGGAGCAGATCGTTCGCAGCGCGTTGCGGCGCATCGGCGGCTTCACCGATGCCGACGTGCGCCGGCCGGTCGGCATGACGAACCCGCGCAGCTATCGCAACAAGATGGCGCTGGTGGTCGACCGAACGACGGGTGAGACGGCGTTCGGGTTCTATCAGGCGCGGTCGCACGCGCTGGTGCGCATCGACGCGTGCCCGGTCGTGCTGCCGCAGCTCGACGCGGCGATCGGCGGTCTCTACGATGCGGCGCGCGCGCCGGACACGCGCGACGCCTTCGCCGGAGCGAAGCACGCGGTCGTGCGCGCCGGCGCGGCCTCGGGCCAGGCCGTGCTGTCGATCACGACCGATCGCCAGTCGCCCGCGATCAGGGATCAGGCCCCTGCACTCGCACGCCACGTTCGCGGCGTCGTCGGCATCTCCAACTCGTTCGAGCCGCGTACCGCCAATGCCGTGCTCGGCCGCAAGATGCTCTACGTGTGGGGCCAGCGCGAGATGGAAGAAACGATCGAAGGCGTGCGCTACCGCGTCTCGCCGGCGTCGTTCTTTCAGGTCAACAGCGAGATGGTCGGGCGCATCTTCCGCTTCCTCGCCCCGGGAATCTCGAAGGACCGCACGATCGTCGATCTGTATTGCGGCGCGGGTACGTTCGCGATCTTCTTCGCGTCGCGCGGCGCGCGCGTCGTGGGCGTCGAAGAGAACCCGGCCGCCGTGCGCGAGGCGCGCGAAAATGCTGCGCTCAACGCGGTCGACGGGCACGTGCGGTTCGTCGAAGGCCGCGTCGAGGGAACGGTCGCCGATGCCGAGGGAAAGCGCGCGCTGGCGAACGCGCAGATCGTCTTTCTCGACCCGCCGCGCAAAGGCAGCGACGAGGCGACGCTCGACGCGATCGCGCGCGCCGAGGTTCCCAACGTCTGGTACCTCTCGTGCAATCCGGCGACGCTGGCGCGCGACCTCGCGCACCTTTCGACGCGCGGTTACGCGCTGGGCGTCGTGCAGCCGTTCGACATGTTTCCGCAGACCGGGCACGTCGAGACGCTCGTCACGCTGCACCGCCGCGGTTCGCAGGTCGAAGTCACGCTTCCCGAGCGCGAAGCGACGCTCTGGGACGACCGCATCCCGGAATGGCCCTCCGACGACAAGTACGCCAAGAGTGACTACCCCGACTTCGTCGAGCGCTGAGCTGCCCTCGCGCGTCAAGCTGCCGTTCGCGTTCGACGCCGACGTCCTCGCGCGTGAAGCGCTCGCGTTCGACGAAAGCGAGTGGCAAAAGCACTTCAACACGGCGTACTACGAGGGCGATTGGAGCGGGATCCCGCTGCGCGCTCCCCACGGCAAGCTGACGATACTCCCCGATCCGGCCGGGACGGCGCCGGATGCCGATACGCCGTATCTCGAGCGCTGCCCGGCAATACGCCGGGTCCTGACGGACGTCGGATGCGAGACGTCGTCGGTGCGCCTGCTGCGGCTGGGCGCGGGCGCGCGCATCCGCGAGCATCAGGACTACAACATCGGGGTCGCCTTCGGCATCGTGCGGCTCCACGTACCGGTCATCACCGGGCCCGGCGTCGAGTTCATCCTCGGCGGCGAGCCGGTGCACATGCGCGCCGGCGAGTGCTGGTACATCGACGTCTGCAACGCACATGCCGTCTGGAATCCCGGGCCGGCTCCGCGCATCCATCTGGTCGTCGATTGCGTCGTCAACGAAGATCTCGTGCGGATGCTCGGAGCGGCCGCGGCGGCTCGATGAGCCTACGTCCCGATCTGGCTGTTCATCACGGAGATGTCGAACGTACCGAGACCGGTGGTGTAGTCGTAGCCCGGTAGCGCCGTGTACGCGCCGTTGCCGCCGGTGATGATGTCGTGGAATCCGCCCAGCGCTTCGGTCGGCGGCGGCCCGGTCACGACCGTCTCGTTGTTCTCCTGTTCGAGATAGTTCTGATATAGCTGCGGCGCCGCGAAGCCGAGCGCGTTGCCGTGCGCGGACATCAGTCTGGCGTAGGAACCCATCGCCAGCGGCGACGCTTCGCTGGTGCCCCCGATCGCGCAGCCCGTGCTGCAAGCACCCACGCCCGGGATGTTCTGTCCGTACACGAAGTACGCGCCGGTGTCGGCGTCGGCCGCCATGGCGATGTCCGGCACGCCGCGCAAGTTCGTCGCCGCGAGCCCGGTGCTCGTCGGGATGACCTCTTGCTGCCAGCCGGTCGAGTTCTCGAACTGGCTCAGCCCGCCGCCGCCGGAGTTCCAGGCCACTTCGCCGACGTAGGTTGCGTTCGGGGAGCCGGACATGACGGACGTACCGCCCACGCCGACGACCCAGGGCGATGCCGCCGGATAGTTCACCAGCGGCGGACCGGAGGCGGGAACGCCATTAGTGGGCGCCAGCGCGCAGGCCGATCCCGAATCGCCGGCCGCGGCGAACATGGTCTGACCTTGCGCGGCGGCCTCCATGAACAGGTTGTCGTCGATCTTCATCGCGCCGTCGAGGTTCGCTTGGTACTCGCACTCGCCGAACGACGAGTTGCCGAGCTGCGCGACATCCTGCCCGACCCACGCGCTGTAGGCGTTGGCGATGTCGGAGTCGGCCAGCGACGTCGTTGCGTAGATGTAGAGCATCTTCACGTTCTGCGCCATCCCGGTTGAGCTCTGCGTGTCGAGATCCCACTCGTCGACCCCCGACGTGTCGGTGCTCGACAGCCCGACGGGCACCACGGTGACGGGAACTTGCGGCAAGCCCTGCACCGACTCCGCGTACTGCAGGTCGGTGACCGCTTCGGAAACGTTGCCTTCAGCGATCACGGCGACGGTGGTGGCGGAGCCCGTGGGTGTCGAGCCGACGTCGTAGAACGTCTGCACGTCGACCGCGTTGAACGCGGGCAGGCACTGTCCGGTCGGCGTGGCGGTGATCAGGCACGACACCGCCTGCCGATTGGCGTGCGGATGCACGACCATCTTCGCCGCGTTCGAAAGGCCGAGCACCCCGCTGACGATCCCGCCCAGCGACGTCGGGACGAGCGCGGGCTTGAGGTTGACGTACACGGCCGCCCCGCCGAGCTGGAACGACTCGAGCGAGGTGTCGAACGCTTTCGACACCTGCGCCGCGGTGCCGTCGGCGCTGACCAGCTGCGCGCTGGTCTTGACGTTGCCGAACCCTTGGCCGCGCAGATACGAGACGACCGACTGTACGTCGGCCGGCGTCGGACCGTACTCCGAGGCGAACTGCGAGGCGGACACCTTGCGGCGCGACACGATCGCCGACTGCAGCTGGCTGACGTTGTGCAGGTTGAGCCCGACCCGAATCGTCATCGGGGTCGACGGCGCGAGCGCGCCCTTATCGGTCGCGCCCGGGATCGTCGCCGCGCGAGTCGCGGTGGCGGACCAGCCGGCCGGCGCGACGAGGGCCTGCGTGACCGACTGCGTCGTGGTGGCCGATCCCGAACCGGCGGCGCCGGGAAGAAGATGGCTCATGCTGCCGCCGCCCGAGCACGATGCGGTCGCGACGGCAGTGGTCAGCGCAAGGGCGGCGAGGGCCGCGAATCTGTTCATGTCGGGTTCCTCCGCGCTTGAGACTACGGACCGCGGACCGACCGGCCCATACACAAAATCGGGTATGTCGGAGCCGGCTGCCGGCCCGTACCCTCGGCATGAGGAGGATTGGAACCCGTCATGCTCAGACTCGCCGCCCTGGCCGCCGCCGCCGGCCTGCTCGTGTCCTCGTGCGCGGGATCCCGCAGCGCCGGCTCGCTGCTGCCCGCCACCGCGGCGCCGCAGTCGGGCCCGCGGGCCGTTCAGGACCTCGCCGTCAGCGTGCCGCTGGGCTGGGCGGCGACTGCGACCCGCGCCGCGACGATCCCCGGCGGCGCCGCCAAAGGCACGCTGGCCCCGGCGACACCGCTGACGGTCCGCGTCGGACTGAACCTGCGCAACGTCTCGCAGCTGACCGCCGCGATCGCGCAAGGGCAGCAGATCTCGCGCCAGCAGTTCGCCGCGCAGTACGGTCCGACGGCCGCGCAGGTGCAATCGGTCGTCGCATACCTGCAGAACCAGGGCTTCCACAACGTCAAGGCCGGGGCGCAGATCGTCAGCGCCGATGGAACCGCAGCCTTGGCCGCCAAGGCGTTCGACACCACCCTCGAGTCGTTCTCGCTCGGCGGCGCCGCCGTATACGTCAACACGCAGCCCGCGCTGGTCCCGACCTCACTCGGTGGCGTGGTCAGCGCCGTGCTGGGGCTCTCGAACGCGGCCAAGATGTCGGTC
>Ga0302325_10031046_pt1 | contig 11003 bp, 10 predicted proteins | sample Palsa_T0_2_FD_201948 | JGI IMG/M metagenome (GOLD analysis project Ga0302325, IMG submission 201948) | Peat permafrost microbial communities from Stordalen Mire near Abisko, Sweden - Palsa_T0_2 | ecosystem: Environmental > Terrestrial > Soil > Palsa > Peat permafrost | place: Sweden: Abisko... | reverse complement strand
CCAGCGTCACGCACTCACCGCCATCCTGGCCGCCAAAGAATACAACTCCGCCGTCGTTGGACGATCCCTCAAGGACCAGCTCCTTGAAAAAATAGGAAACTGGATCGATACAGTTCTCGCCAAACTCGCCGAAGCCGGCGCCAGATCCAAATGGATCGGCCCCACCGCCGAGGTCGCCTTCGGCCTGCTCCTGTCCGTAGCCCTGGTCTGGTTCCTCATCCGGCTTGAGCGGCAAGGCAGGCTCGCAAATCTCAATCCAGCCATGCTTTCACCCGGCGTCGGAGCAGCCTCCGCGCGAGACTGGCAGTTGTGGCTTGAAGACGCACGCCAGGCCGCATCCCGTCGTGCCTGGCGCGATGCCATCCATCTGCTCTATTGGGCCAGCATCTCCCGCCTCGAATCCAGCGGCATGTGGCCCGCCGATCGCGCCCGCACCCCACGCGAATATCTAGCCCTGCTCTCCGCGGAAAGCGACCAGCGCCCCAACCTCGCCGCCCTCACCCGCAGTTTCGAACGCACCTGGTACGCCAATCGCAGCGCCGCCGAAGCCGACTTCCTCCAGGCCAAGCAACTCGCCGAAAAACTAGGCGCAGGCGGCACCCACCGCAAGGGGGCCCGATGACCGCCTCTACAACTAGCCCAACGATCTCGCTCCCGGCCAATCGGCTAGATGCCAAAGACCGTCGCATGTTGCTCATCGTCCTCGGCCTGCTCATAGCCCTGCTCGTCATCGTCGCCGTCTTCACGCCCGCCCAGGACCCCAACCGCAATCCCGTTCCCAGCACCTACTTCAGCGGCCAGCACGGCGCCAAAGCCGCCTTCACCCTGCTCCAGCAGAGCGGCTATTCCATCGAGCGCTGGGAGCAGCCCCTGACCGAATTAGTCAGCCACGCAAGTCCCAATACAGTCCTAATCCTTGCTGAACCCTTCACCGCCTCCCCAGAGAACAGCCGCGCCGTCGCCGACATCCTGCGCCAGGGAGGCCGCGTCCTTGCCACCGGCCCCGTAGGAGGCTCGCTCCTACCCGGCAGCGCCGTCATCCCGTCCAAAGGAGTCGATTTTGCCGCCTGCGAAGCCCAACCCGACGGCCTCGAACCCCTCGCCGGTCCACTCTCCACTTCAGGCCCCATCTGGATCGTGCCCAGCTACACCTGGAAGGAAAGCGACCCCAACGTCCGCGCCGCCTACACCTGCGCCGGCCAGCCCGTCGTCGTTGAATACGCCTTCGGCAAAGGCCGCGCCATATGGTGGGCCAGCTCCACCCCTCTTGAAAACGGCTCCATCCTGCGCGGCAAAAATCTGGAACTGCTCCTCAACTCCATCGGGCCACAGCAAAATCAGCACATCTACTGGGATGAATCTCTCCACGGCCACATAAACACTCCATGGGACTTCGTCAGCGGCCCAGTCTGGCCGCTTCTGTCCTTCGGAGCACTCGCGCTCACGCTCCTCGTCGTCTTCAGCTTCAGCCGCCGCAGCGGCCCGGTGCGCGCCCTGCCGCAACCACCCCGCACCACCCCCATCGAATTCCTCGACGCACTCGGCTCGCTCTACCGCTCCACCGGAGCCTCCGCAACAGCCATGCAGATCGCTTGGGAGCGCTTCCGCACCCAGGCCGCCCGCATGACCGGCCTGACTGGGCCAACCGGCAAATCAGGCAAAGCCAGTTCCGACCTAAACGCCAGCCAGATCACCCAGGCCATCGAACGCCGCTTCGGCGCCATAGCCAGCACAATGGAACCCGACCTGATCGCCGCCGAAGAAGCCTGCTGGGAAGACCACCTTAAACCCAACCGCGCCCTTGAGTTAGTTCAAGCTCTGCGCCGCCACGAAGAAACGTTAAGATCAGTCAACACTCGCCCGTCAACAGCAGGACCAAAGCATTAGCTACCGCAAAACGGGGTGCCCCATCTTCGGCGCAGCACCGGGTGGTTCGTGCCTAAGGTGGGATACTTTGTACCTACTGCACTTTATAGCTTTCCGAACCAACCGGAGACCAAGCATGACCGAGGAAGTAAACCAGCAGGCCAGCCCCGAAGTTACAAGCACCGAAGCACCGGAGCACCTCCACGCCACCCGCCAACTCCTCGCGCACTCTCGCACCGAGCTCGGCCGCGTCATCTCCGGCCAAACCGGCGTAATCGACGAAGCCCTCATGGCTCTTCTCTGCCAGGGCCACGTCCTCCTCGAAGGCGTCCCCGGCATAGCCAAAACCCTCATCGTCAAAGCTCTCTCGCGCCTGCTCGGCCTAAGCTTTCACCGCGTTCAGGCCACGCCAGATCTCATGCCCGCCGACATTCTCGGCACCACGATCCTGCTCCAGGGCTCCAGCACCTTCACGTTCCATGAAGGAGCCGTCTTCACCGACCTGCTCCTCGTCGACGAAATCAACCGCATGCCTCCGCGCACCCAGGCCGCACTGCTCGAATGCATGGAAGAGCGCCAGGTCACCACCGACGGCGTCAACCGCCCGCTGCCCGAAAACTTCACCGTCTTCGCCACCCAAAACCCCGTCGACTTCGAAGGCACCTACCCGCTCCCTGAGGCCCAGCTGGACCGCTTCCTGCTCAAAACCGTAGTCAGCTACCCCAGCGAGCCCGACGAGCGCCACATCCTCGAACTGCATCTAGCCGCCAGCGGCTCACTCTTGCTCGATGCAGCCCACATCGAGCCAATCCCCGCAGGCCTGTTAGCCGCCGCACGCCGCGAAGTCCAATCCATCCGCATCGAGCCGGAGCTTCTGACCTACATCCTGTCCCTGGTCCGCCGCACCCGCGAATGGCCCACCCTGACTCTCGGAGCAAGCCCCCGCGCCGCCATCAGCCTGATGCGCGTAGCCCAATCCGTAGCCGCCCTCGAAGACCGCAGCTACCTAGTCCCGGACGACGTAAAACGCGCCGTCCCCCCAGTCCTGCGCCACCGCATCCGCCTAAAACCCGAAGCCGAGCTAGAAGGCTTCGACCCCGACCGCATCCTCGCCGACGTGGTAGCAGCAGCCCCAGTACCCCGTGCCTGAGTAAGCATTTGCCGCTCCAAGAAATGTTGTCATCCTGAGCCAAGCGAAGGATCTGCTGTTGTTCTTGCCGTTGACCTTGCTTTTCTGTCTGTCATTCCCTTCGGGAATCTGCTGTTGTTTTTGCCGTTGCTTGTACTACCGTTCCACACAATCGGGGGTGCCCCATATCTGGCCACCGCCTTTGTGGCCAGATGTGGGACACCACCAAAGCCATCAAGCCCAGCACCCAGTTCTTGTAGTTGCTCTTCAAACAAACCATGCTCCAACCATCCCTCCATCCCGCGACCGTCACCGCCGCAGCCCAACCGCGCAGCCGCCTGGCCTTCGGCCTGACCGCGCGCACCCTGATCCTTCTCGGCTTCGGCTTCCTCGCGCTAATCCCCGGCTACTACATTCCCCGCTTCGCCTACGCAATGCTCCTCTGGGACGGCCTCATCCTCATCGCCGCGCTCCTCGACGGCCTGCGCCTCCCGCGCCCATCCACGCTCACCGCGAGCCGCGCCTGGCTCTCCGCCCCATCCCTCGGCGCCAGCACAGAAATCGAACTCACCCTGACCCACAGCAACCCCATCCTCCTCGACTGCGAGCTAACCGACGACCTGCCGCCCCAGCTCATCGAAATCCCTAGAGCCCAAAAACTCCGCGCCTATCCCCGCATCTCGGCAGCCCTGCGCTACACCGTAACCCCTCGCGAACGCGGCGACGTCCACGCCGGCCAGCTCTACCTCCGCTACCGCAGCACGTTAGGACTAGTAGCCCGCTGGGCCGCAGTGCCGCTCGCCCAAACCATTCGCATCTATCCCGAACTCCGCACCGCTGAAGACCAAAAGCTCTTCCTCGCCAAAAGCCGCCGCATCGACCTGCAGATGCGTCAGATGCGCCAGCGCGGCCTCGGTCGCGAATTCGAATCCCTCCGCGAATACCGCCCCGGCGACGACCTACGCGACGTCTGCTGGACCGCCTCCGCCCGCCGCGGCGACCTCGTAACCCGCCAGTTCCAGGCCGAGCGCAGCCAATCCGTCTGGATCGTCCTCGACACCGGCCGCCTGATGCGCGCCACCGTAGCCGACAGCCAATCCAACCGCTACACCAAGCTCGACTACGCCTGCTCCACAGCCGTAGCCCTCGCCCAGCTAGCCCTCTACTCCGGCGACCGCGTCGGCCTGCTCGGCTACGGCCGCCGCATCCAGCAACAGCTTCTGCCCAATCGCGGAGCAGGCCACATGCGCCAGTTCCTCGAATCCCTCGCCCAGCTCAGCGCCGAGCCAAGCGAAGCTGACCACCTCCGCGCCACAGCCATCCTCGGCCGCCTCCAACCCCGCCGCGCGTTGATCCTGTGGGTCACCGACCTAGCCGAATCCGCCATGCGCCCCGAAGTCATCGACGGCGCAGCCCAGCTTCTCCATCGCCATGTAGTCCTCTTCGTCTCCATGGCCCAGCCAGAGGTAGCCGCCATCGCCCGCGCCGTCCCCGCCAACATCGACCAGATGTTTCGCTCCGCCGCCGCGCAGGAGATGGCCACCCGCCGCGAACTCCTGCTAGCCCGCCTGCGCGACCAAGGCGCCATCACCCTCGACACCCTCCCCAACCAGATGACCGCATCCGTCCTGAACCACTACCTGAGCATCAAAGAACGCGCCATCCTGTAACTAAATCTCGAATAACTCTTGCTCTATCTCTCGATTCCGAGTGATAATAGACACGGAATCGAGGCGAGAATCGAGATACGATGGCCACACTTCCAGCACCAATCCAAACCTATTCACCCGGCGCCCCAAACCCTTTTTTCGATCGCGCCCCCAACCTCACCGATCCCATCGAGCGCGCGCGCCTCAGCAAAAGCGCCATCCAGGCCTTCGTCAACATCGCTGAAAAGTGGACCCTCACCGAGCCTCAGGCCCGCGGCCTCCTCGGCGGAGTAGCCTCATCCACCTACCACGCATGGAAGACCAAGCCCGCCGGCAAGCGCTCCGCCAGTCTGCGTCTCGATCAGGACACGCTGATGCGCATCTCCCTCGTCATCGGCATCTACAAAGCCCTGCACATCTACTTCGACGCCCAATGGGCAGACCGCTGGCCAACCCTCGGCAACCGCGGACCCATGTTCCAGGGCCAGCCACCCATCGAATACATGATCCACGAGGGCCAACCCGGCATGGTCCAGGTCCGCCGCATGTTAGACACCTGGCGAGGCGGGCGCTAGTTGCGCAAGCGATCCCAGCCTCACATTCCCGGCACTCAATCCCCGCCCGAAATCCCCTTCCGCTTCGACGGAATGCACCGTCTCATCCCATCCCGCTACAGCGCCCCGCCCAGTTACGCAGACGAGGGCACCGTCCTGTCCGCAATCGCCGACTCCGCCTCCATGCTCGACGACATCACCCTCCTAGACGGAGCCACCAACGACCGCATCCGCACCGAGCAGCGCGGCTCCATCGGCATCAGCACCTACGAACTGGTCTACGGAATCCCCAACGCCCACATCGTAAACGCCGCTTTCTGCTATACCAGCGAGCCCGGAGCCCGCTTCAGCGACCACACCCGCGGAGCCTGGTACGCAGCCGACGAACTGGAAACCTCAATCAGCGAAGTCGCCTACCACCGCGCCAAACACCTCGGCGAAATCATCGTCCCCAACCTCCCCGGTGAAATGCCCGACACCGACAGCTCCACTTACGACGACTGGCGATCCGACTTCCGCACTACCTTCCACGAACTCGCCCCAGCAGACGACTACGCCGACTGCCTCCAGCCCGAGCCAATCCCCCAGTGCTACGCCGCCGGCCAGCAACTCGCCCGCAGACTCATCGATCAGGGCTCCAACGGCATCTTGTATCCCAGCGTCCGCCGCGCCGGCCACCTATGCCTGGCCTGCTTCCGCCCCGCTCTGGTCTACAACCCCCATCGCGAGACTCGCCTGGTCATCACCCTAAAAAACATCGGCCAGGAATACAAAGTCTCAGTCGCAGAAACCACCTGAATCGAATCAGAAGCTCGTACCCCACTCACACAGAATCGGGTGTCCATCCACACAGATGAGCGGGTGTCCCTCACAAAAGTGGGCGTCCCTCACAAAAGCGGGTGCCCCATCTTCGGCGCGGCTTCATCGCGCCTAAGGTGGGATACAAATACATATAGGCTCTTTAGGTTTTCCATCGATCGCGCGCAGCGCGAACCATAAATCTGTTCCCTGTTCCCTATTCCCTATTCCCCGCCTTCATCTCATCCAACCGCGTCAATATAGTAGCCAACTGCTCCTGTATCTCCTGTATCTCAATCTCCGCCTTCCGATTCACCTTGTAATCGTTCTTCGCCCGCTCCTCAGCGCCTCTCCCCTGCAGATTCTGCCCAATCATGATCAGCGGCATCAAAAAGAGCTGAATCATATTCGAAATAAACAGCCACAGCACAAACCCAGGATAGGGATCGAAGCGCAAACCTTTAGGCGCAAACATATTCCAGAACAACCACCCCACCGTCCACACAAAGATCACCAGAAAGAACTGCATGGTGCCGACATGCTCGGTAATCCAAAGCGCCAGCCGATTCAGCCTCGTAGCCTTCACCTTAGGCGGATTCGCCACATCCGGATCGGCCCCCGCATTCGCCCCGCGGCCACGTTTTCCATTCAGCTTTGTCGCCTTCGCCATCGCACCAGCCTCGCTTCTTCCAGTCAACCTCAAGACTACAGCCCGCTCACAGCCGCCACAGATTCTCATCAAATCTGTAACCCCAACCAACCCTCTTCAGTCCTATGATTGCGTGTGCAGCCAGTGGGCCGTTCTTCGACCTACGTATGCCATCAAGCTCAGAGAGGTAACGAGCATGAAAATTCATCCGCAAGCGATTTCAAGACAAGAGACCTCAGGATTAATCGCGCCGCGCCCCAGCCGCAGAGCCTTCCTCTTCAGCACCTGCGCAGCCTTCGCAGTAACGGCCCTATCCCGCCTGCATAACCCACTCCCAGTCGCCGCCGACTCCGAAGGCATGGTCACCGTAATCCAGTACTCTCCCGACGGCAAAAAGATCGGCAAAGTCAAACTCCCCCGCGTCGTCAAGTCTGACGCCGAGTGGGAGCGCCAACTCTCGCCCATCTCTTTCGCCGTAGCCCGCCACGCCGGCACAGAACAGCCCTACACCGGCAGCACCTGGGACCTCCACGACAAAGGCATCTTCCGCTGCATCTGCTGCGACCTCGCCGTCTTCAGCTCAGACACCAAGTTCGACTCCGGCACCGGCTGGCCCAGCTTCTGGCAACCCATAGCCCGTGAAAACGTAGCAGAACTGCGCGACACCAGCCTCGGCATGGCCCGCACCGCCGTCTCCTGCCGCCTCTGCGACGCACACTTAGGCCACGTCTTCGACGACGGCCCGCGCCCCACCGGCCAGCGCTACTGCATGAACTCAGCAGCCATGCACTTCGTAAAGCAAGCCTAAGCCTTCAAGGCCCTCACCGAAGCCCGTCACCGAGGATCCACCAGCTTCATAGCGATCATCGCAAGCGCCGTAATACTGGGCAAAAAGAAATAATCTCCCCCGCGCAACTCCACAAAATTCGGCAGATTGCCGCACACAAACGGAGGATTCCCCGCACTCCGATCCCCCTGCACCACAAACTTCCCGCGCCCGCCATGATTGCCCATCAGCATATCTTTGTCATTGCCCTGATGCGCATCGTTCCCATACTCAATCCACTGCTGCTGCACAAACTCAAACTGCCGCGAGATATTCGCATTCAACGCCATAAAGATCACACCGCGATCCTGATCGTCCGTAACCGGCTCACCCTCCACTGCGAATGGCCCATACGGCAGCCCTCGCCGAGTAATGCGCCGCCGGTCGATCAGCTTGCCATTAAATCCAAAAGCATCCCGCGGATGAACCCGCCGCATATGCGCGCCAATCGGGCACCGCGTCCCATCCGCATCCGCACCATAAGTGAAATTCGTACTCCGTTTCGGATCGGCGACAATCGAAGCATCCATCGCATCCGGCGATAGCTCCAGCGGAGTGCCATCGCTCCACCGTCCAATAAACTTCGCCTTCAGCTTCTCCACGCCTCCGCCATAGAGCGGTGCCTGTGCATCCAGATAGGCCCGAAAAGTAGCCAGATTCTGATGCAGCTTGCGATACACCATAAACGTGCCATTGCTCGCCAGAATATGCGGCACCGGAGCCACCGGCAGCTCGCCCGCTTCATCCGCATAACCCAGCAACAGCTCGCCCGTAGCCAGCGGAGCCCAGCTCCCATCCGGCATCAGCTTACCCTGTCCCGGCTGCGAACTCCGCTCCACCCCCAGATAATCCGGATTCCCAAAACCATCCGTAAATCCAAAGTGTTCCCGCGCAGTCACCTTGCCTGCAATCCTCTCTGAAGCCGCGTCCTGCGCAGCCAGCACAATCGCTCCGCCAGTCTCCCCCATCAGCGCGAATAACTCCCCATAACAAGCATCCAGCGCCTCCGGCGTCTGCGCCTGAATACCCAGCCACGCATGAACCGGCGCGCCTTCCCAAACCTCATCCCAATGCTCCGGAGCATTCAGCCCCGTATCGCCCAAAATCGCCGCGCGATCCCTCATACCCTGCTGAAACTCCGGCGGAAAACTGAACAAAGTCGCGTCCGGCAACTCCAGCGCCACCAGTCCGCCATAAGTGAAAGCGATGTTCACCGTGCTCTGCGGCTTGCCTCCATCCCAGCGCTGCCCAGTCGTGATCGAACCCAGCAATCGCCCGATCAACACCCGCGCCTTCTCCGCATCCTCAAAGTGAAGAAAGACATAGCGAGCGTAAGGCAGGTTATAGCCCCGCAGCGCAAATCCCTGAATGTCCGTCTCGTTCAACTTACTCATTGCGGCCACCCGTCTTGATCTCCCTGCGCGCCACCATCGCCGCCTCCATCGCGCCCGCCCTGGGAGTAGGCGCCGCATTCACCCTCGCCGCAAACGCAACAAATTCAGCCTGCAATCGCACGGGTTCCATACCCTGATGGTCAGTAATGAACTCCGCCACAGCCTTCTGCGTCTGCAGCGCCCGCAGCGTCTCCGAAACCGTCCTGTCATTCACCGCCGCAAAGAAGAAAGTAGTTTCAATCTGGCAAGCCTTCATGTAACTGACAAAAGCGTTAACATTCCCCGCACCTGGATACCCCACGCAATGACTCCAGATAGCATCCAGATGCTCCGCCGACGTCTTCGCCAGACCACGAAGATAGGCGTCCAGATCGCCATTCAGGCCGCAATCCAGATTCGCCTCAAAGATCAGATACTTCGAGTTCAAATGCTCCTCGCAGGCCGGCATACCCACATAGATCACATCATCCATCACCACCAGCCGCGCCAAATGCGTGCCGGGCCGCGAATCCTGCAGCGAGTTCGGATGCGATTCCTGCCACAGCGCAAACGGACTTCGTTCATCCGTGTGCAATGCAGCCAGATACCTGCGAATCTGCAAATCATGCGAAGGCGTAGCCTTGTCATCATCGATGATCGGCGAAAGAATCGTAAGTCCGTAAACAGATCCGTTCTGATTAGGCATAGCCGCTTTCTCTGGAGCCTTTCAGTGTTAACAAAACCCCGGGTGCCCCATCCATTGTGCGTTCTTTGCACAATGGGTGGGATACCACAGATATTCATCTCGCCTGTAAACAGTTAGACCGAAAACGCCCTAGAACACCACCGGCGCTTCCCCCGTCTCGCCAAGATGCCCCTGCACCTGCAAAACAAAACTCAAATAAGCATCCGCAAACTGCTCTGGAGTCAAAGAAGACGCACGCTGACTCAGGCCATCAAACGAAGCCTGCACCACATGCGCCGCCTTCAGATCGTTCGCCGTCGCATGAGGATAAGCCGTGTAGTAATAGTCCGTATCGAACTGAACCCGGGCAATATATTCCTTGAACAGAGTCACCGGCACGGATCCCGGAAACTTCTCGCTCCACCGCCAGATCAGATTCAACCCCTTCGCCAGCACCGCAGAAAAAGCATCGATGTACTGGTTCCACGTCCCATTGAAATTGCTGAAAAACAGCAGATAGTCATACTTCAAATCCTCCTTCACCTGAGTCCCGCCCAACGCCGGAAAACCACGGCGCGGCACCACCACCCAGCGCGCAAACTCGATAAACGAAAGATTGATCAGATCGTTCTGCAGCGGCTTCACACGCCACAGCACAAAGAAGATCGTCCGCAAAATCCACGTCTTCCACGGCTTCATCGGAGTAATGGCATTCATCGCGTAGACTTTGCCATTGATGTTGCTCATAAGCCTCCTCTAGCGGGCCGTCGCAGCGCGATTCAGTAACCATTGAAACGATGGCGCTAACTATAAACAAAAACCCCGTCCCGCGCACCAGAATTCTGCGAAAGAAGCCTGCCTTAATCCACCTTTTCAGCACCCTGAGGGCGGGGCGCACTCCCGGTCCTTTTGATTTATGTGGTTATAACTGCGGAGGCGGCGGCAGGTTCGACAGGAGCTTTACGGCGCAGGACGGCAGCGGAGATGAGAGTAATGATAAGACCGACGGGCAGGGGCTCCATGAAGGTGTAGGCCATGTTGACGAAGGGGTTCTGGTAGAGCTGCTGAGAGCGCTGTATTTCAGCGACCTTCGCGGCGGTCGTGGCGGGGTCAAGTCCAGAGGACTGGATCTTGTGAATCTGCGCGGCGAAGTAGCCATCCATGAAGTGGGGCATGAAGCTGAAGTAGAGAACCTCCCACGTGGCGACGTAGCAGACGATGGTGATAAGGGTGATCAGGATGCCGCAGGTGAAGGCGCGGCCAAAGGAGATTTTGCCGCCGAGGTTGTTGTCTCGGTAGCTGCGGATGCCGAAGTAGACGAGAAGGAACGACGCCACCATCATGGTGTAGCCGAGAATCATGCTGTGGCCAGAGCCAATCTTGTCGGCAATGAGAAGCGAGCAGTCCATAAGGACGGAGATCATGGCGCCCGCGATAAGGCCGAAGGTGAGGACGGTTTTCTTCATGTGAGACT
>Ga0302325_10031044_pt1 | contig 11003 bp, 21 predicted proteins | sample Palsa_T0_2_FD_201948 | JGI IMG/M metagenome (GOLD analysis project Ga0302325, IMG submission 201948) | Peat permafrost microbial communities from Stordalen Mire near Abisko, Sweden - Palsa_T0_2 | ecosystem: Environmental > Terrestrial > Soil > Palsa > Peat permafrost | place: Sweden: Abisko... | reverse complement strand
TGGCGTAATCTTTGAGAACTGCTCGTCCGTAAGCCAGAAACGGTCCCGATCCATCGAAGCTTCCTTTCGGAAGCCTTGAATCACAAGCGTTTGTCCGCGCCAACTATTTTATGGGTCCGGACCCTAGTGCTTTGCCTTCCCGAGCTTCACGCGCAGCGCACCAATATACCGGTGAACTTCTGCTGAGGAGGCTAGACCGTAAGAGGCAGCACTCCATCATGCATGCAAGAGCGCAATCTGAGCGCTAACTGAGTCGGAGCGACTAGTGTGACCCGAGACGACACCATGCGTTTCACAGCTTTGGGGATTGCTCTCCATCTCGCCCTTGAGCGGATTTCCGAATTGAGCGGCAGTGATTCCCGCAAAAATCTTGAATCGGTGCGCGATCAGGCAGTCAATCTATTCAAGAACGCCGAGGTCCCTCCGGAGAGAGATATGGACCAAGTCAGAATTGTCACTCCTGCAATTAAGATATTGGACGAGCTGTTTGCAAATGCCCTTGCAGGTGTCCGCTCCAGAGCCACGGGCATTTGATTGTCCGCCCCGCATTGACGTTCATTTGCTCACAGGAGGTGTGGATGAAAACTGACGTTTGAATCCCGGCTGGGGTTCCCTTCGGAATGATGGCGTGCGGGTCTGGGGATGCGATCCCCCGGTGCACGCCGTGGTCCTGTCCGTCGAGAGCCAAATCCAGGCGCTCGACAGCACCCAGCCTGGGCTGCCGATGAAGAAAGGCCGCGCCGGACCAATGACCCATGATTACAAGCGTCAAGGAACGACCACTTTGTTCGCGGCCATGAACGTCCTCGACGGAACCGTGATCGGCCGCAACATGCAGCGCCATCGCCATCAGGAGTTCATCCGCTTCCTCAACGCTATCGAGCGCGAGATTCCCGCCGGCAAAACCATCCACGCCATCCTCGATAATTACGCCGCCCACATGCAATGCATCCCGCCGCGCGCCAATGGATCGCGCGCCATCCGCGCTGGACCTTCCACTTCACTCCGACCTTGGCCTCCTCGCTCAATCCCGTCGAGGGCCTCTTCGTCACCCTCGCCAAGCGACGTCTCAAACGTGGCGTGTTCCGATCCGTCACTGATCTCTGGGCCGCGATCAATCGTTTCGTCGAAGACCACAACGCGCATTCCAAACCCCTCGAGTGGGTCGCCGACCTAGACAAAATCATCGCCGCCGTCAGACGAGGGCGCCAAGTGTTAGATTCGATCCACCGGCCACAGAGCATGGGTCGGGCTCGGATTTTGGCGGCGATTGATTGAAATGAAGGATGCTCGGATTCGGATCGGCGCAAACGCTTCGTCGGTGTTGATCGCGGCGACATTGAGGGCGCTGTTTGCGGCGGGCAGGTTGGCGGCGAATTATTGCTATTTGAAACAAATGATGCCGAAGTTGCACCGCAGCTATAATCCGGTTATCGTCTAAAAAGCCGCGTCTGCTTGCTTGGCAGTATTATGTTCGGACTTTTCGCAAGTCACACCGTCAGTCGAATGCTGCGGGAAAATCATTCCGGCAAAGCTACCTTATTAGACCTATTAAAGCGCAACGAACTGACGCTGCCCGACGAGATCATCGCTAGCATCGTCGTCTTTTCGGTGCATTACGCCAGAAAACAAGTGCGACGCGCCAAGAAGAACGGGGGCGGCGAATTATTGGACTGGCGGGTTAATCTAGTCAGGTCTTTCGACTCCGTCATACTCGCCATGCTAAAGGCGAAGACCGGCGAAGTGCTTGAGGCACCGTTCCATTGCGAAGAGGTGAACCAGCTTCTGTTGGAAAGCGGAGCGGTATTCAAAGCGTCGCAGGTAAGGGCGGCTGCAGGAACTCCTATCCGCTGCGAAGAGCGCCATGATAACGGGAAGATTATGGTCAGAGTTCTGGAAAGCGAATACATTACATTGAAGTGCATGTCGCTATCGACAGACGAGCGAACGGACAATACGTACTTATGTTGCGTTTGCGCTCGCCCAATTGCCATAAACCACGTCGGCAAGGGCTGGTTCGTGTGCACAGGCAGCGAATGGGTCGGATAGATTATGTTCACTTTGCATGCCGAATCGTCCGATTGCCTCGGACATTGTCATGCGCTTCAGGCTTGTGGTTCGTCCACCCGCTGGTAGCCAAGAGAAAGAAAAAAATCATCTGCGAGGAATGCCATTTCCCCCCGAAAGCATTCCGCAGGCAAACTGGCTCTATCTCCGGTTCACATCGCGTCAGCCCGAACGCCCCGAAGCTTCTGAGCCGTGGCGATGAGCACGTGTTGCGGTTGCTTTAAAATTCACGAGCCGCAGCCTTATCGCGTTCCCTGGTTCGACAACGTGAGAACGCCCGTGAGATTGCCGCCAGACGGCGAAGGTTGGGGCTTGAAGGAAGAAATCAGCGCGAGCCTACTGCGTCGTCCGTGAAGTATCCTGAACTTGTTTGGTGAACGTTTGTGTGGCTCGGCAAGCATTTACTTTTGCAAGAACTGGCGGCCGATCGGCTTGATTTCTTGCAAATTGAATGGCGGCTTTGGGCGTGATTCTCTTCCTCGGCTCGGTGGAGGGTGATTCGATGCGGCCAAAGGAGCGGCGGGACAGTTGGCAGAGCGATCTCTTCAAGGCGAGGCTCGATCAGATCGTCGACCTGAAGCATCCGCTGGCGAAGCTGGCCCGAACGGTGGACTGGCGCTTTCTGGAAGAGCGGTTCGGGGCGGTCTATTCGGACGGCTCGGGCCACCCGACGCGCTGGCGCCAGCGCCATGGGCGACGGGAAGCTCGTCGCCCTGCTCTAGGAGAGCCTGCATGTCGGCGCGCGCACCGGCGCGGCCAAGCCGGCCGACTTTGCCAAAGTCGTTGTCAGCACGACAGCGCAACCCAAGGCGGTTGCGTTCCCGAACGACGCAATCCTCATGACGGTCACACGCTGGTGGCCGTCATTCCCGATATCGAGACGCAGATCGGCGTCGGTCTCTCCCGCATCGTCGGCGACCGCGGCCATCTCAGCGCGATGCGGCGCATCGTCGCGCGGCCACAACGCGCCGCCTGACCATCGCTTCAAGGTCTATATCTCGGGCCAGAAGCGACGCTCACTGAACAGGTCGACGAGCCGGTCATCGGCCACGCCAAAGGCGAGCATCGTATGAACCGCAATGACGTCGGCGGCCATCAGGGCGACGCAATCAACGCCATCCCCGCCGCCGCCGACTACAATTTCCGAAGGCTGCTAGTCTGGTTGGAGCTCTTACTGTTCGCAGTCCTATTCGCATGGCGCCAGCGCCGGCATCACAATGTCAGACTGCCGCCGTCTGATCTGTGTTCTTCACGGGCGACTATTGCGAACGCCGCGCCGCAATAATCGGTTCGTCCGGCGGGCTCTCCGAGCACTCTTCCACAACCGAGCCCGTCTCTCTCAAGATCGCTTCAATTTGACGAGCAACGCGCGCCGAAGTTTTGATTTGCACCACGAGATGAGTGCGTCCTTCGTCCGTTGATTGGTCTTGCAGCGATGGTCTATTTGTAGCGCTCATCATTGCCCCCGCGCACCTGCTTGACTCTTAGAGGCGTAGCCGCTGAGCTGCGGACAATTGGAAGGGCTCGTTCGGCCCCACGCCAAATTGCTGCAGCGCAATATGCTAACCAATTTCAACGAGTGGAATAACTCAATGCAAGGCGCGATCAATCAAAAATTAAATATGTTTATATAATGGTTAGCGGATTTGATTAACTGGCCGGCAACGGGTGTGATGAAATGCAATCTCGAAGAGAAGGAGAAATTCAATCTCTGAGGGCTCTAAATGAATGGCGGAAGCAAAGACTTTCAGAACGCTTGCGCGTGCTGATGGACGAAAAAGGTTTGAGTGGCGCAGCCACCGCCCGGCTAGTGCAGGAACGGCTGTCTGGTGGGTCTTTCGACCCCGCCAACATATCGCACTATCGCGCCGGGAGATCGTTGCCGCGACCAACTGTTCTGAAGGCGCTTAGCGCTGTCCTAAACGTCGATCCCGAGGAACTGGCGCCTTCGCAAACGAGCGAGGTTGTGACGCTCGCCATTCTCGATGACGACAGCCGCGGGGAGGTCGTGGGTGGCGCTTCGCACGGCGGTCCTCCCTCTGCCGCCGCCGTGTTGAACAGACTGTCGCTTAGCTCCATGCCCGAGTTCCGCGTCGCAGATTTGCACGGCGGCGAAGCATTGCTTCAGATCAATCAACGCCTGTCCTGGCCAACCGTGATTAGGATACTACAGGCGTTGAAAGGGGAAAATTCGAACAAAGCCTGAAGCCTCATCCGGAACAGCGTGGCCATCACCAACGCCCCGCCGTCGCGATCTTGAATATCGGAGGCGCGAAGGACAGCGTGCATTAGCAGGCTTTGCGTGTCGACAAGGATATGTCGGCTTTTGCCTTGGACCTTCTTGCCTGCGTCGAAGCCCGACGGATCAATCGAAGCGCCCCCTTTCCCGCGCTTTTGACGTTCTGGCTGTCGACGATCGCGGCCGTGGGGCTCGCCGCGCGCGAGGCGGCCTCCCGGCACTTCAGGTAGAGCGCTTCGTGGATGCGATCGAGCGTGCCATCCCAATTCCACAGCTCGAGATAATCATGCAACGTCGAGCGCGGCGGCAGGTCCTTGGGGATGGAGCCCTGGCAACCGGCGCTCAGCACATGCGTCAGCCCGTTGACGATCTCGCGCTCGTTCAGTTGGCGCTTGCTGCCGCCCGCCTAGCCGGCGGAATCAGCGGCGCCACAAGCGACCACTCTTCATCGGTCACATCGCTCGGATCGCGCGGACGGCTGCGATCGTAACGTCCGCGGTTTTCGTGTAAGCCTCCGGCGTGGCTTTCAATTACCCATAAGTCGCTGACTCGTTTTGGAAGCTGTGCAGGAAAATATTGATTCGAATGAATCGGTTTTGATTCTGTCTCGAGCACCTGATTCGTTTGAAGTGGTGCAGGATGCCGATTTGCGGCGGGGAAGCGGTCGATCATTCAGCGCACTAGAGCTACCAAGAGGTCGATGAGGCGGCCTTCAACTCGGCGACGGAATGGCGGGTCCATTCCCTTCGCGTGCCAGGATTCGGCGAACACTAAGGCCGCCTATAGGTTCTCCTCGAACGCAAAAGTGGAAGAAGACGATATCCTGAGCGGGCACTTCGCCGCCACTCGCGCGCGGTATGACGCCTGCGACGGCCCGATTTTGCTGCCGCAGGATACGACGAAGTTCACTTATCAACGGCGCCAGCCCACGACATCGGGTTCACCAAAAGCGTCAACAGCGGTCGCGACAAGGAAGGGCGTCTGCGCCACCACGACATAGCTTCAACCACACGGAAATCATCGACGACATCCACGAGAACCCCGAATTGCTGCGACGCAATCATCCGCCGTTAGAAATGACCCCGCCGACAAATTCCTGAAAAGTGATAGGCACTAGCTTTGTAAGAATGCGATCACACATAACTCTAAAGTTGGCTTCCTTGTTATAGACGTTCGGTGGTACGGAAAAGTGGAATCCGATTTTAACGTCGATGTTGCCACCAATAATGCCGATGTCGGGCCTGTCCTTCCATCCTTCATCATTCACCTTTGTCTTGTCGTCTTCGTAGTAAACGTCGCCATATTTATTTGAAAAACTGAGCTCCCCTTTGCAGTTGGTCGCCGGCTGATCGCCTTTATTTGTCGCCACCGACTCGACGGCCGCTCCTATATATTCGGACTGGAAAGCGTCAGCGCGCGGCGGCGTTGAACTTCCTGGACGGACATCTCGTATCGAAATGGAAGCGGGGGCCTGCCCGAATGTGAAGGAAACAAACTTGCTCAGCCCGCTCACCGAGCGTTCGATATGTGCGGGTTGATCTAAAACGGCAGCGACCACTGCGAGCGTCACTACTATAGCTGTGACTGTGGCGGCCAACGTCGCCTTCCATTTGTCCCACACATTTGCCTCCCATAAGAGCCAGCATATCCCCAAGCAGCGGCGCAGAGCGATAGGCAGGTGCTAGTATTATTACTCCTCTATGCCCGATATTTTCTGCGCCGTAGGCGACGAATTCAAAAGTAGGCTTAACAAGACAGAATCCGCCCTTGCCGACAGCCGCGAGGTCGTTGTCACGTTATCGAACAAGGAACGCGATTAGGCTGCGCCTCGAGAATTTTCAAGCAGCAACCGTGGATTCGAGATGGCGGTGGCGGGTCGGCACCCGCATCGCATTATGGAGCTAACGGAAGTCGTCCTTAGTTTTGTTGCGTCACGACCATCCGCGATAAGGCAGTTTTGGTGGAATGGCTCGGCAATACGGGCAGCGCACCGAGGTTTCGAGCCAGCGTGACCGTGAGCTGTAATCGAGTTTTCAGTGTGCCGCCCGGGACCGATCGGCGGCGCCTCGGGGTCTGGGACAGGCGGATAAGCGAGACGTTTCGCGCCGCGGGAGCCTGAGGGGGGAATCACCGCAAGTTCGCGGATGAGGCAAAGGGTTGCATGATGATGGAAGCCGCGCCGGCTTCGTCCTTCGAAATGGGCCAAGCCGAGTTCGTTTTTCAGTTCCTCGTAGTCGCGCTCGATGCGCCAGCGCAATTTCGCCGTGTCGACGAGACCATCGATGGGCGTGTCTTCGGGCAAGGTCAAAAGTCAGCATTTTTGTTGCTCTTTTTCGCCCTCGGGCCATTCGATGAGGAGCCATTCGAGCGGATGGGGCGTCGGACGTTTCCAGTCTCGCGAGGCCGGGCTTATCCGCACGGCGACGACGCGCGAGGACAGGGTTTCGTTGGAGCCCTCTCGCCATGGCGCGATGCGCCCGCCAAGCCTTCCGGGGAAGCCCTTCACCCACTTCTTGGCGGAAACAGGCGCATGTTCGTCATCGCGCCGGATGCGCAACGGCCGGCGACCCTTTCCGTTCCAGGGTTTGGGCTGCAGCGGTTTCGTACCGGGGGACCAGACGCTGAGCGTCGATTGGACGCCCACCGCATAGGTCAGCCCCACAGCCGTCACACCGGAGCGGAACGCGCCGTCGACCCGTAGCCAGCGTTGGTCAGCAAGACCCCAGGCGCGACGCCGGCAGCAAGCGCGGCCCTGATCTGATCGAGCGCGATCTGAGGTTTGGTCTTGAAAATCATGTCGTTCGGAACAGGGGCCTTTTTGCGCCGCGCTTCGTCCGCCGCCCAATCTTCCGTCAGATACAGCCGATAGGCGATCGGCAGGCTCGCCGCGTGATTGGCGATCGAAAGCGTCACCGCGATTTGACAATTGTCAGTCTTGCGCAACCGCCCGCAATATTGCCGAGCCACACCGACCGAAAGCGCCCTTCTTGGCGAAGCCTGCGTCATCGACAATCCACGCCTCGATCTCCCCTAGGCTTCGACCGCCGGCACGGCGAGTTCGCGCATTTTGGCCAGAACCGCCTCGTCCGACCATGTCGCCTGGCCCACCAGATGCAACAGCGACTGATGTTTCGCCGAAACGCGAACGGGCGCCACGACCGCCAAAATTGGCTCGACTCTCTTGTGCTCGCCTGGCATCAACAAGCCCGTGCAATAATCCTTGAGCGGCTGCGCCCAGTCGTCACTACCCAGAACCGCCGCTAAGGATTCGACATAGTGCGGAAAACGCGCTTCACTCGATTGCGCCTCATGCTCCATCTTCGCCGCCATCCGCCATTCAGCCGAATCAGCAAAATAGCAAATCTCACAGCCGCGCGAATCTATGAAAATCGTGACTGATCGAAATAGTCCGAGCGCCTGGATATTTCGACGTTCAAGGCGTGGGCCATAGGCTGTGCAAGACGATGAAAGGCTCGACACTCCCATCTAGACCAGGGGTTAATAAGGGCTTTGGGCCCAGCTTGCCAAGACTTCATATTCCGGGCAGATTTTTGGGATTGAAACGACGCCGCAATCGAAGTTCGCTCTAAGAGCCCTTCCAAGACAATGAGCGCCCGGGGGACGCGATCATGAAATACCGAGGCATTGTCCTAACCGCCGCTGCCGGCACCTGGCTCTCGGGCTGCGCCGGGAGCCCGATGGATAGCCTCACGCGCGCCCCCGCGCTCCCGTCAGCGCCCGCCGCCCCGGGGGCCTTGCCCCCGGCCTTTCCGGTCGACCGTCTCGTCGGCAGTTGGGGCGTCGCCTCCTACCGCGTGGAAAAGGACCGAGCGCGCACCGAGGCGCAAGCCCGCGCCCAGTGCAAGCTTCCCTATGTGATCGCCAAAGGGCCGACGGACGGCGTGATGATGCATATGGCTGACGACACGACTATTCACGAGCTCACGCTTAAGGGCGCCCCTGGCGGCAAGACCTATCTGGGCTTCGCTGGGCCGCCCGGCGACGATCAGGATCGCGAAATCCTGACCTTCAACGAAAAAATGTTCGTGGCGCGTTACGTCAACCCTGAGACGAATTCGCGGTACGGCACCTACATCTATGTTCGTTGCAGTTCGGTGCCCGGTTGAGCGCCCCGACTCAGTGAGGAGCGAACGTGCTCGCGAATTTCGTCCGCTCTTTCCCGCACACCCGCGCGGCGCTGATCGGCGTCGCCGCCGTCACCTGGCTCGCGGGAAGCGTGCCGGCCGGCGCCCAGGTCGCCTCGGAATCGGCGATGCGCGAAACCCTCGCGATCGGCGAAGAGCCGGGACGCGTGTCGACGGAGGAGGTCGTCATCACTGAGGGACCCTATCGGCGCCAACTCGTCTTCTTCCGCACCAATGAAGTGCCCGGAACGTTCGTCATCCAGACGTCCGAACACTTTCTCTATGTCGTGCTCGGCAATAACCGCGCTTTGCGCTACGGCATCGGCGTCGGGCGCGATGGTTTCCAATGGTCGGGACTCGTGAGAATCGTGAAAATGGCGGAATGGCCGGACTGGACTCCGCCGCCGGAGATGATCCAGCGCCAGCCCTACCTGCCCCGTTTCATGGCGGGCGGGCCCGGAAATCCGCTCGGCGCGCGCGCGATGTATCTGGGCGGGACGGTCTATCGCATTCACGGCACCAACCAGCCGGAAACGATCGGCGAAAACATTTCGTCGGGTTGCTTTCGCCTCGCCAACGGCGACGTCGTGGACCTATATTCGCACGCCACCGTCGGCACCAAAGTCATCATCCGCCAAGCCGCGACCCTCTAGGAGCGCCATCCATGGCCCGACTCGCGACGCGCCCGATCATCCGCCTCGGCGCTGCGCTGCTGGCGCTTTTCGCGACCGCCGCCTCCGCTTCCACGCTCGACGCCGTCAAACAGCGAGGTTCACTCGCCTGCGGTGTCAGCCAGGGTCTGCCCGGATTCTCGGATCACGACGCCGCGGGAAAATGGAGCGGATTCGATGTTGATTTCTGCCGCGCCGTCGCCGCCGCGATCTTCGACGACCCCAACAAGGTGACTTATGTTCCGCTCAACGCCGCAGAGCGTTTTGAGGCGCTTCATGCGGGCAAGATCGATCTGCTCTCGCGCAACTCCTCCTGGACGTTCGATCGCGAAGCTTCGCTCAACCTGCTGTTCGCCGCGATCACCTATCACGACGGCCAGGGTTTCATGGTGCTGCACAAGCCTGAGATCACGTCGGCGCTGGAACTGGATAAAGCTTCCATCTGCGTGCAGAAGGGAACCACCAGCGAACTCAATCTGGCCGACTATTTCCGCGCCAATTCGATGACTTACACCCTGCACGCCTACGACACGATCGCCGAGGTGATCAAGGCGCTGGAGGGCGGCGAGTGCGACGTGTTCACGACCGACCAGTCGGGGCTCTACGCCGAGCGCGGAAATCTTTCCCAACCCAACGCCGCCGTCATCCTCCCCGACATCATTTCCAAGGAACCTCTCGGCCCGGCCGTCCGCGCCGATGACATCGCCTGGTTCAATATTGTGAAATGGGTCGCCTTCGCTATTATCAACGCTGAGGAACTCGGGATCAAGTCTAGCAACATCGACGAGGCGCTAGCCTCGACCAAGCCCGACGCGCGCCGCTTCACCGGCTCCGAAGGAGCCTTCGGCGCCAAACTCGGCCTCGCCAATGCCTGGGCGATCCACGCGGTCAAAGATGTCGGCAATTATTCCGAGATTTTCGAGCGTAACATCGGCTCCGGCTCGAAACTGGCCATTCCGCGCGGGCTGAATCAATTGTGGTCGGCAGGCGGGATACTTTATGCGCCGCCGTTGAGGTGAGGGCGGCTTATTCCAAAACTCTAAAAGCGTGACTCGGGGGGCTTTCCAAATCAGGTTTGCTCTGATTCAAGGCGGTGAACGAAGGAGGTTCGCCATGCCCATTCCGCTTCGAACGGATTATGACGCGTCTGCCCTGCGTTCTTGCGCGAAGAAGACGAAGGATGGACCGCAGGCCCGGCGGCTTTTTGCACTGGCGGCGATCTACGATGGCGGCGCGTCCGTCAGTGTCGCCGCCAACGGTAGGAGCGCCACAATGAGCATAAGCCGCCAGGGTATTATCAACAGCCGTATCCCCGACGCGCGAGCGGTCGATCGCTTGATCTTCAGACCCCCTTTTTTCGCCCCAGCGGCGTGCTGATGCGCCCGGACGATGGTGGAATCGACGATCAGATATTCGAAGTCCGGATCATCGGACGTCGCCTCGAAAATGCGCCACCAAGCACCCTCGAGGCTGCATCGACTGAAGCGCCGGAACACGCTGTTCCAATCGCCAAGGGCCTCCGGAAGATCACGCCACGGAGAGCCTATGCGCACAATCCACCGCACGCCTTCCACGAACATCCGATTGTCGCGCCCGGTCGAGCCCTTCTGGTCGGGTCGACCTATGATCAGCGGCGCCATCCGTTCCCACGCCGCGTTGCTCAAAACCAGCCGATCCATCAAACCCATGACTGCCTCCCAAAAGCAGCCTTGAATCTGATTTGCTTCCAAAAGGGAATCTTAGAGTCCACGCTGCCTAGCATTACAGTTGCATAAATTTTCGATCTCTGAATCCATGGATCGCCATGATTCGGAGATCCTGGATGATGGGCGCATCGATCGAGGCGACGCTTGGGCTTTGGGCGTCGTCGCTGCGAGACGT
>Ga0302325_10031041_pt1 | contig 11004 bp, 8 predicted proteins | sample Palsa_T0_2_FD_201948 | JGI IMG/M metagenome (GOLD analysis project Ga0302325, IMG submission 201948) | Peat permafrost microbial communities from Stordalen Mire near Abisko, Sweden - Palsa_T0_2 | ecosystem: Environmental > Terrestrial > Soil > Palsa > Peat permafrost | place: Sweden: Abisko... | reverse complement strand
CTTGCCCGCTTTTTGTTAATGTTTGCTATAATAGTATTAAATAGCTAATTAAGGTAAAATAAGGCAAAGACAGTGTAGGTTTTGTGTCGCAGAACACAGGGTTCCCCCTCACGTGTTCTCTCTAGCCATTTCTGGTTAGTTTCAGGGGCTGGCGCAGCCACCCCTTTCCTCTTATATATAGGGGCTCCGCCCACATTAATCCAAAAATCAGAGCTGCTCATCAAAGCATTTTGCCTTCATCGATTCACTTGCGACATTTTAATTAAATTAAATTAAATTATCGGTACCTAATGCGATAGGGTGCTTTAGGACACGGAACATATACCAAACAACACTCTATTCTTAGGACAATAGATATAGAAGAAGAAGAAGCAGGAACGAGTATATACAAAGGGACTTGGATATATATTAACCGAAGTTATTCCCTAGCTTGGCGTTATATTAAAGTAGTATGCAATTAGTAAACGATTAGTCTGCGGCTATGATGCAACCATGACTTGTACACGGCATATATGCTCGGCAGGTGCATGCAACTAGAACCGTCACACCTAATTAAATCAAAATTAAGATTTTTTTAGAATAATTTAATTTAATTTAATTTAATTTAATTAATTAGAATTAATTATCGGCTGACTAATTGTCGGTCCACCTGTGACGCGTAGCACTGTCATGTAAATATTATAAAAGGCTAATTGCGTTAGTAGGTAGATGATTAATTAAGGAAGTGTATCAACACTATAGTGTTGATATACTCCCTCGGTTGCCTAATCTAGCGCTCTCACATGACATAAGGTCACGTGACCTAAAACAGTGAATGAAAATGCACTAACACTAATAAAGCAGTCTAGCGAAACTTGGTAATTAATCAAAGGTTTGCCGAAAAAGGCCTAGCGTAGCAATAGATAACCTTAACTTAATGCTACTACTTACAAGTGGAAATAAATGTTAATTGTCACTTGTTTATAGTGTTTTTATTAGCGAATTAGCTAAAATTGCAAGGTAGTCTAACCAATTACTATTATAGTTCTATGCGCTAGCACGTGCAGCGCTATTCCCGATTAGGATAAGTTGGCAAGAAGCTTTATAATATTTAAGTATGCGAGTACCCTTATACTCTTGCTTCCTTCCTTAGCTTTAAATAGTCGAATAAGAGACCCTTTTACCTTTTGCCTTCTTAAGGCCTTAAAGTACAGCGCTTGTGACAATTACTTACTTGCCTTGATTTTAGCCTTTCTTGCTATATGCAATTAAATACAATTTAACATTTATTTACCTTTATACAAAGTATCTAATTGATAAGATTATAGATAAGGATAGCTTATATACCTTAAAATTACTACTTAGCAAATCTGCACTTATTTTACTTTTATTTAGTTAATAATTAAGGCTTTTAGCTTATTTTATCTTTGATTAATACTTATAAAGTAAGTACTAGTTAATAATTTCATTATTTTATTTTATTTATATTAAATATTCTATTTAAAGTGACGTTTCTATTTAATCACGTGACAAATTAATTATAATTGGGTTTTCTTAGAGATCTAATTTAATTAAATTTAAAACATAACTTAATTTGATTTAATTTAATTTGATTTAATTTAATTTGATTTAATTTAATTTAATTTAATTTAATTTAATTTAATTTAATTTAATTAAAATTAATTATAATTAATTAGTTTAATTAGTTTAATTTTTTTGCCCTACACTAAGCAAAGATAAAAGCTAAGCTAAAAGGATTAACGCCTTTTAAAAAGCAAAGTATTTATTTATAAAGAGGGAACTTATAAAGGAGTAGCTAAAAGGGGTCATCTTAGTTAAAGTATTAAGCTTTTGTAATCTTTTTATATAAATCTTATAAGGACTTTATATATGTTGGTAGAATTGATTATCACGTGCAGGGCACTAAGCCTAATGCGGTTAGCGCATTCCCGCAGAGTATATCCTCTGCGCGCACACAACTGAATCAATCAACTTTCACCCACTTGACGCAATTGCATATCACGATATTACGTGCCGTGCTACGCGTCCTGGGTGAACCGACAATATAAAAAGCTAAGACTAAAGTATATATATTTATATATATAAAAGTAATAACTTTACCTTTTATCTCTTTAAAAGTAGTCCTTATAGTCTAGTTTTTAATATACTTATTATATTAGCTATTATCGACAAATTGCTTATTGTTATTATCGGTGAGCAAGTACTCTTAATTAGGCTTTATATTGCCTTCTTAATTATAGGCTAAATGGTATAAAGACATCTTAGAAAGCAAAAATACTTATAAGTGTATAAGGAACTAGAAGACAAAGGTGTGGGACAAGTTTTAAGTAAGCAAAAAAAAAGGGGGGGGTATTTAATAGCTAGTCTCTTAGATAAGGATACAAGCTTATTAAAGACTTTTAAATTAAGACTATTAGGAGTAATCGGCATATAAGAAACGCTTTGAGATTAGATTAGATAGGGTAAATGAACACAAATACAAAGTTTTATATAAAAATATATAAAAATAATAAAGTTATAAAGAGACGCGTTTACGCGTAGCAATGTGGTTGAGAGGGGGCTCGACGGGCTTAGCGAGCTTACGCACCTACCACCTGTACAACTACTGGTCGATGGGATATAGTGCCGGAACCTCGGTATAGTTAGCATAGCGGGGTCTATAGCGTAGCCTAGAAATCAAGGGAAAGCGGGTCAAATAGAGCCTAATCTAATATTAGAAGAACGCCCATACGATAAGGTCATACGAGGTATGAAATTAATTAAATGGTGTCCTCATTTGAACGCGTATGACTATGGTGTATGGGCCTGAGCTCGTGGCAAGAGGACGGGCCCTAAAATGGCACTGCCACGTACACCCCGGCGCCAAGGCCAGGGGGTCAAACCTCTGATTTTCAGCTGTGTATATTCCTAATCAATAAACTACTTTATATGCCTATTTGTAGGACTCCATTTTTGACTTTTTGACATGAAGTAAGGCAAAACAATCACGTGGTGACGTCACGTGATGTTATGTTCATGTTATCAGAATGGTCTAGTCAATAATCGCTTACGCAGGAACACTAAAAAGATTTGAATCGTTTAGACTACTCGGAAAATTCTAAAAACTTCCTTGATAACTATAATTGGCCCATAGATCGCGATTATTGACTCTGTTTCTTTATTTTGTTGCGTTGTTGTGTTTAAATCAGCTTTGGGCGGTTGTAAGTATGGGCAATTGTCCGGTGAACCCTTCTACTGTTGTTACGTTAGGCCGCTATCAGAAGATGTGTCTCCGGTCGTCCCTAGTACAGAGGCACCTCACCCAGACCCTTTCATGCGGTTTATTTAGATATGAGATTCTTTTAGGCAGATCAAACTCTCGATGAATGGATACACACCAACATTCGAGAAGAAAATTTCTCTGCCATTCCACTTTCCCTGATTAACAGGCCTTGAAAGGCAAATGCTGATCTTTTTTGCATCCTCGTCGCATACAGGTCACCGTACCATTAGGCCTCGATTTTCGCTTCCCCCGCTCCTGACTTGGACCGCCAGAAAGCTCCATCGCCTGACGCCAACAACACATCGCCCATTTCAAGTGCCGTGCGCCTTAAATACCACTACGTCTTGTCATGTGCTAATACTTTATCAATCTCATTTACTGACCGTCTATTCTTGCCAGCCGCGGCGGCGGTTAAGCAAGCTATCCCAGCCGTTATGTCGGGACTATTCCAGAGGGCACGAGAAAGAAAAAGCAGTTCGGGCCGTTCTAGATCTAAGTCGCGAACTTCATTTAAAGGTCTTATTGGCTTAGAGGTTGTTGCAGAGCCGCAGAAGGGTGTAGATTACCCTGCAGTCGAGTACGTTCGCGCATTCAGGTCGTGCTTTTGCAGTGGCTAACCATAAACCTCTACATCAGCATAGTATGTGTTCATGGGCTTGGCGGTGGCTACGAAACATGGATAAAGGATGACGTTTTGTGGCCCCGCGATCTGCTACCAGCCGTATTGCCCCAAGCCAGAGTCTTCCTATTTGGCCACAATTATAGTGTGATGAGATTCTTTGCTTCATCCAAAGAGACCTCGACCGCCAGTAATAGTGGGGAAGAGCTACGCGAGGAGTTAGCAAAGTTTCGCCGGCGCTCGAGAACTGTAAGCACATTAAAATTCCCAAGCTGACCATTTTCGCTGGCTTATTATTTTATTAGGGACGAAGACCACTTTTGTTTGTCGCTCATTCACTGGGAGGGATCATCGTCAAAGATGTGAGTTTACATGCTCTCTCGGAAAATATGCGGTAGTTGTTTATACCAAAATAGGCCCTACTGAGATCATGGAGAAAAGGACCACCTGACTTTGGTGAAATTGCCTTCTATACCGCTGGCATCTGCTTCCTTGGAACCCCACATCAAGGCCCTAATCGTGAGACTTGGCTAAAGGCCATCGAGGGAATCGCGAAAAGCATCCAACTAAATTCTAACGCGTCAATTATTCTACGAAAGTCGGCTGGAATTGAAGCTGCAGCAAAAATCGACGAAGAATTCTTTTCGCAATTAAGACACGACCAAGGTAGAAATCGTCTCAAAGTTGTGAATGCTTACGAGACATTTATAACAAAAAATGCCGGGATTGTATGTCACTTTCAACTTAACGAATGCTTTTAAGCTGATTAGAGTAGATTGTTAGCCGCGGATCGGCTACTCTTCCCACTGATCCTTCGTTCCCTATTCATGCATCTCACAGCGATCTGACCAAGTTCTCCTCCCCTGACGATGCCGGGCTGAAAGCAATCTTATTCTCTTTGCGGGACATGCTAGACCTAGAAGCGATGACGGAACCTGTCAATTTCAATGAAATCGCAGTTTCTAGCAGTAGCGGTTTCCACGACGTCTGGAGTGGGGAATCTGCACAGCGGGAACGTCGTATTAACCTGCCGACCGAAAATGCCTATGGTGTTCCGGAAATTTCACTTGAGCAAGAGGTGCGCGATACTATTCGGTCCCAAGATTATGAGAAAGCCGAAACCCTCCAGAAACAGTTGGTTGAGACTTCTGAGCTGTCTTTTGGCAGCTCCCACGAAACGAGCTTACGAAGGGAAATGGCTCTCTCTGACATCTACGTCATTAGAGGAATGTTGCCAATGGCAAACAGGATCCTGGAGCGCATTTTACTCCAAGCTAAGAGAAATTTTGGGGAGGCCAGTGAGATATACAGGGAAGGGAAGCTTCGATCAGTTCGATTATCTCTCTTGAACAGCATTTACGAAGAGGAGGAGGAGGAGGAGGAAGAGGAAGAGGAAGAAGAAGAGGAGGGGGAAGAAGAAGAAGAAGAAGAAGAGGACGAAGAGGAAGAAGAAGAAGGTGATGATGATGAGGGAATACCAGATATCACGGGGCTCAACCTTTCTGATAGCCTTTCCAATAACCTTTGGGCTATACCTGACGAGTTCGCAATTCCCTTCCGAAGCTCTCTTCTTTGGCGCCAGGGTAGGCTAGAGGAAGCCATCAAAATCCAGTCAAGCTTTCCTGACCTTGGAATTGGAGAGCATGGCTCCCTGTTACCCCGGTTTCAAACCCTCCAGGCTCGAATCACGAACCATATGATGAAGGCTGGGAAGGTAGCAAAGGCTGGTCGTCGAGGGTATCTCAATATAAAACCCCTGCACGGAATCATTCAAGAGATCACCGAAATGCTTGGAGAGGGCCACCCACATGTCATATTCTTAAACGGCGCTGTGGCTTGCATCTCTGCAACTTCTCCAAAGAGCGCCATGTCAGATATTCGGCAAGCCCAAAAATCAACAGCAAGAGCAATGTTCGCTTTGAGGGAGGTACTAGGTCCTGACCATCCCAATTGTCTTGCGCTTCAGTACAATATCGCCCTTCTATTGGCTGCTGTGGACAAGTACGATCAAGCATATGAAGATCTCGACAGAGCATCTCGCTCTATGCGCAAAACCCCTGACAAATCGGAACTGTTCACAATGTTGTTCAAAAAGGCTTTAGAGGATTTGCCAGCGGAAAGTGAGGAGGCCATTCCGTATATGCGCACGAAGATGCTAGTTCTAACTGTGGATATTGGGATGTGCATTCTTGTTCCACCAATTGAGCACGACTTACTCGCCAATTTCTTCGAACCCCATACAGAGAAAGCTATTTCTGGACCACCTACATCCACGTTTCAAACGCCATATAGCGATAGCACAGCTTTGGTAGAGAGCGGAAGAAGCAACTACTCTTCATCTTCTAGCCCGATCGCGACTCGCGATCAAATTTCAGCCGGTACGCCTCAATGGTATGGGTATGATATTTATGGTGGGAGTTAGAGATAGTGCTTCGGGCTCTGGGCGTATTTTAAATCTTTTATTTATACCTATTCGTCGTACAATGCGATAATGATTATAATGTCGCTCTGAGTCTCTCGATCTTTGCTCGACTTCCCCATTCTATACAGCACACCGTATATATATCCTAGCGAGAAGCATCTCAGGCCAAATTAGAAGTCTAAAAGGAGCTTTCCAAAGTATTGAGTTAGGCAAGACTCCCTATTCATACCGCTGCTACTTGTGAGAGCACAGCCTATCGTTGCTAAGTATTTAATCACAATAGAGCTAAACGTGGCATGAGCAGTAGTCGAATGAGGACAGATCATTTAGTAGTTCTCATTATTATAGTAACGACCAGAGTAGAAGTCACATTTAGAGTCTTAACATTTCCATTAAATCTTCACCTAAATTAACGACTTGATCCATCTGCCCAGGATATGGCTCATCACGACTTGATGCAGCAAGTTCAATTTGAGATGCACTCGGCCGATTCTCAGGCGTTTCTTGGCAACATTGCACGATCAATATCCGCAGCCATTTCGAATAGGATCTGGGAATATTGGTGTATAGTGAGATTGGAGCTTCCGTATGCAAGTCGAAAGGCTCTTTCAAAGTGCACATGAAAAATAGGATGCCTAAATTCAAGAGTAAGCATTGAGTATTAAAGATCTGAGCAAGGACCTCACATCCAACGGAGTAGATATCACACTTGTCACTCCACAGGTTTTTCCCCTGCCCATGTTTTATTTCCTTCTATTGTCAGACCATGTCCCTGGGGAAGTCGCGGGGTTCCTACCGGGGCCACATAATCACCACTGAATTGTGTTTTAGATTCTCCCTGGACTGCAGACCCAAAGTCTCCGATCTTGATATCAACTTGAGCATTCTCGCGGGCCACGAGGAAGACTAGATATGTCAGTAGGGAAAAGGAAGCAGTGTAAACTTGAGTAAGAGCTTACTATTATTAGGCTTGAGATCTCTGTGAAGAACAACCGCCTCTGGAGGACTACGGTTATGGCAGTAGGAAAGAGCAGAACCGAGCTGTCCTATGAAGTGCCAAATAAAGTCTGGTAGTATCGTGGTTCTAACATCAATGACATCCTGAATATACTCATGCAGATTGCCCATTTCGCAATATTCTACATACAGTGTCAGACGCTTTTTATTTGGCTGGTTCTCTTCCGATAATATGTAGTCTTCTAGACAGACGATGTGAGGGTGTTCGAGTGTCGCCTGGATTTTGAATTCTCTCTCAACCTTTTCATAAGCAGAGGACCGAAACAGGATAGTCTTGCGCGCCAAAATCTAGATGTATCTTAGTATAGACGTCTATAACTGACGACCACTTGCTATAACGGCTGTTGCAGCACAAACCTTTCCATCGGCCCTGCGTTTGACTTTGTCAACCTTTCCGAATGAGCCCGAACCAAGGTCTTCCTTCAAATCCTTGTATGCGAGCCATTCTTTCGCCTTCGCAAAGGTCTGCTGGCCTTTGGCACTGCTTTGGACCATGGTCTGGCAGAAACCATACTAGACTGCTTGGGTCATTCCTTAATAACGTGATCGTTTGTCGTTATCGAGGCTCTGGAGAAGACGCATTTGTTGAGGCTGAGTGCGGGCGCCAATAATAGGTGTTAAGAGCGGCTTAGTAACGAGGATTCGGGCAGCATCGTGGGGAGGCTGGATTGGGCACAAACGCAGCACGTGAGGTGATCAACTCAGAAATTATGCGTAGATACTTAGCTTCTATCCCTTGTACCTCAAATTCGCTCATCTCGTCTTTAAAACCTTGTGTTGAAGTCTGCTAGCGTTGTCAACACCACCTAGACGTATCTCTCCTCTATCACCTCTACACCCGATAAGCCTTATAATTATGGCAGAAGTTCTTGCGGTCATAGCCTTTCCTATTGCCGTGTACCAGACCCTCGAAAAGTTTTACGAATTCGGAAAACTCATTGCTGATCGCATCAAAACGTATAAACATGTTCCTGAAATAGTTGCGAGAATTCGAAATTTCATGATAGACATGAGAGAGGGACGATTAAAGGACGCAATCGAAATTTCGAAATGGATGTATCAACAGAGTGACCTGGAGGTTGATGCATTCACCAAAGAGAGAGTTTCCTCCCTCTTGGAGAAACTCAAATCAGGGTGCCTGGCCATTGATGGGAACCTTAAGAAGTCATTCAAGGATAACGGGGAACTTCAAAAATTGAGCTTCGCAGTGACCTATGAGAGACAGCTGAAGAGTTCGATGCGCCAATTAGAGAATCATCACAAAGAGTTGTGGGACGAGGTGCAAATTCTGGCGCACAAGAAAGCTTTGGTGCCAGATCCGCTGCTGCTTGCATCTCCAGAGCCATTCTCACCAAAGGGGCATTGGGATGAGGTTGAAAAGGGGTGCATACTCAAAAAGGGGCTCGCCGACTACAGCGAGAATGGGCGCAGCCGAGCAGTTACAGTTCTCGTCGAAGACTTGATAATCTTAACCACGAACGCAGCAGCGCCGACCAACGAAGCTCACCCACACGTCAATGAGGTCAAAAAAATTGCACAACAGCTATGCATTGAACTTAAGAAAGCTGAGGGGAGGTCTAACGGGATGCTGAGGTGTCTTGGATATCGGGAAGCACCAATGGAGCTTGTTTTCGAATTTCCAGCCGGCTTTACTGCTCCGAAAACATTGAGGCAGCTGCTGAACGATTCTCATACTGAGGCAACCCAAAGAGCGCCGCTTGAATATCGTTCTCGACTCGCGCAAGAGCTTTCCGAAGCTTGCTTTTCTCTCCTTGTGTCAGGTTACGTCCACAAGAACATACGAGCGGATAGCATTGTCATATTCTCGAAAGAGGGTGGCGAACCAGACAAGCAATCTCTTTCTGAAAAGTACGAGTCGCTGAGCCCTGCTTACTTGACGGATTGGAAGAAGCTTCGTGCACAGAAAGGAAATACAACTAATCCCACTGATGACGATTGGGCAATGAATTTCTACCGACACTTTATGCGTCAAGGCTTGGCTCCACAGTCCCGCTATGAACCAAAGCACGATTTGTATAGTCTCGGCGTCTGCTTTTTAGAAGTCGGTCTCTGGGAGCCATTCATTGTGTTCAAGGATGGGCACCATCAGCTAAGCGATTTTTTCCATAGCGAAGCACTGAAAATTGAGGGGGTTGAAGAGGCTGATTTCAAGAATATGAATGCTTTGGCGTCTTCCAAAAAGTTAGGGCAAATATTCGTTCAGATTGCCGAGCGTCTACTACCTGAAAAAATGGGCACACCATTCTCAAAGCTGACTATTAACTGCCTCAAAGACGAGGTTAAAGACAAGAAGTTTTTCGACGGCGATGAAAATTTGGCGGCCTTGAGTTTCAGGAATGCTGCTAGCACTGTCCTTGAGGCGCTGCCGCGATTCGGGGCGGCCGACGAGAAGTGACATGTAGGATTACTACCATGGCTTCGCAGAATCCTTTCTATCTCAAATAACTCAACAATTATGACATTATGTCTAGCTTTAGTTATTTCCTTCTTTTATACGTCAAGACAAAGGGGTTTATTCAGATTTGAGGATTCCTTAGGCGGTTTACTCTTTTTCAACATCTTTTTTAGATATTCAATTCTCTGGGATAATGGGGTCCACTTAGTACTATAAAAACCTACACCGATAGTTGAAATGATCCGCCATCGGTTTACTTGCTGAACCCGTGCAACAAGAGCGATCTTCACACAAGCAAAGTAGTTCTAGTAGTGTTCAAATAGAAGACAAGTGTCAATCATGTCGAGGTAATAACAGAAACTGTGACGGAAAAGTGCTATGCAAAAAGTGCACTGACCTTGGAATTGCTAATCGATGCATGTTGTGGAAAGACCGAGACTTTATAAATAATAAAGATATAAACTTACTTTTAAAGAATTTAAAACACATCTAACTGCAATTTCATAGAACGTTTTAATTATAAATATCTGTCGCAAATGAGCAGGGCGCTTAGCGCCTCTCATATTGCTCTTTCCAGGTGATCAGGGTGTGAATTACCCCCACCCCCACACCCTTTACTCTATATAGGGGCTTTTAGCCCACAACCCAAGCTCATTAGAGCGTTCTCACTTTGCGACAGACAATATATTCGAATAAAATCTTCTGGCTCGATATATAAAGTATAAGTACATATGCCCTTTTTTATCTCTAATATATACTTATTCATATAATAAGAAATAGAAAATATTAAAATATAATTAATAACTTAACAATTATAATTGGGAGGATTGGTCCAATTCCATATTGACAGGGCGCTGAAGAGCCCTGTGATCCTTCCTATCCCCTCGTATCTACGCGAACACCACTGTCACTTGTGATTTGAGACAACATAAGTCAATTAAAAGTGCAGAAACAGGTGTCCGGCACTTAAGAGATCGAATAGACTCTACAAGAAGTCACTTTAAAAAAACACCCCGTCCATCCGTTGATAAGTCGATTGGCGTTGCTAGAGGTGCTAAAACTGGTCACTTATTGCTCATATGCAGAGCCCCCCATTTTCCAGATCATCCGATTACAGTCAAGAAAAATTAACAATGCCGGTAGGTCACATTGCCACTTAGCGATGATAATGCTGGTAAGGCTTAGAACTGGGAACTCCTTGGTCCCTTGGCCGAAAGCTCTTCCAAGCCGGAAAAGGCAGTGGCTACGTAGATAAGTAAACTTGGAGT
>Ga0302325_10031040_pt1 | contig 11004 bp, 9 predicted proteins | sample Palsa_T0_2_FD_201948 | JGI IMG/M metagenome (GOLD analysis project Ga0302325, IMG submission 201948) | Peat permafrost microbial communities from Stordalen Mire near Abisko, Sweden - Palsa_T0_2 | ecosystem: Environmental > Terrestrial > Soil > Palsa > Peat permafrost | place: Sweden: Abisko... | reverse complement strand
GCCGGCCCTGGCCGGCCCGACAGCGAAGTTCTGGCTCGGTACCACGCAAAGCGGCCAGAGCGTGCTCAGCCAGCTCATCGTGTCCGCCCGCAGCACGCTCGAGGTCGGCCTGGCCGCCGCGGTAATCGCCACCGCGGTGGCGCTGGCCATCGGCGTCGGCGGCGGCTTTATCGGCGGGATCAGCGATGACGCGCTCAACCTGCTGACGAACGTGATCCTCGTCATACCGGTGCTGCCGCTGATGATCATCGTCTCCGCGTACCTGAAGTCTGGCGGCCTCGGCCCGATGATCTTCGTGATTGCCCTCACCAGCTGGGCCGGCAGCGCGCGGGTGCTGCGCGGTATGACGCTGTCCCTGCGCAGTCGCGACTACGCGCTCGCGGCTCGGGTCTCTGGCGAGCGGACCTGGCGGATCGTCGTGGTGGAGGTCCTGCCCAACCTGTCCGCGTTCATCGTCTCCGGGTTCATCTTCACCGTCATCTTCGCCATCCTCACCCAGGCCGGCCTGGCGTTCATCGGGCTGGCGAGTCCAGACACGCTGACCTGGGGCAACATGCTGTATTTCGCGCAGAACGACGAGGCGCTTTCCAGCGGGGCCTGGTGGTGGTTCGTGCCGCCCGGGCTGTGTATCGCGCTGGTCGGAACAGGGCTCTCGCTGATCAACTTCGGCCTCGACGAGATCCTCAACCCGCGCCTCCGGACATACAAGGTTCCCAAAGGCCGATGACGACCAGATGTGAGAGGTCCCAGCCATGAATCCAGCCCCAGACACGGGGGGGCCGCGTGGCGCCGCCGCTGACGTCGTGCTCAGCGCGGAGCACGTCTCGGTGGAGTACGCCGGCACCGCCCCCACCCGTGCGGTGCGCGACGTCTCCCTCGAGTTGCGCCGCGGTGAGGTGCTCGGCATTGCGGGCGAGAGCGGCTGCGGGAAGTCCACGCTGGCCTACGCTCTGGCCCGGCTGCTGCGCCCGCCGGCCCGGCTCTCCGGCGGCACGATACGGTTCCACGGACGCGACCGGGACCAACCGATCGACATCATGGCGCTTGACGCCGCGGCGCTGCGCCGGTTCCGCTGGTCGAAGGTGTCGATGGTGTTCCAGAGTGCGATGAACGCGCTCAACCCGGTGATCAGCCTGCGCAAGCAGTTCGGGGACATCTTCGCCGAGCACGTTCCGGAGATGGACGCCGCGGGCAGGGATCAGCGGAGCCGGGAGATGCTGGAGATGGTGGGCATCTCCCCGGACCGCGTCCGGTCATTCCCGCACGAGCTGTCTGGCGGGATGCGCCAGCGGGTGGTCATCGCGATGGCGCTGGCCCTGCAGCCTGAGATCGTCATTATGGACGAGCCGACCACCGCCCTGGACGTGGTGGTCCAGCAAGAGATCCTTGACGAGATCGAGCGGCTCAGGGAGGAGATCGGGTTCAGCATTGTCTTTATTACGCACGATCTGTCGCTGCTGCTAGACATCAGCGACCGGCTGGCCGTGATGTACGCCGGGGAGATCGTCGAGTGCGGTCCGACCGAGCAGGTCGCGGCCCGGCCTGCGCACCCCTACACGTACGCGCTGCTGCATTCCTTCCCCGAGCTTCGTGACGAGCGCCGCCAGTTGAAGGGCGTCCCGGGCACCCCGCCGGACCTGCGGGCTCCCATTTCAGGCTGCGCGTTCGCGCCACGGTGTGCCTTCGCCTTCGAGCCGTGCACCACTTTGGACCCCCGGCTGCGCCGGCCGGCCACGCTCGCGGGCCCGGCCGGAAGCCGGACCGTGGCCTGTCACCTGCACGATCCGGAGCTGCGCCCGGGCGGCCCGCCCGCGGAGATAGCGCGTTCCGGCGAGCGCACCGTGTTCGCCCTCACCAGCCGGGAGGACCGATGAGCGTCCTGGAGGTCCGTAACTTGACCGTCGAGTTCGCCCAGCGAGACGGCTCCCGGCTGCGTGCCGTCGACAACGTGTCCTTCGAGCTGCGGGCTGGGGAAACCCTCGCGCTGGTCGGGGAGAGCGGCAGCGGGAAATCTACGGTGGCCAGGGCGCTGTCGCAGCTGCTCACGCCGTCCGGCGGCCAGGTGATGCTTCGAGGCCAGCCGGCCGGGCAGCGGGGCCGCGCCCTGCGCCGCTACCGCAGCGACGTCCAGATGGTCTTCCAGGATCCATTCGCGTCGCTGAACCCGTCATTTCCGGTCGAGCACCACATCCGCCGCCCGCTGCGGATCAGCGGCCACCCGCGAGCCGGCCTCGACCAGAAGATCGATCAGCTGCTCGAGGCGGTCAACCTCGCGCCGCCGAGGGTGATGGCCGGAAAGTACCCGCACGAGCTGTCTGGCGGGCAGCGCCAGCGAGTGGCGATTGCCCGGGCGCTGGCCCCCGAGCCCGCCGTGATGCTCGCCGACGAGCCGGTGTCCATGCTGGACGTGTCCATCCGGCTGGAGATCATGAACCTCCTGGACGCGCTCAAGCGGGATCGGAACCTGGCGCTGTTGTACATCACCCACGACCTGGCCACCGCGCGCCACTTCTCAGCCCGCATCATGGTGATGTACCGCGGCGAGATCGTGGAGCAGGGGCCGGTGGACGAGGTGATCCTCAACCCGGCCCATCCCTATACACAGCTGCTCGAATCGGCGGTGCCACACGCGGCCGCCGACCGGGCTCAAGTCGCCGCGCAGCGGCACGAGCGGCTGCGGCAGAGGAAAGCCGCGTCGGCCGCCTCGGCAGCGGAGGGCGGGGAGATAGCGGCCAACACGGGCTGCCGGTTTCGCGCGCGCTGCCCGCATGCCATGGAGATCTGCGCTACCCCTCCGCCTGACTTTGACGTGCAATCCGGGCATACGGCCCGGTGCTGGCTGCACAACCGAGCCCCGTCCGCCGCCCCGGCCGCTGAAGATCTGGCGTCCCCGCACGTAAGGGAGTTGTCGGCCGAACCGGCCTTCCTGCAGGCGATCAGCAAGGAAAAGAATTGACGACCGAGATAGCAGCGACCAGCGCCGGCCTCGTGCGAGGCGCAATCGAACGGGGCGGGATCGTCGTGTTTCGCGGCATCCCGTTTGCGGCCCCCCCGACCGGGGAACTGCGGTTCGCTCCGCCTGCGCCGGTAACAGCCTGGGAGGGCGAACGTGCCGCGATCGACTTCGGGCCGTCGTCCCTCCAGAACGTCGACCCCCTTTCCATGGTTATACCTGGTGCCGAACGGATCTATTACCCGCCACGCACGGGGCTCTTCGCGGAGGACTGCCTCTACCTCAACGTCTGCACTCCCGGCATCGACGACGAAGCTCGGCCGGTGCTCGTCTGGATCCACGGCGGCGGATACATGACCGGGTCGGGAAGCGCGGAGTGGTACGACGGAACGAATCTCGCCCTGAAGAACGACGTCGTGATAGTAACGTTTAACTACCGGTTGGGGATCCTCGGGGGCCTGTTCCTCGGCGATATCGACCCCTCGGCAGCGAACTTCGGTCTGCGCGACCAAGTCGCAGCGCTCGACTGGGTGCGGTGTAATATCTCACAGTTCGGCGGAGACCCTCAGAACGTGACCATTTTCGGCCAGTCGGCCGGCGGGATGGCGGTTGGCTCGCTGCTTATCTCACCCCTCAGCCAGGGGCTGTTTCAGCGCGCGATCATGCAGAGCGGCAATGTCGCGAACTTCTTTCCCTTGTCGCATGCTGAATGGACGAAGCAGCGCATACTCGAAGCCCTCCAGATCAAGCCGGGGAACGTTCTCGCGGAACTCCGCGATGTCTCCATACTCCGACTGCTTGAAGTCCAGAGGACCTTGCGACAACTGATGTTCCCGGTACTGGATGACATGACGATTCCGGCAGATCCGCTGGATACCATCCGCCAAGGGCGTGCGGCGGATGTGCCGATGATGATCGGCAACACGGCAGCAGAGGACAAGCTCTTCCACCTGACCGGGATGCCGGTGCCAGAACCGGGGTTTGACTTGCGAGCCGGGCTTGAGGACTTGCTGGGTGCGGGATCATCCGCGCTGGCGGCGCGGGCGGCAGAGCTCTACCGCCACGGCTCAGCGCTCGCCGACGCCGACCTATGGGATCTGGCCATCAGCGACGCGCGCCGGTTGCTTCCATCGCGGCAGCTCGCTGACGCGCACGCGTCCGCGGGAAGACCGACGTTCATGTTTGAGTTCGCCATCGAGAGCACGGCGCGGGGCGGGACGATCGGCGCGGCGCACGAGATAGACGTCCCGTTCGTATTCGACGCCCTCGACAAGAACGGCGTCGACGAGCTTCTCGGTTCGGACCTCGTCGCGGATCCTGCGGTTCGCAAACTTGCCGGGCAGGTCGGCGCTGCTTGGGCGACCTTCGCGCGAGACGGCAAGCCCAAGCTGGACTCGATACCCAGCTGGCCGTGCTACGAGCAGAACGCGCGCGCGACGGTCATTTTGGACCGCATCCCGAGCGTGTCCCCCGATCACAACCGTGACAGGCTAGATTTCTGGGAGGCGCACTGTCCGGCCTATCCGCTCGCAGTGCCTTTCCCTTCCCCAGGCCAGTAGAAGCCTTCCCCACCACTGGATGGTAGACAAGTAAAGGTCGTGAGGAGGAGTGCCGTGAGACTGAGCAGCCCGGACGTGGAGATCGTGCTCGACGGCTACCGGCTGGGGTCTGACCAGGGTTCGGTCGCGTTCTGCGCGATCACCTTGGTCGAGGGACTGGACGACCACGGAGAACTCAAGCGAATCCTGGTCGACACCGGCCACACCGGGCGGCGCTCCGCACTGGACGCTGCGCTACGTCAGCGCGGACTGACCCGGGACAGCATCGACACAGTCGTCTGCACCCACGCGCACTGGGACCACATCGAAAACGTGGACATCTTCCCGCGGGCCGAGATCGCTCTGCACCCGGACGAACGGCGCTATGTCCGTCGCCCGCATCGCAACGACGTGGCCTGCCCTGAGTGGATCGACGACATGCTGGCCCGTTACGAAGACCGGATCCGCACGGTAACGGAGGGCACCGTCCTGCTCCCGGGCGTCGAGATCGTGTCGGCGCCCGGACATTCGGCCGGGACGATCGCGGTCGCCGTGGCGACCCGCGACGGGATTGCGGTGATCGCGGGCGACTCCATCCAGAACGCGACGGTTGCCCGTGAAGGACGCAATGCGCTGGTCTTCTGGAATAACGAGCAGGCGACCAAGTCGATCAGCAAGCTGCTGGCCATCGGGGACATCATCTACCCCGGCCACGACTTGCCGTTCCGGCTGCACGCGGACGGGCGGGCCGAGTACCTCCACGACATGGAACTCACCCTGACCGGCGTCGAGGCTGGCCAGCCCGGACTTACCCTCCAGCCGGACCTGGGGCTGCAGCAGACCATCATGCCCGGCATCGAAGAACAGCGACTGCCTGACTAGTTTTACTCGCTCCAGACACGTGACCTAGAGGGCGTCCTTTCCGGCGACAACCGTGTTGGTCAGGGCGCCGACCTGGTCGATTTCAATCGTGACAGTGTCGCCGTGCGCGAGTGTGAAGGTGATCTCGGGCACGATGCCGGTGCCAGTGGAGATGATGGCGCCGTCGGGGAAGTCCTGCTCGGCGAACAGGCAGTCGACGAGGCTCGGCAGCGAGCGCTTGATCTGGCTGGTACTGGTGCTGCCCGACCACGCCACGGCACCGTCCCGTGTGATTTCCAGGCTGACGGCCAGGTCGGCCGCGCTGATCTCCCAGGCCGGGCGGATGGCGGTCGCGACCGCGCAGGCGCCGGCGTAAACCTTCGCCTGCGGCAGGTAAAGCGGGTTCTCCGCCTCGATGGTGCGCGAGGAGACATCGTCGCAGATCGTGTAGCCGATGATCTCGGCGGCGGAGTTCACGACGATGGCCAGTTCCGCCTCTGGGACGTTCAGCGCGGAATCGCGGCGGATGGCGATGGGCTGGCCGTGGGTGACGATGCGCCACGGAACGGACTTGAAGAAGAGCTCTGGACGTTCCGCGTCATAGACGCGGTCGTAGAAATCGGCTCCGCCGCTCTCCTCCAGGCGGGCTTCCCGGGACCGGAAGTAGGTGACCCCAGCCCCCCACACTTCCATCCGACCGTCGGCCGGCGGCACCAGCGTCACCGTGCCGGCGACGGTCGGGGCCGCCGTGGCCTGCGCCGTGACGTCCCTGATCTCGGCCAGGGAGAGGGCGAGCAGCGCCGCCAGGCTGGGCACGGGCAGCGGGTGAATGCCTGCCCCGTCCCGGATGCCGGCCAGCGGTCCCTGGCCGGCAATCAGGTACCGGATGATCTCCATGCCTACGCCTCCAGCCCGTCGATCCGGCTGACCTCGTCCATGGTCATGGGTTCCTTTCCTGTTGTTCTTCGCTTCCCGGGCTGAGCGGGTGCTCAGTCCGGCAGGATTCCCGGGTCGAGCGGCTGGTCCGAGCCCGAAACCTCGACCGGCAGGACTCGAGCGATGTCGGCGGAGGACCGCCCGACGTGAATCTCGTACGTGCCGTCCGCGATGTACCAGCCCGGGATCTCGCGGTGCAGGGCAGGCTGTGGCGGCCGGTGCCGGAACACGTAGCCGGGCCTGCGCGCGGACAGTTCGGGCCAGCCCGGGTCGGCGCTGTCGTAGTGGGCGAACGCGCGCGGCCCGAGCTTGAGCGTGACCGTGGTCGTCTCCCCGGGGGCGAGGCGGACCTTCGCGAACGCCTTGAGTTCCTTCGCCGGGCGGAAGCGCCGTTCGGCGTGCATGATCCCGGCGCCGGGCGGGGCGACGTAGAGCTGCACCACCTCGCTGCCGGGGCGGTCGCCGGCGTTGGTGACCGGGACGTCGACCGTGAGTTCTCCACCGAACGGGATGGTGCTCCGCGAAAGCGCCGGCTCTCCGATGCGGAAGGCGGAGTAGGACAACCCGTGGCCGAACGGGTAGCGGACCGGCAGGTGACGGGTCTCGTACCAGCGGTAACCCACGAGCAGCCCCTCGCCGTAGCGGACGACGCTGTTCTCGCCGGGGAAGCCTCCGTACGCCGGGGCGTGTTCAAGGCGCAGTGGCCAGCTCACCGGCAGCCGGCCGCCGGGGTCGGCCTCGCCAAGTAGCACGTCGGCCAGCCCGTGAGCGAGTTCCTGCCCCCCGAACCACGTCTGCAGCACGGCGGCCGCGTCGTCCGACCAGGGAAGGTCAACGATGCCGCCGGAGTTGACGACCACGACCGCGCCGGGACTGGCCCGCAGCACCGCCTGGACAAGCTGGTCTTGCTGCCAGGGCAGCGATATCGAGTGGCGGTCGAAGCCTTCGCTCTCCACCAGGTCATCGGTGCCGACGACGACAATGACCTGCTCGGCCCACCGGGCCGCCGCCACCGCCTCGTCCAGCTGGGTGGTGGCGTCCAGGCGGTCACGCGCTTCCCAGTCGTCGGGGATGGGGCCGGTACCGGTGACCACCCGGATCTCGGCGTCCGGGCCGAGCCGGCCGCGCAGCACGTCGGCCAGGGACAGCCTGTAGTGCACCTTCACGCGGGCGCTTCCGCCGCCCATGATCGCGAGCCGGTCAGCGTTCGGGCCGATCAGCGCCAGCTTCCGGGTCTGGTCGGCGTCCAGCGGCAGGACGCCGTTGTTGGCGAGCAGCACGATGCCGTCGGCGGCGGCCCGGCGGGTGAGCGCCCGGTCCTCGGGCCGGTCGGACGGTGTCTCCGTCTCCTCTTGCTGGCCGCCGCTGAGGAGGCCGGCCCGCTGGTACGTGCTCAGCAGCCTGGTCACCATGGCGTCCACGGCGGCCTCCGGCACCCGGCCCTCGCGGACCGCGGTCGCCAGGGTCGGCCCGAATCCCCGTGGCGGGGCGGGCATCTCAAGGTCCAGGCCGGATACCGCGGCCTTCTCCGTGGTGATGATGGCCTGCCAGTCGGTCATCACGAACCCCGGGAATCCCCACTCGCCGCGCAGCAGGCCGGTCAGCAGCCGCTCGTCGTCGTTGGCGAACTGGCCGTTGATCCGGTTGTAAGACGTCATCACGGCGTGCACGCCCGCGACCCGCACGGCGTACTCGAACGGGAGCAGGTAAAGTTCCCGCAGGGTCCGCTCGTCGATCTCCGAGCTCGCGGTGTTGCGCTCGAACTCGGCCTCGTTGCCGACGAGGTGCTTGACGGTAGCGATGACGGCGCGGTCTTGCACCGCGCGGATGTAGGAGACGGCGAGCTTGCCGCTCAGCAGGGGGTCCTCGGAGAATGCCTCGAAGTTCCGCCCCCACAGCGGATGACGGTGCAGGTTCACGGTCGGCGCCAGCAGGATGCGGGCGCCCTTCTCCAGGGCCTGCCGGGCGATCTCGCCGGACAGCCGCCCGGCCAGCTCGGGATCCCAGGTCGCCCCGATAGCGGTGGCGGAGGGGACGCAGAGCGACGGAGTCAGGCTCAGCCCGCCGGATGTGTCGCCGCGCACCCCGTTGGGGCCGTCGGTCATCTTGACCGCCGGGATGCCGAGGCGCTCGACGGCCGCCGAATGCCAGTTGTCGGTGCCCACCGTCAGTGAGCACTTCTCCTCGAGTGTCATCGAGGCGACGAGCGCCTCGATACCGGCGTGGGATCCGGATTCCCCGGTCGCGGGTACTGCGTCACGCATGACCATCGCCGGTTCTCCTCTCGTGATGCGGCGGGATGTGGATAGCGGTGCTCACTGGGCGCCGCCGTCGATGGGCCTGCCGGACGCATGCCGCGCTGATCCGCCCGGTTCGGCCGACGAAGAGGACTGATGGCGAAGGCCGCAGGCCGTGGCGGCTATGTGCAGCAGGGACGTGGCCTCCGCCAGCGCGGGATCCCGGCGGGCGAGCGCGTCGTAGATTTGCTCGTGCTGCGTGATCGCGAGCTCGGGAACCTGCTCGCCAGCCTGCAAGCGGCGGGTGCGGACCTGGATGGTCGGGGCGGCGAGGCCCCGCAGCAGGGCCTCGAGCCATGAGTTGCCGGCCACGTGCGCGATGCGGTCGTGGAAGGCCTCGTCATGGCGCATGAACTCGGCGGGGTTCCGCGTTGCCTTCCGCATGGCGTCAAGGTGCCCGCCCAGCTCGGCGAGTTGCGCCTCGGTGATCCGCGACGCGGCGATGCCGGCCGTCGCAGGCTCGAGGATCCGTCGGACCTCGAAGATCTCGAAGGTGCTCTCGTCGCGGGCCGCCTGGGCCGCGGTCCGCACGCCCTCCAGCAGAAGGGCGGGCTCAAGTCCGGTGACGAAGGTGCCGAGGCCCCTGCGCACCTCGACTAGCCGCATGTACGTGAGCGCCCGGACGGCCTCGCGCATGGAGCTGCGGGACGCTCCGAGCTGGCTCGCCAGCTCCTGCTCGGGCGGAAGCTGCGACCCGGGCTCAAGCTGTCCGGACAGAATCAGGTCCTTCAGCCGGGCGAGCGCGTCGTCGGTGATACTCAACTGCCACCCTTCTCGAATGACATCCGATGACGAAGTAAGAAACATCGGATGTCTCTGCAGACTTCTTGGTTCCACGTTAGCTTGACGACGAGCATAATACTTGCGCAAACTCCAGGCTAGAGCGGCGTCTCGTAGTTATCTGAATACCTGGTGAAGATTGAAGCAGGCGAATGGTTGACGAGGCAAGGCGACCGGGCTAGCCTGACATCCGATGTCATCTGCAATGACATCGGAGTGATAAGGAGGTTTCACCTCATGCGCAGCTCCCCGAGATACGACTTCTCCGCCGAGATCATGGTGATGTACCGGGGACAGATCGCGGCGCGGGGCACGCGGGTGTCCCAGGGTTCAGCGGGACAAGGAGGGTCGTCATGAGCGGTCAGATCCTCGACTTGGGTGACCGCGTCGCCCTAGTCACCGGAGCGGGCAGCGGGATCGGTGCGGCGATCGCCACCGAACTCGCGCGGGCAAGGGCCACCGTGATCCTGGTCGGCCGCCGGGCCAACCGGCTTGAGCAGGTGAGCGAGGTCATCGCCGCCAACGGCGGGAGGGCGCTCCCGCTGCCATGGGACATCGGCCGGGGCGACGACGCCGAGGAACTGGTGACGGCCGCGGCCACGCTCGTCGGCGACGACATCAACGTCCTAGCCCACGCGGCGGGCAATCAGATCCGCAAGCCCGCGACCGACATGACCCTGGCGGACTTCGACAGCGTTGTCGGCATCCACCTGCGGGCCGCCTTCGCTCTCTCGCGCGCGGTGGCCCGGCCGCTGATCGCCCGTCAGCGTCCTGGGTCGGTGGTGTACGTGGGCTCGGTGACAAGCGCGCGCGCCGGGCTGCGGGACACCGTGGCCTACGGGGCGGCCAAGAGCGGGCTGCTCGGGCTCATGCGGACGCTGGCCGTCGAGTGGGCCGCCCGCGGCGTGCGGGTGAATACTGTAGCGGTCGGCTTCGTGGCCACGGAGATGACACGGGACATCGACGGGACGCCCGCCCGGCAGGCCCTTGTCTCCCGCGCGCCGATCGGCAGGCTCGGGACCCCGGAGGAGATCGCCCGTGTGATCGCGTTCCTGGCCTCCGATCACGCCAGCTTCATCACGGGCGAGTGCGTCACCGTGGACGGCGGATGGAGCGTCGCCTAGGCGACGCGAGGCAGCTCGCGGGCGATCCTGGCCCGTTCCGCCGCCGCGGCGACCTGGGCCAGCGCATCCCGCTCACGTTCCAGCCGGTGCGCCTTTTCCTCCAGCGCCGCGTAAGTAGCCGCCCGGATTCCACAGCAGCCGGTAGGCGCGGTAGGTGGCCGCGCCGTCGGCGAGCTTGGCGTTGAACAGCAGCGTTCCTGACGGGCTGAACTCGGAGAAGTATGACAGCCCGCCCCAGCTGACGAACAGGTCGCCGTTCTTGGTCGTCTGCGCGTTGCCGGTCGCGCCCGCCGTCAGGCCCTCCGGCTGGTTCACGGACTTGATCAGCGTCGCCGTGCGGGTGGCCAGGTCCAGACTGATTCTGACCGCGCGGCTGGAGGAGTACAGGGTCGACGGCCCGTCGGACTCGTCGTCGAAGACCGTGTACACGTTGCCGCCGAGCGCCTCGGGGTCGTGCTGGAACGCGAAGATCTCGCCGGCGCGGTCCAGCTTCTGGCCGGGCGCGGCCTTGAGGG